>Ga0335083_10000608_pt1 | contig 52796 bp, 44 predicted proteins | sample Lox_Sample_42_FD_206716 | JGI IMG/M metagenome (GOLD analysis project Ga0335083, IMG submission 206716) | Soil microbial communities from Loxahatchee National Wildlife Refuge, Florida, United States - Lox_Sample_4.2 | ecosystem: Environmental > Terrestrial > Soil > Wetlands | place: USA...
GCCGAGGACCGCAAGCTGATGTCGGACGACATGCTCGTACGCCGGTATCAATTGGCCTTCCTGCAGGTAGACACCGCGCAGATGGAGCAACTGGCAGCCGCCGCCAAGCGGAAGCCGGCTATAGAGCCCCCAAATGTTGTCCTCTAAGGCCGATACAGAGGCCTGGTACGGCAGGTTCAAGGCTGCGCGTAAGTCGGTACAAGAGGCGATGGACTCGGCGCAGCACAATGACGCCAAAGAGACCGCCGCCGAGTATGGAGCCGGGGCGGCGCTCTACGAAGCCGCGGCAGGTAACCGGCAACAGGCCCGCACTACTGCAGTTGCAGCATTAAAGCTGGCCCAGAATCGTATCGTCAAAGCCAGGGCGGCGTTGGCCCTGGCGCAAGCTGGTGAGGTGGCTGCGGCGGAAAAGTTGGCTGGCGAGATTGACAACGAGCGGCCTCTGGGCACGGGGGCTCAACAGTACTGGCTGCCCATGATTCGCGCCGCCGTCGCTCTGGAGCGGAAGGATGCCAATCGGGCTCTTGGCCTATTAAGTAGGGTCGGGACATTGGAGCTGAGCCCAAGTGACCTACCCCTATTCACAGCCTATTTGCGTGGACAGGCCCACTTGATGCTGGGCGACGGCAAAGCGGCGGAGGGAGAGTTTCGCAAGTTCGTTGATCACTACGGCCTCGTACGTAACTTCCCCTGGGGAGCGCTGGCCCGCCTCGGGCTGGCTCGTGCCTACGCGCTCGAAGCGGACACCGATCCTGCCGCCCGCGAGAACGCCCGCACCGCCTATCAGAACTTCCTCACCCTCTGGAAGGACGCCGATCCCGACATTCCTATCTATAAGCAAGCCAAAGCCGAGTACGCGAAGCTGCGGTGAAAGGAAGCGGCTAGTGGCTAGTGGCTAGAAAAAACCCAGGCCAAGTCCAACCATTAACCACTGACCACTAGGCACTGGTTCCTCACGGCAGCATCATCGCCAGGCCTAATCGGACAGCGACCCTGTGCAGCCTTTGGTCATTGGTCCATAGCTCCGCTCCCGGCGTCAGTCGGACGGCCGCCAGCAAGTGGGCGTCAACGTAGCCGATGCCACATCCAGACAATGAGTGCTGATCAATGAAGTGCAGGGCTTCCGGCTCGGTGGCGACGTTGGCCTGAGGCAAATCCGAAAGGGCATTCAGCACCACGGTGCGCTGGCGCACATTGCCCAAGGCGAGTTCGCCAATAACAAAAGGATGCGTCAGGACCAGGCCAGCGTGGAGCAGTTTGGCGAGCGCCTTGTTATGCCGGCGCAGATGATCGACCCAGACGGAGGTATCGACCAACATCACGCGCGGGTTGTTCGTCGCCGCCGCGGCGCCTCCAGGGCAGGCTCGCTGCCGCCTAACCGCGCCAACCGCCGCGCGCTTTCGCGCTCAATCAGGGCTTTGAGCGCCTCTCGAACCAGACCGGATTTCTCCTTCAATCCTGTAAAGGCCTGGGCTTTGGCTACAAGCTCGTCATCCAGTGCCAGCGTCGTGCGCATCCGGGAACTCCAGAGGCACGATAATAGCATCATATGATGCTGTTTTCAATGCCTGACGTGGCGGGGGGCGTCTGTTGGCTGGGAGGCGAAGCTGGAAAGTGCCATGGAGTAAACGTCTATCCACCTGATCGGTAGCGGCTTCATATTGTCAAAAGCACCTTTGCGGTATTGCCAATCCGCCGGCGACGCAGTATAACCACTTGGCACTGCCGAAAGCTTCCGGGGAGTTTCGCACCCCTGCTCAGCGAGATAGCCCGTGCAAGCAGCCAACACACACTTGCGTTTCGATGCCAGCTTCGCCGAGGCGAGTCCCCAGCGAGTGTCTGCACTTCGCCTTCTTGTCTCGATGCTAGTGCTCGCTGCTGCTCTCGCTTCGGCCCAGTCCAATCAAACCGACGCCAAGCTCAGCCCTCCGGCTCTGGCTTCGCCAGCAACGGCATCGCGCGCGTCCCTGATCTGCCATCTGCGTAACACATTCGGCCAGCCGCTGACGGGCATCTCGGTCGAGATACGTGACCTCAAAACTCATTCCATCATCACCAGCGTCCCGACCGGGCCGGACGGCGCCGTCGAATTCCGGGATCTTTCTCCGGGCCGATATGAGATTACGGTTGCCGGCGGAATCCTGCCTCCGCGACGCGAAGTGCAGATGGACGGGCATGACAGCCAATTCACTCTGCAATTGCCGCTCTCGCCGCCCAATGGCCGCAGCAGCCCGACCGTTTCCGTCCAGCAACTCACCATGCCGCGCCAAGCCATTGATGCTCTCAACGCAGCAACCGAAGCCTGGAAGAAATACGACTGGAAGAGGGCGCGCACTCAGGCGACGCGTGCCTTGGAACTTCAGCCGGGCTACGGAGCCGCGCTCTCGATCCTCGGCTTCCTCGACTTGCAGGACGGCAAGCTGGAGCTGGCCTGCGCCGACCTTAAACACGCCATCGAGTCCGATCCGGCATCCGGGCTCGCCTATCTGACCCTGGGCGCCACGTACAACTCCATGAAGCGTTACGAGGAGGCGGTGGAAGCTTTGTCTGTCTTTCCCAGCGTCGCGGTTGATACCTGGCAGGTGCATTATGAGCTCGCTCGCTCCTTCATTGGACTACGCAAGTACGAGTTGGGCTTGCAGGAAATCGGCCAGGCCCAACGGCTCACCCACGACGATCGTCCACTGCTGCGTTTGGGCAAGGCGCACGCGCTGCTGGGGTTGCACCGCAGCTCAGAAGCCACTGCAGAGCTTGAGACCATCCTGCTGAAACAGCCGGACAGCCCCTTTGCCTCCGACGCACGAACCTTGCTGTCCGCGGTTCGATCACAGAAGCAGCAGAAGCATTAGACGGGAGCTTGCAAGTGAGGAGCTTCTGAACCTTTCGCTCAAACTCCCGCCGCCGCGACGCCTTCGTAATGTCGTTGTGTGCGTGGTAGCTTTGCGGCATAGCCCAGCGCGAAGAACACGGCTGTTGAGACCAGGCACGTCGCCAGTCGAACGTGGGCCAGAGGCAACGGCGCCAGGTCCATGAATCTGCCCAGGCGCCAGGCTCCCCAGTTGATGACCTGCGTCGGCACCACCGTCCAGATGGCGATATAAAACCAGGCGCGCTCGACACCTTCACCGAAGGTGTCACGGCGAGCACGCGGCGTCCAATCGAAGGCCGTAGCTAGCACCACCGCGAGCGCCAGCGGATAATAGCCGTACTTGTACATCTCCAGCAGCAGCCATCGGCCGTTGATGGAAGCCACAATCAGCCCCATCAGGTTCAGCGTGTAGGGCACAAGCAGATCAATCCAAGCGGCGGTGTAGCACACCACGCGATACAGCAAGTTTGGCTGATGCACCCCGTAGAACGTGATGTACGGCCGCTGCTCGCATCCCGGAATGCGGCCCTTAAGACCGCGCCACGCAACGCCTGCTATGACGAGTGCCAGCCAGAGCCAATGCCGCCGGTCGGGCCCATGTGCGTACAGGTCGTAGGTCAGTGGAAACCCGGGGAGAACCCAGAAAACCCAGATCCAGATGGGAGCGTGCAGAACGCGATAATACTGCTTGTTGCGTTCGCGGAAGACGGCCTGTCTCATCGTTAATCGATGGTAGCGGCAAGCGCGCGCGCGACGCAACCAAACCAACGCCGCGCGGGTCGAACCTAAGGCTGGGCGATTACGGTCTCGTTGGGAACTCTGCTTCTTGGCGCCAGTTTTCCCATTTTGGGAATGCCCAGTATGGGTGAGCACTGCCCCCTCCCCCCTCGTTACGTTAATTCTCTCGAATCAATGATTTGCGGCGGCGCTGTCGTTCATCACTAAGACCGGCGCACCCGGCCGCAGCCACCAGACACAAGAAGGCAGGAGCGCCGGGCGCGGCGGATCCTGCCCTACAGCATCAGGCTAGGACAGCCTCACGCCGCCCAGCAAGCGAATTCTGCATGGTTAGGTTAAGAATTGTGAAGCCGTCCCACAATGAGAATTCAGGGGTGCCTCAAGCCCGTGCTCAATCCGAATGTTGCGACCGTCTTCGGGTCGCTGGGCGGAATCATTCGCCAGGCAATAGCAGAACTGGAGAGGGCAAGAGCTGCACAAATCCACATCAACAGCCGGAAGCCGAAGACGAACGAGGCGGCAATGGAAGACTCGACCGCAGCCGCAGTTTCCGGGGCGAGCCCCTCTGGCGGGGTAAGAGCAGCCAGCTTGATTTCCTCCGATTGCAACGCGGTTCTCATGTCAGCCGGAATCGTCACCTCAGCCAGCAGACGATTAAGATGCCCACTGAACGCGGCAACCATGGCTGCGCCGAGGACCGCGATAGCCAGCAGCCCGGCGACCCTCGCAACGGCATTGTTGATGCCCGAAGCTGTTCCCACATGGTCTTGGCCAACAGAATCCATCACGACTGTCGTCAAGGGGGCGACACTCACCGCCATTCCCAGCCCGAGGGTCAGCACAGCGGGAAAGTATGTGGTCCAGTAGCTGCCGCCAACGGCTGGAACTGAAAACAGGATGAATCCGAAGGCCGCGATCACCGGCCCAATGATGAGCGGCCGCCGGGCCCCATAACGATCGACCAGCCCGCCTGACCAGCGGGACAGCAGGAACATCAGCAAGATCGAAGGCAAAACCGCACCTCCGGCTGCTGTGGCCGAGTAACCCTGCACCTGGATGAGATTCAGCGGTAACAGGAACAAATAGATTCCGGTGGCCGCATACAGAAAAAAGGTGAGCAGGTTAGCTCCACTGAAGGCGCGTGACCGAAACAAGTTGAGGGGAACCATCGGGTACGCCACTCTGGCCTCGATGAGTTGAAATGCAGCCCACCCGATAACGCCGCCGACAAGGCTGGCAACAACCAGCGGGTGCTTCCAGCCCAGTCGTGGGGATTCGACGAACCCAAACACCAGCCCGGTGAGGCTGAAGATCACCGCCGCTGCGCCTGGCCAGTCGATCCGCCCCTGCTGCCGGCTCTTGCTCTCAGGAACGCGCCACAAACCGACAGCGATCACCACAATTGCAAGAGGCACGTTGATAAGAAATGCCCAGCGCCATGACAGATGTTCGATAAGCCAGCCTCCGAGGACGGGACCGATCGCGGTCGTGATCGCGGTCGAGCCTGACCATGTGCCGATGGCACGGCCGCGCTCCTGCTCTTCGAATGATGCGCTGATGAGCGCCAGGCTGCCGGGAACGAGAAACGCAGCCCCGATGCCCTGAGCAGCGCGCGCTGCAATAAGCAGCGCGATGCCCGATGCAAGGCCACAGACGACAGACGCGATTGCAAATACTGCAACCCCCAGCAGGAACATCCGGCGACGGCCAAACAAATCCCCCATTGAGCCGCCGACCAGGATAAGCGTGGCGAGTGTCAGCCCGTAGGCTTCCACGACCCACTGCACGCTGACTACACTCACGCCGAAGCTACTTTGCAGCGCCGGCAGGGCCACGTTGACGACGGTGCTGTCGATGAACGCCATGCTGGAGCCAACGATGGTCGCCGCCAGAACCCACGTGCCCTGTGCCCGACGGCATGGCGATATCGCCATTCCTGACTGGATGACCGATTCGTCGCACGGGGACTTCATGCGAGGTATGAGATGTGATTCCCAAGCGGGGGGTTCTTTGGCTTGATGTTGCGGCACCTATGCGAGGCTCGGCAGGCTCCTAAGTTTTCAGAGGCTGAAGCCCCGATTTTCTTCTGCCCTAATCGGCACGAGTAAACTCGGGCCCGTATGGCAAAGCACTGGTGGAAAAGCGAGAAGCGAACTGCAGCGTCGCGGCCTTCCTAACGTAGCGCCTCGGCCAGCTTGCCGGCGGCGATGAGGTCGGCAACGCGTTCGATGTCAGGCGTGAAGATGCGATCCTCAGTGAAGGCAGCCGACACCGATCGGATGGCCGCGAAGGCTTCCTGGCCGCGCCTGCTGGTCTTCAGAGGAGCGCGGAAGTCGAGTGCCTGCGCGGCGGCGAGGGCCTCGATGGCGAGCACGTTGCGCGTGTTGGCGACCACCCGCAGCAGCTTGTTGGCGGAGGTCATGCCCATGGAGACGTAATCCTCCTTGTTGCCCGAGGTAGTGATGGAGTCGGCCGAGGCGGGATGGGCCAGCACTTTATTCTCGCTGACCAGCGCTGCAGCGGTCACCTGCGGCAGCATAAATCCCGAGTTGAGGCCCGCGCCGGGCGCAAGAAACGGCGGCAAACCCTCGTTGAGTGCAGGGTTCACCAGGCGCTCCAGCCGCCTTTCAGAGATGCCTGCCAGCCCGCTGAGGGCGATGGCGAGGTAGTCGAGCGCGAAGGCCAGAGGCTGGCCATGGAAATTGCCGCCGGAGATGATGACGCCGAGTACTTGCGGCGCGCCGGTGGGGCGCTTCGGCGCGCCGACCTTCTTCTCCTCCGGGAAGACCAGAGGGTTGTCCACGGCGGAGTTCATCTCGATTTCGAAGACCTCGCGGCAATGGGTCAGCGCGTCGCGCACCGCGCCATGGACCTGGGGAATGCAACGCATGGAGTAGGCATCCTGCACCGCCTGGCACTCGCGGTGCGACTCACGAATCAGGCTGCCTTCCAGCATAAGCCTGAGGTTCCGAGCCACCAGCATCTGGCCCGGATGCGGCCGCGCCTTCTGGATGCGCTCGTCGAAGGCGACATCCGTGCCCTTGAGCGCGTCAATGCTGAGCGCGCCGACAACGTCAGCCGTGTCGGCTAGGATTTCGGCCTGCAACGTTATCAGCAGTCCGACGGCAAGCATGGCCTGCGTGCCGTTGATGAGCGAGATGGCTTCCTTCGCTTCCAGCACCAGGGGCTTGATGTCAGTCTGCTTCAGCGCCTCCGCAGCCGGCATGCGTACGCCGTGATAGACGGCGTCGCCCTCGCCGATGAGCACCAGTCCGAGATGAGCGAGCGGAGCCAGATCGCCGCTTGCGCCCACGCTGCCCTGCGACGGAATTACCGGATGCACACCACGGTTCAGCATGTCGCAAAGAGTGTCAATAACCGTCGCGCGCACGCCGGAACAGCCCTTGGCGAGCGAGTTGGCACGCAACAGGAGCATGGCGCGGGTGACATCTTCGGCCAGTGGCTCGCCAACGCCCGCAGCGTGCGAGCGCACCAGGTTGACCTGGAGTTGGCGAATGGCGTCGGGCGCGATGTGGAGATCAGCCAGCTTGCCGACGCCGGTATTGACGGCATACGCAACGCGATCGTGTTCGACCAGTTCTTCGACGACCGCGCGGGCACGATCCACAGCCAAACGGGCCTCCGGCTCCAGCAGAACCGGGCGTCGCTCATAAACCACCTGGCGAAGATCGCCCAGCACCAGATCATTGCCGTTAATGTGCAGCGCCTTCAACTTCGCCCCGCAGCTTTGAGGAAGGCCGGAAGGTATCGAGGCGAGAGGCGGGCCCGCTTGAATTCGCGGTCCAGCACGAGGTGGACCGATTCTCCTTCGGCCAGCAATGTACCGTCCTCATCACGCAGGATTTCGTAGCCAAAGTGGAGTAGCGAATCGCGAACGTTCAGCAGCCGTGTGCGGATCCGCACCAGGTCATCGTAGCGCGCCGGCGCTTTGTAGCGGCAGCGCACGTCGGCGACTGCCAGGTGATGACCTTCCTCCTGCTCCATCTGGTTGTAGGTAAAACCAAGCTGGCGCATCATTTCCACCCGGCCAACCTCGAACCAGACGATGAAGTTGGAGTGATAGACGACGCCCATTTGATCGGTTTCGGCGTAGCGAACACGCAGCCTGGTCTCATATACCAACGGTTGGATGGGGGGCTTCAGCAGCTGGTTATCGGTCTTCAAGCACGACTCACTTGTTGCCTGGCGGGTTCTTGCTGGTTGTCTGACCATTGCCGGCCGGCTGCGCGCTGCCGGGAGGCGCATTGCTGACGATCTGGCCACGCTCCGGCTCCCCCGCTTCAACCAGCTTTCCGTCCGCCATGTAATCCACGAATTGTGCTGGCAGCGAGTCGGGCAGGGGAAGTCCAGCCGAATTCTGCAGTTGATAGTGGATTCGCGGAATGGGGCTTGGTCCGGAATTGCCGCACTCAGCCACGACGTCGCCCTGCTTGACCTTATCGCCCTTCTTGAAGCGAATGCTGTTTTGCTTCAAGTGGTCCATCATGGAGAACTCACTGTTGCCGTGCGAAATGAGGATCTCGTTGCCGTGCGGTGAGTCCATCGCCGGCCTGCCCGGAGGATTGTCCTGATAGCCATCCTGAACGTCCACGACGAGACCGTCGGCGGGCGCCAGGATTGGCTGACCGAAACAATAATACTGGGTGATGTCGGTACCATCACCGCTGAAAATCCGTCCGTCCTTCATCAAGACGAAGTCCAGGGAAAAGCGCTGGTCCTCATTCAGGAAATTTGCATTCTGGAAAGCAGAACGTCCGCCCTGGTAAACGAACCACTCCCCGGAAAAAGGTAGCTTCAGTTTGGTGACGTCCTTATAGCCCCCGAAGTGGCCCTGGTAAGGGTTGCGTTCCGGACCGATCTGGAAAACTTCCACCTCACCTCTTTCGTTGACGGCGATGTGCGAGATCACCTCGACATCCCCTTTGGAGAACAAAGAGAGTCTCGAGTAATTGGTCCAGGGCTTCGAAAGATGCGGCGTAAAGTTGTCATCCAACTTTTTCTTTTCCGTGCCCAAGTGATCCCGCAACTCCTTCAGTTTGGCGTTGAACTTCTCCTGGCTGCCATAGTTCTTCTTGGTGCCTTCCGCGAACATCGCCCACACCGCACTCGGCTGCCCGTTTACGAACAGCTCGAAAAACTGCACCGCACGCTGTTCCGCCCGGGTACTCATCGGAGCATAGGGCCCGCCAGGAGTCTGCACTGCCGCGGGCTTGGATTGAGGCTTGCCTGCGGTTGACGAAGTCTGGGCCACAATGAGCGCCGGAAAGAGCAATGCAGCAACCACGAAATGCAGACGTAATGTCATCGTTTCTCCCTGTGTTCGCCGCGGCTTGCGTTTGGAGCGAAGAATTATCCTCTACTCGCAACCGCCTGTCCTGGTTTGCAGGCGCTTGCGCATGACAGCCGCAGCATTTGTCTCTCGAATCCTGAATTGAATATTGCTTAACGAAACGTTTTGTGGCAAGAGAATGGGAACGTTCAGCCTCAAATTCGTGTCAAGGGCAATTGTAGCCCAAAAGAGCCGCTGCGGACTAACGCCCCGTTGAGGACAGCCGCCTACTTTCCTGTCCAGCGTGGATCGCGCTTCTCCAGAAACGAGCTTACACCTTCCCGGAAGTCGGCAGTGGTGCGGATGCGCGCATTCTCCTCGATCGCGGCGTCTGTCTCCATTCCAAGTTCGGCCGATGCATAGGTTTTCAGCAAGCGCTTAGTGGCGAGCAGAGAAGCAGGACTGTTCTGCATGAGGGTTGCCGCCAATGCCCGCGTACGTTCCATCAGCTTGTCAGGCGCGACGATTTCGTTCACCAGCCCCATCCGAAAGGCCTCGTCCGCACCGATGATACGGCCGGTGAGCAGCAGGTCACGGGCGTGTTTTTCTCCCACCTGGCGGAGCAGAAAGGTCGAGACGATGGCCGGTACGAAACCAATTCGCACCTCGGTGTAGCCGAACTTGGCTTCGGTCGAGGCCAGTGTGAAGTCGCATAGCGTTGCCAATCCGCAGCCGCCGGCTATGGCAGGGCCGTTGACGGCGGAGATTGTGACCTTGGGAAACTCGTAAAGCGTACGGAACAAGAGTGCCATGGTGCGGGAATCGGCCAGGTTCTCGTCCGGCGTACGGCCGGCGATAGCCCGCAGGTTATCGAGATCCATCCCCGAGCAGAACGCCTTTCCGACACCGGTCAGGACCAGGATTTGGGCTGGAGAACTTTCGACTTCCCCCAACGCGCGCAGCAGTTCGTTAATCAATTCGTAACTGATAGCGTTGCGCTTGTCGGGCCGGCTGAGGGTGATGATCGCCAGCGGACCGTGGTAATCGAGAGTGAGAGTGGAAAATGGCGGCATTTTGTTTTCTAGTGTGGGGCGCCAAAAAGCTTCGAACTAGTCACGAAAGCGAACGGCGGTCATTCCTACATCTTGGGCCCGCCAAACTTGCTGGCGATCTCAGCCGACAAGCGTAGTGCCCCGCTGATCGGCTTTAATACCGGCAGACTCGCTCCGCGGCTCTTCAGCGCTTCCAGCACAGTCTCCGTCGAAATATTGCCAACCAGCACATCCTGGGCGAACGGACAGCCGCCCAAGCCGCCGATAGCCGAATCAAACCTCCGGCAACCAGCGTCGTACGCCGCAAGAACTTTGGCCTTGGCCTCATCAGGCCGGCTATGCAGATGCACTCCGATCTCGACGCCCTCATACTTGGCGAGAACGGGCCCAAGCAGATCGGCAATCTGCTGCGGCGTGGCCAGTCCAACCGTATCGGCGAGCGAGATGGCCTGCAAGTCCATGTCAGCGAGCAGGCCCACACCTTCGATCAGCTCGTCCACGTTCCACAGATCGCCGTAGGGATTGCTGAACGCCATCGAAATGTAAGCGATGGTGTCGACCCCGGCGGCGTCAGCTTTCTGCGCCACCTTCTCCAGCATGTCGAGGTTCTCTTCCAGCGTCTGGTTCTGGTTGTTCTTCAGGAAGGTCGGCGAAAGCGAATAAGGGAAGCCGACGGTGCGCACGGCTTCGGTCGCGATGGCGCGTTCCACCCCGCGCTCGTTGACCACGATGCCGATGATCTCGACGTCGTCCGGCGGATCGAGTTGGCTCAGGACAGCTTCCGAGTCGGCCATCTGCGGCACCGCCTTGGGCGAGACAAACGACACGGCGTCAATGTGCTTGAATCCGGCGGTGGTCAGCGCCTTCAGGTACTCGACCTTGACCGCAGTTGGAATCTGCCCAGGCAGCCCTTGCCAGGCGTCGCGGGGACATTCGATGAGTTTGACAGGGTCAGCCATTCGCGGTTAGCAATTAGCGGTCAGCTTTCAGCCGTCAGCCAAACCTTTTGGAACGAGTATTTCATCGCGGTTGAATGCCGGCTTAAGTAAAGCGATTTTCTATATTAGGCCAGAGGGCCGTTTCAACAGGTAAGCCATCGTCCCTGAAATGTCCTTTGAAGAATGCCTCAATCTCGCGAGCAAAAGACTTACATGTGTATATGGAGATGTCGAGTTGCGAATCCGCAGCGATTGCGTAAGGGTTCTCAAGGATAGAAATTCGGTATCGCTTAACAATTTGCTCAAGCTGGCTCCTCTTGCCCTTGTCCTCGGGAGGTTTGCCAGCTCGATGTACGATGATGTTTCGAAGCTCTTGTAGATCCTTCAAAAGCTGCCAGCGCGCATTCTGCGTTAGTTGCAGGCCTGAAACCTTATTGATGTAGAGGGCTGCTTTTTCGAGAACCGAACCGTTTAAATCGTTTGGGTCGAAGGCGCATTTTTGTCGCTGACCAACGTTTCTCGCATAGGCAAGCAGCTGCGTTTCGACGAGGGAGCTAAGAAGGATGATCACTGAGTAGTGCGCTAACTTGGGAAGCCAATATCCGAACTTGACATCCAAGAATTGGTCCTCCACGTTATAGTCGCTGAAATCCCAGTTTTCCTGTTCGGCCAGTTGCTTCAGGGCATCCCTTTCTTGCAGTTCCACGTCGGGGGTGGCGCGTCCGATCATCTCGATAAGCGCGCTTAGTCCGTACAAGCGTTGAGCTGTCTCGGTTACGAGAGGATTCCACTGAATCTTCACCATATATATCGACCTCCGCCGCTCCGTGACGCCGCTGCGCGGCTCAAGCCTGAGCTGACGGCTGATGGATAAAGGCTATGTTTGCAAGACGCCTACGCTGAACTTCGGCACTTCGGGATTCAGCGCCGCCGCCTCCAGCGCGGTGATGATCGCCTCGCGCGTCTCCGCCGGGTCTATGATCTTGTCAATCCACAGCCGCGCGGCGCCGTAACGCGGATCGGTCTGCTCGTCGTAAGTCGCCTTTACCTCGTCGAAGAGCTTCTTCTTGTCTTCTTCGCTCAGCTTCTTGCCGCCGCGCTCCAGTTGCTTGATCTTGATCTCCACCAGGGTTCCCGCCGCCGAAGCTCCGCTCATCACAGAGTATTTCGCCGAGGGCCATGCGAACAGGAAGCGCGGATCGTAGGCCTTGCCGCACATGGCGTAATGTCCGGCGCCGAAGGAGCCGCCCACGATGACGGTGATCTTCGGCACCACAGAATTCGACACCGCATTCACCATCTTCGCTCCGGCGCGGATGATGCCGCTCCACTCTGCGTCGCGCCCGACCATGAAGCCGTTGACATCGTGCAGAAAGATGAGCGGCACCAGGTTCTGATTGCAATCCATGATGAAGCGCGCCGCCTTCTCCGCCGATTCGGTATAGACGACACCCCCGAACTCGATCCTCTTGTTGCCAGCGTGATCGACCTGCTGCACGTGCGTCTTCTGGTTGGCGACGATGCCCACGGCGTAACCGCCGATGCGCGCGTAGCCGCACAGCACGGTTTCGCCGTATTCGGCCTTGTATTCGCTGAACTCGCTGCCATCCACGACGCGCGCGATGATCTCCTTCATGTCGTACTGCTTGGCCGGGTCACCGTCGAAGATGCCGTAGATTTCTTCCACGGGATAAAGCGGTTCTTGGGGCTGTGTGCGATCGAAGACGCCAAGCTGACGGTTACCCATCTTGTCCACCAGCATGCGGATGCGCTCGATGCACGACTTGTCATCCGGCTCGCGATAGTCCACGGTTCCGCTGATCTGCGAATGCATCTTTGCTCCGCCCAGTTCCTCAGCCGAGTACTGCACGCCGATGGCGGCTTGCGCCAGCGCCGGCCCAGCAATGAACAGCCCGCTGCCATCAGTCATCAGGATGTGATCGCACATGACGGGCAGGTATGCTCCGCCAGCCACGCACATGCCCATGATGGCCGCGATCTGCGGAATGCCCATGGCCGACATCACAGCGTTGTTGCGAAAGATGCGTCCGAAATCGTCAGTGTCAGGGAAGACATCTTCCTGCAGCGGCAGAAACACGCCCGCCGAGTCCACCAGATAGATCGTGGGAATGCGGTTATCTATGGCGATGTTCTGGGCGCGGATGACCTTCTTCGCGGTCATGGGAAAGAATGCGCCGGCCTTCACCGTTGCGTCATTCACGATCAGCATGACAAGCCGGCCCTGCACACGGCCCAGCCCGGTGACCACCCCCGCCGAAGGCGCGCCGCCCCATTCTTCGTACATGCCCCAGGCGGCGAAAGAACCCAGTTCGAACAGTTCGGTGCCGCGATCGATGAGCAGGGCAATACGCTCACGCGCTGTCAAGCGGCCTTTCTTGTGCTGCGAGGCGATGGCCTTCTCTCCGCCGCCCAGGCGGATGGTTTCCTCCTGGTTGCGCACTCCGGCCACCATCTCCGCCATGCCCTTCAGGTTGCGCGCATAACGCGGGGAATCCGTCTTTATGTTGCTGAGGAAGGAAGAGGAACTCTGATGGTCGGTCATCGGATTAGCACGCAAACCGTTAACGATAAAGCAGGCAGCGGCGGCGTGCAATGTGGGAGACCTGAATCACGACGGAGGTCACGGGGAACTCAAGTCTATTTTAGCTTTGCGATTTCCGTGTGCTCGTCGCGAGAACACGGGTTCGAAGCTCGGAATCCCTAGTTGCGGCCATGCCGAGTCATACCTCTGTGGTCAAACTACCTTCCAAACGCGATGCTCCCGCCCCGCAAGCGGGGCAGCGGTAAAATTCCGCAATCACGCCGGAGGATGACGCTCCGTCCGGTTCAGCGGCGGATTCGTACATGAGCTTGTCGGCATGATGATTCATGATTGCCCCGCATTCCGGACATTGCATCTTGTTCACATGACCCATTGCAAGCCTCCGCAGTTCAATTCAACGAGATGTGTTCCCGCCCGTGGCGCAAGGTCTTCGACATCCAGATGAGTTCGTTCAGAAACGTGTCGATGCGTCCATAGAACGCCTTGTCCAGAAGGTTGCCTTCGGCGTCAAAAAGCCGATGCGCGTTGGTGAAGTTCACGTCCCAGAAGATGGTGACCAGTCCCAACTCGCGCATGACCGGCAACAGATCCTGAATTCCTCGCGCTCCACCGAAGGGTCCCGCCGAAACTCCCGCGATAGCGACCGCCTTATGGATGTATTCCTTCAGGCAGCTATCGAGCACATGCTTAAGCAGGCCTGAGTAGCCGTGGTTGTACTCCGGAGATACGATCAGCAAGCCATCGGCGCGATCCATGCTGGCTGCGTAGGCCGGATCTTTGATAGCCTCTCCGGCGTCTCCCGTGGGTAGCGACAGCGTGGCGATGTCGATCAGCTTTGTCTCGATCCCCGGCTTCTTGCTTAGCTCGTCCAACATGAGCCGCGCCGCGTGTAAACTCCTTCGCCCTTGGCGTACCGTACCTAGAATCACCGGGATGTAAAGGGGACGTGTGCTCTCCATAGCCCTCCCATGCTCTTGTTGACGATGCATACCTTGTGATCGGATGTTTGAAAAGCGGTTTCGTTACAAGAAAGGTTAGCCGGCGAACGGAGTACGGTGCTCAGGGGCCATGGGCGTGATTTAGCCACGTGCGGGCAAGCGTGCTGCACTTCCTTGCAGCTTTCCATTGTAGCTGTAAGCCAAGTCTTTGATTGGGTACAGGCTTACATTGGCACGCTACGTGCCAAGGCTTAAGTGGAGTGTTTCATTTCCGACTGAAGCGAGTAGGTGGGGACGGTAGTCGCGGCCCAGAGGTCTAAGCAGGAAGTCTTCTGGGCGGGATGATTGGAAGAGGGGCGGGTTCCGCTGTAATCCGGTGGGACATATCCACAACCCGACATTCCCCTTTGGATTCCATTCTTGAGGCCGAAGTCTTGCAGCGGCCTCCACAACATCCCGCGAACAAGGAGACGCAAATGAATAGAACTCTATTCTTGCTGATGGCCGCATTGGCGATTGTCGCCCTTTCCGCCAGCGGCTTCGCCCAGGATCAGGCTTCCGCCAATGGTACGATCATTGCGCCGCCCTCCACCCGAGGTCTAGCACCCGGGCATGCGAGAACCCCGCTGTACATTTTTGTTCCTAACGGGGGCCTCACGCCTAACTCTCCGCCTGCAAGTGCGGAGACGCCTTCCTCGCTGGCCTGCATCTATGGCGTTTCGCCACCGACCAATGGGTGCCCTAGGAACGGTACGATTGTTGCCAGCGGTGGAACGAAAGCGATTGCCGTGGTGGAGTACGGCAACAACACGCCGCTGCAAAGTGATTTCAATACCTTCAACACCCAATACGGCTTGCCGACCCAGACTCTGCAGGTGATCTGTGCTGCCTCCTGCGGCACATGCCCGAATAACAGCGGCACTGGGTGGGACGTGGAAACCGCCCTTGACGTGGAATACGCCCACGCTATGGCGCCCCACGCCCAGATCATCGTTGCAGAGTTCTGTTCAGATCCAGTTGGAGACGGAACTGAAACTGACGCTGCAAACGCTGTCGCTGCCGCTGGCGGCGGTGAGGTCTCCAACAGTTGGACGTATGAATTCAATAACAACCCCAACGGTGGGGAGGACCCCAGCGAACTGCAGTTGGATCAGTTCTTCATGGTCTCGGGCGTGGTCTATTTTGGTTCTGCCGGCGACTCGGGATTAGGACCAGCCTATCCTAGTGTATCGCCGAATGTGGTCTCTGCCGGCGGCACGCGCGTCGTGCGTGACAGCAATGGCAATTTCACAGGTGAAGAGGATTGCTGGAACGGTAGTGGAGGCGGAATCAGCTTGTATGAGCCTCTCCCGCAATACCAGCTCATCATCGGCAACCTCACGGGGCCCAAACGCGGTACGCCTGATTTGTCAGCCGATGCCTCCCCCAACAGTGGGGTTGCAGTCTACACCACGACGGGGTGCGGCGGCTGGTGTCAGGTCGGCGGTACTAGCGTGGCCTCGCCGGTGTTGGCCGGCATAGTCAATGCGGCGGGAAGCTTCTTCAGCTTGACCGAGAAGCAACTTTCCAAGGAATACATGCTTTACCGCAATCCGGGACTCTACCACCAGTACATTTACGACGTGACCAAGGGCAGTAACGGCTCCGCAGCCAAACTTGGCTGGGACCAATGCACAGGCCTCGGAAGTCCCAGAAAGTTGAATGGCTTCTAGAGTCGGAGGACCCTCTCGCGGGCGCGCCGCAGCGGCGCGCCCTTTTTTCTTACGCGGGTCCTGGCTGCACGTTTCCCCTCTTGGCGGCATCAACGGTATTGGTAGTAGACCGCAGTTTGAGTATCCTGTGTAAAGTCTAGGCTCGGAACTCGCGTTAAGCCGCGGCCGGCAATCGGTCTTCTGCATTTCTTTGCGGCCAACGGCCATGACGGGAAGCCTAAGCCGATGATTGTAATAGGACTTTCATTGGCACGTTTCGTGCAGTGGTATTTGTGAAGTTCTTGCTGTTGCGCGAGCAACGAAGTGGCTTGGGGATGGTAGTCGAAGCCCAGGACCTACGCAGGAAGTTCTCTGGGCGGGATGATTGGAGAGAGGGGCGGGTTCCACCGTATATCCGGTGGCAAATTTCCACACCTGACGGTCCCTTTGGATTCGATTCTCGAAGGCCGAAATCTTGCACCGGCCTCAAAACATCTCGCGAACAAGGAGACACAAATGAAGAAAGGCTTCTTTCTGTCGATCAGTATGCTGGTCTTGCTGGCCGCAACGATTCCCCTGATGGGCCAGGCGCCGGAAGGCAGACACATCGCCTACCCACCGATTCGGATATCCGACATGCCGCAAAACTCGGCCGGCCCCACCGGAATTTTGCCCTCCCAATTTAGGGCTGCCTACGGTTTCAATCAGGTTCCCAACCAGGGACAGGGAGCGACCATCGCCCTGGTTGACGCCTTCGATGACCCCAACATCGAGTCCGACCTGGCGTTCTACGCATCATACTTCCACCTGACGCCCTGCAACTTCCAGAAGGTCAAAGTCGGCAACCCTCCGGGAGACACGGGCTGGGGCCTAGAGATGTCGTTAGACGTCGAACAAGCCTGCGCCTTGGCGCCCAAAGCGAACATCATCCTGGTGGAAGCCAACAGCAACGACGACGCAGATCTTTTTGCTGCGGTTCAAGTGGCCTCCTCTGCGCCGTATAATGCCACAGCCATCTCTATGAGCTGGGGTGAAGGGGAATTCAACGGCGAACAGGCCAATGACAGCTATCTCTGCAATATCGTGAATGGTGCTGGTCAGCCCGTGACCTTCTTTGCCTCCAGCGGAGACGGAGGACATGGAGTCATTTATCCTTCGGCTTCGCCCTGCGTAGTTGCGGTGGGCGGCACTACTCTGACTTTGAAACAGGCGGCGCCTCTGGCCAATCCCTTGCAGCTGAACTACGGCACGGAGAACGGATGGAGAGATAGTGGCGGTGGGGTGAGCGCTTACGAGAGCCAGATGTCGTGGCAAAATCCAGCTTGCGCCACCTGGTCAACCACTCATCGTTGCGTTCCCGACATCGCCTCGGTTGCCCAGAACATACCGGTGTATGACACCTATGGTTTCGGTGGTTGGGTCAATGTAGCGGGCACCAGTATATCTAGCCCGGACTGGGCAGCGTTCATTACCCTGGTCAACTCCATGCGCGCAGCGAAGGGTAAAGATCCGCTCAGCCAAGCTGCCTATGATCTGTACCAGGTTTACTATTCTGGGAACTTCATGACGGACTTCCACGACATTACGACCGGAAACAACGGCACCTGTGGATCCCAGTGTCAAACCGGACCGGGCTACGATCTGGTGACCGGAATTGGCACCTATCAGGCGAACAACTTAGTGACGCCCCTGGTGGCGGCTCCTAACTAGAACTCTGTTCTTGTTTGCAAGGCGCGCTGCAGCAGCGCGCCTTTCTTGTCTGCCTGCGTGGTCTATTAGCGACCGGTCGCCACCGATGCCACGCCTTGCTGCTCTGCTGCTCTGCACAAAGGGCCATCTATGCCTTCCGGCCATCAGAAGCTGGCGGAACAGTTTTGCTTTCGTTGCGTCAACGGTGTTGGTAGTAGTTTCCAGGCGAGTGTACTTTGACTAGGATAAATAGCGGGCTGGGGTAGCGTCACCCATGCCTGCAGTGGTTGGAATAGGCAAGGTACTGCACTTTCTTGCGGCATTACGTTGCATCTTGCGGCTAAGTCTATGATCAGAACTGGGCTAAGTTGGAACGCTGCGTGCTCCTACCCCAGTGAATTAACTAGTTGCACTTGGGACGATAAATACTTGGGAAGGGCTACGGGCGACTCAGAAGAATGCAGGGAGATTCTGAGTAGGGACAATTAAACAGGGGGAGGCTGCGGCCGCCAGGCCGACGGCAAATTTCCACACACGTGTCATTCCTTAAGACTCAATGCTTGAAGGCCGAATCCTGTGACGGCCCTCTCATAACCAGCGAATAAGGAGACGTAAATGAAGAGAAGTCTACTCTTGCTGACGACCGCATTGGCAATTGTCGCGGTGGCAATCAGCAGCTTTGCTCAGGACCCAGCCATGACCAAGGGCACGATCGTGGCACCACCCAGCACCCGCGGCCTGCCTGGGCTGAAGGTGCGTACACCGCTATATATTTTCGTACCTGACGTCAAGCCGGACAACAATCCGCCGGGAAGTGCGGAGACCCCGTCGTCCCTGGCCTGCATCTACGGCGTGACGCCGCCGACCAATGGATGCCCGAGGAACGGATCCGTGGTCGCGACTGGCGGAACGAAGGCCATTGCGGTGGTTGATTACGGCCACAACAGTACCCTGCAAAACGACTTCAATACCTTCAACACCCAGTATGGATTGCCGGCTCAGACCTTGCAGTTTATCTGCGATTGCGGCTCGTGCCCGAGCAGCAACGGAAGCGGCTGGGACGTCGAGGTGGCGCTGGACGTGGAGTATTCGCATGCCATGGCGCCCCACGCCCAGATTATCGTCGCGGAATTTTGCAACGATCCCTTTGACGGCGGCAAGAGCGCCGCAGAGTGGCTGGCCGGTCAAGCTGTAGCTGCGGCTGGCGGCGGCGAGGTCTCCAACAGCTTCGGCTACGGCGGCGAAGCTGGTCTGGGCCAGATCGAATTGACTTGGGACCAGTACATGACCGTCCCGAGCGTCGTTTATTTCACGTCGGCGGGTGACTCGGGCCTGGGCCCGGATTATCCCAGCGTATCGCCGAACACGGTATCCGTCGGAGGTACACGAATCGTTCGCGACTCCAACGGCAACTTCACTGGTGAAGAGGACTGCTGGAACAGCTCCGGTGGCGGCATCAGCATCTACGAAGCTCTTCCTCAGTACCAGCTCATTCTCGGCAATATCCTTGGGCCGAAGCGCGGCACCCCAGATATGTCGGCCGATGCCTCCCCCAACAGCGGCGCTGCAGTATATAGCACGACGGGATGCGGCGGCTGGTGTCAGGTGGGTGGTACAAGCCTCTCGTCGCCCATGTTCGCGGGCATCGTCAACGCGGCGGGTAACTTTTACAATTTGACCCTGAACCAACTGTCCAAGGAGTACATGGAGTACCGGAATCCGGGAGTCTACCACCAGTACTTCTACGACGTGACCAAGGGCAGCAACGGCTCGCCGGCCAAGGTTGGTTGGGACCAGTGCACCGGTCTGGGAACTCCCAGAAAGCTGTCTGGTTTCTGATAGCCCATTGACCAGCTCTGCTGGTCAGCCTTAAGCCCCGCCCCAAGCGGGGCTTTTTCTGCCCGGCATACTTCCCGCATGTGTGTATACTGCCTCGCAGTACTCGCACAATGCACAGTGTTTTGGGAGGAGCTGATGCCGACGAAGCTGTCCTTGCCAACGACTAAGTATCCCAACCGCGTGCCCACCATAGCGTGCTTCAACCACGCCAAGACTCCCCTGGGAGTGGACTTTGATGCCCTAATCGCCGCCATGCAAAAGTTCGTGGATAAATATTTCGCGCCCGTCTGGGGCACACCAGCAAGACTGGTGAAGTCCACCGGTTTCCTCAAGGGAGCCTGGGCTATGGCCTTCCTGGAGAACACCGACTATGCCGGGGCTGAGGGGTATCACGACACGACCCCCGAGGGGTTGCCCATGGCCAAGGTCTTTGTCCGCACCACGCTCAAACAGAAAGACCTGGTCAGCGTTGCCGCTTCGCACGAACTGGCGGAGATGCTGGTGGATCCCGGCGTCAACCTTTACTCGACCGGTCCGAAGAAAAACCGCCTTTATAGCTATGAAACGGCCGATCCGGTGGAAGAACAGTGGTTCAAGGTGGATGGCATTCCCATGACCAACTTCGTGTACCCGTCATACTTCGAGGCCTTTCACAAACCTCGCTCGACCCGCTTCGACCACATGGGAAAACTGAAGCGCCCCTTCGAAATCGATGAAGGCGGGTACCAAAGCTACCTTGCGGGAGGAAAAGAGGAAACAGCCTGGGGTTCGAAAGCCAAGAAAGCCCGCTTCTTGCAGGAGGACCGGCGTGGGCATCGCAGCACGTTTCGGCACAAAGCTCAGCGGTTGTCGCGGGCGCAGTGGGGTGTCCTGAGCCGCTGAATGTCCCTGATGCGACTCCCTTCAGCGGTACGCCGTGTGTATACCTCTTCTGTTGATTCTTGGTTAAGCGCTGGCTAGCGCACTGGCCCAGTCTCTCCGCTTCTCCGCTTCGGACTGCGTAAACACTCCTGCGATGCGTGTGCCGCAGCTGGTGCAGCAGCCCTTCTTCAGCCGGTTGGAGACGATCGAGTGCCACGAGCGAGTAATGATTACCTGCCCGCAGCCTGGGCAGATAGTGTTGCCGCCGTCGGAATAGATGTTGCCCTCATACACGTACTTCAATCCCATTTGCATGGCGATTCGGCGTGCGCGATGCAGTGTCTCCGGCGGTGTGGGAGGCTTGTCCTGCAGTTTGAAGTCGGGGTGGAAGGCGGTGAAGTGAAGCGGCACGTCGTCACCCAGGTTCTCCAGCACCCAGCCGCAGAGCTCTTGGAACTCCGAGTCACCGTCGTTCAACGTCGGAATGATGAGGTTAGTTATCTCGAACCAGACGCCGGTCTCGTGCCGCAGCCACATCAGCATATCGAGCACCGGCTGCAGGTGGGTGAGCGTGATCTTTCCGTAAAAGGTCTCGGTAAAGGCCTTCAAGTCCACGTTGGCGGCGTCAATATAACGGTAGATGTCGAAGAAGGCTTCACGCGTGATGTAACCGTTCGTCACCATCACCGTGTTGAGGCCGGCGTCGTGCGCCTCCCGCGCGATGTCGATCACGTACTCGCCCCAGATGGTCGGCTCGTTGTAGGTGAAGGCCAGGTGCGGGGCACGATGCTCCAGCGCCACTTCGACAACGTGCTCCGGGCTAAGGCTCAGCGCGTTGACCTGATCGGCCTTGGCTTTGGAGATATCCCAGTTCTGGCAGAAGAAGCAGCCCATGTTGCATCCCGCGGTGCCCATTGAGAGGATTTTGGTTCCCGGGAAAAAGTGATTGAGGGGCTTCTTCTCCACCGGATCCATGGCAATCGCCGCCGGCCGCCCGTAGCCGAGCTGCAGCAGGCGTCTGCCTTCGTTCTTGCGAATGAAGCAGAATCCGTTCTGGCCTTCTCCGATGTGACAGTGGCGGGGACAAAGGTAGCAGTGCAGGCGGCCGTCGGCCATCGGCTCCCACCAGCGTGCCTCGTGCACTCGCGGTTGCACAACTGTTAACTGCATGGTAACTACTGGTCTCTATTCTACTCCGGAATCACTCCCCAGGCAGTCAGCATTTTGACACACGCTGCACGTCCCGGTGTTTACACCGCCAGGAAATAGCGATAGAACTCCTGGTCGCGCCTCCAGCCCAGACTCTCGTACAGCCTTTGCGCGGCGTTGTTAGTGATCGCGGTTTCCAGTGTCAGGCCGGCGGCCCGTGTGTTCTCAGCGAACTGGCGGGCCCTCTCCATCAGGGCGCGGCCCACGCCGAGCTTGCGCGCTTCGGCGATGACGAATAGATCGTTCAGAATCCATTGCTGGGTCAGATTGACGGAGGAAAATACGGGATACAGATGCACAAAGCCGATGACATTGGATTTCACCCGGGCCATCAAGAGAACCGATTCGGCTCTACTCAGCCGCGCGAAGAGGAAGCGTCGTGCTGCCTCTAGGTCGGCGGGCTTGCCGTAAAACTGCCGGTAAGCATCGAACAGTGGGGCAACATCCCCGACATCAGCAGGTGTAGCGCGGACGATCTCAGAAACATTCGTTGCAACGTCCATGCGGACAAAGAAACACGGCGCGCGCCGCCCCGTCAACTCTTTTGTGTGCTGGGCAGCCTGATATCATCTCGCCGCCGGCCTAAGGAGACTTGCATGCCATCCTCGCTGCGCGAAATTGTTGCTTTGTACAACGCTGAGGACCTTCTTGATCATGCCTCTACGATCCCTGCGGCGTGGTATGTGAACGGGGGCATCGCCGAATTGGAGCAGCAGGCCGTCTTTGGACGGACGTGGCAAGCCGTCGCGCGCCAGGACCAACTGCAGCAAGCGGGTCAGTTCGTTACGACCGACTTGGCAGGCGAGCCACTGGTCATCGTTCGCGGCCCCGATAATCACTTGCGCGGCTTCTACAACGTTTGCCGCCATCACGCAGCCGCAGTGGTGACCCAGGAAGAGGGATCCGCGGGCATCCTGCGCTGTCCCTACCACGGATGGAGCTACGGCCTCGACGGTTCGCTGAAAGGCGCGCCGGAGTTCGAGGGCGTCTGCGGCTTCGACCGTTCACAAAATGGATTGGTAGCCGTGCGAGTAGAAACCTGGGAGCAGTTCGTCTTTGTCAATCTCGACCCCAATGCCGCTCCGCTGACGGATTTCCTCGGGGGGTTGGTGAATCGCGTCGTACCGCTTAATCTCTCGTCGTTGAATTTCTTCGAGCGGCGAAAATACACACTGAATTGCAACTGGAAGGTGTTTGTTGACAACTATCTCGACGGAGGCTATCACGTGCCCCATCTTCACAAAGCACTGAACAGTGTGCTGGATTACAGGCAATACACCATCGAGAACGAAGACCGCTATTGTTTGCAATCAAGCCCCATGGTTACATCCGCCGTGGACGCAGCGACGGCAGCCACGCGCACCGGCGACCGCGCCTGGTATTTCTGGCAGTATCCCAACTTCATGATCAATCTTTATGCCGGCTATATGGACACGAACCTCGTCCTGCCCGATGGGGTGGACTGCTGCACCGTGATCTTCGATTTCTACTTCGACGACGTAAGTGAAGTCGCTGCCGAGCGCAACCGGAAGAGCATAACCGTGGGCGAGTGCGTGAACGATGAAGACGTGGGGATCTGCGAGTCGGTGCAGCGTGGCCTCCGTTCCCGCGCCTATGGTGCCGGCCGCCTCTCGGTGCGCCGGGAGGCAGGCGAACATCTCTTCCATCGGCTTCTGGCAGCAAACTTGAAAGCTGGGATGGAGATGGCCGGCGGCACCACGAAATAGCCCGGCTCTTCGCACCAACAGGCCCCTCGACGACTGACTGCTCTTAATGTACAACGTACTCCAAGAAGCGGGGTGGAGCCATTCTCAGGGAGCGAGGTCAGTCATGGGCGAGAAGAAGAACATCGTCGTTTGTTGCGATGGAACCGGCAACGAATTCAGCGACACCAATTCCAACGTTGTAAAACTCTACGCCACACTTGAAATCAACCAGAAACAGCTCGGCTACTACCGTCCCGGTGTGGGTACCATGGGCGCCCCCAGCGCCAGCAACAAGCTCGAAGAGAAGTGGAGCATGCTCGAAGGCTTGGCGTTCGGCGCGGGTCTCATGGCCAATGTCGGAGATGCTTACCGCTACCTCATGGACATGTATGCCGAGGGCGATGACATTTATCTGTTCGGATTCAGCCGTGGAGCGTACACGGTGCGCGCCCTGGCCGGTTGCCTGCACATGTTCGGACTGCTGTGTCCCGGTAACGATGGCCTTATTCCCTACGTGACGCGCATGTTCGCCCGCACCAGCCGGGAGTTGGCGCGGCGCAAGAACACCTTTGCAGTTGCGGAAAGCTTCAAACGCACTTTCTCCCGCGACGTAGCACTGCACTTCGTCGGCGTATGGGACACGGTGAGCTCGGTAGGATGGGTTTACGATCCGGTGGTCCTGCCTTTCTCTGCGCGCAACCCCGCCATGAAAATTGGCCGGCACGCCATGTCAATCGACGAGCGCCGCTGCTTCTTCCGCGACAATCAGTGGGGCGAGCCGTTCAAGGGGGGAGATCCTCACTACCACTTCAATGTCAACCAGGACATCAAGCAGGTCTGGTTCGCCGGCGTGCACTCAGACATTGGAGGCAGCTATCCCGAAGTGGAGAGCGGGCTGTCGAAGTTGACGCTGGAGTGGATGCTGCGTGAGGCGTCGCTGGCCGGTCTGCTGGTGGATCCGGAGCGCGCAGCGGTGGTGCTGGGACGTAAACCCTCGCCCAAAGGTGCTTCACCCTATGCCAAGCCCGACCCGGCAGCCACAATCCACGAGTCTCTGACAACGGCCTGGCGGCCTGTTGAGTTCCTGCCTCACAAGCAGTTTGACAAGTTGGCTCGGCAGGCCAAGTGGCGGATACCATTGGGGGCGCGGCGGCTCATTCCAACCGGCAAAACTAACGTCATGCACGCGAGTGTGCAGGAGCGACTGGATGCCGGGATCGGCTACGCCCCGTCCAACCTGCCTAAGGGAAAACTGGAGGACCACTTCTTGATTGAGCCGAGAACTGACTTCCCTGCCCAACAGGCCGCTACCTCCGCAGGTCCTTGATGATCTCTCGCGCTGCGTTGGCGCCGGACATCCCGTTCAAGCCTGTGCCGGGATGCGTGCCCGACCCGCATAAGTACAGGTTCTGAATTGGCGTTCGGTACTGCGCCCAATTCAGCAAGGGACGCATGGTGAACAGCTGGTCCAGCGCCAATTCTCCGTGGAAGATATGTCCGCCGGTCAAGCCGTATGTCTGCTCCAGGTCCTGGGGCGTAATAACATCGCGTGCTTCGATGAGCGACGGCAGATCGGATGCGTATTGCGCCAGAGTTTGGACCACCGTATCGCCAAGCGCTTCGCGTTGGCTGTCCCAGCCGGCATTGCGCAGTTTGTGCGGCGCGTACTGCATGTAGATGGACATCACGTGTTTGCCAGGCGGCGCAAGAGAGGAATCCCACAATGTGGGAATCGTTGCCTCAAGGTAGGGTTGCCGGGAGAAGCCTCCGTACTTTGATGCATCGAAGGCGCGTTCGAGATAGTCAATCTCCGGCGAGATCTGGATTCGGCCGGAAAGCAGGGCGTCGTCACCGCTCGCTCGCTTGAACTGTGGGAGTTCGCCCAAGGCCAGGTTGACCTTGGCAACGGTGCCGTTCATGCGGTAGTGCTGGAGCTTTTGCAGGAAGCCGGGATCCAGGTGCTGCGGTTCGATCAGACCCAGCAGCGTACGCTTGGGATCGGCATTCGAGATGACCGCACGGGCGCCAATCTCATCCCCTCCTGCCAGGACTGCCCCAATTGCAACTCCATCTTTGACTCTAATGCCGGATACATCGCATGATGTCCGGATCTCTACTCCCGCTTCGGTCACGGCCGCCGCCATGGCAGCCGTCAGCGCTCCAGCACCTCCTACAATGTAAAATGCTGGTCCGGAAGGATTGCCGTCCGCGGCTGTCCGCAGCAGGTACGTCGCTGCCGAGCCCGCCGACCATGGCCCGAGGAAGGTCCCAAAGATGCCCTGAGAGGCCATTGTGCCGCGCAGCAGCTCGCTCTCAAACCACTCCGCGGTCAGGTCGGCCACAGCCATCGGCCCCCAGCGCAGCAGGCGATACAGGTCCTTCTCGCCCAACCCGCGAATTTTGCGGCCGGCTTTCAGCAGGTCCAACAAATTGCCGGAAGCTGGATCGTCCAGATCCAGCGGGGTCATCGTTAGGAGCATTTCAACGACCTCGCCTATGCGGGCCAGCGATTTTGCGAAGTCTGCATAACACGCGGCGTCTTTTTGTGAGAACCTGGCAATCTGCTGCTGAGACTTCGCGATGTCGGTGTACAGGGCCAGCGGCTCGCCACTCGGCGCGAGCGAGAGAACGCGCACGTCCGGCGCATGGGTCCTCAGTCCGTATTTCGCCAAATTCATATCTGCCACAATGTTGGGCCTCATAAGGCCCACACCGTGGGATAGCCTGGAGCAGCGGAAGCCGGGATGGAATTCTTCCGTTATCGCACAGCCGCCGATGACCGGCCGGCGCTCCAGAATGAGCGGTCTGAATCCGGCCTTGGCGAGATAGAAGGCGGTGACGAGTCCGTTGTGCCCCGCGCCAATGATGACCACGTCGCGCTTGTCGGGCATGGGCTAACTCGTCCCCTTCGACTGTTTCAGAATTTCCAGTGCTGCCAGCCGCCCGGGAGCGCCCATGATGCCGCCGCCGGGATGTGTGGCCGAGCCGCACATCCACAGGTTTTTGATGGGCGTTCTGTACTGCGCCCAGCCTGGCACCGGACGCAGAAAGAACAACTGCTCCAGCGATAGCTCTCCCTGGAAGATGTTGCCTTCGGTCAGCCCCCACTCGCGCTCCAGATCGAGCGGCGTCACCACTTGACGCCCCACGATGATGTCCTTCAGGTTGGGGGCGAATTCGGTGACGGTGTCGATCACGTTGTCGCCAAAGGCTTCACGCTTCTCGTCCCATGTGCCTTCCTTCAACTTGTAGGGCGCGTACTGCACGAAACACGACATCACGTGCTTGCCGGGTGGCGCGACCGAGGGATCGGTGAGACTTGGAATGACCATATCAATGTATGGCCGGCGCGAGTAGTTGCCGTACTTGGCGTCGTCGTAGGCGCACTCCATGTAGTCCACACTAGGCGAAATCGAGATGGCGCCACGCAGATGATGACCTTCTCCTGGCAGGCAGGTGAAGTTGGGGAGCGCGTCGAGCGCCAGATTCACTTTGCCGGATGAGCCGCGATACTTGTAACGCTTCACCTCGTCGCGAAACTCGTCGCTCAGGTGCTTCGGCTCGATCATCTTCAGGAAGGTGAGATTGGGATCAACGCTCGACGAGACGACGGGTGCGTAATATTCGTCGCCGTTAGCAGTCGCGACTCCAACCGCCTTGCCATCCTTCACTAGAATCTGCGCTATCGCGGCCTGCGTTTTGATTTCGACGCCAAGTTCGCGCGCCGAGTCAGCGATTGCGTTGGAGATCGCTCCCGTTCCGCCCCGCGCGAAACCCCAGGCACGAAACGCGCCATCAATCTCGCCCATGTAGTGGTGCAGTAACACATAGGCGGTCCCCGGCGAGCGCACACCAAGGAAGGTGCCGATGATTCCCGAAGCCGACATAGTGGCTTTGAGCACGTCAGTCTCGAACCACTGGTCGAGGAAGTCGATGGCGCTCATGGTCATCAACTGCACCTGGTTGTACTTGTCCTCCCCGCTGAGGCCGGTGAAGCGGCGTCCAAGGAAGAGCAGCTTGAGCAGGTCGCGTGGGTTCAGCGTGGTGGGATCGGGCGGCACCATCGCCAGAATCGGTTTGACGAAGCGGCACATCTGCAGCATCGCCTTGCCGAACTCGTCGTAAGCCTCGGCATCAAATTTCGAATGCCGCGCGATCTCGCGGCGCGTCTTGGCATGGTCATTCACGCGCCACAGGTAGTCGCCGTTTGGCATCGGCGTGAAGGTGCCGTCGAGGGGAAGGATCTCCAGACCATGCCGGGGCAGATCGAGGTCGCGAATGATTTCCGGCCTCAGCAGCGAGACCACGTAGGAACACACGGAGAACTTGAAACCCGGAATGATTTCTTCGGTAACCGCTGCTCCACCCAGCACATGACGACGCTCCAGCACCAGAACTTTCTTCCCTGCCCGCGCCAGATAGGCGGCATTGACTAGGCCGTTGTGCCCGCCCCCGATGACGATGGCATCGTACTTGCCGCTAGTAGCCATGATGGATTGCGTAGAATGGAGAATTCTAAAGGGTAAGGAAGGGATTTGTCTGTACGGACGCTCTTGGCAATTCGCTTTTCGCAATTCGCCATTTGCTGAAGATCAAAACGTCGACTGGCGAGCAGCGAAAAACGAAAAGCTGCCTCTATCTCTCCACCGCCAGCCCGACCGCGTTGCCTCCGCCAAGGCATAGCGCGGCAATCCCTTTGTGCACATCGCGACGGATCATCTCGTAGAGGAGCGTCGTCAGAATGCGCCCGCCGGTTGCGCCGATGGGATGTCCGAGCGCAACCGCGCCACCATTTACGTTCACCTTGTTGAGGTCGAGCCCGAGTTCGCGCGTCACCACGATGGCCGCCACCGAGAACGCCTCGTTGATTTCGTAGAGGCCAACATCCTCGTTCCTCCATCCCGTCTTCTTCCAGAGCTGGCGGACGGTCTCGACGGGCGCCATCATCACCCAGGCCGGCGCGATACCGCTGGTTGCCTGCGCCACAATGCGCGCCATCGGTTTCAAGCCCAGCTCTTTCGCCCTCGCGGCCGTCATCAGCACTAGCGCTGCCGCGCCATCGTTGACACCCGGCGCGTTGCCCGCAGTAACAGTGCCATCTTTTTTGAACGCCGGCTTGAGAGAGCGCAGCAGCTCAGCATTAGTGTCCTCACGCGGGCTTTCATCCTTGGTGAACACAACGGGGGGCACGCCCTTCTTCTTGGCCGGCAATTCGACCGGCACAATCTGGTCCTTGAAGCGGCACTCGTTGATTGCCGCTATTGCTTTGCGGTGCGAGTTGACTGCGTACTCGTCCTGCTCTTCGCGCGTAATGTGATACTTCTCGGCGACATTCTCGCCGGTGTTGCCCATGTGATAGTCGTTGTAAGCGTCCCACAGGCCATCGTGCACCATGGAGTCCACGACCTTCTGATCGCCCAGGCGGAAGCCCTTGCGAGCCTGCGGCAAGAGATACGGGGCGTTGGTCATGCTCTCCATGCCACCGGCGACCACAATGGCGGAGTTTCCGGTCTGGATTGCCTGCTGCCCCAGCGCGACCGCCTTCAATCCTGAACCACACACTTTATTGATGGTCATGGCGCTCACGGTCTCAGGGAGCCCGCCGCCCAGGGCTGCCTGTCGCGCCGGATTTTGTCCCAATCCGGCGGAGACTACGTTGCCCATGATGCATTCGTCCACCACGCTGGGCTCAATGCCGGCCCGTCTCACCGCTTCCCGTACCACGATCGCCCCCAGTTGCGTCGCGCTGAAGTCCGAAAGCGCGCCTTGAAATTTTCCGATCGGGGTGCGCACCGCCGACACGATGACGACATCCTCCATGATTCTCCACCTCACTCACAATCGTTCTGCGGTCGAACATTATAAGATGGGTCTGCCTTGGACGCGGACGCACAATTGCCGCCTGAGATCCAATGGCCCGCTCCGGTTCCGGGCCCTCTACTCGCGCCGTGGTGGCACACAGTGCTGCTGATCGCAGTGCTGCTGCTTGTTTCGCTGAACGGGACTCGCGGGCGTCATCCTCTGGCCGGGGGCAGCAAGCTGCCGCAGTATCTGTGGGGCATGACCTGGGAATGGACCTTGCTGGCCATCACCTGGTTCGGCTTCCGCAAGCGGATCAAGCTGAGGGACCTGATCGGCGGGAGCTGGGCGAGAACGGAAGACTTCCTGCTCGATGTGGTGTATGCCGGCGCTTTCTGGGTTTGCGCGCTGTTTGTGCTCGGCGCCGGGGCAAAGCTGATGCACCTCGACCAGGCAGGCAAGTTCGAAAGCATGCGCAAGCAGCTCGGATTTCTCATTCCTGGATCGAACGTGGAACTTGCGGTCTGGTTCTGTATGAGCGCTACAGCAGGCTTCTGTGAGGAGATCATCTTTCGAGGCTATCTGCAACGCCAACTGGCCGCGGTCACCGGCTCGATGCTCGCCGGAGTGGTGCTCTCGGCAGCCCTTTTCGGTGCGTCACATGGCTACGAAGGGGTCGCGCGTATGGTCCTGATCGGCGTTTACGGGCTGATGTTCGGCCTCCTTGCCTGGTGGCGCCGCAGCCTTCGTCCCGGAATGATCGCGCATGCCTGGCACGATGCCTTCAGCGGGGCAGTTCTGCGGATGCTGAGGTAAGCCGTATCTCCGTCAGCCTGGGCGCTCTGGAGATGGATCTGACGACTGTTTCGCAACGTCATGAACAGATAATGGCCAACGAGAGTGGCCTGGCGCGTCAGCTCAGCGAACGCCAGGTCAGCATGATGGCCCTCGGAGGCGCCATCGGCACCGGACTGTTCCTGGGCAGTGCGCTCTCCGTCCGCATTGCCGGGCCGGGCGTAATTCTCAGCTACATCCTGGGCGCCGGCATCACCCTGCTCCTTATGGGGTGTTTGGCGGAGATGGCTGTGGCCCACCCTACGGCAGGCTCGTTCGGCGTTTATGCCGACCTGTACCTTTCACCCTGGGCGGGATTTGCCATTCGCTATACCTACTGGGCCGCGCAATCGATTGCTGTCGGCGGCGAAGCCGTGGCGGCGGCGATCTACACCCAGTGGTGGTTCCCCAATAGCCCGACCTGGATCTGGGTGGCGTTCTATGCGGCAGTGCTCATCTTCGTGAATGCGCGCAGCGTCGGCGCTTTCGGCGAATTTGAGTACTGGTTCTCTCTGGTCAAGGTCATCGCTATCGTTGTGTTCATCCTGCTGGGCGCGGCGATTCTGTTCGGTGTGCATCAGCAGCGTCCGATTGGACTGGAGAACTTCCGGGCCTACGGCGGATTCCTGCCTCATGGCCGGCTCGGGGTTTGGCTGGCGCTGTCGTTCGTTATCTTCAGCTACATTGGCTCAGAGGTGCTGGCGGTTACCGCAGGCGAAGCGAGGGACCCGCAGCGCACCGTGCCACGTGCCATGCGAAGCATGCTAGCACGGCTCATCGTCTTTTATGTCGGCGCCATCGCCATTCTGGTAGGAGTCATTCCCTGGACCCAGATTCAACCGGGGCAAAGCATCACGGTAAGCCCATTCGTCCGTGTCTTTGACCTGATGCACATTCCCGCAGCCGCCCATGTCATCAACTTTGTCGTCCTGACTGCTGCGCTCTCCAGCATGAACTGCAATCTGTACCTGGGGACACGCATGGTGTTCTCGCTGGCCCGCGCCGGCTATGCGCCCGAGGCGCTGGGGCGCGTCTCCGGCAATAGCACACCACTTCCGGCTCTGCTGGTCTCGGGCGCCGGCCTGGGCATCGCAACCGTCTTCGCCCTGGTTTTTCCCGCATCAGCGTACGTGTATATGTTGGGTATCTCATTGTTTGGCGGGCTCTTCGCCTGGCTGCTCATCTTCGTCACGCACTTCGTCTTCCGCCGGTACTGGAGAGAAAACATCTCTCGACTACCCTTCGCGATGCCGTTGTATCCGGCAACCACCATCCTGGGTGGGATCGCTGTGCTCGCCATCCTGATCTCAACCTGGTGGGTGCCCGGGATGCGCGTCACCCTCGAGGCGGGCATCCCCTGGTTGCTTGGGTTGAGCGCGTTCTATTTCGCGTGGGCGCGGGAACGAGGCAGAGCGCTGGGAGGTCCCGCGGAAACTGCTCCCGCGCCCGAGACCGCGGAATAATCGGCAGGCCCTCCCGCGGCCTCTAACGTCCAGCCGCCCCCGACGCGGCAGCCTGCTGGAAAGTCCCGTAGGGCGATCGGGTGGGGGCGGGCGCATGCGGCGTGACATAGGTCCGCATGGCGGCGTCGCATACCGCGTATCCCCAGTCCACCAGTTGGTGTTGCAAATGTATGTTCAGCGCCGTCAGCCGTGTCGGAGTCGCTGCCAGCTTGTGCGTGACGCTGTAATCGCAATGAAGGGCATTGGCCAGATGGTAGTTTGCAATGTTGGTGCGAATGCCCCAGTAGGTTCCCTGCCGCAGCTTGCTCTCGTAGGCCGTGATGAGGGTCCGCTTGCGCAGGGCGTCAACCTGGTTATCGATGATGTTCAGCACGCGGTAGGTCTGCCCCAGCCACTCATGTCCCGGGTCGGCCTGCAGGTCCAGTGCGGCACCGCCGTCACTGACCAGGATCGTGGTGTAGCGCTTCCAGGCCGTCTCCAGGCCTAGATTGTCATAAACGCCGCCGTCGCTGAGCACCACCTGCTTGCGGAAATCCGCCGAGGTAATACGGGGTGGTGGATCGTCGTCGCTCTTGAAGCTATTGGGATCAAGATGAAGGACCGCCGGCGACAGCACCGGCGGAAACGCAGATGAAGCAGCGACGGCCGTGGCCAGATCAAGCACGGGATTCATCACACGCCCGACCATCCAGTCGCCCATGTAGGGTTTGGAGAAGCGCCATAACACTCCGGTCTGCAGGCTGGTTGCATTGAACACGAAGCGTGGTTCATCGGGCAGGTCTTGCAGTGTGGCCTTCCCAAACAGGCATTCGCGATAATGCTTCGCAACCTCGTTGGAGACTCCGCCGAAGATCCCCCCGATAACCGAGCTTACGTCGATCGACTTCGACGCCATCTGACTCAGCGGCTGGGTCACCAGTTGGTCGAAGTTCAGGGCGCAACTTTCGCTGTTGAATTGCAGCTTCTTCCAGTTCATGGCCAGCACACCACTGGTAATCGAGCCTCCAGAGACGCTGGAGATGCGGTTGAGTTTTGGCAGGTAGCCCAATTCATTCAGGCGCCAGAGCGTGCCCAGATGGAACAGCATGGCGCGGTATCCGCCTCCGGAAAGGCATAAGGCAATTCCCGGAGAGGGGTGCTCGGGGTCTCCAGGTTGATCGTGGACGGGTTGAACCTTGGTTTGTGGGTTAGGCTTTGAGGAATCATCTGGCATAAGTCCTCCGATGCAAATCTCGGGAAGGTAGCATTGCCGAGGTCTGCGGAGAATGGTTACACGCCGGAGAGTCCTGCGTGATCCACTTCGCACTCTAGCACTGTTGCCAGTGAACGCAAAAGGATATAGGGTGAGTTCGGTAATGATTGCAGGCCTGCAAACGACGCCTAACTATCCGCTTGGGTGCAGATTGCAGATTCATTCTGAACGCGAGGCGCCATGAAACACATTTTGCGCATTCTTTTGTTCCTCTCACTCGCCACCATCTTCATGACCGCACAGACCATGCAGGCGAACAACACTCAGAGTAACGCCAAGTTCGCACAAATGTCGGACCAGTTCGTGAAGGACTCGCTGGCACTATCTCCAGTGAGTGCTTCGGGAGCCGGTTACCACCAGCACAAAGATCCCAAAACCGGAAAGGCGATCGACCTCGATACCGAACTCGATGACGTGGGCCCGCAAGCCATCGCGGTGCAGGAGAAGTTCTACCGCGACTGGCGAAAGCGCTTCCAGACGGAGACGCCGATCCCCTCGCTCAATACGCAGGATGCGGCCGATTATCGCCTGATTGACGACCAGATTGCGCTGACCTTGCTGGAGTTCGAGCATATCCAGAGCTACAAGCATAATCCGACCGGCTACGTGGAACTGATCGGTAGCGCCATGTTCCTGCCGCTTACGCAGGAGTATGCCTCGAAGGAGGTGCGTGTCGGCGATGTCATCTCCCGCGTTGGCCAGATTCCGCGCTTTGTGGAGCAGGCGAAGTCGCAACTGACCGACTCCGATCCAATCTTCATCTCCACTGCCGTTGAAGAGAACGAGGGCAACATTAATCTGGTGGACAGCGTTGCGGGGGACATTCCCGCCGGTTCACCCCTGAAAGCGCAATACGACAGAGTCGCACCTGCCGCGAAGAAGTCGCTTGCCGATTTCAGTAACTGGATGCAGAACGACTTGGCGAAGCGTCCGACGAATAACCGCACCTGGCGTTTGGGCAAGAAGTGGTACGACGAGAAGTTCCGCTATGTTATGGAGACCTCGATCACTCCAGAGCAGTTGCTTGCCGACGCCGAGGTCAAACTCAAAGCTCTTCGCGCCGAGATGCTGCAACTCGCACTGCCGCTCTACAAGCAGATGTATCCCGGGCAGGATGATTACAGTAGCCTGCCGGCGCGCGAGCGCGAGAACAAGATTATCGGCGCGGTGCTCAACAAGATCAGCGACGAGCATCCTCAACGCGACCAGTTAATCGAGGCCGTAAAAGCCGACCTGGAGGGAATCAAGCAGTTCATCCGCGAAAAGAAGATTGTCGCGCTCAGCAGCCGCGACAACCTGAAAGTCATTCCCACGCCCGAATTCATGCGCGGCGTGTACTCGGTTGCGGGCTTTCATGGTGCGCCGCCGCTGGAGCCCAACGCCGAGGCGCAGTACTGGGTCACGCCGATTGATCCCAAGATGACCGAGGTCAAGGCGGAGAGCAAGCTGCGTGAGTACAACAATTACGCGCTGAAGTGGCTGACGATTCACGAGGCCTTGCCCGGACACTACGTGCAGGCCGAGCACGCCGATGACGTTGAGCCTCCAACACGCCGCGTGCTGCGCGGTCTCTTTGGGAACGGAGCGTACGTGGAAGGTTGGGCGGAATACATCGCCGATGTCATGACTGAGGAAGGCTACCTGGATCACAGCCCGAAATTCGGCCTGGTGCGGCGCAAGATCCTTCTGCGCGCGGTGTCGAATACGATTCTCGACATTCGTATGCAGACCATGAACATGACCGATGAGCAGGCCATGGACCTGATGCTGAACGACACTTTCCAGACCCAGGCCGAGGCGGAAGGCAAACTGCAGCGCGCCAAGCTCAGTTCAACGCAACTGCCAACGTACTTTGTGGGCATGCGGCAGTGGTGGGAGCTACGCAGGAAATATCAGGCGGCCAAGGGCAGCGCCTTCACCCTCGAGGAGTTCCACAATAAGGCACTCGATCAGGGACCGCTGCCTATCGAGTATCTGGAGAAGATTATTTTGCCCGGAACGGCCAACTAGTACCGGCACGGTCGAGCGATTGCGGGGCCACACGAACGTTGCAGCGGCCGCATTGTTTTGTGAAGAATTGTAAATATCGATGCGTTTACTCGACAGTCCTGAACTTTTTTCTGCGGCATCCGTCTATAGCAGTAACCCAAATCCAAGGTGGGCGCCGAACCCCAACAGACACACAAACCGGCGCCCACCGGCCTTTGTTCTAGAACAATTTGTCGCCAGGCGAGTTAGGGACAACGTTTGCCACCGCCGGCACCACGACGTTCAGTGTCCCCTGAATGAGATCGAAGAACTGTATTCCATCGGAGTTCTTGCAGGCGGGCCCCACTAAGGGAGGCTGGGTGTCGTAAGTTGCCGTTATTTCGCCCTCCGGCAAGCTAAAGCGACCGTACTTCGTCGGAGCTCTTGGAGGGGCCGGCCGGGTGTCCTCAACTATTGCAAACAGCCAATCCGTTCCGAGAGCCGCAGGCGCGTGGAGACTTGTACCTGATGGATGTTTCAAGCGCCTTACCGAACTGACCTCCAGCGCGTTTGAGATGAAGGCAACGGCACCCGTTTTGCCCTCGCGCAAGATCACTATGCGGTCGCCATCGGCAAGCATCGGCATCAGCATGGGGGACTTCGTTTTCGGCTGATGGGCGCTGTTGTACGTTGGCTCCCGGTTTGTGAACATCTCAGGCAACCGCGTTTCGCGAATCAGGACCCCCTCGGACGAGACCAACGCGGCCAGTGACAGGCCACGGTATGGACCATCGAAAGCGAGCCCGACAATTAGAGCGTCTCCTGAGGAAAAAACCGCCATGCGGGGATGTGCAATCTTCCGAGTGAGAGCGCGCCTGGCTATGAGGTGGCCTGTCGTGTCAAAGCGGAGAAGTGTCAAGCTTGGGTCGTAGTCCAGGCCTGTTTCCGGGCTGCCTCGCAGAAGAGCATTCCCCACCACATAGGTCTCTCCGTGTGGCCCGGGAGCAAAATCTTCAACGATACCCTTCTCGAAGCCAGGTACCTGCTCGAAATCAATTTGGGCAAGCAACATTCCATCTGCGGAAAGCTTGGCAATCGGACTCGGGGTGTCACTCGGCTCGTGGCTTAAGGGAATGCTGATACTACCGTCAGCGCCACAACCCACGCGCCAGTTGACCTCACCCAGCCGCGTGCCAATTTCACGAGGCAAGACAACGCTCGACTGCACCGCCAGCGTTTCCTGCGCCACTATCACACTGGAGAAGAGAGCACAGGTGAACAGAGTTGCGATTGACCGCAGACACCGGGCGAGATCCATATGGCCTCTCTCTTTACTTCAGCCGCCTTCCCGTGGTCGTCAGCACCAGCTTCCCATGTTTCACGCCTCGCATGGCCAGCATGTGATCGGCTAGATGTTTGACCTCGCCGCTGCGGCCTCTCATGATGACCACCTCCAGGCAGTTGTCGGCGTCGAGATGAACATGCGTCGCCGCCAGAACATTGCCGTGCGAATGGTGCTGAATCTCGGTGAGCTTGTTGGAGAGATTCGGGCGATGATGGTCGTAAATCATGGAGAGCGTGGCCACCACCTGCCGGTTGCGGTCAATCGCCTCCGACACCAGGCTCTCGCGGATGAGATCGCGAATTGCCTCCGAGCGGTTCTTGTAGCCACGCTTGGCAATCACGCGATCAAACTGCTGGAGCAGCTCCTCTTCGATGGATACTCCTGTCCTGGTAAGTTCTGCCATGGCAATTCAGCTCTCCCTACCCGCTAGCAATCCGGAATCACTATAACCTACGTACCCCACTCAGTGGTTTGCGCGCATACGGTAAATCGGAGGAGGCGCTGGGTTCGTGACACGAATGCGCAAATCGTGTTACAAGGAATGGATTCATCCCGCTTGCTGGACGAGCACGGCTACGGTCTCAGAGGAGCATGCATGAAGGGCTTAGGGCGCGCAGCGTTTCGGAGCTGCCTGCGAGTGGCGCTTCTCATGGTGTACCTCTTCCTCTGTTGGGCGCAACTCTGGGCGGGCACGGAGAAAGGCCAAATCGCAGGCCGTGTGGTCGATCCTCAAGGCTCCCCCGTGCCGCAGGCCCGTGTGAGACTGGTGAACGCTGCCGGGACGACCGTGGGCGAGACGCATAGCGACGACCAGGGTCGGTTCATCGTGGACGGCGTCGACCCTGGTGTCTATCAGATTTTCGCTCAGGCGCCGTCCTTTGTAGCTGTCATCCAGGATGTGTCCCTGGGCGGTGGCCAGCAGCTGCAGGTGAGCGTTCAATTCCAACAGCTCACCTCCGTCCACCAATCGGTTACGGTCGTGGCTTCGGCACCGTCGTCGCTGACGCCCGATCCCGCACAAAGCGTCATCATTCATGATCAGGTACTCGACGCCAATCCGGGCCGGCCAGGAGCGCCCATCTCCATTCCCGGTCTTCCTGTCGAAACCGCGTCCGGAGGAATCAAAGCCCCACAGTACTTCGCGCCTGGAGTAGCCGGCGATCATGGCGAACCCATCGCCCAGTTCTTTCAGGTCGGCAACTATCTTTACCCGAACAACCTTCCCGCCAATGCCCATGGAAATGGCTATGCCGACCCAAACTCCCTGATTCCCCCAATCATTGAAGCCGTTACCGTGGATGGTGGCGCCTTTAACGTTCGCCAGGGTAACAACTCCGTCGATCTGTCCGCTTCCTACGTCCCGCGATGGCGCGCTCCCAGCTTCGTGCAGCTCACGGGAGACTATCGCGACGCCGACCTGATGGCCGGATGGAATCCCAGGAATCCCCAGGCCAACGCCTGGCTGGCCGTCGAGGTGTCCTTCGGCAACGGCTTTCTGGAGCGCTTGGAACACCGCCAGCAGTACAAACTGAACGGGCTGCGCGAGTTCGACTTTGGCAGGCATCAACTCACGCTCCTCGGTGTCGGCTATTACGGTTTCTCCTACATTCCCGGCCTGATTCCGATCAACGTGCCCGTCCCCGGCGACACCATCGACAACCGTCAACTCGACATCACGCACACCGCACTGGTGGTCGCGACCGACAACTGGAAGCTCGGCGAGCAACGGCAGTTCACCTTCTCCGGCTTCTACCGCAATTACGCTCTGACGCTCCGCTCCAATTTTGGTGACGGCCTTATTCAGCAGAGCGAAACCCGGAATATCTTTGGTGGCGAAGCCATCTACATCCAGAGTGTTCGCCGCTGGCTGGCCTTGCTGGCGGGCGTTGACCTGCGCCGGGACGCGCCGCGCAACCTCGACTTGAAGTTCGTTGACGACCAGGGCAGCTTCCAGCCTGTCACCAGCAACAACTTGACCCTGTCATTCGTCGAGCCCTTCCTCTCCGTTGATGGTCCACTCGGCCGCTACTTCCATTACAACCTTGGCGTGCGCCAGGAAGAGGTCTGGATGGACAACCAGGACCTCCTCAATCCGCAGAACTCCTTCGACAAGCTAGCCACTCTCACGCTGCCCAAGGGCACGTTCACCGTGCTTCCACCTGATCGCTGGTATTTGCCAACCGTGGCGTTCAGCTATGGAGAAGCGTTTCATACCGAGGATCCCCGCATCGGCAATAGCATTGGACAGCCCACATTGCTCGCCCCGTCGCGTGCCTATCAGCTCGTCTTTTCCAGAGTGATCAAGCAGACGCAGTTCTATGTCACCCTGCGTCGCATCTCCAACTCGCAGGAGTTGGCCAAGATTGATCCCGATACCGGTCTGCAGGAAGTTGTCGGCCCGTCCATCAATAAGGTGCTGACCGTGTCGGCCCAACGCAACTTCACCTACGGCTCCTTCTACATCTCGTATGCGCAGGCCGACGCGCGCGACGCCCAGACCGGCGAGCCAATTCCGGAAGCGCCTCGATTCATCTGGGACACAGTCGGCTCGTACAAGCATCTCCCTTTTGGTCTTTGGGTACGTGGCGAGTTTGAGTATGTTCGCGCCAAGCCGCTGGGGGATGGCTTCACGGGCGTGCCGGTCACCGAGTTTCGCGGCGCTGTGCTGAGGCCCTTCCGCGAGGAAACCATGTCGCTGGCCGCCAACTTCCTCATCGCGAAAGGCTACACCGGCCAGACCACGGAAATCCTCGCTCTTCCCACCGACCCTGCTCCGTTCGAACGTGTTGTCGGCGTGCCGCTGAAGTCGTACGTCAGCCTGAGCTGGACCTACTACTTCCGCAAGTGAGGGCTGGGCGCAGACGGTCGACTCACCTTGGTGTCGGTCCGGGGTTGTCGGGCCGAGTTAACCTGATGTACCATCAGCCGCAGTTGGTAGCCTGCGTGCAACTCTTAAGAGGCCGGTGTCCGCGTAGGGGCGAGCATGCGAGTTTTTGTGTCATCTCGCAGTCAAACGCCGCAGGATGATCTGGCGCGTATCCGCAAATCATTCACGACGAATCGGCAGACGCTGACGCGTGCGCCTTCGGCATCACGCCAGTCGCCGGACGGCTGCGGCGCTGGTGTTGCTCAGTCGAACCTCGGCCACGACTTCAGCCGAATCGACATCTATCCCGCGGAGACTACGCTCTGTCCAATGACGCGCACTCGTCCCGTTGGTGCTCCTACGGTCATGCAATCTCCGGTTCAAGTGACGACGGCTGGTCCAGATGCGGGTGTGCAGTCTCGCGATGCTGGTGCTCCGAAGCCGGATGCGGGGACTCCTAAGCCTGATGCGGGTACGCCGAAGCCTCCTGCTGACAATTGCAGCGTCGCTTCTGGTCCCAGCTATAACCCGACGGGCAACATTCCCGCGACCGATTACGGCGTAATCAAGACGTTTAACTTCAACATGGCGGCGAAATTCAATAACGACCCGGCCAAGGGCGCCAAGCCCTCGTGCTGTGAAGTACGCCAATTCATTAAGTGGGACAAGGTGGCCGAGAAAGCCAACAGCGGTCCGCCGCACAAAGGGTTTCCCAGCTCCACCAAAGCCGACACCTGGATCGAGGACCGCAACCTGAACGACACGCAGCGATATGGCCACCGATCGGGCCCGTTCAGCGCCCTTAGTGATGACTGTTTCGATCGGTATACGAGCGGAACTACGCGCGATGATGCAAACGGTGACACATACTGTGGCGCTGATAGCCCGGACGGGCCAAAGCGCTTGATGAAGGGCAAGTATCAGTTTCGTCTGGACGCTGTAGACACCTGCAATGGCAACGCGGTGAAGGCCAGCAGTTCCGTCATCACCCTCGATTGGACCTAACCTCCACGACTACGCCACACTGAGCCGCATTCCCGTCTCGCGCAGATGAGCGTGTGGCGACCAATCCGAGACCCGCACAGAGATTACTCTGGCGGCATCCTGCTTCCGCCGGATACCATTCATGCGTTCGTCCCGACCAAGCCCGCTGCGGCGAACCCGTGAAGGGACAACTCCACTTGCGGATGCAACCCTCTGCCACAACCGGCTCGCAATCACCCTCTCCGCTTGACGTCCCTGCGCAACCCAAGCGGGCTTTGGGTCTTCGCGACCTTGTGCTGTTCTACGTGGTCGCTACACTCAGCTTGCGTTGGATTCCGGTCGCGGCCAGCGCCGGACCGAGTTCCATCATCATCTGGTTCATCGGCCTGGCAACCATCTTCATTCCCCTGGCGCTATGCGTCATGGAGCTTTCCTCGCGCTATCCACAGGAAGGCGGGATGTACGTCTGGAGCAAACGCGCCTTTGGTGACTTTGCCGGCTTCATCACCGGGTGGATCTACTGGACGAGCAATCTTCCTTACTTTCCCGCCGTGCTGTATTTCGCCGCCAGCAACGCGCTCTACGTCGGTGGTTCGAAGTGGCAAGCCGCGCAAGGCAGCGCAACCTTCTTCATCGTGTTCTCGCTGTTGGGCCTCGGATTGGCCCTGCTGCTGAATATCGTCGGCCTCGATATCGGCAAGTGGTTGAGCAATCTGGGCGCGATCGGCACGTGGCTTCCGGTTGCTCTGCTCTGCGTCGTGGGAGCGGTGGCGTGGTCGAGGTTCGGCTCGGCAACCAGCTTCAGCGCCGCGTCACTGAAGCCCTCGCTGAACCTCGGCAATTTCGCCGTGTGGGCAACACTGCTGTACGCCTTCAGCGGCGCCGAGTCGGCATCCTTCATGGGCGATGAGATCAAGGACGCGCGCCGCACCATTCCTCGCGGGTTAATCGCCGCAGGCTTCATCATTACGGCAGGATACATTCTGGGCACGATCGCGGTGCTGATGGCGCTGCCCAAGGTCAACAGCCTGGAAGGCATCATGCAAGCCATCTCCAGCAGCGCGGCGCGCGTCGGTTGGAGCGGACTTGGCCCAGCAGTCGCGCTGCTCATCTGCGTGTCGAACCTCGGTGGTGTGGGCGCTTACCTCGCTGCCTTGTCGCGCATTCCCTTTGTCGCAGGCATCGACCGCTATCTGCCGCCTGCGTTCGGCCGGGTTCATCCGAAGTGGGGAACGCCTTACGTTGCGCTCATCGTGCAGGCCATCTGCTGCGCGCTGTTCATCCTGATGGGACAGGTTGGCAGCACGGTGCGCGGCGCTTATCAGGTCCTGGTCAGTATGACCATCATCACCAACTTCGTGCCTTATCTGTTCATGTTCTCGGCGCTGATTCGCCTGCAGCGTGAGCCTGTCGAAGGCGGCGTGATTCGCGTTCCTGGCGGAAAGCCTATCGCCGTTTCGCTTGCGGTCGTTGGCATGCTGACCACGACCGCGGTCATCATCGGCTCGGTAATTCCCGATGCCAGCGAGCCGAACAAAGCGCTTGCCGTCGGGAAGATCGTTGCGCTCAGTGTCCTGCTGCTTGGAGGAGGAGTTGCCCTGTATTGCTTGGGAAGACGAACGGCACAGATGAGGTAGAAGCTTGTGGAAGGGTTGCTGGGGAATGTGCAGTATTAATCAAACAGTTAATAGTCCGAACCGAACCGTTTCTTTTCCCAATTTGGGATGAACCTGGCTGGTTCGTCTACCCCCCTCCCCCTATTCCTCGCAAAATCTTGAAAACAGGAGGCAATTTTGGACGATTTCCGGCAAAATCTTGCATCCAAATGGGTTACATCCAACACCTTGCTTGCAAAAGGGGTTAATAACAAAAATCACTTCTTCGCCCTGAGATTCTTCCCCTTTCTGAGGCTTGCCGCCGCATAGGAGTTAATCAAGTAGTACATCCTGCCACCTCCCCATGCAGCCTCTTGCCAAAGATCATGGCTCCCAAAAACTCCCGCTCGTCGAAGCCCCAGCGGTCCTCTTCGGGGCATAGAGACACCAAACCCTCCATGCCAGTCTACAGGTTTGCTGGCCGGTGTCAGTGAGCCTGGTCACGTAGGACTGTGAGCTCCATGCCCCGGCGGTCTGTTCTGGCCTCCCGGGTGAGTGGCTGCGTCCCCTTGACCGCGGCGCTCGGGCAGCGGTAGTCTCGCGGGGAAAATTCCCCGAGGGGCGATCCCCCCTGTACCCCAGGAGGTTGCACATGGTTCCACTCAGTGCTCTGTGGCTCCCCATTGTGCTGGCAGCGGTCATCGTCTTTGTCGCCAGCGCCATCATGCACATGCTCTTGAAGTATCACCAAAGCGATTGCCATCAGCTCCCGGACGAGGATAAGGTGATGGCCGGACTGCGTGCGGCCGGACTGAAGGCGGGCTTCTACATGTTCCCGTACTGCATGCCTAAAGAAATGAAGTCGCCCGCCATGCAGGACAGATTCAAGCAGGGGCCGGTGGGCACGATGACGGTGATTGCCAGCGGCCCGCCCGCCATGCCGAAGTACCTGGTGCAATGGTTCGGGTATTGCGTCATCATCAGTTTCTTCACCGCCTACCTCACTGGACACACGGTAGCAACCGGCGCTAATTATCTGGTGGTCTTTCGTGTGGCCGGTACTGCCGCGTTCATGGCTTACGGCCTGGGACTTCTGAGCAACGGCATCTGGAAAGGCCAGCCGTGGAGCATGACGATCAAGGAAGTCATTGATGGCCTGGTGTACGGCTTGCTGACCGCGGGAACGTTCGGCTGGCTGTGGCCGAGGTAAGCTGAATCAGAAACAAGTGTCAGCTCAGTCCAGGGGCGATCGTTAAACTATAGAGAAGTAGTGCTCTGAGTAGACGAGACCGGTGTAGAATAGCGCGCAATCTATGGCTTGATCTCAGGGGGGACTATGGGGCGCTGCTATCTCTGTTTTCTATTGCCAGTCGGACTGCTTTTCTTAACCGGATGTCATACGGACCTGACAATCATGGTGGCGGGTAGCGGTAGCGGATCAGTATCCACCATTAACACAGCAGGATCGCCCGTGACTTGTGACCAAGACCAAAGAACCTGCATGGCCAGCGTCACGGGAAATTCGGCGACCTTGCAGGCAGTCCCGAACGCTGCCGATGGCTCAGTCTTTCTCAACTGGGCTGGAGACTGCGTGGTAGCCGCTGACGGAAATTGCACGATCACTGCTCCAAAGACAACTGCCGTGGCTTATTTTCGGAGGACAACCGTTGCCACGGGGGCATTTTTCACTTGCGGACTCAAACAGAGTGGAACGGTTGGTTGCTGGGGCCAGAATGAGGATGGTCAACTCGGGGACGGTTCGAGGAATACTCCCGCGGATGGTTCCATCAAAACTGTTGTCAACATGTCAGGCGATCGCGATCTTAGTCCGGCCACCGCTGACATTAGCGCGGGCGGCTACCATGTTTGTCTTTTGATCGCCGAAGACGGTTCGGTGAGATGTTGGGGAAACACGGAGCACGGCCAGACGGGCGCCGGTGTGCCCAGAACGTATGGTTACGCCACGCCGCAGCTAGTTGATTTTATTCCGCCTCGGCCTGCCGTTGCCATAGCAACCGGCGGCTACCACAGTTGCGCGCTGCTCATAGATATGACGGTTGCTTGCTGGGGCCTCGATGGTAATGGTCAGTCGGACAGTTCCCCCAAAGGGACTGATTTCGTAAGGCCCCGCATCGTTCCGAATATAAAGAATGCTAAAGCCATTACCGCAGGCGCCTATCACACCTGTGCCCTTCTGACAGACGGCAGTATTCGCTGTTGGGGATACAACCGCGACATAGAGCTCGGAATCCCGGTTCCGCAGCCCGATGGTCTCGGTGCTGGACCGGTCGTCTTCTTTCCTAATGCTCCGGACGGAAGCGCGAGGCGTATTGCGGGTGGTGTGGGCGCGGGTACGTTGCCAGGTAATGTCCAGCTGGGCGGATATCACTCCTGTGCTTTGTTCAGCCAAGGACAAGTTTCTTGCTGGGGCTACAACCAGGACGGCGAGGTCGACGGAGTGCCGAGTGCCCCTTGGCCTGCGGCGCACAAGTCTCCCACTTTCCCCTCTCCTGCCAACGCGGTTGCTGCGGGCGGCTATCACAGCTGTGCCATCGGAAGCGACAACCGCATCTACTGCTGGGGCAATGGTGACTGGGCGCAACTTGGTGATGGCATTGCGAGACATGGCACGCATGGCACGCAGGTAGTTCGGGGGATCGAAACGGCGAGATCAGTGGCGGCGGGAGCGTTCCATACATGCGCCGTCGTTGCCAATGACGACATCAGATGCTGGGGCAGAAATGACTGGGGCCAAGTGGGCGCACCGGGTGGGCCGAACAATACGGCTCTAACGCCGGTAAAGCCGCAACTCTAATAGCTCGCCGAAACCATTGATTCGACGCTACCCGGCGGGAACGTTCGGCTGGTTGTGGCCAAGGTAGGGGGTGCCTGAAGCCGCCGATTTTAGACAAAGGTGCCGCACCGTGGAGCGCCGAGCTACACGAATTCGTAGAGATGAAAGTACAAATCTCTAGAAGCTGGTAGATTCATCTCCTCCCGTTCCTTCTGTACGCTGCGTATCTAACCACTCGGAAAGACTTTTTCCCTCTCTTCATCGCCTGGAATTCATGGCAATCGCATTGCTTAAACACTCCATGGAAGTCGGGTGTTTGTGGGGTAATAGCGGGGTTCGTATCCAAAATCTGTTTTCCCTGCCCTTTTTCAACGGTCCTGCGCTGAGAGTTCTCCCCACCAGCATGGAAGCGACTGTCCGTCTCAAAAAATCGAGAGCAAGCTCACCTGACCAAACATTAACCGCGATGTCGATGGCCTGCGGATAACGCAGGGCCGCGATCAGCTGTTTCGGCCCGCCACTTCGAACCAAAGCAGGAGGACAATTCGATGATTCGAGTACTGCGGTTCGTGGCAGTGTGTGCAATCACTGTCGTTTTTGCAACCTTGTCAATCGCCTGGGCGCAGACCTATACGCTGGTGGACTATCCCGGCGCGGCTTCGACCACGCTAAACGGCGGTCCCAACCCCCAGGGGACGGCTGTGGGCAGTTGGGTTGACGCATCCGGTGTCACTCATGGCTTCACATTCACGAAGAAAGGCGTGTTTACCTCGTTCGACCCTCCAGGCTCGACGTCGACAACCCCGAACTTTATCAGTCCGCAGGGGGACATCGTGGGTAGCTACGTCGACTCAGGTAACGTCAGCCACGGTTTCATCCTGAGTGGGGGAAAATACACCACGCTTGACTTCCCCGGCGCGGCTGGTACCGTTCTCACCGGCATCAACCCTTCGGGTGAGCTGTCAGGATTCTCCTGTGTTGTAGCGTCGTGCGCGACCTCTCCTTTTCACAGTTTCACGGTGTCCAAGAAAGGAGTCTTTACCAGTTTCGAGCCCTCTGGTGCAACCAGCAGCACGGCCAGTACTGTCAGCCCGTCAGGTGCAGTCGTTGGTGCTTACACCGATAGCGGCGGAGTGACTCACGGATACCTGCTGTTCCACGGGACCTATGCGACCGATGACTTTCCCGGCTCTATCTTCACGTTCAACGGAGGGGGAAACCCCGAGGGCGATATCGCCGGGATTTACATCGATACGGCGGGCGCCGGGCATGGTTTTCTGCTGAGCAATGGCGTTTACACGTCCTTCGACTACCCCGGAGCCAGCTTAACCGAAGGAACAGGAATCAATGCCGGCGGTGTTATCGTTGGTCTGTATACGGATTCCGCTGGTGTTGCCCACGGCTTTGTCCGGACGCCCTGAGTGCCTGGAATGCGCCCCTCACCCGGCCCTCACGTCAATAGGTTCGTGAGGGCCATTCCCGTGTTTACATTGCGGCGCCGTCTGCAAGGACCCTATTCGTAGCGCAGGCTCTCGACCGGTTCGAAGTGAGCCGCCCGCGCCGCCGGAGCGGTTCCGAACAGCACGCCCACCAGGCTGGATACTGCCACTGCGATGATCACCGACCAGCCCGAGATTGGGAAGCGATAGTCGGTGATGAAGCGCACCGAGAACGGCACGGCCAGTCCCAGGAGAATCCCAACAATGCCGCCGGACAGCGAGATAAGGATTGCCTCCGTCAGGAATTGGGCGCGGATCTCGGCGTTGGTCGCGCCGACCGCCTTGCGGATGCCGATTTCGCGGATACGATTGTTAACCGTCGCCAGCATGATGTTCATGATGCCCACTCCGCTGACCAGAAGAGTCAGTACCGAAACCAGCAGCAGGATCGTGCTTAGCGTATTGGCGGTGGTCGCGGCCACCGATAGAAGCTGAGTCAGGTTGGAAACTTTATAGACCGCTTCCGGGCGATGCCGCGAGCGCAAGACCGCCGCGATGTCCTGCGTGGCGCGCGGAACCTCGCTTGAGTCCCCCACGGAAAAAAAGAGCTGAGTCACACTGTTGTTATTGGTGAAGAAGCGCGCGACGGTGTAAGGAATGAGGATGGTGTCCTCAGAAATCTCCGACTGGCCAAAGGTGTTAACCCGCTCCCGGAAGGTCCCGATGACCGTGAACGGCAGGCCGCTCAGCTTGATTTGCTGGCCGATGGCCGCGTTCTGCGACGAATACATCATGGCGGCAAGAGTCTGGGAGATGACCGCGACCTTGTCTCGCGCCTCCTCTTCGCGGCCTTCAAAGAAGCGCCCTGCAAGGACATCCAGATTACGGACGTAAAGGTATTGCCAGGAGACGCCGAGGATCTGGACGTCGCGTTCCCGGCCGCCAGGCACGGTGATGCGGTCGTGCAGCTCGACCATGGGCGAGGATGCGCTGATTCCCGGCACCTGTTTGCGCACCGCATCCAAATCGTCCAGCGTCAGCAAATCGGCTGATGCCTGGCTGCCACTCACCTCCCCTCCTCCCTGAAACTCGGCCACCATCATGTTGGAGCCGACGTTTTGGATTTGCTGCAGCAGGTACTGCTTTCCCGACAGCCCTATGGTGACCACGAGGATGAGCGACGCAGTGCCGATCACCATGCCCAACGAGGTCAGCATGAACCGCGTCTTGTTGCTGCGGAAGGTCTCAATCGCGACGCTCAAGGTCTCGCTGAGAACCAGCTTGGGATAAGGCCGCCCGTTGTTGCTCTTGATGGTCATACTGCCAGTTCAAAGGTAATCGTTATGGCGCAGCGCTTCAATCGCCCGGGTGCCGGGGCTTCCTCAATGCGCGAACATTTACTTGGCGCGAAGCAGCAACACAGGTACGCTGACACTGTGTTGAACTTGTGTGGCTGTGGTGCCGAGAAACAAGTCGGCTAGAAAGCGGTGTCCGTGCGTGCTCATGGCGACCAGGTCGCAGCCCTGCTGCTTCACCCACTTGATGATTTCCTTGACCGGGTCGCCGAAGGCAAGCTGGGCTTCCGCAGGAATGCCGAGGGCTTGAAATTCAGCGCGGACTCTTTCCAGGTAGGCGGTGTCTTCGGCGATTTCAGGCGAGACCGCGTCCGATCCGTAGGTGTGCGCCGCCCATCCCGTGGCCACGTGCAGCAGCACGAGATGGCTGTGGGCCAGCTTGGCGAGTTGCTTGACGTGTTCGATGATCGCCCGGTCGGTCGCGGTGCCGTCCAGCGTTACCAGGATGGTGTCGTACATGGTGTGCTGTCCGCTAACTCCACAATCCCCGCAAGGGAGGACAGATTCATTAACCGCGGATTGTGCGGATGAACGCGGATTTGTTTTTCGCCTATTTCTGATCCGCGTCATCCGCGCAAATCCGCGTTGATTTCTTTTCATCCTCCGATGACGACCCGCCACGCCGCTTTGAGCAAGTCCGGCGTCCCGTAAATGTCCATGGCGGTGATCAGAATAGCACTGGCCCAGCCGGCAATCAGAAGGAACCAGCCGTTGCGCCAGCGGCCCATACGCTTACGGGAACTGGTGAAGTGCAACAGCGGAAACATGGCGAACGGAAGCTGCAGCGCCAGCACCGCCTGGCTGAGGATCAACAGATCGGTGACGCTGCTGTCGCCCCGCAAGCCGATGATAAAAACTGCCGGTAGAATGGCCAGCGTGCGGGTGATAAGGCGGCGCACCCAGGGCCTGATCTGCCAGTGCATGAAGCCTTCCATCACCACCTGTCCGGCCAGCGTGCCGGTGATGGTGCTGCTCTGACCGCTGGCCAGCAGCGCGACGGCAAATAGTGTGCTTGCGACCGCCGTTCCCAGCAGAGGCGCCAGCGTCAGGTAGGCAACGCGAATCCAGTCGCTATCGGCGCTGAAGGTGACCACCTGCCCGCCGGCGACGGTGACGCTCTGCTTGCCGTAGAACAGGGTCGCGGCCAGCACCAGAATGGCCGCGTTCACGAAGAAGGCGATGGTCAGAGCGACGACGGAATCAATGCTGTTGAAGCGGATGGCGCTGCGAATGGATGGTTCGTCCTTCTGCAAGCGGCGGCTCTGCACCAGGGCCGAGTGCAGATACAAGTTGTGCGGCATCACCGTCGCGCCGATGATGCCCACCGCAACGTACAACATTCCGGCGTGATGAAAGCTCGGTGCGACCAGCGAGCGCCCCATCTCCAGAAAGCTGGGCCGGGTTTGGGGCAGCACGAATACTTCGATGAAGTAACACACTGCAATGGTGGCCACCAGCGCTACGATTACCGCCTCGATGGTGCGAACCCCAAAGCGCTGGAGGGCCAGAATCAGCAGCACATCCAGAGCGGTGATAATGACTGCCCACAGCAGTGGAATGTGGAAGAGCAGGTTGAGGGCGACGGCGCTGCCCAGGACTTCAGCCAGGTCGCAGGCGGCGATGGCCACCTCGCTCAGCAGCCAGTTGGGCCCGCGGGTCCAGCGTGGATACCAGTCGCGACAGCATTGGGCCAGGTCCTTGCCGGTCACCACGCCCAAGCGTGCGGAGATGATCTGCATGAAGATGGCCATCAGGCTGGCCAGTCCGACTACCCAGAGCAGGCCGTACTTGTACTGCGCGCCGCCTTGCAGGTCGGTGCCCCAGTTGCCGGGGTCCATGTAGCCGACGCTGACCAGAATCGCTGGGCCGACGAACGCGCGCCACTGCTCCCAGAAGCCCGCCTGATGATGTGGAACGGCCACTGTGCTGTGGATGCCATCGAGGGAACGCTGGGCGACGGCGCTCCCTCCATCGCCCGTGGGATGCAGGCGATTAGGTGCGGTTATCTCCCTCGAATTCGCTGCGGTGTTATCCATATTCCGATACGCTGCGAAAAGAAAAGCCTAGCGCGAGCTCGGCCGGACGTGGCCGAGGTTGTTAGCGGCGGTCGTTAACAGGAATATACCATGTAGAGTTAACGTAAGTTAACCATGCTGGGAGAAGGTGTCGGGCAGAGACTGGTCTTCCCTGGGGGGCCGCGCAGAGGCCGCCGCTGTGGCCCCGCCTGCCAAACCGCCTGCACCGCGGGCTGCAGGCGCACCCTCCCCCGGCCGTGGCCAATTCTGTAGCCGAACGTTGACATTGCCCCGCTCGCGCCCCTACTCTTTCCTTTCAGTTCGCGTCTAACGGACATGTCCGTCGGGTAACCCTTTGGCATGAAAGTATTGGTCCTCGGTAGCGGTGGTCGCGAACACGCACTGGTGTGGAAGCTGCGCCAGTCGCCGCGCATCAAGAAGCTGTATTGCGCTCCCGGCAACGGCGGCATTGCAGCCGATGCCGAATGCGTTGCCGCCGATCTGAAGAGCCTCGACTCAATGGTCCAACTGGCCAACAAGCTCACCCCCGATGTCACTGTAGTTGGCCCGGAGCTGCCGCTGACGCTGGGCGTGGTGGACGAATTTCAGAAGCGCGGCTGGCCGATTTTCGGGCCGACGCGCGCCGCCGCCAGGCTGGAATCGAGCAAGAGCTTCGCCAAGGAGTTCATGCAGCGGCACCGCATCCCGACCGCGAAGTACTCGGTCTGTACCAGCAAGGAGGAGGTCCACGAGGCGCTGAAACTCTTCCACACGCCGGTGGTCGTCAAGGCCGACGGGCTGGCGGCGGGCAAGGGCGTGGTCATCGCGCAGACCAAAGAGGAAGCACAGCGTGCTGCGGAAGACATGCTCAGCGGCAAGATGCTGGGCGGGGCCGGCTCGCGTGTCGTGCTGGAGGAGTGCCTGAAGGGTGATGAGCTGTCGTTCCTGGTGTTGAGCGATGGCGAGCGCGTAGCCCCTCTGGTGGCGTCGCAGGACCACAAGCGCGTCTTCGACGACGATCAGGGCCCCAACACCGGAGGCATGGGCGCTTACTCCACCGACCAGATTGTGGACGCGCAGATGCGTGAGTGGCTGCTGGTCCACATCGCGCGCCCGGTGATCGCAGGCATGGGCGCCGAGGGCGCGCCCTACAAAGGCATCCTGTATTGCGGCATTATGATGACGGCGCGCGGCCCGGTGGTGCTGGAATTCAACTGCCGCTTCGGCGATCCGGAGACCCAGCCTATCATGATGCGCATGGAAAGCGACCTGCTCGAAGCCATCGAAGCGTCCATCCAGGGGCGCGTCAGCGACGGCGACTTCCGCTGGTCACCCGAGCCGGCGGTCTGCGTAGTTATGGCGTCCGGCGGCTATCCCGGCGCGTTCGAAGCGGGTAAGATCATCGCCGGCATTGAAGATGCCGACCGCATGTACGGCGTTAAGGTCTTTCACGCCGGAACGAACCGCCGCGACGGCTCGTATTACACCTCCGGCGGGCGGGTGCTGGGTGTAACGGCGCGCGGGAAAGACCTGCCCGAGGCGGTCGAGCGGGCTTACGACGCGGTGATGAAGATCCGGTTCGAGGGCATGCATTACCGCAAAGACATAGCGGCGCGCGGACTGAAACAACTGCGAATGAAAAAGTGACCTTCTAATGAACAGCAATCCTCTGGTTTCCATCGTCATGGGCAGCGACTCGGACCTCGAGATCATGAACGAGGCAGCGAAGGCGCTGGCCGAGTTCGGCGTTCCGTATGAGATTGACATTACCTCGGCCCACCGCTCGCCCGGCCGGACGAGCGAGTATTCGCGAGCCCTAAAGGGGCGCGGGGTCAAGGTGGTCATCGCCGGTGCCGGGGGCGCGGCTCATCTTGCAGGCGTAATCGCCGCTGAGACCACGCTGCCCGTGATTGCAGTCCCGATTCCTTCGACTGCACTGCAGGGCCTCGACTCACTGCTGGCCATGGTGCAGATGCCGGCGGGCATTCCGGTAGCAACCGTCGCCATCGGCAAGCCGGGTGCAACCAACGCCGGCATCCTGGCCGCGCAGATGATTGGCCTGTATGATGCCGCAGTGGCGGCCAAGCTGGAAGCGTACAAGCGCAAGCTTGCCGACGGCGTCGAGGCGAAGTCGCGCAAACTGAAAGAGAGCCATCAACTATGAGGGCAGAAACGGCCGAACTTTCGTTTACCGAGATGCTGGAAGCCAATCAGCGCGAGACCGCGAAGTGGCAGATCTGGTTCGAGCATCAGCCGGCGGAAGTGCTCGATCTGCCCCTGGATATCGCCCTGGCCAGGAATGTACGGGAGTTTCTGCTGCACATCTTCGCAGTGGAGTTACGTTACGCCGAGCGGTTGAGCAATTCGGCGATCACCGAGTATGAGTCGCTGCCTACGGGCAATGTGCGTGAATTGTTCGCCATCGGAGAGAAGGCGCGGGAGCTTTATCGCGGCTATCTCGCGAGCGCCACAGTTGCTGACCTGGCTTCGGTGATGGAATTTCCCACGCGTACGGCGGGGGTGGTGCGCGCCAGCAAGCGTAAGATGTTCGCACACGCTATGCTGCACGGCTGGCGGCACTGGGCCCAGATGGCCACCGCGCTGCGGGAGAAGGGGCACGGAACCGACTGGCCCCACGACTTTCTGTTCAGTGATGTAATGCCGTAAGTTGATTGCAGTGCGACCATTCGCAGGGAGGAGTCAGCTATGGTAAAGCAAAAACGCAAGAGGAAAGTGACTCATGTTGAGTGCCCGAGTTGCGGCTGCCGGGTTGGAGCGCGCCACCGTGCACCCATGCACTGTAATATGCGCCGCCGCGCCTTTGAGCTGCGAGCTGAGGGCATCACCCTGGACGAGATCGGAAAGGAGTTCGGCTTCTCGCGGCAACGTGTCCACCAGATGCTCTCAACCATTCCCGTCCAGAAGAAGATGTTCTGGGGACTGGCAGTGTCCCACGGCAAGAGTCACGGACTGAGCGAAAAGGAGATTCGCGGGCTGGTTGTCGCGGACATGAACGGCACCGAGTTCTTCCAAATGGTGGAAGCCAAAGGGAAGAAATAACGCCAGCATTGTGATGGTTTAGCCGGAGCCATCTGGCGGGCTCATGAGGGACTAACGCGCCGGTGTCAGAAGGTGCGGTTCGTCAAGGGATTGTGCACCCGCACTCCGCGTCCATCGCTCCATCGCGTGTCGAGCTCTCACCGTCGGCGGCGGTTCACCCAGGCCTTTCCGATCGGCGTCGTTTGCGGCCCGCGCGAGCGGAGTCGAAGGACCCCCATTCTTAACAACAAACAGAGATGCGCAATGCGCAATACTCTACTGCCCGAGCATTCCCTTTTTCACTTGCGGGGTGGGCGGCTTCGGCCCGAGCCACACGGAGAAGATCACCTGGCCGAAGCCTGGACCGGCGATGGTCACCTTGTCCTGGCCGTTAATGGCGAAGGTCGTGCCGGTACCCGGAATATAGGTGAAGATCATCTGGTCGCCGACCTTAACGGCGTCGAGGGCTCCAAAGAACCGGTTGATATCGGCCTTCATCGTATTCATCGCATCCGGCGTGTTGTCCTTGAACGATTCGCTGAAGGCACTCGCCATCTGGCTTTTGCTGGCGCTGTGCACAAACTGCATGACGATGCGCTTAGGCGCGTCGGCCTTGATGATGGCGCTGGCATCCGACGACTTCTGCTCGAGGTAGAGCCCCGCGA
>Ga0335083_10000609_pt1 | contig 52789 bp, 47 predicted proteins | sample Lox_Sample_42_FD_206716 | JGI IMG/M metagenome (GOLD analysis project Ga0335083, IMG submission 206716) | Soil microbial communities from Loxahatchee National Wildlife Refuge, Florida, United States - Lox_Sample_4.2 | ecosystem: Environmental > Terrestrial > Soil > Wetlands | place: USA...
AGCGCACGTCGAACTTCGCGCTCGGCGGGCTCGCGGCCGGCCTCATCATCGGCGGCGTGGTCACGCGCAACCTCGACGAGCCGCACCTCGTGGTGTCGCCGGTGATGGGCCGCGTCTCCGCGGTCGGCGGTCCGACGACGACGCTCGGCTTCGGCGCGCAGTTCTAACCGAATCTTCACGCTCGCTGCGGCCGCGGGGCATAGCGTGGAGCGGTGCGCACGATGATCGTCGCGATGATGCTCGTCGCCGTGCACGCGCGTGCCGACACCGAGCAGCGCGCGCGAGCCGTGCTCGACGACCAGCTCGCGGCGGTGAACGACCCGAGCGCGCTCGCGGCCCGGCTCGCGCCGGACACGCTCGTCTTCGGCAACGGCAGCTTCGCGCTCGCCGGCGGCCCCAACGGCGGCGCCGTGCTCGCGACGCTGGCCGCGTCCGACGTGTTGCCCGCGATCATGTGGCAAGTCGACGGCATCGCGGCCGGCGGCGACGACGACGCGACGTGGCTCGTCGCCGACGTCACGTTCGTACATCGCGCGCGACTCGGACGTTCGCTGCCGCGCGTGACCCGCGCGCGCATCGTCGAGCTGATCGCGGCGGGGCGTGTCACCGCATTCGGGTTCGCGACGAGCACGAACCGGAGTGCGCCCGGCGATGCGCTCGCCAACCCCGGCTCCGGGCGGCTGCTGAGCTTCGCGCTCGAGGGCTGGCGCGATCACGACGTGCGGGTGGTCGGCTTCCTCGAGGTGCGAGCGGCGGCGTGGGGGTTCGTGGCCGCGGACCTGATCGTCGACGATCGCAGCGTGCGTTCGCTGGTGCTCGCGATCCCGGCAATGCGCGGCGAATGGACGGTCGTCGCCAAGCTCGAGCGATAGTACAGTCGCGGCGTGGAACATCGCAGCGCGTGTCCGCTCGACTGCCCGGACCTGTGCGGGCTGACGGTGACCGTCGAGGGTGGTCGCGTCACGCGCGTCGATGGCGATCGCCGCGGGCCGCTGACCGACGGGTTCATCTGCGGCAAGGTTCGCAAGATCGCCGATCATCTGTACGGCGACGCTCGCGTGCTGCACCCGATGATCCGCGCCGGCGCGAAAGGCAGCGGGCAGTGGCGGCGCGCGAGCTGGGACGAGGCGCTCGCGGCGATCGCGGACCGCATCACGTCGATCCGCGCGCGGTCGGGCGGCCAGGCGATCCTGCCGTTTCACTACGGCGGCTCGAACGGCTGGCTCACCGAGGGCGCGCTCGCGACCCGGCTGTTCCGCCGGCTGCGCGCGTCGAACCTCGATCGCACGTTCTGCGCGGCGGCGACGACCGCCGCGACGCGCGGCTTGTACGGCCACATGCCGGGAGTCGCGCTCGAGGACTACGAGCACGCGCAGCTGATCGTGCTGTGGGGCGTGAACCCGTCGGCGACCGGCATCCACCTCGTGCCGGTGATCGAGCGCGCACGTGAGCGTGGCGCGAAGCTCGTCGTGATCGACCCGCGCGCGACGCCGCTCGCACGCCGCGCCGATCTGCATCTGCCGGTGCGGCCCGGCGCCGACTTGCCGGTCGCGCTCGCGGTGATCCGCGAGCTGTTCGCGCGCGGGTACGCCGATCGCGCGTTTCTCGCCGAGCACGCGGCCGAGGTCGACGAGCTCGAGCGCCGCGCGGCCGTGTGGACGATCGAAGCGGCGGCGCGCGAAGCTCGCGTCGAGCCCGCGACGCTCGACCGGTTCGTCGCGCTGTACGCTGCGAGCTCGCCGGCGGTGATCCGCGCCGGCTGGGGCCTCGAGCGCAACCGCAACGGCGGCAGCGCGGTCGCCGCGGTGCTCGCGGTGCCCGCGATCGCCGGCAAGTTCGGCGTGCGCGGCGGCGGCTACACGATGTCGAACGGCGACGCGCGCTGGACGATCGGCTCGGAGACCGCGATCGGCGAGGAGCCGTCGATCACGCGCATCGTCAACATGAGCGACATCGCGCGCGCTCTCGCCGAGCTGCGCGATCCGCCGATCGAGATGCTGTTCGTGTACAACGCGAACCCGGTCGCGACCGCGCCGGCGCAGCGCGCGCTGGTCGAGCAGCTCGCGCGCGAGGATCTGTTCGTCGTCGTGCACGAGCAGGTGTGGACCGATACCGCGCAGCTCGCCGACGTCGTCCTGCCCGCGACCGCATTCCTCGAGCATCGCGATCTGCGCCGCGGCTACGGCACGATGCGCCTGTTCGACAGCCCGGCCGTGGTCGCGCCGCCCGGCGAGGCGCGCACGAACAACCAGCTCTTCGGCGCGCTGCTCGAGCGTCTCGGCCTCGTGCGCGCCGGCGACGCGATGACCGACGACGAGCTCGTCGCGCACACGTTCGCGGCGAGCGGACACGGCGGTGCGATGCGCGCGCAGCTCGCCGAGCGCGGCGTCGCCGAGCCGCCTGAGGGCACGCGTCCGGTCTTGTTCGTCGACGCGCTTCCCGGCACGCCGGATCGCAAGATCCACCTCGTCCCGGCCGCGCTCGACCGCGATTGTACCGGCGGCCTGTACGTCTACAAGCCCGATCCCGAGACCTCGGAGTTTCCGCTCGCGCTGATCTCGCCCGCGCTCGCGACGCAGATCAGCTCGACGTTCGGCCAGCTTCGCAGCGCGCCGGCGACGCTCGAGCTGTCTCCCGCCGACGCGGCCGCGCGCGGGCTCGCGAATGGAGACCGGATTCGCGTGTGGAATCGCGCCGGCGAGGTGCGCTGCATCGCGAAGCTGTCGCCGGACGTGCGCGCCGGCGTGTGCGTGCTGCCGAAAGGGTTGTGGCGCAAGCACTCGCGCAACGGCTTCACCGCGAACGCGCTGGTGCCCGCCGAGTTCGCCGATCTCGCCGGCCAGGCCGCGTACAACGACGCGCGCGTGCAGGTCGCCAAGGATGCCGAGTCTTAGACCAGCAGCGTGACCGCGATCCCGATCGCGATGCCGACGAGCGCGACGAGCAAGATCACGAGGATGCTCCGCCGGCGGCGGCCGGGCACGACCGCCGTCGTCCCGCGCACCGGCGGCGGGATCGAGCCCTGCGCGGTCTTGATGTGCGGGATCGAGTAGCCCGGCGTCGTCGATGGGATCGCGGGCAACGAGCCGCGCGCCTGCGGTGTGCGCGGCGCGGTCAGCTCCTGCGACAGCTGATCGACCGGGATCACGTACGGCGCGGTCGGCGGCGCCGGCACCATCTGCAACCCGGCCGCCGTCATCGTCGGGATCTGCGACCCGCGCAGCCGGCGGAGCACGGCCTGGACCGCGGCGAGTGTCGGCCGATCGTCGGGCGCCTTCGCGAGCATCGCCTCGACGAGCTGCGCGAGCTCCTCGGGGACGGTCGGCGCGCGTCGCGCGAGCGGCGGCACCGGATCGACGGTGTGCGCGACCATCGTGTCGATCGAGGTCGTGCGCTTGAACGGCACGTCACCGGCGAGCAGCTCGTACGCCATGACGCCGAGCGCGTAGATGTCCGTGCGGTGATCGACCTCGCCGGCGGCCGCTTGCTCGGGCGACATGTACACCGGCGTGCCGAGCACCTGGCCGGCGAGCGTGCGCAGCTTCGCGGGATTCGCGGCGAGCTTCGCGAGGCCCCAGTCGAGCAGCCGGACCTCGGGCCAGCGATCGGGCATCGTCACGAGGAACACGTTATCGGGCTTGAGATCGCGATGGATGATGCCCTTGCCGTGCGCGGCGACCAGCGCCGATGCGATCTCGGCGATCACCGATGACGCCTCGCTGATGTGCAGCGGACCGCGCTGCAGCCGCGCGCGCAGCGGCTCGCCGACGAGCAGATCCATCACGTAGTAGCTGCGGCCGTCGGGCAACACGCCGAACGCGAAGATGTCGACGATGTTCGGGTGTCCGATCTGGTTGACCGCGCGTGCCTCGAGCACGAACCGCTCGACCGCGCGCTGGTCTTTCGACAGCAGCGGCAACAGGACCTTGATCGCGGCGCGCTTGCCGATGAGCGGATGCGTCGCCGAGTACACGATGCCCATACCGCCGCGCCCGAGCACGCCGTCGATCGCGTACCCGCCGACATCGGTACCGGCCACGAGCGGCGAGTCGGCGGGTGTGAGGTCGGTGTTCTCCTCCACCGCCGCCGATTCTAGCGCGGGGCTAGCTCGCCAGCACCACGACGAGCGCGATCGCCGCGACGACGACGAGCACGGCGGCGACCGCGAGCCACTTGCGACTTTCCTTCGCCGGCGCCGGCGCCGCGATCGGCTGCGGGCGCGACACGCGCACCGGCGGCGGCGGGACGCCGAGCGTGGTCGCCGCATGTTGCCCCGAGATGCGCAGGCCTCCTGCCGGTGAAGCAGCGGGCTCGGGCGTCGCAGCGGGCGGCGGCGCCGGTTCGGGAACGGGTGCCGCCGCGACCGGTGCCGGTGCAGGTGCTGGAGCTGGAGCTGGCGCCGGAAGCGGCTCGGCCGGGATGATCGGCGACCCGGCCTGCGGCGTCGGCAGCACCGGGCGCGCGCCGACCTTCGACGCGGTCAGGTCCATCGCCGAGTTGCCGGCGGCAAGCTCGGTCGAGCTCGCGCCCGCATCGCTGCCGGGCATATCGGGCAGCGTCGGGCGAATCCGCTTGATGACCGTGCGCACGGCCGCGAGCCGGGGCCGCTTCGCGGCATCGTTCGACATCATCGCCGTGACCAGCTCCTTGAGCTCCTGCGACACCGGTGCGGTCGCGAGCATCTCGGCGGGCGTGCCGCCCTCGAACGCGCCGTCGCTGCGGCGACGCGGCCGCTTGCCGAGCAAGCACTCCAGTGCCGTCACGCCGAGCGAGTAGATGTCGGTGCGCGCGTCGACGGTTGCGGCGCCGCGCAGCTGTTCCGGCGACATGTAATCGGGCGTGCCGAGCTGCGCGCCGGTCGCGGTGCGATACATCCGCGCGCCGGCGCCCGGCAACAGCTTCGCGAGCCCGAAGTCGAGCAGCTTGACGTCGGTGCGCCCCGGATTGGCGACGAGGAAGATGTTGTCGGGCTTGAGATCGCGGTGGGCGAAGCCCTTGGCGTGCGCCGCGATCAGCGCGGACGCGACCTCGTCGACGACGCGCACGACCTCGCGCACGTGCAGCGCACCACGCCGGACGCGCGCGCGCAGCGACTCGCCGACGAACAGGTCCATCACGAGGTAGCGGCGGCCGTCGGGCAGCGCCCCGAACGCGAAGATGTCGACGATGTTCGGGTGCCCGATCTCGTTGACCGCGCGCGCCTCCTGGATGAAGCGCTCGACCGACGCCGGGTTCTGCGACAGCGACGGCTTCAGCACCTTGATCGCGACGCGCTTGCCGATCACCGGATGCTGCGCCGAGTACACGATGCCCATGCCGCCGCGCCCGAGCTCGCCATCGATCGCGTAGCCGCCGACGTCGGTACCCGGTGCCAGCCGCGGGTCCTCGGCGAACGGCCCGGGCGCGGCATCTGGCGCGGTGTGCGCCGTATCGTCGGGGTTCGCCACCCCGCGATTCTACAGCGTGTTCAGGAATGCGATCAGCGCATCGCGGTCGGACTGCACCGCGGTGCGGAACGCTTCGCGCGCCGTCATGGCCTCGCCGCCGTGCCACAGGATGGCCTCCTCGAGGGTGCGGGCGCGGCCATCGTGCAGGAACGTGACGGTGTCGCGGATCACCTGCGCGAGGCCGAGCCCCCACAGCGGCGGCGTACGCCACTCGCTCCCGCTCGCCATGTAATCGGGCCGGTTGTCGGCGAGCCCGGTCCCCATGTCGTGGAGCAAGAGATCGGTGTAGGGGTGGATCGTCTGGTGCGCGACCGCCGCGATCGGGTGATCTCCCGTGACGAGCGTGACGACGTGACAGCTCGAGCAGCCGAAGTCGTCGAACAGGACCCGGCCATGGATCGCCGCCGCGTCGCGCGCGGCGGCGCGCGGCACCGCGACGGTCGACACCATGAACACGAGGCCGTCGACCTGGGCGTCCGTGAGATCGTTGACGCCGGAGGGGTCGGGGAAGACCTTGTTGGTGAGGCCGATGTCGTTCACCGCGGCGCCGCCCGCCTGGGCGAGCAGCGACGGGTTATTGGCCTTCCATCCGAACTTGCCGCGCACCGTCTGCAGCGTGACCGGGTCCCATACGTAGTTGATGTGGCCGCCGTTCGCGGCGGCGAGCGCTTCGACCGTCGCGTCGTCGACCGCCTCGAGCAGGCCGAGCCCGATGATCGCAGGCGCGGTGCGATACGAGTACATCGCGTCGGTGGGCAGCGGCTCGTCGACGGTGCGAATGTTCGCGGTCGGCTGGCGCAACGAGAACGGCGTCCCGTCGCCGTACGTGCCCGGGGTCTCGGTCCACGTCAGGTCGATGAAGACCTGCGCGGCGCCGACCGTCGCGTGATCGTGGAGCTGCAGCCCGAAGTCGCCGGCCGGCACGTCGCCGCCCGGCGTCGACGGCGCGCCGTCGCTGAGCGGCAAGCTGATGCGAACGAGCGCCTCCGACTGCGGGCCGTTGATGTCCTCGCGCGCGCCGTCGGCGCCGATCTGCGAGCGGCCGCGCCCGTTGCTCTCGTGGCAGCCGAAGCATTGATCGTCGTTGTAGTAGGGGCCGAGCCCCGAGGTCGGCTCCCACGTGAAGTCGAAGGGGCCCTTGCCGGCTTGAAACGTGTACTGGTCGTTGGTGTCGAGGTTCGCCGCGTAGTGGAGAAACGCGTTCTCGGTGCGGTCGTCGACCGTCGTCTTGCCGCCCTGGATGTCCTCGCCGGGCAGGTTGTCGCCGCACGCGGCGGACGCGGCGAACGCGAGACCGATGGCGAAGCGCCTCCCCACGATTCAAGGATATCATCGTCGCAGGTGGGCGACGCGAAACGTGACGAGAGCAACGCCGCACCCACCGTGGACTACGGACCCGGCGGCGGGGCGCGTGACCCCGACGCACCGATTGCGGAGCGGATCCCCTCGGCATTCGACGGAAGTCGCGACCGGTTCGAGCGCGTCGGCGAGCTCGGCCGGGGTGGGATGGGACGCGTCGACGACGCGATCGACCGCGCGCTCGGGCGGCCGGTCGCGATCAAGCACATGCTCGCCGGTGGCGAGTCCGATCACGCGCGCTTCGAACGCGAGGCGAAGATCACCGCGCGGCTCGAGCATCCCGGCATCGTGCCGATCCACGACGTCGGGCGCGGCGACGACGGCCTGCCGTACTACGTCATGCGACGTGTCGACGGGCGCCCGCTCGCCGAGCTCGTCGCGCAGAAGCCCGAGCTCGATGATCGGCTCTCGCTCCTGCCGCACGTGCTCACCGCGTGCGATGCCGCCGCCTACGCGCACGCGCGTTCGATCGTCCATCGCGACATCAAGCCCGCGAACATCCTGATCGGACCGTTCGGCGAGACGCTGCTCATCGACTGGGGCCTCGCGCGCGAGGTCGGCGGCACGCGCGGCGAGGCGAGCGAGCTGCCGCCGTCGGATCCATCGCTTACGCGCGTCGGCACGGTCGCGGGCACGCCCGGCTTCATGGCGCCCGAACAGGCGCGCGGCGAGCCGGTCGACCAGCGCGCCGACGTGTTCGCGCTCGGCGCGACGCTGTTCTACGTGCTCGCCGGCAAGCCGCCGTACGCGAGCGACAGCGCGACCGAGATGATCGGCCAGGCCGGCGCGGGGCGGCCGCCCGACTGGCGCGCACTGCCGTCGCAGGTGCCGCCCGATCTACGCGCGATCGTCGAGAAGGCGATGGCGAGCGACGCCGCGCGCCGCTACAGCGACGCCGGCGCGCTCGCGGCGGACCTCCGGCAGTTTCTCGTCGGCAACCTCGTCGGCGCGTACCACTACGGCCGGCTCGCGCGGCTCGCGCGGTTCGCGCGCCGTCACCGCGCGGCGGTCGCCGTCGCCGTCGTGAGCGCGCTCGTGCTCGCGGCCGTCGCGATCGTCTCGGTGCGGCGCATCGTCGCCGAGCGCGACGATGCGAACTTCGCGCGCGTGGTCGCCGAGCAGCAACAGCGCGAGGCGACCGAGATGGCCGACCGCCTGATCATCCTGCGCGCGCAGGAGCTGCTCGCGATCGACCCGACGTTCTCGATCCAGATGCTGCGTCAGCTTCGCCCCGATTCCGCGGCGTGGCCTCAGGCCGTCGCGGTCGCGCAGGCCGCGGCGCTGCTCGGAGTGCCGAACGGATATCGCGGCTCGGGCACCGACCTGTTCAACTTCTCGCGGGACGGACGGCGCATCGCCACGATCGACACGATCCACGGCGAGGTCGACCTCGTCGATCTGAACGCCCACGTGCGGCGCAAGGTGATCACGATCCCGAGCGCACACCACCTCGCGTGGCTCGGTGCCGACGAGGTCGTGGTCGTGACCGACCGCGACATGATCGCGCTCGATCTCGCGACCGCCGCGACGCGGTCCCGGCCGATCCCGGGCCGCGTGGGCGACCTGTTCGTCGACCGCGACGGAGCGATCTGGCTCAACGCGGACGGGCGTCTGTCGAAGGCCGCGACGTTCGACGCGCCCTTCGAGCTCGTTCGCGAAGAGCCGATCCAGCCGACGCTCGATGGAAACGTGTTGGTAGGCATCAACGGCGGTGCGCACGTCATCGACGGCCCGCGCAACGTTCCGGTGCCGCCCGATCCGGGCGGTGTCGAGCAGACGTACGTGACGGTTCGCGACGGCGTGATCGCGCTCGCAGCCGACCACGTCACGGCGTGGCGCTGGCGCGACCATGCGCTGTCGCTGCTCGGTACGTGGAAGGTGACGCGTCCGATCTACGCGGAGATTCTCGCCGATCGCGTCTACGTCTCGATGGCTACAGGCCTCGCTCGCATGGGCACGGCGCGCGAAGGCTTCGTCATGGTGGCGCACGGCTCCTGCAACATGCCGATCCACGCGGCCGATGCGGACGTGCTCGCGGTGCCGTGCAACGACGGTTCGATCACGATCATCCGTCCGGGAGGCACCGTGGTGATCGCGCCGCGCCACGTGTCGTACGACAACCTGTGGCTCGGACCCGACGGGCGCTCCGTGGCGGCGCGCATCCCCGACGGGACGATGCTCGTGTGGGATCTGGCCTCGTTCGTGCCACGCCTGTACGCGCTCGGCGACCAGCGGATGCTCGCTGCGAGCGACGGGACGCTGTGGGCATACGATGATCTCGGTGGCATGACTCGCTACAACCTCGTGGACAGCTCCGCCAAGGCGCTCGACGCGCGGCTCGGCCTGGTTCACGCGGGCTATCTGGACTGGACCGGCAAGATGCTGGTGATCGACCGCCTGGAGCCAGGTAGCTACGCCGACCTGGCGGGCCTGACTCTCGAGATCCGCGACGCCGCGACCGGCCAGCTGTTCGCCAGGCTAACGGATGGCGAGGTCATCCAGTTCGGCGAGCTCGGGATCGTCGTCTCGCGCGGTGATGGCTCGATCGAGCTGCTCACGAACGACGGCACGTTCGCGTCGCGCAAGCTCCTCCAGCTCGAGGCGCAAGCAAGCGCCGCCACCGAAGCTGCGGGCGTGGTGGGCGCTGTCGTTCACGATCACGAGCTCGTACGGCTGGAGCTCGCGACGGAGCGCGTCGCGCGCGTGACACTGCCCGGCACGATCACGTCGATGACCGTCGGGGGCGACGGGATGGTGTGGGCAGTGACCGACAAGATGCTGTGGTCGTGGGACGGCGTGCTGCCGCCGCATCCGCAGCCGCTCTCCGATCGCGTGTTCGCGCTCACGCTGACGGCGCATCACGTCATCGCGCGCTCCACCAGCTCGGTGTTCGTTCCGGACGTCACGCCGCCGCGAACGATGGTCCTGAACGGCTTCAAGGCGGACTTCGCCAGCTCGCTCGGCAACGACTGGCTCGCCGCGTACGCCGGTTCGGAGCTCGCGTTGCTCGACGTCGACGGTGGCGAGCCGATCGTCCTGCCGCTGCTCGCTCTCGCCGAGCACATCGAGGTCACCGGGCGGTCGCTGTTCGTGGAGACGCTCGGGTCCGGGGGGAATCGGCTGGTACGACAGTATCCGCTGTCCGTACCGACCGAGCCCGCCGAGCTGCAGCGCTGGCTCGCGAACGTCACCAACGCGCGCTCGGTGCCGGGCTCCGAAGCGGTCGTGTGGCCTTAGGCGAGGCGCTCGTTCGCGACCAGCTGCTCGTACGTCTCGCGCGTGCGGATGATCGTGTAGCGGTCGCCGGCGACGAGCACCTCGGCGGCGCGCGGCCGCGTGTTGTAGTTCGAGCTCATCGCCGAGCCGTACGCGCCGGCCGCGCCGATGCACAGGAGATCGCCGGGCTCGAGCGCGGGCAGCGCGCGGTCGCGCGCGAAGAAGTCGCCGGTCTCGCAGATCGGGCCGACCACATCGGTCGTGATCGGCGCGCGGTCCGCATTCTTGACGGCGCGGATCGGATGGTACGAGTTGTACAGCGCGGGACGCATCAGGTCGTTCATCGCGGCGTCGACGATCGTGAAGTGCTTCTCGTCGTTGCGCTTGCGATACAGGACGCGCGTGACGAGCGCGCCGGCGGCGCCGACGATCGCGCGGCCGGGCTCGACGACGAGCTTCGTGCCCGCGCGCGTGAGCGGCTCGAGCGCGGCGAGCACTGCGGCGCCGTACTCGGCCGGGCTCGGCGGCGCGGCGTCGCCCTTGCCGTAGTCGATGCCGAGGCCGCCGCCGATGTCGATGTGGCGCAGCATCGTGCCGTGTTGCTGGACGAGGGCGACCAGTCGCGCGATCGCGTCGACGAACGGCGTGGTCTTGGTCAGCTGCGAGCCGATGTGGCAGTCGATGCCGAGGATGTCGATGCCGCGGTGCTTCGAAGGCAGCTTCATCATCTCAAGCGCCTCGGCCATCGACACGCCGAACTTGTTCTGCTTGAGCCCGGTCGAGATGTACGGGTGCGTCTCGGGATCGACGTCGGGATTGACGCGGATCGACACCGGCGCGTGCTTGCGCATCGCCGTCGCGACGCGATCGAGCACGTCGAGCTCCTCGGCCGATTCGACGTTGAAGCAGCCGATGCCGGCCTCGAGCGCGGTACGCATCTCGCTTTCGGTCTTGCCGACGCCGCTGAACACGACGTGCTCGGGCGCGCCACCGGCCCGAAGCCAGCGATACAGCTCGCCGATCGACACGATGTCGGCGCCGGCACCGAGCTGGACGAGCACGCCGAGGATGCCGAGCGTCGAGTTCGCCTTCACCGCGTAGCAGATCTCGTGTGGCACGCCGGCGAGCGCGGCGTCGAACGCGTGATACGCGCGCTCGATCTCGCCGCGGCTGTACACGTACACCGGCGTGCCGACCTCGTCGGCGATCTTCGCGAGCGAGACGCCTTCGCAGCACAGCTCGCCGGCGCGGTATTCGAACGGAGTCATGGGTGCGAGTTCTACCCGATCTCGCGCGCCACGCGATCGATCTCGGCGACAACCTGCTCGCGCGCCGGCCCGCCGGTGACCGCGCGGCGATCGACCGCGCGCGCGGGATCGAGCCAGCTCGCGACATCGGGCGCGAATGCGGCGTGGGCCGCGCGCAGTTCGTCGAGCGGCAGCTGCGCGAGCTCGACGCCGCGCGCGCTCGCCGCGCGCACGAGGTGGCCGGCCACGTCGTGCGCCTCGCGGAACGGCACGCCCTTGGTGACGAGGTAGTCGGCGAGCTCGGTCGCGACCAGGTGCCCGGCATCGATCGCGGCCCGCATGCGCGCGGTGTCGAACGCGAGGCTCGCGACCATGCCGCGCGCGACCTCGAGGCACGCGAGCGCGGTCTCGGCGGCGTCGTACAGCGGCTCCTGGGTCTCCTGCAGATCCTTGTTGTACGCGAGCGGCAGGCCCTTCACGACCGTCACGAGCGTCACCCACGCGCCGGCGACGCGCCCGGCCTTGGCGCGCAACAGCTCCGCGAGGTCCGGGTTCATCTTCTGCGGCATCAGCGAGCTGCCCGAGCAGTACGCCTCGCCGATGCGCGCGAACGCGAACTCCTGCGAGGTCCACAGCACGAGCTCCTCGCCGAGCCGCGACAGGTGGACTTGCAGGAGCGCGAACGCGGCGACCAGCTCGATCGCGAAGTCGCGATCGCCGACCGCATCGAGCGAGTTGCGCGAGACGCGCGAGAATCCGAGCGCGGCCGCCGTGCGCTCGCGATCGATCGGCTGCGGCGTCGCGGCCAGCGCGCCCGAGCCGAGCGGCGACTCGTCGCCACGCGCGCGTGCATCGGCGATGCGGCCGGCGTCGCGCGCGAGCATCGCGTCGTACGCGAGCAGATGATGGGCGAGCCGCACCGGCTGCGCCCGCTGCAAGTGCGTGTAGCCGGGCATGAGCGTGTCGACGTGTGTGCGCGCCTGCGCGAGCAGCGCGCGGCGCAGCTCGCGGATCGCGGCGAGCGCGTCGTCGGCGATCGCGCGCGCGTAGAGGCGCAGATCGGTGGCGACCTGATCGTTGCGGCTGCGCGCGGTGTGCAGCCGGCGGCCGGCGTCGCCGATGTCGTCGATCAGCCGCGCCTCGACGTTCATGTGGACGTCCTCGAGCGCGTCGTCCCACGCGAGCTCGCCGCTCGCGAGCTTGGCCTCGACGCGCCGCAGGCCCTCGGCGATCGCGTTCGCGTCGGCTTGCGAGATGATGCCGCGCGCGGCGAGCATCTCGGCGTGCGCGATCGAGCCGGCGACATCGTGCGGCAACAGCCGCCGATCGAACTCGATCGACGCGTTGAGCGCGGCGGCCGCCGGATCGAGCGCGTCCTCGAATCTGCGACCGCGTGCGCCTGGCATGCGGGGCAGTATAGACGTCTGTTGCGGCGGATACCGTGCTCCGAGCGGCGGAGAGATTTCCGGCGCACGAGACGCTCGTCCGTACGGGCGGAGGAAAATGGGATTCGTCACCGTCGCCGGCTTGCGCCGACGCCGAGGGCACATAGCATGCGCTCACCATGATGAACGCGATGCCGATGCCGATGATGAACCAGATGCCTCACATGCACATGCCGATGAACCCGATGATGGGCATGATGAACCCGATGATGATGATGAACCCCATGATGGGCATGGGGATGGGCATGCCGATGATGGGCATGATGCCGATGATGGGCATGGGGATGGGCATGCCGATGATGTGCAAGGTCACGATGGAGATGACCAAGGACGGCATGATGTGCAAGTTGATGCCGATGGATCCCTCGCACATGGATCAGATGAAGGACCGCATGAACACGATGATGTCGTGCATGCAGAACGGGATGCCGTGCATGATGATGTGCGGCGGCATGCCGATGATGATGATGTGCTGCTAGCTCGTTCAGCTCGGCGGTGGTGACACCATGCCGCCGAGCGAGCTCCCCGGGACCACGTGAATGATCCCGGCGCCGCCGCCGCCACCGCCGCCGCTCACGCACGTATTCGTGCACGTCGAGCTGCCGGGAGCGGCAGCCGTGGTCGCGGCAGCGCCGGCGCCGCCCGCGGTGCCGTCGTTGTTGTTGTTGGTGCCGCCGGCCCCACCGGCCGCGGGCGTGGTCGGTGCCGTGGTGGTGGGCGTCGTTCCGGACTTCGCGTTACCGCCGCCGATGCCGCCGCCCGCCGAGCCACCGGCCCCGCCGCCGCCGTTCGCCATGATCGTGCCGGTGTTCGAGATCGTGCCTTCGAGCCCGATGTAGCCGCCGGCGCCGCCACCGCCGCCGCCGAGCGCGCCGTTGGTGAAGCCGACCGCGCCTCCTGCGCCCGACGCGTTGATCGCGCCCGACACCGTGATGGTCGGCGAGATCAGGTACACCGCGCCGCCGCCTCCTCCGCCCTGGCCGGCGTTGGTCCCGCCGCCGTTCTGGCCGGCGCATCCGCCGACGAGATCGGTGATCGTGACCGGGTTGCCGGCGACGCCTGCGCCGGTCCAGCCGCCGGCGCCGCCTACCGTCCCGAAGCTGCCGCCGGCGCCGCCGCCGGTGCCGGTCGGGGCGGTTCCCGCATTGCAGGTCGTGCCATCGGCACCGGCGCCGGTCTGCGTGCCTCCGATGCCGCCTCCGCCGCTCGAGACGTCGAGCGTGCCGGCGATCGTGATCGAGGTCGCCGCGACGAGCACCAGCGGCTTGTTGCCGCGACCGCGAACGCTGGCGCCGCTGCTGATCCCGATCGTGTCGGCGGCGATCACGCACCACGCGGTCGAGTTCGCGACGCTCGCGCACATCGTCGAGCTGTCGGTCGTGATCGACGTCGAGCTCCCGAACGTCTGCGCGCCGCTCGGCGTCGCGAGGAAGCACACCCGCACGATGTCGGTGCCGTAGCAAACCTCGCCGGGCGGTGCGTCGGCGCCGTCGTTGCCGCCGACGCACTGGTTCGACAGCGTGCCCGACAGCGAACCGTATTGATATCCCGACGCGCACGTCGTGCTCGGGAACGCGCAGTAGCCGTTCGCTTCGCACATGCCGCCGCTGCACGATTCGTCGCTGGAGCACATGAACGCGCCGCCCCCGAAGGGGCTGCACGCGCCGACCAAGGACGCAATTGCGGCGCAAACCGCCCGATTGCCCATCCCGGCTATTGTACTGCAGCACGCCGAGCTTTCGTCTATCCTATGCATAGAGGGTGGTCAGTCCAGCGCAGCTCGAGCGGAGGTTGGCCCCGGGAGACAAGCTCGGGAAGTACGACCTGATCCGCCAGATCGCGGTCGGCGGGATGGCCGAGCTTTATCTCGCGCGCACGGTGGGAATCGAGGGGTTCGAGAAGCTGGTCGTGATCAAGCGCATTCTCCCGCAGTTCGTACAGAACGAGCACTTCACCTCGATGTTCCTGAACGAGGCGCGGCTCGCGGCGACGCTGCACCACCCGAACATCGCGCAGGTCTACGACATCGGCCTCGATCACGGCGACTACTTCTTCGCGATGGAGTTCGTGCACGGCGAGGACCTGACTCGGATCTTGCGCGCGGCTCAGCAAGAAGGAGCGCCGCTCGCGCTCGACGCCGCGCTCACGCTCGCGACCGGGCTCTGTGCCGGCCTCCACTACGCGCACGAGAAAGCCGGCCCCGATGGCAAGCCGCTGCAGATCGTGCACCGCGACGTGTCGCCGTCGAACGTGCTCGTCAGCTACGACGGCGCGGTCAAGCTCGTCGATTTCGGCATCGCGCGCGCGGCGAACAAGCGCCAGACGACGACCGGGCTCAAGGGCAAGATCGTGTACATGTCGCCCGAGCAGTGCAAGGGCCAGGGCGGGCTCGATCGGCGCAGCGACATCTTCTCGACCGGCGCGGTGCTGTACGAGCTGACCACCGGGCACTTGCCGTTCGACCACGAGAGCGAGTTCGCGGTCATGCACCAGATCGTCAACGACGATCCGATATCGCCGACCAAGCTCGTGCCCGGGTATCCACCGGCGCTCGAGCAGATCGTGTTGCGCGCGCTGGCGCGCGATCCGGCGCATCGCTACCCGACCGCGCAGCATCTGCAGTCGGCTCTCGAGGATTTCGCCCACGAGAATCGGCTGCGCGTCTCGCCGCTCGTGCTCGGCCGCTTGATGGCGAGCTTGTTCCCGGAGCGGCTCGAGGAGTGGGCGCAGGCGAAGACGCAAGGCGCGTTCTTCGTCGAGCAGCACGTCGTGCGAACGCTGATCGAGGCCGGCAAGACGCCATTTCCGGCCACCGAGCTGGTGCCGATCGCAGCCGCCGCGGCGGCTGCCCCGCCGCCGATCGTGCCGAACATGCCGGGCGCGGTCCCGATCGTCCCGATCGTTCAGGCGCCGCCGATCGTGCCGGCGCCGCCGCTCGTGCCGGCGCCGCCGCTCGTGCCGGCGCCGCCGATCGTGCCAGCCAGCGCCGGCACGATGCACACGTCAGCGGCACCGGCCGAGATCCGACCGCGGCCGCGCCGTCAGGCCGCCGCCACCGAGATGGTGCGAATCCGCCGGCGTCGCAAGTGGCCCGCGCTGTTGCTCGCGCTCGCGGTCGGTGCCGCCGGCGCCGGCGCGTACTACTACGTCGCCGTCATGCCGGACCAGGATCGGGTCGCTGCGCCGAGCGCACCCGCCGCGCCGCAGGAGCCGGCACCGCTCGCCGCGCCGGCAGCGGCGCCGCCCGAGCCGGCACCGCCGCCGGAACCTGCGCCGCCGCCGGAGCCTGCGCCGCCGCCCGCTGCAGTCGCCGAGCCCGAACCCGTTCCGACGCCCGCTCCGCCCGAGCCGCCGCCGCCACCGGCGCCACCACGGGCGAGCGTCACGACCGTCCCGCACCGAGTCGCGCACCCGGTCAAGCTACACTCCGCGCCGCCGGTGATCGCCAAGAAAGCCGAGCCGCCGCCACCACCGCCACCCGCACCCGAGCCGCACAAGGAGGCCAAGACGTGGAGCTCCGATTCGCCGTTCCACACCGAAGACTCGCCGTTCATGCCGGTGCGTTCCGAAAAGCACTGATCGCGGCGGTCGTGCTCGCGAGCGCGCCGGCCACGGCCGCGCCCAAGGGCGCCGAAGCGAAGGCGCAGTTCGATCGCGGCGTCGCGGCCTATCAGAAGGGCGACTTCGTGACAGCGGCCGATGCGCTCGGCAAGTCGGAGGCGCTCGAGTCCGATCCCGAGACGCTGTACGCGCTCGCTCAGACCGAGCGCAAGCTCGAGCGCTGCGACCTCGCGCTCCCGCTCTACGACAAGCTGCTCGCGACGGACATGCCGAAGGAGAACCGCGACACCGTCACGTCGCAGCGCGCCGAGTGCAAGCAGATTCTCGCGACCAAGCCCGCCGAGCCGGCGGCTTCACCTGCGCCGGCGCCCGCGCCGGCTCCCGCCGCGGCGGCACCCGTGGCGCAACCCGCGCCCGCGGAAGGCCGTCCGTGGTGGCACAACCCGGTCGGCGACACGCTCGTGATCCTCGGCGTGGCTGGCATCGGCGTCGGCACCGGCTACCTGGTCGCCGGTCACTCCGCCGATTCGAGCAAGTCGAGCGCGACGACGTACACCGAATTCAAGACGTACTCGGATCGCGCGACGAGCGACGGCAAGATCGGGGTCACCGCGGTCGCGGCCGGCGCCGGCCTCGTCGCGGTCGGCGTGATCTGGTACGTGGTGCACGGCGGCGAGTCGCACGCGCCGGTCACCGGCTGGCTCGCACCGCACTCCGGCGGGCTCGCGCTGTCGCGTAGCTTCTAGCCGATCTCCTCGGCGTACGTCATCACGAGGTACATCACCGCTTCGTTGCGACCGGAGTTGCGGTACGCGTGCGGCGTGTCGGCTTCGAACAGGATCGAATCGCCGGCCTCGAGGCGATGGGTGTCGCCCGCGACGTCGATCTCGATCGTGCCCTGCGTGACGACGAGGTTCTCGGACGTGCCCGGGGGATGCGCGTCGGCGTCCTCGACGCTGCCGGCCGCGAGCCGCAGCTCGTAGAACTCGACGCGGCGCGGCTCGTCGAACGGGAACAGCGCGCGCGAGCTGAAGCTGCGGTCCTTGCTGGTCAGGATCTTCGACTCGGAGGCCCGCAGCACGAGCGCGCCCGATTGCGTGCGCGCGCTGATCAGCGCCGAGAACGTCACCTCGAGCGCGCGCGCGATCTTCCACAGCACGTTGATCGTCGGCGCGCTCTGGCCGAGCTCGATCTGGCCGAGCATCGCGCGCGACACGCCGGAGATCTGTGCGAGCCGCTCGAGCGACAGCCCGCGGCGCGTGCGCAGCCGCCGCAAGTTCGCGCCGACGACCGGCGCGAGGTCGGTCGCCTCGGCGTTCGATGCGACCGGCGCCGCCACCGGCGCGGACTCTTCGCGCGTGACCTTCTCGACCCGTTGGCTTGCCACCGAAGGTTTCCCCGAGCTCGGCTTCTTCACCAGACCCAAACCGGGACCCAGTATACCCACACGGCAGGTGCGGGTTGGGCGACCGGAGTCGGTTGAGGCCGCTCGGCCGGGCGCCGGTCACCGCGCGATCGACGGTAATCGTCGAGGCTCACGATGTTGGTCGCCAGCGCCGCGTTGCTCATGACTAGATGGATATCCGTTTCAGCGGAACCCGTCAATCTGTTTTTACGGACGGATTGCCAATTGCGCGGAACTACGAGCTTCCGTGAGCGACCGATCCGGGACTCCCGTACGCCGACTCGCCGTGCAGCGCGCCATCGAGGCCATCGTGCTCGACCTCGGCGTCGACGCGCAGGCCGATCGTCAGGTCGATCGCCTTGAGCAGCACGAACGTGACGACCGCGGCCCAGGCCGCCGACGCCGCGATGCTCGTGACCTGCTTGCCCATCAGCGACAGCCCGCCGCCCACTCCGTTGTTGAGCGCGGCGCGCGCAAACACGCCGGTCAGCAGCGCGCCGGTCGCGCCGCCGACGCCGTGGACACCGAACGCGTCGAGCGCGTCGTCGTAGCCGAGCCGACCCTTCGCGAGCACCGCGCCGTAGCAAACCGCCCCCGCCGCGATGCCGATGAAGATCGCGACCACCGGCGACACGTAGCCGGCCGCCGGCGTGATCGCGACGAGCCCGGCGACCAATCCCGACGCCGCGCCGAGCATCGTCGCCTTCTTGATGCGCGAGCCTTCGACGATCACCCAGGTCAGCGCGCCGGCCGCCGCCGCGAGGTGCGTGTTGACGAGCGCGAGCGCCGCCGTGCCGCCCGCGCCGGGCGCCGAGCCCGCGTTGAAGCCGAACCAGCCGAACCAGAGCAGGCCGGCGCCGAGCACGGTCATCGTCAGATCGTGCGGCGGGTGGCGCACGGTCGGATAGCCGCGCCGCTTGCCGAGCACGAGCGCGACCACGAGCGCCGAGATGCCGCTCGACAGGTGCACGACCGTGCCGCCCGCGAAGTCGATCGCGCCGAGCTGGGCCAGCCAGCCGCCGTCGCCCCACGTCCAGTGCGCGATCGGATCGTAGACGAGCGTCGTCCACGCGAGCGTGAACACGACGTACGCGGAGAACTTGAAGCGCTCGGCGTACGCGCCCGAGATCAGCGCCGGCGTGATCACCGCGAACATGCACTGGTACGCGACGAACGCGAGCGTCGGCACGCTGCCGTGCGTGCTCTGCTCGGTGATGCCGGCGAGCCCGGCGAAATCGCAGCCGCCGATGATGCCGTGCCAGCTCGGCCCGAACGCGAGCGAGTAGCCGATCACCGCGAATTGCACGCTCACCAGCGCGAGCGCGAAGAAGCTGTGCATGAACGTCGACAGCACGTTCTTGCCCTGGACCATGCCGCCGTAAAACAGCGCGAGCCCGGGCGTCATCAGCATGACGAGCGCCGTCGAGATGAGGAGCCAGGCGGTGTCGCCGGTGTTCATCCAGCAACTTTGGCCGGGAGCATGTTTCCGGCGGGTAAACGGCTCGCAAAAAGTTCGGCGCTACTTGGTCCCGAACAGGCGGTCGCCGGCGTCGCCTAGGCCGGGCACGATGTAGCTCTTCTCGTTGAGCCGGTCGTCGACCGCGGCGGTGTACACCGGGATGTCGGGATGGGCGCCGTGGAACACGCGCAGCCCCTCGGGGCAGGTCAACAAGCACACGAACTTGATCGAGCGCGGGCCCGACGCCTTGAGGCGCGAGACCGCGGCGACCGCCGAGTTGCCGGTCGCGAGCATCGGGTCGACGACGATCGCGTCGCGGTCGCCCATGTTATCGGGCACCTTGTAGTAGTACTCGACCGGCTCGAGCGTGCGCGGGTCGCGATAGAGGCCGATGTGGCCGACGCGCGCGCTCGGCAGGATCTCGAGCATGCCGTCGAGGATGCCGTTGCCGGCGCGCAGGATCGCGATCAGCACGATCTTCTTGCCGTCGAGCGCCGGCGCGCGGGTCTTCGCGATCGGCGTCTCGATCTCGATCGAGGTCGTCGGCATGTCGCGACAGACCTCGTACGCGAGCAGCATGCTGATCTCGCGCAGCAGGTTGCGGAACGTGCTCGTGCTGGTCTCTTTCGAGCGCATCAGCGTGAGCTTGTGCTGGACGAGCGGATGATCGATGACGTTGACCTTGCCTGCCATGAGCAGGCGCAATCTAGATCATCCGAGCGTGACGATCGAGACGAGCGCGGTCGCAGCGACGCAGAGCGTGAACAGGGCGTCGCGGACGCGGGTCGACTTCTGGCGGGTAGCGATGGTGGCGAGGCGGCTCATGGGTAGCTCCTGATTGGCGGGTTAGCGGTTGGCGAGCTCGGCATGCGCGGCGCGGGCCGCGAGCGTGGCGGTGGACAGGGACATGGCGCCGGCAACGACGACGAGCAGCGCGAACGCGACGTCGCGGAGGCGGCTGTGGCGCTGGCGGCTTTGGATGTTGTCGAGGCGGGTCATGTCAGGTCCCTACTTCATGTTCGATGCCAGCCGCGGCACCGCGGATTTCGGGTACTTGCACGTGCTCCGCGACGGTCGCAGCGCTGTCGCAGGCCTGCCGCTGTCGCAGGTTATTCGGGGATGCGGCGCACTTGCTGCGCGTCGATGAACGGCAGGATCGCGATGATCGCGATCTGGAACGCGGCGGCCGCCAGGTAGATACCGGAGTACGACCACCAGTCGTGGACGTGGGGCGCGAGCAGGCGCGCACCGATGATCTGGGACAGGCTCGTGAGCGACGTGTACGCGGCGAACTGGGTCGCGGCGGTCTTCTTCACCGACACGGCCATGCACACCGACCACATCGCGACGATCATGATCGCCTGCGCCGTCGGCTCGAGGATCGCGAGGGCGTAGATGAACGCGTGGACGTGCCACCACTGCTCGCGCAGCGCGAACACGACCCAGCCGACGCCGAGCAGGACCGACGCGATCGCGGCGAGCCGGCGATGGCCGACCCAGTCGGCGAAAAATCCGGCCACGGTCGAGCCGACGAACCCGAAGAACAGGCCGACGCCGCCGACCAGGAAGCCGTAGTCCTCCTGTTTCCAGTGGAGCTCGTACACGTAGAGCCGGGCGGCGACGACGCTCAACATGCCCGTCGAGATCGTCATCACGAGCATCATCAGTGCCGCCAGCCACGGTGAACGCATCGCGTAGACGCGGCGGAGCACGGCCCAGACCTCGCGCGGCTTCGAGGGCTCCGGCGGTGGGCCGCTCGCGCGCTCGCGCACGAGCAGCGGCACGGCGAGCACCGCGCCGAGCAGGATCGCTTGCACGAGCACCGCCGCATGAAAGCCCCAGTGACCGAGCACGAACGACAGCCCGAACCCGCCGACCATCCCGCCTGCCCATTTCGAACCGTACATGAAGCCGTTCGCGCGGCCGCGCTCGCGGGGATCGAGCAGATCGATCGCGAGCGCGTCGGTCGCGACGTTCTGGAGCGCGTTGAAGCTGGTGTGGACGAGCACGAGCGCGAGCAAGAAGTCGAGCTGCGCCGCGACGTCGTCGATCGCCACCATCGCGAGGACGGTGACGGCCATCATCCCCTGTGCGAACACGATCCATGGCCGGCGTCGGCCCAGGCGCGGGATCGCGACGAGATCGATCAGCGGGCCGCCGGCCCACTTGAACACGTACGGCCAGTACGACATCGCCTGCACGCTGCCGAGGGCGGCGAGCTCGAGGCCGCGGTCGGACAGGTGCCCCGGCAGCGTGATCGCGAAAAACCCCCACGGAATCCCCTGCGCGAAGAACAGCGCGCACAGCGTGAACAAGCGCAGCCAGCGCTGTTCGGCGAGACTCACCTGGCGAGTATAATGAAGCCGTGAAGCTCGCGTGGATCGCTCTCGTGCTCGCGGCGTGCACGCAGCCGCGCAGCCCGCGCTGCAAGCAGATCTGCGCGCGCGAGTACGAGTGCACGACTCAGCTCAAGGCGTCGGTGCCGTTCGACGAGAAGGAGTGCGTCGCCGCGTGCGCCGTGCTCGAGGCCGACCAGGACAACGTCGCGAAGGTGCAGCAGCACGCCGACTGCGTGCAGAGCCATCAGGACTGCGGCGACGTCCTGAAGTGCCCCTGAGGACGCCTTACAGATCGTTCGCCGACTTGATGATCTCGACCACGAAGTCGTGGCGCACGCGGATCATGCTCGGCTCCTTGCCGGTCTGGATGGTCGCGACGGTCGTGCCGCTCGCGGTCGGCGAGTTGCCGTCGATCGTGTCGGCGGTCGTGAACGTCAGCTGACACGGCTTGTTCGCCTTGCGCGCCGCCGCGCAGTCGTCGGCGTGCATGGTCTCGGCCGACTTTGTCTTCGGGGTGTCGGCGAGTGCGGGGCTGGTGAGCAGGACGAGGACGAGCAAGCTGCGCATGTCCGATCGACACCGGCGCGCGCGCGCGGTTGCGGGTCAGTCCTCGCGGCGTTCCGCGAGCTTGCGCCGGTCGTCGCGCCAGCGGGCGAAGTGGCGCTCGATCACCTCGCGATCGGCCCGGGCGCGGGCGAGCGACCGGCGCGCGAGGTCTACCTCGCCGGCGCGATCGTCGCGCGCGAGCTCGGCGCGTAGCTCGTCGTGGCGTGCTGCCACGAGCTCGTGACGCCGGCGCGCCGCGAACCGATCGGCGAGCGCGCGGGTCGCAGCCGTGGGCTGCGCGTCGCGCGCGGCCAGCGCGGCTTGCACGGCGGTGCGCGCCCGGGCGACGCGCTCGCGCGCCGCTGCGAGCCGAGCCTCGGCGTGACGCACGCTGTCGACGGCGCCCGCGAGCTCGCCCCGCTGCGCGCGCTCGGCCAGCTCGCGCACCTCGCGCACCGGGGCGAGACGGTAGCGATCCTCGTCGCGCACACGGCGATGTTACTATGACCGCCAATGGTCCAGGCCGGCGACGCGCCGATCGACCGCTACGTCGTGCTCGAGCATCTGTCCGAGGGCGGCATGGGCGCGATCTACGTCGGCAAGAAGCTGGGCGCCGGCGGCTTCGAGATGGAGGTCGTGCTCAAGCAGCTGCTTCCCGAGTTCACGCAGCAGGAGGAGTTCATCGACCTGTTCCTGCGCGAGGCGAAGCTGTCGGCGACGCTCGACCACGCGAACATCGTCCACACGATCGATCTCGTCACCGCGGGCAGCGAGTACTTCATCGTGATGGAGTACCTGCCGGGCGGCGACCTGCGCACGCTGCTCAAGAAGGCGAAGCGGCGCGGCCACCGGTTCTCGCCGAAGGCGGCGATCTACATCTCGCGCGAGGTGCTGTCGGCGCTGTCGTACGCGCACTCCAAGCGCGACTTCAACGGCCAGCCGCTGCAGCTCATTCACCGCGACGTGTCGCCGTCGAACATCCTGCTCTCGTACAACGGCGAGGTGAAGCTGACCGACTTCGGCATCGCGAAGGCGGCGACGCACACGTCGCTGTTCTACAAGGTGAAGGGCAAGATCGGCTACATGTCGCCCGAGCAGGCGAAGAGCGAGCCGCTCGATCACCGCAGCGATCTCTACTCGCTCGCGGTGTGCATGTACGAGATCCTGACCGGCGAGCGGCTGTTCGTGCACGCCGGCCTCACGACCTCCGCCGACGAGATCTACTCGCAGCCGGTGCCTCAGGTGTCGCGCAAGGTGCCCGGCCTCACGCCCGATCTCGACGCGATCATGCAGAAGGCGCTCGCGCTGTCGCCGGCGGCGCGCTTCCAGACCGCGGGCGAGCTGCAAGAGGCGCTGATGCGCTGCGCACATCGCAACGGCCTGCTCGTGTCGGCGAGCGACATCGCGGGCGAGCTGCGCGAGGTGTGCGGGCCGCCCGAGCAGTGGCGCGACGACGCCGCCGATGATGACGACGACTTCGGGCCGATGCGCGCCGGCACCGAGGTCTACGACGCGGGCGAGGACGAAGAAGACGAGGACAGCGGCGGGTTGCACATCGCGCCGTCTGGTCCGCTGTCGATCCATTCGATCGCCGCACGTGCGAGCGCGCCGAAGATCCTGCCGCGCGCGAAGACCGAGGTCGGCAAGTTCGCCGGCGTCGAGCTGACGTCGATCATCAACATGATCGATCTCGAGCAGCAGGGCTCGAAGCCGCTCGTCGATCTCGGAGCGCCTTCCGAAGGGATCACCCGCACCGCGCTACCGCCGCCGCCGCCGCTGCCGCCGCAGGTGCCGCCGCCACTCCAGCCGCAACATCCGCTGCGCGCCGAGACGCCGCCGCCGCTCGCGACCGACGAGATGCTGCGGGTCCAGCAGCGCCGCGCGAGCACGCCCTCGAACGCCGGTCGCACGGCGAAGGGCCGCGGTGCGACGCGCGCCGGGCGCTCCGGGATCAAGCCGTGGCTTGTCATCCTCGTCATCCTGATCGTGGCCGGCATCGCGGCGGTGATCGTCGCGATGTCAGGTCCCAACTTGCCCGACGGTAAGTAGTGGAGCCCAATCGCTCGGGATCCTTACGAGATACGAAGGGTGGGGCTCTAGACACCAGGGTCAAGCGCGGTCTACCATCGCGATGCCGGGGAGATGTCTCGAGATCGGTCCAACGTCACCGCTCTGCTCGACGACGCGCCGTCGTATTCGCGGCAGAACGCGGGCGGAATTTTTCTGGTGATCAAGGGACCGGATCGCGGCGAGGCGGTCCGGCTCACGCGCGACGCCGTGTCGTTCGGGTCGGGGCCGCAATGCAGCCTCGTGCTCACCGACAAGACGGTCTCGCGCAAGCACCTCGAAGCGCAGTTGCTCGGCGACGAAGTCGTGATGGTCGACTGCAACTCGACGAACGGCTCGTTCATCCAGGGCTCGCGCTTCGAGAAGATCTCGATCGGCTTCGGCGCCGAGGTGAAGCTCGGCCGCACCGTCATCAAGTTCCTGCCGGATGAAGAAGTCGTCGAGCCCGAGCCGTCTGCGCAAACCGCGTTCGGCTCGATCGTCGGCGGCGATACCAAGATGCGGCAGATGTTCACGCTGCTCGAGGACGTCGCCGGCACCAACGCGACCGTGTTGATCGAAGGCGAGACCGGCACCGGCAAGGAGCTGATCGCCGAGGAGATCCACAACCACTCGCCGCGCAAGGACGGGCCGTTCGTCGTCTTCGACTGCGGCAGCGTGCCGCGCGAGCTGATCGAGTCGATGCTGTTCGGTCACGTCAAGGGCAGCTTCACCGGCGCCATCACCGACCGGCGCGGCGCGTTCGCCGAAGCGCACGGCGGCACGATCTTCCTCGACGAGATCGGCGAGATGGCGCTCGACCTCCAGCCGTCGCTGCTGCGCGTGCTCGACAAGCGCGCCGTGCGCAAGGTCGGCTCGAACACGTACGAGAAGATCGACGTGCGCGTCGTCGCCGCGACGAACCGCGACCTGCGCGCGGAGGTCGCGAAGAAGTCGTTCCGCGAGGACCTGTACTACCGGCTCGCGGTGATCCGCGTCAGCGTGCCGCCGCTGCGCGAGCGCGGCAGCGACATCCCGCTGCTGATCCAGCACTTCGTGAGCTCGTTCGCGCAGGGCCTCACGGTCTCGCCCGAAGACATGGCACGCCTCGTCCGTCACAGCTGGCCCGGCAACGTGCGCGAGCTGCGCAACGTGATCGAGCGCGCGTGCCTGCTCGCGCGCGGCTCGTCGATCAACCTCGAGGACGCGCTCGTGACCGAGGCCGCGCCCAGCCTCGGCATCCGCACCGACCTGCCGTTCAAGGAAGCGAAGGGCCAGCTCGTCGAGATGTTCGAGCGCGAGTACATCGAGGACCTCATGCGCCGGCACAAGATGAACCTGTCGGCCGCCGCGCGCGAGGCGCAGATCGATCGCAAGCACCTGCGCGAGCTGATCCGCAAGTACGGCCTCGATCCGCGCCACAAGCTCGATACCGAGGCCGGCGAAGAAGAAGCCGAGTAGTTAGTTCGAGTCGATGCGCACGCGGTACGACAGCCGCGTGTCGGCGACCTTGATGTCGAACTTCTGGCGGCTCTCGGTCACCAGATCGTAGACCTCGACGGTGTGCGCGCCGACGTCGGTGTGAATGCGCTCGGTGGGGCACGTCATGCCGGTCGGCTGGCCATCGACGTACACGTAGTAGCGATCCTTCGCCTTGCACGCGAGGACCTTGATTCCCGCCGGTCCGCCGTGCGGCGTGATCGGCTTGAGCTGGATCGTGAACTGGCCGTGACCGTCGACCTCGGCGATGTACAGGTCGTGGCCGGGCAACATCAGCGCGAGGTTGTGCCGATCCGCGGACCCCGGCATCTTCATCGGCGTCGTTCCCTGATCCGCGCCGTCGATGAACACGCGCGCGCCCGCGGGCGTCGACGCGATCTGCAGCAAATCGGAAGGCGCGTTCGCGACCGGCTTCGCGGCGGATCCGCTGCCGCTACCGCTACCGCTGCCGCTGCCCGCTGCCGTCTTACCGCTACCGCTGCCGCTGCCCGCTGCCGCGACCGTCGCCGATCCCGATCCCGCCGCCGTCGCCGATCCCGCCGCCGTGGCCGATCCCGCCGCCGTCGCCGATCCCGCCGCCGTCGCCGATCCCGCCGCCGTGGCCGATCCCGCCGCCGTCGCCGATCCCGCTGTCGTCGCCGATCCCGCTGCCGTCTTACCCGAGCCCGAGCCCGAGTCCGATCCTGCCTTCGCTGAAATCTTCCCGCTGCCGCTCCCACCGCTTCCCACCGCGACATTGTCCGACGGGCTCTCCATCTGCGTATACGCGTACCAGCCCGCTCCTCCCAACCCTCCCAGCAGCAGCACGACCACCATCACCGCCGGCCACTTCCTGCGCTTTCGCTCGGCGACGCGCATGCCGATCGTCGGCATCGCCGATTCCCCACCCGAGATCTTGTGCGACGCCGGCACCGGCGCCGGCATCGCCATCCCGGTCTCGATCGGCGGTGGCGTCGGCTCGAGGTGCGGCGCCATCGGCGTCATCGGCGCGATCTCCGCGGGGGGCTCCGGCGGCGGCAACTCGTGGTCGCGCGCGTTCTCCTCCTGCGGATCCGGCGGCCGCACGTCGCTCAGCACCATCTCCATCTCGACCGACGGGCTGCGCTCGACGACGGGCGCCGCGCGCTGGGCGCGCGCCGGCGTTTGCCGCGCCGTACCCATTCCCGGCGACGTCTGATACCTGCCCGAGTCGATCTGCGTCTCGACTCGCGGATCCATCGCGATCTCCTCCGCGATGTCGTTCGCGATGTCCTTCTTCATCGCGTGCGGCCCGGGCACCGTCGGCGGATCGAGGAGCGGGTAATTCGCGTCCACGGTCTCGCTGTTGTGCGGGTCGAGCTGCGGATCGCGCTCGAGCTCCGGCAGCTCGATGCGCTCCGACGGCTGCGTCTCGTCGTGCAGCTCGTCGAGCACATTCGTCATCCCGCGCGGCGCGGCCGGCGCGGGCGCCGGAACCGGCGTGCGCAGGGCCGGCGGCGCGGGCGGGGGTGCGGGGACGCGCGGGATCTGCGGCCGCGCGCCGCTCGGCTCGTTGTTGCGCGCCGCGATCGACGGGATCACGGACGGGATCTGCGGCACGCCCGCCTTGCGCGCGGGCATGCCGACGAGCGTCGGCGCGTTGATCATCGCGGGCGGCGCCTGCCCGGACGCGGCGAGCCCCGGCGGCACCGGAATCGGCGGCGGCGCCAAGCCGGGCACGGTCGACGTCGGCTTCGGCAACTCCGGAATCGTCGAAGCCGGGCTCTCCGCGGACAGCTGTGCGAGCTGCGCCGCGAGCTTGCCGGGACCGACGAGCGGCGACGGGCCGGGGACGGGCACGTCGGGTCGCACGAACTCCTCGGTCGCGATGTCGATCAGCGCGTCGTTCGGCTGATGGCCCGGCCTCGGCATGTCGTGCGGGCTCGTGCCGACGTGGAGCGCGAGCATCCCCGACATCTGGCTCTCGTGCAGCGCGGCCAGCCGATCGATCGTCGCCTTGACCTGCGCGCCGATGTCCTTGCGCGTGCCCGGCACCGGCGCGACACGCAGCGCGGCATCGAGCGCGTCGGCAAGCGCTCGCGCGTCGGGAAACCGCTCGAACGGCGAGCGCGCGAGGCAGCGCTGCAGCACGCGCACGATCGGACGAGGCAGCATCGGATCCGGAGGTGGCCCGGCGAGGATCGCCTGCGCGATCTCGTGCGGCGTCTCGCCGCGGAACACCGGCTGGCCGCCGAGCAGCTCGTACGCGAGCACGCCGAGCGCGAACACGTCGGTCGCGGCGCTCGTCGCCTCGCCCGCGAGCTGCTCGGGCGAGAGATACGGAACGCGCGCCGCGAGCCGCGCGGTGTCGGCCGGGCGCTGCGGCAGCGTCGACGACAGGATCCCGAAGTCGGTCACCTTGACGTCGCCGTCGGGCGTGACGATGACGTTCGTCGGCGCGAGCCCGAGGTGGCTGATGCCGCGGCCGTGGGCGTAGCCGACCGCGCGCGCGGCTTGTGACACCAGCGCGAGCACGCCGCCGGTCGCGAGCGCGGTGCCGGCGAGCTTGGTCTCGGCGAGCAGCCGCATCGCATCGAGCCCGGCGACCATCTCGACGGCGGTGAACGTCTGACCCTGGGCGACGCCGAACTCGTGCATGCGCGCGATGCGCGGGTGCTCGAGCGAGCCGTACGCGCGTGCCGCGGCCGACAGCGCCTGCGCGTGCGCCGACAGCACCGTGAGCTCGGGCGAAAACCGTTTGATCGCGAACTGACGCTCGAGCCCGGCGACGCCGAACACCTTCGCGCGCGAAACCGCGCCGTTCGGGCCGGCACCGATCGGCTCGAGCAGCTGGTAGCGCCCCACGCGCTCGGTGGCGGTCGCTGGATCCTTCACCCGTGCTCGACTGTATACGATGTCCGCCCGATAACGCGACGCGTTGCTCGCGTGTTAAAAGAGGGCATGGCCAGGAAGGACGAGAAGAAGCCCGAGGCCGAGACGACCGAGGCGAAGGACGCCGCGAAGGTCGAGACCAAGGTCGACTCGACGGAAGCCGAGACGCAGCCGATCCCGGTGCCGGCTGCGGCAGCGCCGGCGACAGACAAGGAGCTACCGGCCATCGAGCCGCCCGCGCCCAAGGGCGAGCCGTGGCCCGATGCGACGCCCGAGCCGATGCGCCCGGTTGCGCCGGCGCAGGCTGCGGAGCCGGCGCGTTCGCGCACCGATACCGCGGTGATGCCGCAGGTGGCGCCGGTCGGCGCGCCGCCCGAGATGCCGAAAACCACCGCACCGCCCGCGCCCCGTGTCACCGATCAGGTCGCGGGCGGCGCCTCGCGCGCGACCGGCGCCGTCGAGAACCCCACCCACATGCCGGGTCCGCGCGACGTGCCGACCGGCAACCCCGAGGACCCGGCGCCGGCTCCCGGACGGGTCCCGGCGGGCGATTCGCGCTCGCTGCGCCGCGGGAACGATTTCGCGCTGGTCTATCGCCAGTCCACGTTCGTGATCAGCCGGTTCGGGGCGGTCGGAACGCGCGGCCAGTGGCGGGTGGTCGAATACCCCACCTCGTCGGCGGCGAGCCACGCGTATGCGAAGGAGTGCTCGCGATTCGTCTCGGAGGGTTTCTCGGACTATCGTGAATGAAGTCGTGACGAAGTCGTCTGGTCGTTCGCTCGCGCTGCGCTCGTCGTGGCTCGTGCGGTGGGCGCTCGAAGCGCCACGACGGTGGTTCGGCTCGAGCTCGACGATCGCGCAGGATGTCGGCGGCGCCGCCGACGGGCTGTCGTATCTGCGCCACCTCGTGCGCGGCAACCGGCTGCGCCGGCGCGACGCGTTCGGCGAGGTCACGCCCGAGTCGCCGCCGGTGTTGCTCATCCACGGCTTCCTCGGCACGCGCGGCTCGATGTACATGCTGGAGCGCCGGCTCGTCGACGACGGCTTCGTCGTCGTGTCGTTCAACATCGGCACGCTGAACGTCCGCGACATCCGGCGCTCGGCGTTCCTGATCCATCGCAAGATCGAGCGCATCCTCGCGCAGACCCCGTCGCAGAAGATCGACATCATCGGCCACTCGATGGGCGGCCTGATCGGCCTCTATTACGTGAAAAAACTCGGTGGCCACGTCCGCGTGCGCAAGCTCATCATGATGGGGACGCCGTTGCGCGGCACGTGGGCGGCGCTCGCCGGCGTCGTCACGCTCGGGTTTTTCTCGACCTCGTCGTGGCAGCTGTTACCGCGGAGCCGCTTCCTCGACGAGCTCTCGCAGGGTCCGATCCCGCCCGGCGTCGACGTCCACACGATCGCGGCCGCTCGCGACTGGGTGGTCCCGCTGCCGACCACGCGGCTCCGCGGCGCCAACGCGATGACCGTCCCGCTCGGCCACTCCAGCCTCGTGGTCTCCGAGGACGTCTACCGCCGGATCGTGAACACGCTACGGCCTCCGCAGGAGGCGTACGCTGACGAGCCGCCGGCCACCGATTGATGTTCGGGTCGGTTTGCTTGCGCCAACATCCGGTGGGGCACTAAAATTTTCGTGGGGTTGTCCTCGCCGTCCATGAACGATCGTCCGCGCTTCGCACTGCGCTTCATCTCGGGCAAGTACCAGGGTGGCGAGTTCCCGCTTCGCATGAACCGGGAAATCATCATCGGCCGGTCGAGCGACCTCGACATGGTGCTGGTCGAGGACATGGTGTCTCGCCGCCACGCCAAGATCTCGTCGACCGACGCCGACGTGTTCATCCAGGACATGGGCTCGACCAACGGCACGTTCGTCAACGGCGAGAAGATCGCCGGCCGCGCCCAGCTCCACGAGGGCGACCGCATCCTGGTCGGCACGTCGATCATCAAGCTGGTCGCGGTCGAGGGCTCGGTCGCGACCCAGACCGAGGCCGAGGCCCGCCGCCGCCTCGAGGCCGGGGCGCAGCAACGCCAGGCGACGCAGGGCCGGCCGATGTCGGGCGTGATCGAGGAGATCCCGCTCCCGGACCTCCTGCAGCTGCTGTCGACCAGCCGCAAGTCGGGCGTGCTCACGATCAACAACGGGGTCTCGATCGGCAAGATCTTCCTGCGCAAGGGCCAGATCTACTTCGCGACCATCAACGACGACTTCTCGGTCAAGCCGCAGAAGGCGATCTACCGCATGCTGACGTGGCTCAACGGCACGTTCGAGCTCGAGCCCGGCGGCGAGATGCAGGTGATGGAGGAGATCCAGGAGTCGACCGAGGGCCTGCTCATGGAAGGCGTGCGCCAGCTCGACGAGTTCCGGAACTTGCAGCAGCAGCTCCCGCCGCTCGGCTCGCCGCTCGCGGTGCCGACCCCGCTCGCCGGCCACCTGCGCGACCTGTCGCCGTCCGAGCTCGACACGTTCCAGCTCGTCCTCGATCACGGCCAGCTGCAGAAGGTGCTGGACAATTTCCCCGGCAGCGACCTCGACGCGGCGCAGAACATCATCAGCCTGATGAAGCGCGAGTTCGTCGTCGTTCCGTAACGCGCTAGAGTAAGGAATGGCGCCCGCTGCCGTCCGCGTCGAGCTCTACGATGCGGACGAGCGCCTGCGCAGCCCCTATCGCGGCGTCGTGACCGGCCGGCCGACGCTGCGGCTGACCGTTTCGATCGCGCCGCGCGGCATGCTGGCGTGCGAGGTCACGATCGAGGTCGACGACACGTCGATCGAGGTGTGCGATCACCGCGGCTGCTTCGCGGTGACGCAGATCGATCAGCTGTTCGTCGTCGAGCGCCAGCCGCCCGCGTGGCGGTTTCTGACCTGGTTCGGCGTGTTCGCGCGGCGCCGCGGCAGCGCGGACCGTCTGCTGCTGGAAACTCCGGACGGCCGCGTCGCGCGGTTCGTCGAGCGCGCGATCGAGCAGCGGCTCGGGCTGCGCGACGAGCCGGTTCGCGGCGAATTACGCGTGGCCGAGTGAGCTTCCGGCCTCCGGCTTCGGGCTTCAGGTCGGATCCTGATACTGTCGGCACGTGATTCGCGAGGCTGCCTCGGTGATCGTGCTGCGGCAGGAGCGCCGCGGACCCGAAGTGTTCTTGCTGCGGCGCCATCGCAGCGCGTCGTTCATGGCGAGCTCGTACGTGTTTCCGGGCGGCGCGTCGGAGCCGAACGAGGACGCGCGCACGACCGCGGTGCGCGAGCTGTTCGAGGAAGCCGGCGTGCTGTTCGCGAAGGACATCGGGGCGGTCGCCGAGACGCTGCAGGTCGCCAGCGCCGGCGCGCTGCGCAAGAAGATCCTCGCCGGCAATCCGGCGGCCGAGATGCTCAAGCTGTCGGGGCTCGCGTTCACGCCCGACGTGCTCGTGCCGTGGTCGCACTGGATCACGCCATCGATCGAAGCCAAGCGGTTCTCGGCGCGGTTCTTCGTCGCCGAGCTGCCGCCCGGGCAAGAGCCACAGTTCGACGACGGCGAGACCGTCGATCAGGTGTGGGTCACGCCGCGCGAGGCGATCGAGCGCGCCGCCGAGCTGCAGCTGCCGCCGCCGCAGGTGCGCACGTGCTGGGAGCTCGGCGAGTATTCGACGATCGCGGCGATCGTCGCGGCCGGCCGCGCGCGTGGCGACGAGCCGCACCCGATCATGCCGCGGCTCGCCCCTGGCGATCGCCCGTGCCTGCTCCTGCCGTGGGATCCCGAGTACACGACGCGCGGCACCGGCGAGGGCACGCCGCTGACGTATCGCCCGAGCTGGGCGAAAGGGCCGAGCCGGTTCGTGCTGGAGGATCGACGGTGGAAGCACGTCGAATATCCTGGTTCGACGACCGCGGGTTGATCGTCGGTGGCGTCGGCGAACGGCACGTGCCGTTCTACGCCGGCGCGATGCACTACTGGCGCGTGCCGCCGGCGCACTGGCGCGCGTGCTTGCGCCAGATGCACGCGCAGGGCCTGACGCTCGTCGAGACGTACGTGCCGTGGCGCGTGCACGAGCCCGAGCGCGGGACGCGCGCGTGGACCGGCGAGCGCGATCTCGGGGCATTTCTCGACGCCGCGCGCACGGCCGGGCTCGGCGTCGTGCTCCGGCCGGGCCCGCACATCAACGCCGAGCTGACCAGCTTCGGCATGCCCGACTGGGTGCTCGCCGAGCCGGCGTGTCAGGCACGCACCGCGCAGGGTACGCCGGCGTGGTTGCCGGCGCCGCCGCGCGCGTTTCCGATCCCGTCGTACGCGAGCGCGGCGTTTCGCGCGCACGTCCGGGCGTGGTACGCGCAGGTCGCCGAGGTCGTGCGGCCGTTCGTCGGCGACCCGGTCGTCGCGATCGGCGTCGACAACGAGGCGCAGATGTTCTTCCGCGCCGGCGCGTACGATCTCGATTACCACCCCGACGCGATCGCGTGGTTCGGCCCGGAACGCGGAGATCCGCCGCGCGCGTGGAGCGACGCACAGACGTGCGTGCCGTGGCTGAAGTTTCAGGACGAATACCTCGCGCGCGCGCTCGGCGAATTCGCGGCGATGCTCGACGACGTCGGGCTCGGCGGGCTCGCGCGGTTTCACAACCTGCCGCCGGGCCACTATCAGCTGTCGCCGCTGGGCGCGATCCAGCGCGCGATCGCCGGACCGGTCGGCATCGACGCGTACACGTCGCGCGCACAGTTCCGCGAGCTGCGCTGGCGCGCGGCCGCGCTCGTCGGCAAAGCGGCGCCGCTGCCGCTCGCGCTCGAGGTCGGCGTCGGATTCTTTCCGTGGTTTCCACCGCTGGATGCAGCCGACGATCCGACGCGCGAGCGCGATCATCTGCTCACGCTGCTCGCGGCCGGCGTGCGCGGCTTCAACCTGTACATGGCAGTCGACCGCGACCGCTGGTACGGCGGCGCGATCGACGCGCGCGGGCGCCTCGAGCCGCACGCGAAGTGGATCCACCCGCTGCTCGCCGCGCTCGCCGAGGTCGACTGGCCGTCGCTGCGGCGCACCGCGCCGATCGCGCTCGTCGACACGCGCGCGGACTGGCGCGTCGGGCTCGCGAGCTCGGCGCTGCCGATGACGCCGGTGGTCGCCGAGGCGATCGGCCTCGGGCCCGGCGGCGCCGCCGAGCTCGGGCTCGACTCGGCCGCGATCACGTCGCGGCGCTGGCAGACCGCGGTGTGCCGCGCGCTCGAGCTCGCGCAGGTGCCGTTCGCGATCGTCGACGAGCACGTGTCCGCGAGCGAGCTCGCGAAGTATCGCGCGGTGATCGCGCCGACGCTCGATCGCGTCGACGCGCGGCTGTGGGCCACGCTGCACGAGCTGGCGAAAACCCCTTTGCCTGCCGAGGCGCGGCCGACGATCGTCGTCATCGGCCCGGGTACGCCGACGCGCGACGAATGCGATCGTCCGCTCGCCGCGCCGGGGCCGAAGCGCGCCGGCCGGCTCAAGGCCGATTCGCTCGACGACCTGCCCGGGCTCGCCGCCGATCTCGCGGCGCTCGCCGAGCTCGGCGATGCCTGGCAGATCGAGCGCCCCGACGACGTGCGCGCGACACCGTTTCACGCGCCCGACGGCACGACGCGCGTCGTGTTCGTCACCAGCGACGCGGCACGCACGGTGGCGGCGACGCTGCTCGTGGCCGACGGCGTGCGCGGGCTCCGCGATCCGCTGTCGTCCGAGCACGTGCGCGTCGAACGCGGCCGCGCGACGATCGCGATGGCGCCGCACGGCGTGCGCATGTTCGTCGTCGCCTAGGCGAAGACGGCTCGCCTATGGTGCTAGCTCAGCCCTTGTCGATGCTCGGGTCGTGCTCCTTCGCGACCTGGTCGGCGATCTCCGGCGCCTTCGCGACCGGCGCGCCGGTGACGCGCTGCTCGTAGTCGTGCGCGGCCTCGGCGTCGCGTTCGCGCGCGGCCTCGGCGTCGCCGCCGGGCGGCTCGCCCGGCAGCTCGACCCCGAGCTCGCGCACGAGCATTTGCAGCCCTGCCGCGATCGGCAGCGCGAGCAACGCGCCGAGGATGCCCTCCAGCATGCCGCCGGCGAGCAGCGCGAGCAGCACGAGCGCGGGTGACAGCCGCAGCACGCGGCCGTACAGGCGCGGCACCAGGATGCGGCTCTCGAACTCCTGGTACACGAACATCGCGATCGCGACGATCACGATCGCCGCGGTGCCCCGGCTCGACACCGACAGGATCGCGGGCACGCTCGCGAGGTAGCCGCCGACGAACGGGATCACGTCGGTCAAGCCGGCGAAGATCGCGAGCGCGAGCGCCTCGCGCACGTGAAACGCCGACAGCAGCGCGAACGTGAACACCGTGATCGCGACCGACGTGATCACCTGTCCGCGCATGTAGCCGCCGACGATCGTCTTGAGCTCGATCAGGATGCGCGACAGCTTGACGTGGTGCGCGCGCGGCACGAGCGCGTAGACGACCGCCTTCGCGCGGCTCGGATCGGCGAGCAAGTAGATCGCGAGGAACAGCGTCGTGATCGCGTAGCCGATCGCGGACAGGATCTGGCCGCCGTAGCCGAGCAGCGAGGCCTCGGCGTCGGCGACGACCTTGTCGAGCGGCACCTCGCGCAGCGAACGGGCGAGCGGCGCGGTCCAGTTGTACTGCGACAGGAAGTCGGCGATCTTGCGGCGCTCGACCGGCGCATCGCCGATGATGCGGCTGAGCTGCGACAGAAGCGGCGGCACCGTGACGAGCAGGATCGCGGCGACGCCGGCGCCGACGACGACGAAGATCAGCGCGAGCGCGCGGCTGCGCCGCAGCCCTCGCCTCTCGAGCCACGCGACGAACGGATCGAACGTGCCGACCAGCACGAGCGCGACGAGCAACACGACGATCGCCGCCCACAGCTCGAACGCGAGCCAGACCGCGGCGATGCCGACCAGCACCCAGACCAGCGTGCGCGGCGCGATCTCGATGCGGATCGTGCGTCGGGGTCGCTCGTCGCTCAACGCCGCGAGTCTAGCCCGGTCGGCGCGTCCTCGCTGAAATCCTCGCCGACTTCGTGGTCGACGATCGCGCGGACCGGGCGAACCTCGCCGACGAGGCGGCTCACCGCCGCGACCAGCTCGCCGGCCTCGATCGGCTTGGGCAAGAACATCGCGGCGCCGATGCGCGCCGAGATCTCCGGTGCATGCGGCGATGCCGACATCAGCACGACCGGCGGCGTGTCGGGGAGCGCGCCGATCTCCTTGACGAGCTCGACCACGCCGACGCGCGGGTCGTACGAATCGATCACGACGACGTCGATGCCGCCTTCGGACACGCGCAGGTATGCTTCGCGCATCGTCCGCGCGACGAGCACTTCGTGGTGCGCTTCGCGCAGCGCACCGCCGAGGCGGTCCCGCGTATCCGGATCAGTTTCGACGACGAGGATACTACCCACGTTCGGATCGTACTCTCGTTCGGTTACGACTTCACGTCCGGCGGCGGATTCGATTTGCGCTTCGCGCGCTCGTGACCTTCGGCCCACCCGATCTCCTTCGTGATGGCAACCGCGTCCTGGATGCGACTCGGCACGACGAGCGCGCCACGCGAGGGCGTGTCGGTGAGCAAGAGCTCGGCGGTGGCGCGGCGGTCGCCGAGGCTGCGCATCTCGGTGATCGCGGCCTGGCGGTAGCGCTCGGCCTTGCCGCCTAGGCCCGCCTTCTCGCACAGCGTCGCGAGCAATTGCTGCACGCGCGCGGCGCCGAGACGCGAGCGCACGCGTTGCGCGTGGAACAGCGCGGCCTCGGCGAGCCGGAGCGCGCGATACGAGTCGCCGGCCGCGTCGACCATCTGCGCCTGCGCGCGCAGCACGCGCCAGAACGCCTCCGGACCGTCCATCGCGGTGAAGCCCTCGCCGAGCGTCGCGAGGTCGATGCACTCGACGAGCTCGCGGTTCGCGGTGTCGGCGTCGCCCGAGCGCATGAGCGCCTGCGAGAGATCCAGATAGAGCTCGCACACGAGGTTCATGTCGCCCGAGCCGATCGCGCGGCCGACGCCGCGGCGCAGCGCGCCGATCGCGCCATCGACATCGCCTTCGCCGAGCGCGATCGCCGCGCTCGCGCGATCGATCATCGACACGAGCAGCGGCGCGCTCGACCAGTCGCGCCCCTCGGCGAGAATGCCGCGCGCGAGCGCGGTCTCGCCGCGCGTGCGCAAGACGTCGGCGAGCTTGACCGACAGCGACACGAACTGCAGCTCGGCGCCTTCCATCTCGCCCGACTGCACGGCCTGGCGCACCGCGACCAGCGCGCGGTAGTAGAACGAGCCGGCGCCGGCATCGTCGAGCTGCGCCGCCGCGTGGTCGCCGCCCGCGCGCAGAAGGTCGATCGCCTCCTTCGCGTGACCGGCGAGATCGTGGTGGTGGCCGAGCAGCCCGATGTCCTGCGACATCGTCTCGATCGCGGCCGCCGCGCTCGCGTGCAGCGAACGGCGCACGTCGGCCGGCGTCGCGTCGTACACGATCTCGCGCACGAGCCGGCTCGCGAACGTCAGCTCGCCCGACGGATCGCGCGCGAGCAGCCCGCGCTGCTCGGCGTCGCGCAGCGCGTGCTCGAGCGTGTCGTTCGGCATCATCGAGCGCAGGAAATCGGCGTGCGGCTCGTTGCCGAGCACGGCCGCGGCCTGCAGCACGTCGCGCGTGGCCTGCTGCAACATCGACAGGCGCGCCGCGATCAAGTCGGGCAGCGACACCTTCGTGTCCTCGGCCTTGCCGCCCTCGACCAGGTAGCGCACGACGTGCTCGAGGTGGCCGGGATACGCGCGCGTGGTCTCGAACAGCTGCTGCACGAGCGGCAAACCCTTGAGGCCGCCGAGCGCGAGACTCTTCGCGATCGTCTCGAGGTCGCGCGACTCCAGTGCGGGCACGTCGAGCCGCGTGACCTGCGCCGGCCACTGATCGCCGAACGCGCGGGTCGCGGTCATCGCGATCGGCGGCAGCGCGAGGTCGGTGACCTCGGTCGCGCGCCGCAGGATCTCGAGGCTCGGATGATCGAAGCGATCGATGTCCTCGCACGCGATCGCGACCGCGCCCTTCGCGGCGGCGCGCTCGAGCGCGCGCAGCGCCGACCACACCATCTCGCGCCGGCGCACGACCGGCTCCAGCTCGAGCAGCGTCGTCGGGTGGCCGAACAGCTGCGAGATGCCGGGCACGTCGCGCTCGTTGAGGCCGAGCGCCATCACCGCGTCGCGCAGGTCGTGCTCGCTCGATACCGGCGGCAGCGCGAGCACGGCCGCGAGCAGCGAGCGGATCGGGTAGTACGGCGCGGCGAGCCCGCTCGGATCGGGCCCGACCTGGTAGATCACGCGGCCGTCGGCGGCGAGGTCTTGATACGCGCGGCGGAGCAGCGTGCTGCGCCCGGTGCCCTCGTCGCCGATCACGAGCAGGCCGGCGTTCGGGCCGGGCGCGCGGCGCAGGTGCGCGGACAGCGTGGCGAGCTCGCCTTCGCGGCCGGTGAACGGCAGCGGCAACAGCGTCGCGAGCGAGTCGGTCGGCGGCGCGATCTCGAACGTCTTCGACACGCGCTGGCGCGGCGCGCCGCACTCCGGGCAGAACTTGAAGCTCGGCTGGCACGACGTGCCGCACGCGCCGCAGCGATCGGTCGCGGGCAGGCTGCGCAGCCGCGCGCGGATGCCGATCAGTGCGTCGCGCATCTCGGCCGCCGACGCGTAGCGATCGGCCGGATGTTTCGCGAGCGCCTTGCCGATCACCGCGTCGATCTCTTTGGGCGTGTTCGCGCGTCGCGTCGCGAGCTGCGTCGGCTGCGCCTTCAGATGATTGGTCAGGATCTCGGTCGTCGAGCCGGCGTAGAACGGCGTCTTCTCGGCGAGCAGCTCGTAGAGGATGATGCCGACCGCGTACAGATCCGACGCGAACGTCGGCGGGCCTCCGGCGATCACCTCGGGCGCCATGTACTCGGGCGTGCCGCTGATCGAGCGATCCTCGGTCTCTCGCACGCCGGTGACGAGCCGCGCGATGCCGAAGTCGACGATCTTGACCAGGTCGACGCCGGCGCGGCGCTGGTCGACGATGATGTTGTCGCTCTTGAGGTCGGCATGGACGACGCCGGCGAGGTGCGCTTCTTCGATGCCCGACAGCGACTGCGCGACGAGATCGAGCACGCGCTCGACGCCGAGCGGGCTCTCGTTCGACAGCAGCTGCGTGAGCGTCGGGCCCTTGACGTACTCCATCGCCAGGTACAAGAGGCCGTCCGGCGACTGGCCGTAGTCGATGATCGAGACGCAGTTCAGGTGGTTGAGGCGCGACGCGCTCATCGCCTCGCCGCGGAACCGCGTGATCATTCGCGGGTCGGCGCACAGCTCCTCGTTCAGGATCTTCACCGCGACCGTGCGGCCGAGCGCGATCTGGTCGGCCTTGTAGACCGCGCCGCTCCCGCCGATGCCGATGCACGCCGTCAGCTTGAATTTATCGCCGAGGACGCGTCCGACCAGCTTGAGCGACTTCTGAACCTGATCCTGCACTTGGCTCATCTCCCTATCCCCGAGACTCCACCGACAGTCCCAACCGTTGTCGCACGAACGTGCTCACGACGCACGCTCGATCACGACCGCAATCCCCTGGCCTACCCCAATGCACATCGACGCGAGACCATACTGGTTGGACCGAGCGACGAGCTCGTGCATCAGCGTCAAGACCAACCGCGCGCCCGACGCGCCGAGCGGATGGCCCCACGCGATCGCGCCGCCGTTGACGTTCACCTTGTCGGGATCGAGCCCGAGCTGCTCGACGCACGGGATCGCCTGCGCGGCGAATGCCTCGTTGAGCTCGGCGACGTCGATGCGCTGGGCGGTCAGGCCAGCACGGGTGAGCGCCTTCTTGCTGGCCGGAATCGGGCCGAGGCCCATGTAACTCGGCTCCACGCCGGCCGCCGCGCCCGTGACATAGCGCGCCTTTGGGGAAAGCCCCAGGTCGGCCATCGCGCGCTCGCTCGCGACCAGCACGGCCGCGGCGCCGTCGTTCAAGCCCGAGGCGTTGCCGGCGGTTACGGTGCCGTTTGTTGCAAATGCGGGACGGAGTTTTGCGAGCTGCTCGGGAGTGGTGTCGGGACGCGGGTGCTCGTCCGCGGTCACGCGACGCTCGGCGCCGGTCTTCTTGTCGACACCGGTCACGATCGGTACGACCTCGACCGCCATCCGACCGGACTCGAGAGCGCGCGCGGCGCGCTGCTGCGAGACCAGCGCGAGCTTGTCCTGCGCCTCGCGCGACACGTGGCAGCGCTCGGCGACCTTCTCGGCGGTCTCGCCCATCGCGAGCGTGCCGTGCGTCGCTTCCATCTTCGGGTTCGGGAAGCGCCAGCCGAGCGTGGTGTCGTAGACGGTCTGGTTGCCGCGCGGGAACGCTTCGCTCGGCTTGGCCATGACGAGCGGCGCGCGCGACATCTGCTCGACGCCGCCGGCGATCACGAGCTCGGCCTCGCCGGTCATCACCAGGCGCGCGGCGTCGGCGATCGCCTGCATTCCGGACCCGCACAGCCGGTTGACGGTCACGCCCGGCACCTCGACGGGCAGCCCGGCGAGCAGCGCGGCCATGCGCGCGACGTTGCGGTTGTCCTCGCCGGCCTGGTTCGCGCAGCCGAAGATGACGTCGTCGATGCGCTCGCCCGGGATCTTCGTACGCGCGACCAGCGCGGCGATCACGGCGGCGGCGAGGTCGTCCGCGCGCACGCCGGCGAGGCCGCCGCCGTAACGCCCGAACGGCGAGCGGACTCCGTCGACGAGAAAGGCGGGGCGGGTCATCGCGGGGGACCATACGCCGAAAACTGGCGTCCGGGATCCGGGGTCCCTAGGGTCGGCGCATGATCCCAGACTTTCACGCCGCCGCCGAGCACGACGCCACCTGGCTCGCGATCCGCCAGCCCGCGGTCGTGCGCCTGCTCGAGGCCGAGCTGGCCAGCCGCGACGGCGACGCCTACGCCGCGGGGCTGGAGCTCGCGTGCCGCGCCCTGGGTGGCCGCCAACCCATCGGAGACCTCCGCCTCGACCACCACGCGCTCGCGGCCGGGCTCGCGGCGGTGCGCGCCGGTCGCTGCGACCGCACGATGGTGCGCTCGCTGCGCGAGCAGATCGGCGAGCTGCCCGTCGCGCTGACGCGCGAGGAAGAAGACGCGGTCGCGACCGTGATCGCGGCGATCATCTGGGCCGTGCTCGACGCGTCGGTGCGCGACCTCGACGATACGCTGCTCGTCTAGCCCCGTCGTAGCGCCGTCTAGCGCCGCGCCCGAGTCAGTGCGCGCACGCGGCCGGCGTGAGATCGACGTTGCCGAGGCAGTTCTCGTAGCCGTGCTTGCAAGTCCAGCCCAGCGTCTTCCAGTCGTTCGGCGGATCGCCCGCGAAGCAGCGGTTCTCCGCCTCGCGGCAGTCCTGGCAGCCGTTTGCGTGCTGCGACGCTTCGACGCGATCCCAGTGCTTGTCGCGCGCGACCTGGTCGTCGTGCGCGCGTTGCTTGGCCGCCTTGCGATCGGCGAGCTCGTGCGAGCGATCGTCCGCGCTGCCCGCGCGCGCGTACAGCGTGGCGGTGTACGTGCCGTGGCCGAAGTCGTTGCGCTTCGCCGCGCCCTCGACGCGCAGCTGCAGGTGCTTGGCGCCGAGCAAGCAGCCGAGCGGCGCGATCGAGTCGACGGCGCCGTGCACGTCGAGTCGCACCGCGAAACCGGTGTCGTCGGAGTCCTTCGCCTTGCCGGTACCCCAGCGCGCCATGATGCGCTGGCCGCCATCGAACTCGCCGTCGTCGTCGAGCCGGACCACGAGCGTGTAGCAGCGGTCGGCCGATGCGTCGAGCGCGATCGGCGTGAAGCGCTTGATGTCACCCGTCAGCGTCTGCTCGACCGCGTAGCCGCGCACGGCGTCGTCGATCTCGGGGTGCAGCGCGCGCTGCGAGCCGGAATGCTTCGCCGGCGCCTTCACGGTCGTCGTGCCGTCCGCGTTCGTGACGGACGTCGGTTCGGCTGCAGCCGGCTGCGGGGTTGGCTGCGAGTGCTGGCCGATCGGCAGCAGCGTGCATGCCGAAAGCGCGAGGAATGGCAGGGTGGTGGTTCGCATGGCCACGCCGTAGTCCATTGCACCGTGCGTGTCATGTCCTCGCGCGCCGAGAAGTGTTGCAAATCGCGCTACTGTCACGCGGGTGTCGCAAACGCGGCGCGCGCGGCGGCGAGCGCGGCCGCGAGATCGGGCGCGAGCTCGCACGCGATCGCGAGCTCGCTGCCGTCGGGATGCAGCACGCGCAGCGACGCGCAGTGGAGCGCGAGCCGGTGCAAGCCGAAGCGTTCGCGCCACAGCCGGTTGTGCTCGCCCTTGCCGTAGCGCACGTCGCCGATCAGCGGACACGACACGTGCTTCAGGTGACGGCGGATCTGGTGGAGCCGGCCGGTCAGCGGGCGCGCCTCGACGAGCGCGTAGCGGCCGAACGCGTCGCGCCGCCAGATCTCGGTCGTCGCCGGCACGCGCGGTCCACCGGGCGCGCGCGGCAGCGCGTGATCGATCTCGAGGTGGTCGGGCGGATGGCCGCGCGTGATCGCGAAGTAGCGCTTGTCGGCCGCGGGCCAGGCTTGACCGAACGCGCGCGCCGCCTCGCGGTCGAGCGCGAACAAGACGATGCCCGACGCGCCGCGATCGAGCCGGTGCACGGGGTAGACGTACGCGCCGACCGCGTCGCGGACTTGCTGCAAGAGCGCGTCGTCGCCGTCGTCCCAGCCGCGATGCGTTGCCACGCCGGGCGGTTTCGCCACCGCCACACAGCGTTCGTCGCGGTGGAGGATCGCGACCACGCGAACACGCTAGCATGCGCGCCTATGAAGGGATTGCCTGTGTTGATCGTCGCCGCGCTCGCGGTGAACGCGCACGCGAAAGTTCACACCCAGCTCGTCGAGTACAAGCAAGGCGATGCCGTGCTCGAGGGCTACCTCGCGTACGACGACGCGGTGAAGGGCAAGCGCCCGGGCGTGCTCGTCGTGCACGCGTGGATGGGCCTCGACGATAACGCGCGCCACCGCGCCGAGATGCTCGCGCAGCTCGGCTACGTCGCGTTCGCGGCCGACATCTACGGCAAGGGCGTGCGGCCGGCGAATCGCGACGAGGCCGGCAAGCTCGCGGGCAAGTACAAGTCCGATCGCGCGCTCCTGCGCGCCCGCGTCACCGCCGGGCTCGAGCAGCTCGCGAAGGATCCGCACGTCGACGCCACGAAGACGGCCGCGATCGGCTACTGCTTCGGCGGCACGACCGTGCTCGAGCTCGCGCGCTCGGGCGCTCAGATCGCCGGCGTCGTGACGTTCCACGGCGGGCTCGACTCGCCGGCGCCGGCCGACGCCAGGAACATCAAGGGCAAGGTGCTCGTCCTGCACGGCGCGGCCGATCCGTTCGAGAAGCCGGCCGACTTCGCCGCGTTCCAGAAGGAGCTCGCCGACGCGAAGGTCGACTGGCAGCTCGTCGAGTACGGCGGCGCGGTGCACTGCTTCACCGACCACACCGCCGGCAGCGACACCGCGAGCGGCTGCGCGTACGACCCATCCGCCGACGCGCGCTCGTGGGCCGCGATGCGCGCGTTCTTCGACGAGCTGTTCGGCACCAAGCGCTGACGCGTCAGCGCGCGCGGATCGTCATCGCCGTCATCACCCACGACGTCCCCGCCGACGTGAACGTCACCTGCTCGGCGCTGCCGGCGGCCGCGCCGGTCAGCCGGTACTCCGACCAGTCGTTGTTGGCGTCGTCCGCGCCCTTCGTGAAGCCCGCTTCGATCGCCGACAGGTTGCCGCTGCACGCGGCCCAGACGGTGTCGGTGCTGGCCGATGGCGTGACGGTCGCGGCGCAGTTGCCGGTCGCTCCGAGCGTCTCGGCGTGATCGCCGAACCCGGACACGTTCGCGAATTCGTCGCCGAGCTCGTCCATAAACTGGCAGTGGTTCGTGCCGGCCCACGCGACCGTGAACGTGGTCATCGCCGTGTCGGGGGCGATCGCGCCGACGCTCGCCACCCAATCGGTGTTCGCGACCGAGCCGGTCATCGGCCCGACCATGTCGAACGTCCAGCCGGGCGCGCTGATCGCGACGCCCGACGCCGCGGTGTTGCTCGTGCAGTACAGATGGATCGCGATCGCGTCGCCCGCGTTGCGCGCGGCGGCGACGAACGTGTCGGTGGCGATCGACGTGTTGTTGCCCTGGGCGACGAACACGCCGACCCACGCGACCGGCGCGGTCGCGGCATCGATCGAACCGGTGCGCGGCTCGAACCCGATCCGGCCGCACGCGACAGTGCAGACCAGCGCGCACGCCGCGACACCCCGGCCCATGCCGCATCATCGCATCGTTACAGGTGCGCGCGAAAGAAGTCGATCTGCACCTGCTCGCGCGCGAGGTTGAGCTTCGGATCCGGAACCATGTGCGTCGCCGACAGCGTGATCACGGTCGCGTAATTGCCGGCGGCGTACAGCGCTTCGACCAGCGCCAGCGTGTGTGCGAAGTGGACGTTGTCGTCGGTGATGCCGTGGATGATCATCAGCGGGCGCGCGAGCTGCGCGGCGTGAGTGAGCGCGGACGTGCGCGCGTAGCCGTCGGGGTTCTGCTCCGGCGTCTGCATGTAGCGCTCGGTGTACGCGGTGTCGTAGAGCGACCAGTCGGTGACCGGCGCGCCCGCGATCGCGCACCTGAACACGTCGGGGCGGAGCAGCAGCGCCATCGCCGAGAAGTAGCCGCCGAACGACCACCCGAACACGCCGACGCGCCCGAGGTCGAGCTCGGGATGGCGCGCGCCGAGCGCCTCTAGCGCGCCGATCTGATCGTCGAGCGGGATCGTGATGAGGTCGCGGAAGATCGCGTGCTCCCACGCGGTGCCGCGGTTCGGCGTGCCGCGGCCGTCGCTGCGCACCACGATGAAGCCGGCATCGGCGTACCACTGGTCCATCACGTAGCCGTCGCGCGCGACGTCGACCATCTGCAAGTGAGGGCCGGCGTAGACCTTGAGCAGCACGGGGTACTTGCGCGTGCGGTCGAACGCGCGCGGCCGCGTGATCGCCGCGTAGTGCGTGCGGCCGCCGAGCTGCACGGTCTCGATCTGCGTCGTCGGCACGAGCTTCGGGCGCTCGGCGACCGAGGGCAGCTCGAAGGTCTTGCCGTGCGCGATCGCGACCGTGCGCCTGCCGCCGGTCTCGGACAGCGTGGTCACGACGAGCACGCCGTGCTCGTAGCCGGCGGTCGAGAAGCCGTCACCCGCAGTGATGCGCACGGGCGCGCCGCCGGCGAGCGGCACGCGCCAGATGTCGGAGCGGGTCGGATCGACCGAGGCCTCGACGATCGCGGCATCGCCGTCGACGCCGACGAGCTTGCGAAAGCCGAATTCGGGCGACACGAGCGCGCGGCCACCGAGCCGGAGCGTGCCGTCGCCGCCATCCCACAACAGCTCGGAGCCGATCCAGAGCGGCGAGCCCGCCTGATAGCCGACGCCGCCCGGGCGCGGCACGTCGATCCACGTCGGGCTCGTGAACGTGGAGACGACCTTGCCGTCGTTCCAGATCGCGACCTTGTTCTGCGCGCGGTTCAGCGTGACGACGTCGGGCCAGCTCACGCGCGCGATGTAGTCGTCGGTGATCGCGAGCCACTGCGGCTCGCCGCCGCTCGCCGCGACGATCCCGAGATCGACCTTCGCGTTCGGCCGGCCCGCGCGCGGATACTTGAACGGCACCGCCGGCCTGTCGTTGTGGCGCGCGTCCGCGACGTAGATCGTGTCGACCGGCCGCAGGTCCGAGCGTTGAAACAGCAAGCGATCGTTGCCGATCCACCAGAACCCGCGCCGGCGATCGAGCTCCTCCTGCGCCGCGAACTCGGCGGTGCCGTACTCGAACCCCTCGGGGTGCTTCGTCACCTGCCTCGCCGGGCCGGTCCGCCCGATCACCCACACGTCGCCGTCGCGCACGAACGCGATCTTCGAGCCATCGGGCGCCAGGTGCGGATCGAACGCCTCGCCGCCGGGATCGATCGCGATGCGCTCGCCGGCCGAAGGTGCGGACGACCGATCGACGAGCCACAGCGTGCCGGCGAGCGGCACGAGCACGATCCGGCCGTCATCGGACACGTCGATGTCGACGACGCCCCGCGTGACCGTGCGCGTGCGCTCGCGGCGCGCCTTCTCGGCATCCGACAGGTGCTCGTCGCCGCCGGTCGCCGGGAACAGCACCCGCACGGCGCCGGTCCGGGTGTCGAGCTCGTAGAGATCGGCCGCGAACTCGCGCGGCGGTGTGCGCCGGAACAGCACGGCGCCGTCGGTGGTCACCGCGAGCGGCGTCGGCAGGCCGAGCCGGAAGTTGAACGTGGCGGCCGCATCGGCCAGGAGCTGCGCATCTAACGGTGGCCATTGCATGGGCGGAGGCGGGGTGGAATGGACGCACGCCGTCACTGCGACGAGCGCGAGCCGCTTCATGGCCGGCAGTATGCGCTCAAATTTTGCCCCGCCGCGCGCGGTGCCGGACCATTTACACATGATGGAAAGACGGCGCCGTCGCGCCCAGACGCTCACGCTCGCGCTCAGCTACCAGCTCGACGATTGCTGCCGGGACGGCGGCATCCAGGCCATGGTGATCGCCGATGGCGACGGCCTGCCGCTCGCCGCCGCCGGCGACGTCTACGCGTGCGACGAGGTCGCGGCGCGGATGGTGCTCGTCGGGCCGCGCATCCGCAGCTTCGACGGCACGCTGTTCGGCGGCGGCTGCCGCTGGGACGTGCAGATGACGAAGGTCGCGGTCGATGGCAGCGAGCTGCTCGTGTGCGCGGTCGGCGGCAGCCCCGAACAGCGCACGCGCCAGATGATGCGCGGCGCGAAGGGCGCGCTGCGGATCCTCGCGGCGGCGTGAAAGCGTCCTGCCTCGTCGCGCTCGCGCTCGTGCTCGCCGCGCGCGCGGCCCGCGCCGACGACACATCGGGGCCGGCGTATCAGCTCCAGGCCGAAGTCGACGTGCCCGTGATCGCGATCGCGACGCTCGCGACCGGCGCGTGGTTTCTCGACGATCTCGGCCCTGCATGGTGCGCGCCCCGGTGCGATCCGTCGCAGCTCGACGCGCTCGACCGGCCGTTCGCCGGCCGTTACGTGCCGGCGTGGACCACGGCCGGCACGATCACGGCAGTCGCGCTGCTCGCCGCGCCGCCGATCATCCTGCTCGCGACCGAAGGCTCGCGTCACGCCGCGAACGATACCATCGTGCTCGCCGAGGCCGTGCTGTGCGCGAGCGGCCTCGGCGCGGTCGCGCAGACCGCGGTGCGCCGGCCGCGCCCGTTCCTGTACGGCACCGCCGCGCCGCTGTCCGATCGCGAGGACACGAACGCGTCGTTCTCGTTCTTCAGCGGCCACACCGCGCTGTCGTTCGCCGCGACGGTGGGAACGTGGCGCACGCTGGAGCGCCTGCACGCCGGGCGCTGGCGCTACCTCGTGCTCGGCGTCGGGCTCGCCGGCAGCGCGTTCGTCGGCGTGTCGCGGGTCGTCTCCGGCGATCACTTTCCGACCGACGTGATCGCCGGTGCGGGCATCGGCGCATCACTCGGGGCGCTCGTGCCCGCGCTCCACCGCCACGGTGTGCACGTCACTCCGACCGGAGTCGTCGTCGTGTTCTAGGTGCTACGCTTGCGACATGCGTACCTGCATCGTGCTCGCCGTCGCGCTCGCCGCGTGCTCGTCTCGCCACCATGCTTCGACGTCGATCGACGACGGCGAGGCCCGCAAGCTGCTGCTCGATCGCAACTGGATCGATCGCATGCCCGAGACCGAGCGCGATCGCCTGCACGTGTACCGGTTCGTGCCGTCGATGGGCGGCGGCGTGTTCCAGGATCGCACGCTGTACAAGGGCACGTTCGAGCTGTTCCGGTTCTCGACCACCGGCGACGAGATCCACTTCGATCTTCCGGAGACGCATCAGGACATCGTCAGCAAGTTTCGCATCGACGCGGTCGACGGCCCGGCGCCGTTCGATCTCAAGCTGACGATCGAAGCCGATCCGCGCGGACCGCAGGTCTACTACGGCATGCGCGCGGAGACCGACCGCGACGGCCATCTCCTCGAAGCGCGCCTGCAGAGGTAGCCGAGCCCGACGAGCATGACGAGCGCGCCGGCGCCGCCGCGGCCGCTCGCATCGCATCCGCCGCCGCCCGCGTCGAAGTCGTACGAGCACGTCGCCGAGCAGCCGTCGCCCGACACGTTGTTGCCGTCGTCGCACTCCTCGCCCGGATCGAGGATGCCGTCGCCGCAACGCGGCACGCGCGGGATGCCGACGATGCACACGTCGTCGAGCGTCCACCCGCCGAAGTTGTTCGTCGAATCGCTCGCGAGCGACCACGTGACCTGCGCGCTGCTGTTCGCGGCGACCGACGAGATGTCGTAGTCGACGAACCGCCACTCCTTGTCGACGTGATCGAGCGTGCCCTGGATGTCGCTCGCGTTCTGCCACATCGTCGTGCCGTTCACCGCGATCGCGGCGGTGTCGTACATCGCGTCCTCGACGGTGAGCCAGCGCCAGAACTGCAGGTGCACGAGCGCGTAGCCGGTCGTGTCGTACGCCGGCGTCGTGATCGACGTCGTCTCGTCGGGCAGGTACGTGCCGAGCCCGGTGACGCCGGTGCCGAGCATGGCGCCGCCGGTGTGCGCCGCGGTCGCTGCGCGCACGTACCTGGTCTGGCCGGGCGCGCCCCAGTGCCACTGGTCGCCCTGGTTGCCGACCTGCGTCCACATCGGATCGTGGTCCATCATCTCGCACGCGATCGACGTCGTCGTGCCGACGAAGTCCTCGTAGTACGGATCGGCGGGGTTGTCGGGCAAGACGATGTGCGAGCCGTTGTCGAGCGCGGCGTCGACGTAATAGGAGATGACGGTGCCGTCGGGCGCGGTCGGAAACGCCGCGGTCCACGTGCCGGTGCCGTCGTCTTGCAGCGCGAGCTGGCTCGGTACGCCGTCGCCGCGCTGCCACGTCACGATGATCGACGTCACCTGCGGCGGCGGGCACTGCGCGTCGCTCGGCGTCGTGACCGCGACCGCGATCGTTTGCTGCGCGATCACCGGCGAGGCCACGGTCGTCGTCGTGAAGCCGGCCGGCGCGAGCCCGTGCACGCCGAACGCGCGGTAGATCGCGCAGAAGTGCGGCGTGCCGTTCGAGAGATCGCCGTCGTCGTCGTCGGCGACGAGCGCGGCGTCGTAGCTCGACGGGATGTCGACCGCGCGCTGCATGATGCCGGTGAAGATCGCCTCGGCTTGCGCGACGCCGGCATCGTGGCCGAGCTGCGCGACGAGCGCCTTGCGCAGATCCCACAGCGCGCCGGACAGGATCTCGCCGGTGACGTGCGGGTCGAAGTCGAGGTCGATCGGCCACACCCGCTCGGTGCCGTACGGATCGATCTCGCGCACCGGCTGGTCGTTGTAATAGAACCCGCGCCCGATGCCCGAGTCCTCGTCGAGGTTCGCGGCGCCGAAATCGGCGAGGCCCTCGCTCAGCTGCTGCTCGAACATGCCGACGCCGGCGATGACCGAGTGGTAGTGCAGCACGTGGCCGAACTCGTGAAACACGACATCGGCGACGCGCGCCGTGTTCTGGCACGTCGCGTTCGCGCGGTAGAAGTGCATCTCGGTCGGGTTCGCGAGCGCGTTGCACGAGCCGTTCTCGTTGACGAAGACCGGCAGCGACGTGGCGAGCCACGCGGCGACCGCGGGGTTGACCTCGAACGCCTTCGTCTTCGCGATGTTCGCGTAGATGAACGCCGACAGCTGCGCGTCGCCGACCTCGTCCGTCGCGAGCGACCACACGACGGGTTGACCGGGCTGCGCGGTCAGCGACGCCGTCGCGAGCGCGCCGGCCTGGTTGATGATCTGGATCGTGGCGCTCGCGAGCCCGGGCACGACGACGGAGGCCGCGGTGCCGGCCCACGCGAACGTGCCGTCGCTCGTCGTCGTGGCAGCGTTGCCGTCGACGGTGATCGCGACGTCGGGCGCGCCGAAGTCCGCGCGCGCGCCGGTCGCGTAGCGCACGCCGGCATCGTATTGCAGCGTGCCGGTCGCCTGCCACACCTTCGGCACGCGGCGCAGCTCGGCGTGCGTGGTGGCATCGCGGTAGACGGTCGCGTCGGCGCGGTCGTCGATGTCGACCGCGCGATCGTCGCCCGGCGCGACGCGCAGGATCGCGCGCGCACCGCGCGGCGCCGTGACGTTCGCCGCGAGCCGCGGCAGCACCGCGAACAGCCGATCGCGGCGGAACACGAAGCCGATCTGGCCGTCGATCACGGGCACGCCGCGTACGGTCTGCCGGAATCCGAGCGTGCGGACGTCGCCATCGAGCTCGTTCGCAGCGAGCACGAGATCGTCGGCGCGCACGCCGAGCTCGGCCGCGTGCGCCGCGACGAACGCACGCGCGACGCGCTCCGCGATGTCCGGATCGCGGACGCTACCGGGCGCCGCGATCGGCAGCACGCGATCGAACGGGCCCGCGCTCGCGACGCGAATCATCACGACGAGCGCGAGCCAGCACCGGCGCATCTGGCCAACCATGCCACGAACGCGCCCCGACGAGCGCGGTTCGGATCACAGCCTCGTAGCGAGCTCGTAGTGTTGTGCCCCGGCCGCCGGGAACTGCATGTGGCGTACGGCGTCGGCGGTGCAGCTCGCCACGAAGCTCTCGACATCCCCGCGGACGTGGACCTGCTCGACGTCGCCGGCCGCCGAGACATCGACGCCGTAGCGCACGAGATCGAGTTGCTTGGTGCCGAACTGTCTCTGGCAGGACGCGATCAACGAACGCGTCTGACGGTCGTTCGCGACCTCCATCGCGGCCACGAGCTCGCGCCGCACGCCGGGCCACTTCACCGGGGCAGCCACGGTCACCGACCGAGGCGGACGCGGCTCGGCCGGCAATGCGGGGCCGCTCTTCATCGCTTGCCGCGCGATCAACGCGTCCTCCGAGTTCGCGCCAACGTAATCGTAGTAGCAGTAACCCGTCGGTTGGCCGCTGGCGTCGACCGCGCAGCGCCGGATGCGCGCGAGCGCGCCGGGTCCGGGAAGGATCGCGGCGATGTAATACGCGACCGGCTCCGGTCGGGCAGGCTGCTGCGGCGGCGGCGCGACGACGCACGCGGCAGCGAACGCGAAAACGATCGCGAGCTTCATGCGCCGACTCTAGGCGACGCTCCGCGCACTCCTCGTGAAGTTGCCGTGAAACTACGCGCGCGCGACGGCCGGCGCCTTGGTCTTGCCGGCGGCCTTCTTCGAGCTCTTGCCGTTGCTGGCCGCGTGGCCGTTGCCGGCGCGCGCGTGATCCTTGAGCGCGTCGACGAGCGGCGTCTTCTCCCACGTGAACTCGGCCTCTTCGCGGCCGAAGTGGCCGTACGCCGCGGTCTTGCGGAAGATCGGACGGCGGAGGTCGAGCTCCTGGATCAGCATGCCGGGGCGCGCGTCGAACGTCGCGAGCACGGCCTTCGTCAGCTTCTCGTCGGACACGACGCCGGTGCCGAACGTGTCGACGAGCATCGACACCGGCTCCGCGACGCCGATCGCGTACGCGAACTGCACCTCGCAGCGCTTCGCGAGCCCCGCGGCGACGACGTGCTTCGCGATGTAGCGCGCGTAGTACGCGGCCGAGCGATCGACCTTGCTCGGATCTTTGCCCGAGAACGCGCCGCCGCCGTGGCGCGCGAACCCGCCGTAGGTGTCGACGATGATCTTGCGGCCGGTGAGGCCGGCGTCGCCGTGCGGGCCGCCGATGACGAAGCGCCCGGTCGGGTTGACGTGGATCTTCGTCTTGTTCGTGACGAGCTTGGCCGGCACGACCGGCTTGATCACGTGCTCGCGGATCGCCTCTTCGATCGTCTTCAGCTTCACCGACTCGGAATGCTGCGTCGACACGACGATCGCCTCGATGCCGGTGATCGCGCCGTCTTCGTAGCGCACCGACACCTGCGTCTTGCCGTCGGGGCGAAGCCAGTCGATGCCCTTCACCTTCTTCTTGCGGACCTCGGCGAGCTTGAACGCGAGCTGATGCGCGAGCTGGATCGGCATCGGCATCAGCTCCTTGGTCTCGTCGCACGCGTAGCCGAACATCAGGCCCTGATCGCCCGCGCCCTGCTTGGCCGGATCGCCGCGATCGACGCCCTGCGCGATGTCGGGCGACTGCCGCTCGACCGCGACCATCACCGCGCAGGTGTCGGCGTCGAAGCCGGTGTCGCTGCCGACGAAGCCGATGTCGCGCACGACACCGCGCACGAGCTTGGGATAGTCGAGCTGCGCCTTCGTGGTGATCTCGCCGGCCAGCAGCACGAACCCGGTCTTCGTCACCGTCTCGCACGCGACGCGGCTCAGCGGATCCTGCGCGAGGCACGCGTCGAGGACCGCATCGGAGACCTGATCGCAGAGCTTGTCGGGGTGACCTTCGGTGACGGATTCACTCGAGAACAGATAGCTGGCCATGGATGGGCGGACTATTCAGCGACGGGCGTCTGCTGTCAACGGAAAGTCGGGTACGATAACGGAGATGAGGTTCTTGCTCCTGGCGCTCGTGCTCGCCGGCTGCGGCGGCCACCCTCCCGTTCCCAAGCGGGGCGTCGTCGAATCCGATCTCGGCGACTGGAAGTTCCGGAGATATCAGTCGGTCCTGGACGTCGAGGTCTTCGTCGACAACAACAAGGCCGAGGCGTTCACCGCCAGCTACGTCGCCAATGACGCCGAGAAGCGCGGCCATGTCGAGGACAAGGACGTCGTGAACGTCTTTGTGACGCGCTACGAGAAGCCCGACGGAGTCGTGCGCGAGACCGTGAAGCTGGCGCGGCGGCTCGCCGCCGAACAAGGCTACCAGGTCGACGAGAGCAAGATCGGCGGCACGCGTGCGCTCACGATCAACGGCCACGGCGAATCGTGGGTGATGTGGCCGGCGAACAAGCACGTCGTGAAGGTCGGCGGGCGCGGGCGCACGGACGTGCCGAAAGCGGTCATCGCGAGCTACGCCGATCGCTACCCGTCGCAGCTCCCGGGCGGCGCGCTCGAGGGCCCGCTGCCTGCCGGCCCCGAGGACAAGCCCAAGCCGACCGACAAGCAGCCGTACGACGAGAACAATCCGCGGCCCGACCTCGACAAGTACGACTCGAGCAAGGTCAAGCTGCCGCCGAAGAAAGACCCGTGATGCTGCGCGTGGTGCGCGCGGGGACGCCCGCCGCGGCGGCGTTGCTCGACCGCACCACGTTGTTCGAGGGTGGCGTCGACGACGCGGTCGCGGCGATGCTCGCCGGCGTGCGGGCGCGAGGTGACGCTGCGGTGGCCGACTACACGCGCAAGCTCGAAGGCCGCGAGCCGCCGTACGAGGTCACGCGCGCGCGCCGGGACGCGCTCGCCGACGAGGTCGCGCCGCGCGTG
>Ga0335083_10000610_pt1 | contig 52738 bp, 45 predicted proteins | sample Lox_Sample_42_FD_206716 | JGI IMG/M metagenome (GOLD analysis project Ga0335083, IMG submission 206716) | Soil microbial communities from Loxahatchee National Wildlife Refuge, Florida, United States - Lox_Sample_4.2 | ecosystem: Environmental > Terrestrial > Soil > Wetlands | place: USA...
TAGATCAAATCACTGTTGCTTCGGACGATCGAGAGCTCGTGTCTGAGAGTGCCGCCACCAGCAAGAGCATCGGATACAGCGAGTTTCTCTCCCTATGGAATCGGCTGCACCAGCACCTCTATCTTCTGACCAACCTAATCGTCAACGGTGAGAAAGATCAAAAGACATTTTCTAAATTCCAGAACAATATTCGCGCCTTGCTCAATATTCTAGCCAAGAAATATGGCGTTATCAGTCGCCCTGATAGGGCGCTGATCCTTGATTTCTTTAGGCTACGAAATGTGGTGGTTCATCAACCGGACGTCATCGTACCGGGTGACACGCTCTATCAAAAGATGGAGGGGATGAATCAAATGATCTCCAATCTTCAGTCCAAGATTAGAGACGTTGAACTGAGTGGAGCGCCGGCGGCTGCTGATTCGCACCAGGACATTGATGACGACGAAGGTGCCGATGAGGTCGGTCTCGCAGAGTCTCGAGATGCGACCCGCAACGGCGCCTAGCGGTCCGTCCGATGTTCAGCGTGTAGATGAGCGAAGCTGTAAACTCGGCCACGCCTAAGAAGGAGCTCGCAGAGTGACGAATTCACAGGAAGAGAAGTTCGAGATCATTGCGAAGAACCTCTCGCCGGAGAATCCAATCCGGTCAAGTGAGCACTTACGCGGCCGAACCAGCGACCTAGATGACGTGGTTCGAGAACTCAGGCACTTCAAGGCGAGCACTTTTATATACGGACATCGGGGCGTGGGAAAGACTTCCCTCGCTCGGACTGCTGCCCAGTTGGTCACTCCTGCGGACCGTGAGCATGTTTATGTCGCCTGCGCGTCGGGAGGCAACATGCTCCAGATCTTCAGGGAGATTGGTCAAGGGTTACTGAGCCTGCTTCTCAAAGTCGGAAAGGGCGGAAGTATTGCGAAACGCATCGAGGTCGAACTGTCGCTGAGTCCAGCGATTCGGGCTTCGTTTGAGAAGCGCAGCGCAGAGCTGCCCCCGTTTGAGGACGTTAACACTGCGATCCGTGTGCTTAAGGACTTGGACAACCTGATTCCGAATGCGAAGTCGACGGTCGTGGTTCTCGACGAATTGGAGGTTCTGACCGACGATGACAGACGAGATCTCGCGTTCTTTATCAAGCAGGTCGGCGATCAGGACTTTCGGCTTCGCTTCGTTCTGGTAGGTATCGCAGAAAACGTCCATGAACTGATCGGAGTGCATCAATCGATCGCCCGTTATATCAAGGAGGTCTCGCTTCAGCCTCTATATCCGCAGGACCTCATGGACATCGTGTCGACTGCAGCCGAGGCTGTAGGCGTAGAAGTTCCGCGCGAATACCTACTCAGGGTTGCCATCATCGGGAACGGATTTCCACACTTCGCCCACTTGATGGGTAAGTCGATGCTGATCGAAGTTGTGGTTGCCGACGCGGTGCTGGTCACCCCCGTGACGTACAAGTTGGGAGTTGAGAGAGCGGTGAAGGGCAGCATTCAAGAGCTCAAGATCGCGTACGAGACTGCTGTGCAGAGGGGCAGCGACTACTATAAGCATCTGATCTGGGCTTTAGCCAACAGTGACATCGTCGACGTTAGGAACGACGAGTGGCTGCAGATGTATCACGAACTGGAGCATCGATTGGGCTGGAAATCCGTCGACGAGTCGAAGCTGAAGAACGCCATAGGAAACTTCAAGAACGACGCCTACGGTAAGATCATCATGAGCACGCCTGCCCGCTATGGGTCGGCAGAAATCCGATACCGTTACAAGAGATTCTCCAACATGCTCATGCGCGGTCACGTCCGATTGCAGGCAGAGCAAGACGGTGTAACACTCGGTCGACAGCCGGGGATGTAATCGCTGTCGCCCTAGGCGTCATGCCTTTAATGTCTTAGCTCGCTGTCAGCGAGCGCTATTGTAAAGCGTTAATTGCCCTGCAGCTTGGTCGCTATCCGCCTGTACGCCTCCCTAAACGGAATCCCTTCCTTCATCGCCAGCTCATACGCCTGATCCGCGGCGTGAATGGCCGGATTCACCCTAGCCTTGATCGCTTCTCCATCGAACGTCACTTCCGCCAGCGCCGCGGCCATGATGTCCAGCGTCTGCGCGCAAAGGTCGATGCCGCGGAACAGAGGAAACTTCAGCAGCTGCAGGTCGCGCTGATAGCCGGAAGGCAATTTGGCGAAGATGCCGAGCGCTTCGGTGAGGCACGCATGTGCGGTGGCCGTGCGCCCGCGCACCAGCTCGAACACATCCGGATTGCGCTTCTGCGGCATGATCGATGAGCCGGTAGTGAACGCATCCGGCAATTTCACGAACCCGAATTCCTGCGTATAGAACAGCAGCAAGTCGCTGGCGATGCGCCCAAGATCCTGCATGGTCAGCGCAATCTCGAACAGCAACGCGCTCTCCGCCTTTCCGCGCGACAGCTGCACGCTGGTCACGGGCTTCTGCGCGCTGGCGAAGCCCATCTCCTTCGCCGTGGCCTCGCGATCCAGCTTCAGCGCGGGCGCACCGTAGCCGGCGGCGGAGCCGAGCGGGCTCTTGTCGATGCGCCGCAGGGTGGCGGTGAGGCCGGCCGCGTCATCACGCAGCTCGTTGGCATAGCCGCCGGCCCACAGCTTCACGGAGCTGGGCATGGCCTGCTGCATGTGGGTGTAGCCGGGCAGGGCGATGCTGCCCTGGTTGTCCACCAGCTTGTCCAACGCGACGACCACCTTCTCCACGCCTGCGGCGAGCTGGCCGGCGGCATCCTTCAGGTACAGCCGCAAGGCGGTGAGCACCTGGTCGTTGCGCGAACGGCCGAGGTGCACGCGTCCGCCGGCGGCGCCGATCTTCGCGGTGAGGCGCTTCTCGAGCGCGGTCTGGCCGTCTTCATCGGCCAATTCGATCTTCCATTCGCCGCGCTCGTGGGCAGCGCCGATCTCGACCAGGCCTTTCTCGATGGCCTTGAAGTCGTCCTGTGAAATGAGCCCGCGGCCGGAGAGCATGCGCGCATGGGCGATGGAGGCGCGCACGTCGTAGCGCACCAGGCGCTCGTCGAGCGCGTGGTCCTCGCCGGCGGTGAACGCCAGCACCCTCTCATCCAGCGGCGTGCCCTTGTCCCACAGGCGGCTCATGTCATTGGCCGCCCTGCTGTTCGGCCGCCGACAGCGCGTCGATGTCGTCCACGATCAGCGTGCCCAGGCCCTCGTTGGTGAACACCTCGGTGAGGATGCTGTCGGGCGCATCGTAGGAGATCACGTGCACGCGGCGCACGCCGCCGCGGATCGCCCCTTCGATGGCCCTGGCCTTGGGCAGCATGCCGTCCTTGATGGCGCCACTCTGGCGCAGCTTCTCCAGCCCCTCCAGGTCCGTGTAGGAAATCACGGAGCGGGGATCGGCGACGTCGGCGAGGATGCCGGGCGCGCCGGTGCAGAGGATGAGCTTCTCCGCGGCCAGTGCCGCACCGATGGCCGCGGCGACGGTATCCGCGTTGATGTTCAGCAGCGTACCCTTGTGGTCCGCCGACAGCGGGCTGACCACGGGCATCAGGCCGGAATCCAGCAGCTTCTTCAGCACGGTGTCATCCACCAGGTCGATGTCGCCGACGAAGCCGTAATCGACGGTCTCGCCCTCGATCTGCACCGGGCCGCGCCGGTGCGCCTGGATGAGCCCGGCGTCCACGCCGGACACACCCACGGCCTCGATCTCCAGCTCGCGGCAGATGGCCAGCAGCCTGGTGTTGATCAGCCCGTTGAGCACCATCGAGGTGGCGTCGATGGATTTCTCGTCGGTGATGCGCCGGCCCTGCACCATGCGCGTGGGCACGCCCATGGCCTCGGTGACCTGCGTGAGCTGCGGGCCGCCACCATGCACCATCACCACGCGGATGCCGAGGTAGTGCAGGATGGCGATCTGCTCGATCAGCGCCTTGGTGGCGACCGGATCGCCGAACACCGCGCCGCCGGCCTTGACCACGAAGGTCTTGCCCTTGTACAGGCGGATATAGGGCGCGGCGCTGCGCAGCGCGCGCACGCCCAGGGATTTGTCAGTGCTTTGCATCATCATGGACTTGTGCTTTCCTCAGGCGAGCAGGCGGTGCAGCACGGCCATCTGCGCCGGCATGCGGTTGTAGGCCTCGCGCACCACCACGCTGCGCGGGCTGTCGAGCACGGCATCGGCCACCGCGACATTGCGGCGCACCGGCAGGCAATGCATGAAGTGGGCGTCGGGAGCGGCACCGGCGAACCACCCCTCATCGACCTTCCAGCCGGCGAGGTGCCGGCGCAGTTCCGCGTCGGCCTGCGCATCGCCATAATGCCGCGTCGAGCCCCATTCCTTGGCGTACAGCACGCGCGCGCCCCTCATCGCCGCCGCGCGATCGCTGGTCTCGGTGAAAGAGCCACCGGAGGCCGCGGCCAGCCGGCGGGCCTTGTCGGCCAGCGGCTGCGGGATCTCGAAACCCTCCGGTCGCAGCACCACCACTTCCATGCCGCGCTGCGCGGCCATGGTCATGGTGGCGGCCGGCACGGCCAATGGCAGCGCGCGCGGATGGTTCACCCACGACAGCACGAACCGGCCCTGTGCCGGTACCTGCAGTTCATCCAGCGTCTTCCAGTCGGCCAGCGCCTGGCAGGGATGGTTCATTGCCGATTCCATGTTGATCAGCGGCTTGCTGACCAGCTTCGCCATCGCCTCGAAACCGACCTCGTTGAGGTCGTGCGCGAGGTTCGCGCCATCGGCGAAGGCACGGATGCCCAGCGCATCGGCGTAGGAGGCCAGCACCGGAATGCCTTCGCGCACGTGCTCGGCGCGGTCGCCGTTCATCACCGCGCCGAGTTTCGTCTCCAGCAGCCAGGTGCCCTGGCCCGGCGTGATCACGAATGAGCTGCCGCCGAGGCGCGCCATGCCGGCCTGGAACGAGGCCAGCGTGCGCAGCGAGGGGTTCATGAACAGCAGGCCCAGCACCTTGCCGGCCAGCACCTGCGGTTCCGGCGCACGCTCGAGTTTCTGCGCCAGCGCGACCAGGTCGCGCACCGCGGCCGGCTCGAGATCCGCCAGGTCGATGAAGCGTTTCATGCAGCGTGAGATCGCGCGCTCATCCCAGCCGCGCCAGCGCGGCGGCGAGCAGGTCGACCTCGGCCTCCTTGAGGATGAACGGTGGCAGCAGGCGCAGCACATGCGGATCGCCGCTGGTGCCCGTGAGGATGTCCTGTTCCAGCAGCGCCTTCTGCAGTTGTACGGCGGGAACCTTCGATATCAGCCCGGTGAGGAAGCCGGCGCCCTGGTGGCCGGTGATGGGTCCGACGATGCAGGTCCTGCGGATGTACGCCGCGACGCGCCGCACATTGGCCAGCAGGTCCTCGTGCTCGACGGCATCGATGCAGGCCTCGATGGCCGCGGCGGCCATCGGGCCACCACCGAAGGTGGTACCCAGCGCGTCGAGCTTCACCGCGTCGGCCGCCTTCCGCATCATCAGCAGCGCCGCGCACGGGAAGCCGTTGCCCAGTGCCTTGGCGCTGGTGATCATGTCCGGCAGCACGTCGTAAAGACTGGCCGCAAACGGCTCGCCGCAGCGGCCGAAGCCGCACTGCACCTCGTCGAACACCAGCACTGCGCCGGTTTCATCGCAGCGCGCGCGCAGGTCCTGCAGATATTGCGCGCCCAGGTCGAAGGCCCCGCCCACGCCCTGGATGGGCTCGACGAACACCGCTGCTGTCCTTGCGCTGATCTGCTCCAGCGCCAGCGCGTCACGGCGTGGCAGGAAGCGCACGTCGAAGGGCGTGCGCGGGAAGCCATACCACTTCTTCGCCGCGCCCCAGGTCAGCGCCCCGGCGCCGGCGGTGCGGCCGTGGAAGCTGTGCTCCAGCGCCACGACCTCGGTGCGGCCGGGATTCAGCGTGAACGCCATCTTCAGCGCGTTCTCGTTGGCCTCGGCGCCGCTGTTGACGAAGAACACGCTCTTCACCGGCAGCCTCGAGAAACCGATCAGCCGCTGCGCGGCGCGGATGCGCACGTCCATCGGCACGGCATTGCTCTGGAAGTTCATCGTGCGCGCCTGCTCGGCCAGCGCCTTCGTCCACGCGGGGTGACCATAGCCCAGTGCCGCCACTGCATGACCGCCGTAGAGATCGAGCACGCGGCGGCCGTCGCGGCCGATGAGCCACACGCCTTCGCCGCGCAGCACCTCGAACGGGTACTGCGCGAACACCGGCGCGAGCGGATCGTGCGCGGCGTGGGTGGGTTCCTGGGTCGCTGCTTTCGCGTGTGCGCTCATGTAGCCTCCCTCATGTCCAGCCGGCCGCCGGGGCCGTGAGACCGGCGGTCTCGGGCAGGCCCAGCAGCCGGTTCATCCACTGCATGGCGCCGCCGGCGGCGCCCTTGTTCAGGTTGTCCAGCACGCTCATCACGGCCACGGTGTGCCCGTCGCTGGCCACCGAGAGCCGCGCGTAGTTGCTGCCCGCCACGTCCTTCAGGCGCGGTGGTGCGACGCCCACCGACACGAAGGGCGAATGCGCATAGAACTGCGCGAACGCGTCGAGCAGTTCCGCCGGCGTCTTCTGCACCGCCAGCTCGGCCTGTACCGTCACGTGGATGCCGCGCGCGAACGGCCCGGAATGCGGCACGAAGGCGAAATGCGCATGCACGCCGCTGGCCGCGCGGGCGCAGGCCGCGACCTCCGGCGCATGGCGGTGCGCCAGTGGGTTGTAGGCGTACAGGTCGCTGTGGCGCTGCGGATGATGCGTGCCTTCCACGGGTTTGCGACCCGAGCCGGTGCTGCCGGTGACGCCGCTGACGAACAGCGTCGGCTGCGCCAGGCCCAGCTTCAGCAGCGGCACCGCGGCCAGCAGGATGGCCGTGGCGAAGCAGCCCGGATGGCCGATATGTGGCGTGGGCGCGTGCGCCAGATGCTCCGGCACCGCGCAGGTGAACTGCGCGAGACGGGCTGGCGCCCCGTGCGCGTGCTTGTACACGGCCGCATACGCCGCGTCGGTGCCGAAGCGGTAGTCGGCGGAGATATCCACCACCGAGGGCTTCGTGCCGGCGGCCTCGGCGCGGGTCAGCAGACGGTCGATCAGCGCGGCCGAGGCGCCATGCGGTGCCGCCGAGAAGATGGCGCTGCGGGGCAGCGTCGCCACCAGTTGCTCGATCTCTTCCAGCGAGGCGAACTTCGTGTCGGGGTAGGCTGGCGCCAGGTGGCTGAAGGCCCTGGCCACCGGCTCGCCCGGCTGGCTGTCCGACAGGATGCCCGCGAGCGTGAGCTGCGGATGGCCGGCGATCAGGCGCAGCAGCTCGCCGGCCACGTAGCCGGTGCCGCCGAGCACGATGGCGGGAGTGCCCGTGGTCATCAGGCCGCCACCGGTGCCGGGAACTTCTGCGCCAGGCCCAGCTGCTCGATCAGGTGATCCCCCAGCGCAGCACCATTGGTGATGGCGTTGAAGGCGCGCACCTGCATCTGCTCCTCGATGATGTCCACGCCGACGCTGTTGTCGGTGGCAGGACCGGTGACCGCGGCCGGCTCCACCCCGAAGCGCTCGCGCAGCAGCTTCACGCCGCCCCACGCCGCCACCGGGTCGTTCGCCGACAGCACCACGCTGCTCAGCACCTGGCGGATGTCCGCGCACTCGAGGATGGCCGCCACGCCATAGGTGCCGATCAGGCCGTCGCCCAGCTCGAACACGATCACGTCCGGCTTGTGCGCGGCCAGCTCGGTGAGCATGGAGCGCGTCAGCGCCGGACCGGTCTTCTCCGTGGTGGTGACCACGCCCAGGTCGGTGAAGATCATGCCGTTGCGCGCGCCGGAATCCTCCATCGCGAGGATGTCCCGGCGCAGCGAGACGCCGGTGGCCTTGAACACGTCGACGGTGAGGCCGCGATGGCGCATCCGCGCCACGATGGAACAGGCCGCGGCCGTCTTGCCGGCTTCCATGCAGGTGCCGGCCAGCGCCACCACCGGCACGCCCTGCGTGTCGAGCTTCGCGTCGTAGTCGAGCTTGCGCGAACCGACGCGCGCCGGCACGCCGATGCGCTCGCCCAGGTACGGGAACTGCAGCACCACGCCGAGCACGCGGCAGTCGAAGGGTTTGCCCTTGTCGGGGTTCACCGAGTCGCAGATGCCCAGCACGCCGCCGATGTTCAGCATCTGGATGATGTCGCCGGCCTTGACACTGGGGGGCACGTGCCCGGAGTAGCCGAACAGCGCGCGGCGCGGCCCGAGCGCGCCCACCACGATGTCGCCGCGCGACACCTTGGCCATGCGGCCACTGGTCAGCTCCAGCGTGTTGTAGGTGGACTTGTTGGTGAGCACCTCCACCACCAGCACCACGCCTTCCTCGGCGGGAATGTCTTCCGAGATGCGCAGTTCATGCTTCAGGCCCAGCGCCTGCGTCACCGAGCCGATCTTGTCCACGACGACGGATTTCATGTCACTTGGCCTCGGGAGCTTGCGCCGCGTTCGCGCCGGCGCGGGAATAGAACACGCCCGTAAGGGCGACGATCTTGGAGAAGCCCAGCGCGTCCTGCGGCGTCCATTCGCCCACGGCCTCGCCGTACACGCCCTTGCTCGCCTTCATCAGCGAGTAGGCGGATTCCACGCCTTCGATGAAGCAGGAACCCGGCCGCAGCAGTACGTGCACGTCGCCGGTGACGCGCTGCTGCGAGGACAGCAGCAGCGCCTCGATGTCGCGGCACACCGGATCGAGCAGCTGCCCCTCGTGCACCAGGTCGCCGTACGGCGCGGCCACCAGGTCCTTGATGCGCTGCTGGCGCGGCGTGGACACCAGCTTCTCCAGCTCGCGGTGCGCGTTGATCAGGATGTCCGCCGCCGGCGCCTCGAATGCGACGCGACCCTTGGTGCCGATGATGGTGTCGCCCAGGTGGATGCCGCGGCCGATGCCGAATGTCGCACCGATGGTCTCCAGGCGTTCGATCACCTCGACCGGCGTCATGCTCTTGCCGTCGAGGCCCACCGGCCGGCCCTGCTCGAAGTGCACCGTGTGGTGCTGCGGGCGCGCCGGGCGCTCGAAGGCATCCTTGGAAAGCACCCACGCCGAATCCGGAATGCTGCCGTTCGAGGTCAGTGTCTCGGTGCCGCCGATGGTCACGCCCCACAGGCCACGGTTGATGGAGTACGCGGCCCCATGCGGCGGCACCGGCAGGTTGCGCTGCTGCAGGAACTCCAGCTCCTCCTGGCGCTTGAAGGCGCGGTCGCGCACCGGCGCGAACACCTCCAGATCCGGCGCCAGCGTGCGCAGCGCCACCTCGAAACGCACCTGGTCATTGCCGGCCGCGGTGCAGCCGTGCGCGATCATGTTGGTGCCCAGTTCGCGCGCCACGCGCGCGATGGTCTGCGCCTGCATCACCCGCTCGGCGCCGACGCACAGCGGATACAGGTGGCCGCGGCGCACGTTGCCGAAGATCAGGAAGCGCAGCACCTGCTCGAAGTAGTCGGCGCGCGCGTCGATCTGGTGATGCGCGATGGCGCCGAGTGCCTTGCTGCGCTCGGCCAGGGTCTTCGCCGCCGCGGCATCGATGCCGCCGGTGTCGACCGTGACGGTGATGATGGGCCGGCCGGTGTTCTCGGCGATCCACGGCACCAGGAAAGAGGTGTCGAGGCCGCCGGAATAGGCCAGAACGATGGGCTTGGCGCCCGGGGAAGGAGTGGCATTCATGATGGTGCTTCTTAGACGCGGAAGACGGAATGCAGGCGCTCCAGCAGGCGGCGCTGCGCCGTTGCATCCTGCGTGGCGATGAAGATGGTGTCGTCGCCGGAAATCGTGCCCACGGCCTCGGGCCACGCGGCCTTGTCGATGGCCACCGCCACCGAGCCGGCCGCACCGGTCGAGGTGCGGATCACGATGAGGGAAGCGCCCGCCGTGCGGATGTCGCGCACGAAGCGGTCGATGGCGCTGAAACTGCCCTGCGCGCGCGCCGTTTCCTCGCCCGGTGGCAGGTAGCGGCCCTGCGCCTTCAGCACCCCGAGCTCGCGCATGTCGCGGCTGACCGAGGACTGGGTGACCTCGAAGCCATCCTTCTTCAGCAGGTTGACCAGGTCCGACTGCCGGCGCACGGCGCCCGCGCGCAGGTGGCGCAGGATGTGGTCGCGGCGGTCGGACTGGTGACGGTCTGTGTGCATATTTATTCATAATATGCGCATAATTAATTCGATGTCAAGTTCACCGGAGCCATGCCGCCAGTCGGGCACACTTGCGACCATGCGCTGGCCGGAAATTCCCCACATCAGGCTGTGGACGCGGCGGCTGGGACCGGGATTGATCACCGGGGCGGCCGATGATGATCCCAGTGGCCTTGCCACCTATTCGCAGGCCGGTGCGCAGTTCGGCCCCGGGCTGCTGTGGACCATGGCCTTCACCACGCCGCTGATGATCGCCATCCAGATGGTGAGCGCGCGCATCGGCTGGGTGACCGGACAGGGACTGGGCGCGGCGTTCCGCCGCGTGCTGCCGCGCTGGGCGACGGTCGGCCTGGTGCTGCTGCTGGTGTTCGCCAACACGCTGAACATCTCGGCCGACATCGCCGCCATGGGCGAGGCACTGCAGCTGGTGGTCGGTGGTCCCTCGCACGGCCACGCGCTGGTATTCGGCCTGCTGTGCACCGTGCTGCCACTGTGGCTGGGATTCGACGCGATGGTGCGGGTGCTGAAGTGGCTGACCCTGACGTTGCTGGGCTACGTCGCGGTGGTGTTCATGCTGCACGTGGACTGGGGCCGCGTGATGACCGCGTCGCTGCTGCCGCGCTTCGCGCGCGACGGCGGTTACTGGACCATGGTGGTGGCGGTGCTCGGCACCACCATCAGCCCCTATCTGTTCTTCTGGCAGTCCTCGCAGGAGGCCGAACAGCGGCAGCGCATGGCGGCCGGCGGCGAGGCGGAGCGCGGCGCCGCGGCCAGTGCCGCGTTCTTCCGGGAGCATCTCTACCGCATCAAGCTCGACACCACCATCGGCATGGTGTTCTCCAATGCGATCGCCTTCTGCGTGATCCTCGCCACCGCACTGACGTTGCACTCGCACGGCGTGACCGACATCCAGACCACCGCGCAGGCAGCCGGTGCGCTGCGGCCGCTGGTGGGTCCGCTGGCCTTCCTGATCTTTGCGCTGGGCATCATCGGCACGGGCATGCTGGCCGTGCCCGTGCTCGCCGCGTCCTCGGCCTACGCCGTCGCGGACGCGCTGCAGTGGCGGTCGGGCCTGGATCGCCGCCTGGTGGAAGCGCGCGGCTTCTTCATCGTGCTGGTATTCGGCACGGTGGTGGGCACGCTGGTGGATTTCACGCCACTGGATCCGATCCGGGCGCTGATCTGGAGCGCCATCATCAACGGCCTGATCGCGGTGCCGATCATGGCCGTGACGATGTGGATCGGGTCGCGCCCGGAAGTACTGGGAGAGCAGCTGCTGAGCTGGCGCCACCGGGTCATGGGCTGGCTGGCCACGGCGATCATGGCCGCCGCGGCGATCCGGATGCTGGCGGACTGGACGCGCAAACCGTACCTCTGACGGCTTACTGGTACAGGATCTGCGCGCGCAGCTGCTGGTTGATCGCGGTGGCGAACTTGCGCAGTTCCACCCCATCGGCGGCCGTGCATACCGCGTGCGGCGGCGTGAGCTCGAGCCGGCGATCCATCAGCAGGTGGCCATCCTTCACCTCGTAGGAGTCGGCGAAGTGTCCGTACGGCGAGGCGAGGTCCGCCGCCCTGGGGAGGTTGGTGATCTTCATTTCGGCGGGCAGCGTCAGGTCGAATATCTCCTCGACGCCGACTCCATCGGGACAGGGGAAGTCGAGCTTGCGTTCCACCTGCAGCGCCGACGTGGCGAACGAGCGCGCGCCCAGCGACAGCGACATGCCGTACGGACCGGTCAATGCGCCCGGCCCGGGTATGTTCACGCGTTGCAGGGCCTTGAACTCGAACACGAACGAGAACGGCTTCGTCAGGTCGCGCGCGTCGCCAAGTTTCAGCGTGGCCTCGCCCGAGCCCGGCAGCAGCGACTTGGCCAGCGTCGGCCGCAGCGCCTCCGGAATGGAGCCGAAACTGGAGCGTATGGCCAGGTCCCCGGTGCCCAGCGCCTCGATGCTGTTGGTGCCCGTGATCGAACCGTCGGCCGCGATCGTGCCTGCGGTTCGCAGCACCAGGCGATCACGCGTCGCGCTGGATGCGGGTATCGTGCGCAGCGCAGGCTTCATGGCCTCATCGCCGGCCAGCAGCACCGGCTTGCCCATCAGGCTGGAACTGAGCACGCCGAATGGGGCCATGCCCGGCGTGGAGTCGACGTAGAGGTCCCAGTCCGGCAGGTAGGTGATCGCGTGGTTGAACGCGCCCAGTATCGCCGTGTCCGGCAGGCTGAAGGCCGCGCCGGTATTGGCGAGCACCGGCATCGCGCGGATGCCCCTGGCGTGCAGCAGCGCAGCCAGCAGCGTGGTCTTGTCCTTGCAGTCGCCATAGCGCGCCGCGATGATGTCGTCGGCCTGGTGCGGCACGTAGCCGCCCGTGCCCATGGCGAGTGCCACGTAGCGGATCTGCAGGCTGACCCAGCGATAAAGGGCTTCGGCCTGGGCGCGCCGGTCGGTGATGCCGGCGGTGATCTCCTCCGCCAGCTTCTGCACCGCCGGAGTCACCTTCGCCGCCGGCGCCGCGCCGATCATGTAGGCCTCGGCAAGCCGCGGATACGCCTCGAGGGTGGAGATCTCCACATACGGACTGATGGTTTCCACCATCACCGAGCCCGGCTCGGGGGAGATGGCTTTGGCATCGCCATAGGTCCAGCGCCACTCGCGCCGGCCGGGCACGGAGGATTTCACCTCGCCGCCCTGCACGGTGCGTGAAGAGACGTAGAGCTTCAGCTTCTCGGGCGCGCGCAGCACGATGTCGCCGGCCTGGATGTCGACGAAGGGATTGAAGGCCGTGAATGCCGAAAACACCCCGGGAAGGTATGGCTTCACCTGCCTGAGCCGGTAACGCAGGTTCAGCGTCGCGCCGACTTCCACCTGCGGGAACACCACATTCTTGACCTTGTTGTCGCTGAATGTCGGTGCACCGGAGCTGGCCGGCAGCTGCTGCGTGATGATCTTGTCGGCTGGAACATCGATGCGCTGGCCATCCTTCGTGACCGTATAGGCCTCGAGTATCTCCAGCGTCTGCAACGAGTCGCTGTACTGCACCTGCGTCTGGCCCACGGAGCTGACGACCTGTGGGTCATCGATGCGGGTGGCCGTGTCGACTTCAGTCGTCGAGGTGCCATCGGCCGCCACTTCATAGACGGTGTGCTGGTGCATGACGGTAATGGGTGCGGCGAGGGCTGCGGGGCAGCCGACTGCGCAGAGCGCGGCGGTCAGTAGCGGTCGCATGTGGAATTCTCCCTTTTCCATTTCTTCTTGAAGCCACAGTCTAACGTCAGGCGCGAGAGCCTCGCACTCGGGCAGGAGCCGATAGGTCGCAAGCAATGTGCCAGTGGAGTGCGTTCCAGCGCGATGAGCTGCTGGTAGTACACGCCAAAAGCAGGGCCTTGCTGGCACCCGTTATGGCAAAGTGGGCACAGGAGAGTGAAATGGTGCCGCAGGAAACCGCCGCCGCGATGCGCAACCTGCTGGAACCGCGCTCGGTGGCCGTGATCGGCGCCAGCGACCGGCCCGGCACCGTTGGCCATGCGGTGTTCATGAACCTGCAGCAGGGCGGCTTCCGCGGCGCGCTGTGGCCGGTCAACCCACGTCACCAGAGCATTGCCGGCCATGCGGCCTATGCCAGTGCGCTGGCGCTGCCGGCGGCGCCGGACCTGGGTGTGGTGTGTACCCCGGCGGCCGCCGTGCCGCAGGTCATCAGCGAGCTCGGCGCGGCCGGCACGCGCGCGGCGGTGGTGCTGACGGCGGGCCTCGAGGCGGCCGGGCCGGATGGACGCAGTTGCGCGGATGCCATGATGGCGGCTGCCGCCGTGCACGGGCTGCGCATCCTGGGTCCGAACTGCGTGGGCCTGCGCGTGCCGCGCCATGCGCTCAATGCCAGTTTCTCGGCCATTCCGGCGTTGCCCGGACCGCTGGCGCTGGTGGCGCAGTCCGGCGGCGTCATCACCGCATTCCTGGCCTGGGCCGCGCGGCGTGGCGTCGGCATTTCCTGCTGCGCCTCGCTGGGCAATGCCACTGACCTCACGGCCGCCGACCTGCTCGATGCGCTGGCGGCGGATGAGGCGACGCGCGCCATCCTGCTGTACCTGGAATCGGAGCGTGACGGGCGCCGCTTCATCGAGGCGGCGGCGCGCGCGGCGCGCGTGAAGCCGCTGTTTGCGCTGAAGGTTGGCCGGGTGCGCGAGGGCGCCGCGGCCGCCGCCACGCACACCGGCGCGCTGGCCGGTGCCGACAACGTCTGGGAGGCGGCGCTGCTGGCCGCCGGCGTGCGGCGCATCGGCAGCCTGCAGGAACTGTACGACGTGGCGGAATTGCTGGCGCGACTGCCGGCGCCGCCGTCGGAGCGCATCACGATGCTGACCAACAGCGGTGGACCGGCGGTGCTCGCGGTGGATGCGCTGGTCGCGGCCGGCGGCTCGCTGGCCACGCTCTCCGCCGACACGATTGCCGCTCTCGATGCCGTGCTGCCTGCCACCTGGTCGCGCCGCAACCCGGTGGACATCATCGGGGACGCGTCGCCGCAGCGCTTCGTCACCGCGCTGGAACGGCTGACGGCCGATGCCACTGCAGGCACGACGCTGGTGATGCACGTGCCCACCGATCTGGCCGCGTCCGCCGCGGTGCGGCGGGAGTGCAACGAGTTCGCCGTGCGCAGCGGACGCAATCTCGTGGGCTGCTGGATCGGCGACACCGACGATGCCGTCGAACCCGTGCCGGCCTTCGAGACACCGGAACAGGCGGTCACCGCCATCGTGCACGTGGCCGCGGCCGGGCGGCTGGGCCTGGCAGCCCGTGCCGGTGCCGGCCGCGCCGCCGTCACGCCGCCGGACATGAATGCGCTGCGTGAGGCGCTGCGCGCCGCGCGCGATGCGGGCCATCGCTTCGCCGCCCCGGAACTGGTGGAGCGCGTGCTGCAGGCCGCGGATATTGCATTCGCGCCATTGCGCTTGGTGGCCGACGACGGCGGGCTCGAAGCCGCCGCGGCGCAGATCGGCTATCCGGTGGCACTGAAGATCCAGTCGCCGGACATCCCGCACAAGAGCGATGTGGGGGGTGTCATCACCGGCATCGCCGATGCGGCGGGGCTGCGCGCGGCGGCGGCGCAGATACTGCAGCGCTGCGCGCATCTGCGGCCGCAGGCGCGCATCGAGGGATTCCAGCTGCAGCGCCATGCCGCGCCGGCGCACGCGCGTGAACTGATCGCCGGCCTTGCGCGCGACCGCGAGTTCGGACCGGTGCTGCTGTTCGGCCATGGTGGAACCGCCGTGCAGGTGCTCGACGATACGGCCATCGGCATTGCGCCGCTCGATGATGGCGCGGCCGGCGAACTGATCGCACGCACCCGCGTGAGCCGGCTGCTGGGCACGTGGCGTGACTGGCCCGCCGCGGATCTGGCGGGCTTGCGCGCGGTGCTGGTGCGCCTGTCCGTGCTCGGTCTCGCGCTGCCGGAAATCGCCAGCCTCGACATCAATCCGCTGCTGGCCTGGCCGGAGGGAGTGCTGGCGCTGGATGCGCGTATCGCGCTGGCCTGAGCCGCTACGGCGGCGGCGAAGTCTTCTTGTCCGTCTCCGCGGCCTTGCTCTTGTCCTTGCGGCCTTTCTGGATGGTGTAGACGATGTCCGCGCTGCGCGCCTGGCCGGCCTCGGTCTTCAGCATCCAGCCCTTGCCGATGGTCCAGCGCATCTTGAAGGTGTTGACCGCCTCGACCAGCGAGATGCCATAGCTGATGTACAGGCGCGGCGAGAGATACTTGCCCACCACCACGCTGGTGTCGCTGGTGGTGGCGCCGGTGTTGCGGTCGTAGGAGATATTGTCCGACTCCAGGCCAATGTCCTCGATGCCGATGCGGTTGCCCAGCCGCTGCGCGAGGATCGGAATGCCCTGCGTCAGCAGCTCGTTGCGCGCGGCGCCCGGACGGTCGCTGTTCTGGGCGCTGTCGAGCGAGCCGCCGGCGAGGATCAGCGAGGCGATCTGCGATTGCGGCAGGTCGGCGTTGGAATAGAAGGTCACCTGCGGCGCGCGCAGCGTGCCGCGCACGTTGACTCCCGCCGTGACGTCGCCCGCGGTCGGGTCGGGGAACTGTTTCTCCGCGCGCAGTTCCACGCCCGGGTCATTCAACGGCCCGCGGAAGATCAGCCGGCCCGAGGTGATGTCCAGCGAGCGCCCCAAGCCGCGATACTGGCCGGACTTGATGGTGACCTCGCCGTTGCCGGAGGTGGTGCCCGCGGCGTCGGTGCCCACGGTCAGCGTGCCGCCGAGCCTGGCTTTCAGGCCCAGTGAGTCGAGGTTCACGTCATTGCCCAGCGTGAGCTTGATGCTGCTCACCACTGTCCAGCGTTGCTGTGCATCCACCGGCGGGGCGCCCACCAGCACCTCGTCGCCGGAGACCAGCACGGTGTTGGTGAGATCCGCGGGGACCAGGTTAGCCTTCGGGATCACCACCTCGCCACTGGCGTCGATGTGGTGGCCGGTCATCCTGAAGTCGAGCCTGGGCGAGGCATCGATGCGTGCCTCGGGCACATCCACCAGCCGCAGCCCGTCGCCCTCCATGTGCAGGTTGCCGTAGGGTTCGTCACCGCGCCAGGTGAGCTTGCCATTGAAGGTGGCGCTGCCGTCGCCCAGGCGCGCCTTGCCGGTGAGGTCGAGCGCCTGCGTGTCGAAGTGCGCATCCAGCGACAGGTCGCGGATCGCAGTGCCGGACTGGTACACGTCGATGGTGGCGTCGCGCACCTGCAGCTGGCCGGCCAGCAGCGGATTTCCCAGCGTGCCGGAGATGTCCACGTGCGTGGTGAGCTGCCCGGTGGCCTTGTCGATGCCGCCCACGTACATGTCCAGCAGCGACAGCCCCGCGGTGCGCGCATCGAGCTGGCCGTGGATGGGATACTGGCGCCACTCGCCGGTATTGCGCTCGCCCGCCAGCCGGCCGGCGATGGAGCCGCCGTCACCGGCATCCAGCGCCACCTGCGCCGAGAAGCCGCTGGCCGTAGCCGCGACCTGCACGGTGCCCGAGCCCAGCGGAATGCGCTGGATGCTGCCGCCACCCACGTCGTGGCGCAGCTCCGCCTGCATCAGCTCGCCCGATACCGTGCCGGTGGGCAGGCTCAGCGGCGCGCCGGTCAGCTCGCCGCTGAGATTGATCGTGCCTTCGTAATCCATGTCCTGAGTGAGCCCGGCGGTGAAGGCGCGCAGCGGCATGTCCTGCGCGGTGAACGTCGCGCCCCAGCGGCCCTGCGCGTCACGCCGGCCAGCCACGCACCCGCGCGCGTGCTCGCCCGTCAGGCACAGGTTGCCGACCTCGGCGTGCTGCCGGTCCACGGTCACCGCGGCAGGCTGCTGGAGGCGCAGCGCCAGCTCCGCATCATCGTTGACCGACAGGCTCTGGACCGTGCCATGCCAGGCGCCTTTCTCCAGCGCTCCTTCCGCCACCAGCGAGGAGCGCAGCGGCGCGGCATTGAGGTCCAGCGTCACGCGTTGGCGCTCGCCCGAACCGCTGACCTGCAGCGCGGCGTACTGCAGCGTGCGCTCGCCGTGATGGATGCCGGCGAGCTCGACCTTGCCCTGCGCGTGGCCGTCGCGGCCCAGATCCAGGTCCACGTCCGCGTCCAGTTCGTCCACCCGGTATCCCTGCCACTGGAACGCCGTGCCGCGGGCCTTGAACAGCAGCAACGGCATTTCATTGGTGCCGGCAATGCGGCCGCGCGCGGAGAGGCGGCCCTCGGCATCGGCCTGCAGCAGGCTCAGGTCGTCGGCGTCGATGGCGAAGCGGACATCGCGCGGCGTGCCGAGATTGCCGTCGAGCTGCATACGCGCCTGGCCGACGCGCAGGTCCACCTGGTGGAAGCGCCAGTCGGTGCTGCCGCCGGCCCGCGCGAATTCGCCGCTGCCCGTGGCCGTCTGGCCACGCAGCTTGCCGGCCAGATGCGAGACCGCGAAGTCGATGTCCCCGGCGGCGCCGAACGGCGCGCCGCCGGCGCGGAAGTCGAAGTCCAGCCGCCCCGGCAGATCCGCCCGCAACTGCGTCGGATCCAGGCCGGTCATGTGGCCGCTGACATGCCAGTTCTCCGCCGGCTCCCACTGTGCCTGGCCGCTGACCACTGCATTGCCGCCCAACAGCGCGAGTGAGGCCTGCTCGATGGTGAAGCTGCCCTTGTCCAGCGTGCCGCGCATGCTGCCCGTCATGCCGGAGACGCCGGCCGCGGCGATCTCGCCGGATGCCGTGACCTGCCACGGCCTGGTGCCTTCGAGCGTGTACTGTCCCTGGCGGCTGGTGAAGGCCGGCGGTCCGTCCAGCATCGGCCAGCGCAGCGTCGTCCAGCCGCCGGCGAGCTTGAGGACCGGTTCGCCCGCTCCGAAATCAACCGTGCCGTGTACCGTGGCGCGCGTGCCCGAAGGTCTGTGCAGCAGCGTGCTGTCGCCGAGGGTGAGCTGCCGGTCGGCATAGGCGCCGTGCAGGTCCGCCTGGATCGCACCGATCCTGAGTCCCGGCGCGGTGACCGGCCCGTTCACCGTGAAGCCGCGCGCGGTGACCGTCACCGCCACCTGCGCGGACAGGATGCCGAGCGCATTGCCGGCGCCGAACACGCTGAGGTCGAGGTCACGGGTGGCGCCATTGCCCGCCAGTTTCCAGCCCCGGCCCAGCCCGGTCGCGGCGCCCTCGGCGTGGGCGTGGAAAGGCCGCGCGATGTCGAGCTTGAGGGGCAGGCGATCCTCGTCGCCGTCGAAGTCGGTGGTGAATTGCCAGGCCGGCTTGCCCGCCGGCCGCCAGTCCACCGCCAGGTGCCCGGCGAGCCCGAGCGGGCTGGTCGCGCGCACGCGCCCATCGACCTGCAGGTGCGCGGCCTCCCAATCCAGCTGCCCGTTGCGGATGCGGATCTCCCCGGGCAGCACCTCGATGCCGGCCGCTGCGCCGCTGGCATGCAGCGCGGGCTCCTGCGGCCGCAGCAGGTCCACGCTGTCCGCATGCGCGGCATCGACTTCCACTGCCATCGTCGCCGGCATGAAGTGCGGCGCGCCGCTGCCGTGTCCGGTGTAGGGCAGGATTTGCACCCGCACCTCGCGGGCCGCGGCGCTCGCCAGTTCGATATGCCGCCGCAGCAGCAGCGGCCACAGTCGCAGCTTTCCGGATGCGCCGGTGATCAATACGTCGGCGTGAGGGTCGCGGACATGCAGCGAGCCGATGGTGAAACCATCGACCAGCGTGCCGCTGGCATGCTCGATGGTGATGCTCGCCGGTCCGATCCGCACCAGCCGGGCCGCGATGAAGCGCAGGCCGGCCTGCGTGGAGGCCGCCATGTACAGGCCGGCGGTGGGAACCAGCAGCACCACCACCAGCAACAGCAGCAGCAGCCTCGCCGTGAGCTTCATAGTTTCGGCGTGATGTTCAGATGCAGCCGCACGTTGCCATTGGTGGACAGCGGCTTGGCGAAGTCCAGGCCGATGGACACGCCCGGCAGGCGGTAGCGCAGCCCGACACCGGCCGCATCCTGCAGCCGTACATGCAGGTCGTTGAAGGCGTTGCCGAAGTCGAAGAATGTGGCGACGGCCAGGTTCCATGGCAGGTCGCGCACCACTTCGGTCGAACCCACCAGCAGGTAGCGTCCGCCGGTGCCGTCGGGCGAGAGGCTGTTGAAGGCGAAGCCGCGCACGCTGCGGTCGCCGCCGGCGAAGAAGCGGTAGATGCCGGGCAGATCGTGCAGATCATGGACCAGCGCCGCGCCAACCTCGCCGCGCAGCTGCAGGTGCCACTGGTAGCTGAGATCGAAGGTGTGCTCGCTCTGCACATGCAGGCGCAGGAAGTTGGAATCCGAGCCCAATGCCGTATGCGAGCCCAGCAGCTCGGCGTACAGCGCGCGGCTGTAGAGCTCCTCGCCGAGGAAATCCTTGGGCACCGAGGCGATGACGAAGCCTGGCACCAGCAGGTTGCTGGTGAGCGAGCCGCTGCTTTCGTCGGTGGTGGTGTGCGTCAGGGCCACCGACGTGACGGTCTGCCAGCGCCCGTACACGCGCGTGATGGAGGGAGTCAGCGAGGTGGTGTTGGTGCTGATGTCGGAGATCTCGTTGTAGGTGTTCAGGCCCTCCAGCGACATGCGCTCCAGCGCCGGATCGCCGATCGGTATGTCGTAGCGCGAGTCGACCTCGCGCGTGTGCTGCGATGCCTGGATCTCGGCGCGGAAGCGGTGGCCGAGGCTGTTCACCCGCGGGTCGGTCCATGCCACCGTGCCGCGCACGCCGGTGTCGGTGCCATAGCCGCCGCCGACGGAGAACGTCGGCCGGGCGGTGCCGGCCGTGATGCTCACCGGCACGGTGAGTGTCTGCGGATCCTGCTTGCCGGGCTCGACCTGCACATTGGAGAAGTACAGGCTGTCGTCGAGCGCGAACTGCGTGCGCAGCAGCTCGTCGGTGCTGTAGGCATCGCCCTCGCCGAACCGCAGGAAGCGCTGCATCAGCTGGGGCCGGATGGTGCTCTGCAGGATGTCGACGTGGCCGAAGCGGTAGCGCGAACCGGTGTCCAGCACCAGCGTGAGCCCCGCGGAATGCGCGGCCGTGTCCACCAGCATCTCCGAGCGCAGCATGCGCGCGTCGAGGTAGCCGCTGGATTGCGCGATGCGCAGCATGTCGCCCTTCATCTGCTCGTACGCGCCATGATGCAGGCGCATGCCGACGCGCAGCAGGCTCTGCTGGCGGACGCTGTCGAAGGCCGGGTCATCCTTGCCCGCGCCCTGGATGTCGATGGTGAGCTCGCGCACGCGCACCGGTTCGCCCGGCTTGATCGCGATGGCCACCTGCCAGTCCTTGCCGGATTCGCGCCAGTCCGAGGCCACGCTGGGCTCGTAGTAACCGAAAGGCCGCAGCGCGTTCTTGACCTCGCCGTCGATGCGGTTGGTCAGACGCTGCATGGTGTCCCGGTCGACGTCGGCCCGCTCGCGGTAGCGCCACACGCTGAGCCGCGTGAGCACGTTGCGGCGCTCATCGCCCTCCACCCCGTCGATGGTCACCTTGATGTGCGTCTTGCTGGGCAGGGTGGCGCAGCCCGCGGCCAGAGCCAGCAGCAGCAGCGCGCACCAGCGCGCCTGGCCTTCACGCGCCACGCTGCAGCCAGCCATCGATGAGGCGCCGTGAAATGGAAACCGCGGGCGGCAGCTGTACCGCGCCATCGCGCAGCTCCTGGCGGCTGAACCAGCGCGCATCCTCGAGTTCGCCATCGCGCAGCACCGGCGGGGCGACCGTCGCGCGTGCCGTGAAGCCGAGCATCAGCGAGGAAGGAAATGGCCACGGCTGCGAGGAGTGGTACGAGAGCTGCGCCGTCGCGATGCCGGTCTCCTCATATACCTCGCGGCGCACCGCGTCCTCCAGCGACTCGCCCGGTTCGACGAAACCGGCGATGGTCGAGTAGCGGCCGGGCGGCCAGCCGGCCTGCCGCCCGAGCAGCGCCGCCTCGCCGTCATGCACCAGCACGATGATGGCCGGGTCCAGGCGCGGGAAGCTCTGGTAGCCGCACTGCGGGCAGCAACGCAGGTGCCCCGCGCGCACCGAAAGCAGCAAAGCGCCGCAGCGGCTGCAGTAGCGATGACTGGCGCGCCACAGTTGCAGCGCGCGTGCATAGGCGAGCAGGCCCGCCTCGGCCGCGGGCAGGTCGGGGGCCAGCGGACGCAGCTCCGCGAAGCATTCGCCCGTACGCTCGATGGCCTGTTCCGGCGGCAGATCCACCAGCACGCAGCGGCGCGCCTGGTACCAGCCGAGCAGCACCAGGCGCTGCGGATCCTGCGTCGCGGCCACGCGCGGATCCGCCGCGGAGAGGAAGGCCACCCGCGCCGCGCCGCCGTCCGGCGCGCGCACCAGCGCGGCGCTGTCGCGCATGCCCATATATATGGTGTGGGGGTCAGCCCGGGCCTCGTCCAGCCAATCCTCACGGAGGCGCGCGTCGGCGCGCCGGTCGAGGTAGGAACCGGCAAACAGGTTTTCGGAGGCCATGAGCGGCGGGAATCATAGCAACGCGCGGCCCAATGGCGGCTGAACCCGCCTCGCGAATCGTGCGCCGGACAGGCCGTTTCTTCAGGTTTCCGGCAGCAGTCGCCCCTGCAGGCTGGCCTCGCAGGCCAGGCAGCGCCGCACGCCCGGCGTGTAGCGATCGAGCACGATCAGGCCGCTGCAGTCCTCGCAGGGCCCGGCGCGCAGCTCATCGCCGCGCGCCAGCGCGGTCACCAGGAACACCGCGTGCTCGAAGCTGATGCGCGCGCCCGGCACCAGGCGCAGGTAGGTCTCGAACGCCTCGCACAGCGCCTCGCCGCGCTGCATGCCGGGCAGGCTGCGATGCGCGTCGACCACCTGGCTCGCCGGCATCACGCCGAGCAGGTAGCACACGCTCGCCAGCACCGCGGTTTCCTGGCGCATGCGCGGCGTGCGCACGAAGAAGGCGGTCTGCTGCGGCGACTTGCCGCGATGGCGGATGAGCTGCGCCTCGCCGTCGCCGGCGACGTAGGAGCGATACAGCTTGCGGATGCGGTCGTCGGTGAGCCCGGTCCAGGTGCGGATGGTGCGGGTACGCGCCTCATGCTGGATGAAGCGCAGCGCGAGATCGTAGCGCTGCCGGTCGCGGCTGTAGCGGTCGTCGGAGATCCTCATCGCCGTCTCCCCAGTTCCGTGAAAATCAGCCAGAATCGAAATTGGGAAAAATATCCCAAATTTGCGGCTTCACTGGAATAGCGGCGCGCGGGATTATTTCGCGCGAACAGGGAGGAATTCCATGGACGGGCGAATGGCCGGTGCGGCAGTGCGCCATTGGCGCGCAGGGCAATGGCTGGCGGATGGTTCCCTCGACTCGGTGGTCGAGATCAACCTGCAGTGCCTCGATTTCCTCGCCGCGATGGCTGCAACCGGTCCGTCGTGCTGTCCGGTGCTGTTCGCCGGGCACCGCCCGGCGTGGCAGGCGATGCCCGCGGAAGTGCGCGCGCGGCTGGCAGCCAGTCCGTACCTGCTGGCGGACGCGGCCTTCGACGATGAATCCCGCTGGCGCTGCCTGACATCGCGCATGGTGCAGGATGTGCCGGCGCACTTCGCCGAACCGGTGTTCGTGGGCGGCGGCGCGGCCGACTTCGTGCGCCGCGTGCTGGTGTTCGGCTGGCACCTGGCGCGCGCCAACCGGCAGCTCGCGCGGGTGGTGCTCGGCATGACGCCGGGCTGCGCCGAGCGCCTCGGCCGGCTGCGCCTGCAGGACCTGGACTGGCTGGCGGAGCACCGTCCGGGCTGGGTGCGCCCGCGCTGGGAGCGGCAGCCGCGCATCTGGCAGCACCTGCTGCTGGCGGCGCGCGAGGCCGATGGCGAGCTGCTCACCCATGTGAGCCTGCGCGGCCTGCAGCTCATGGCCGCGGGGATGCTGCCGCCGGCCGGAAAGGCACGCGGGGTATAGTCGCCTCCCACGGCAGGGAGGCGGCATGGCCAATCGAACACGTTCAGGCGCGCTGGTTGTGGCGGCCATCGCCGCCAGCCTGTTGACGCTTCCGGCGCTGCGCGCGCAGCAGGCCGCCATCGGCATCGCGCCAGTCAGCGTCTCGGCTTCCGAGTACGTCTTCGACACGGCCGAGCAGCACCGCCTGCGGGTGACGGTGGTGGCGCGCGGCTTGGCGCATCCCTTTGCGCTGGCGCTGCTGCCGGATGGCGACGCACTGATCAGCGAGCGCGGCGGCGCGCTGCGGCTGCTGCGCAATGCGCTCGGCGCGCCCGGCCGACCCACGGTGCTCGAACCGCAACCCGTGGCGGGAGTGCCGGCCATCGAGACGCCGTTCCGCCTGGCGGGCCTGCACGATCTGGCGCTGCATCCACGCTTCGCGAGCAACGGGCTGGTGTACTTCACTTTCAACAAGCCGGGCACGCCGGCAGCGGCCGGCAGTGCCAACGCCGGACGCCCGCAGGCACGCATGGCCGTGATGCGCGGCCGCTTCGACGGCAAGGCGCTGACCGACGTGAAGGAGATCTTCGTCGGCAAGTCCGCCACCGCCAGCGGCTCGCGCCTGGCCTTCGGCGCGGATGGCCTGCTGTACATCTCGATCGGCGCGGCGTTCGGGGACGAAGCGCAGCATCTGGATACCACCGTCGGCAAGGTGCTGCGCATCACCGCGGACGGCGCCATTCCGCCGGACAATCCCTTCGCGCGCCAGTCCGGCGCCGAGCCCTCGATCTTCACTTACGGCCACCGCGATCCGCTGGGGCTGGCGCTGCATCCGGTGACCGGCGCCATGCTCAATGCCGAGCACGGGCCCAATGGCGGCGATGAAGTGAACCTGCTGCGTGCCGGCCGCAACTATGGCTGGCCACGCGTCACCTTCGGACGCGACTACAACGGCGCGGAACTGGCCGCCTCGCCGGTGGCGCCGGATGTGGAGGCGCCGCTCATCGTCTGGCTTCCCTCCATTGGTCCGTCGGGCCTGCTGATCTATTCCGGGGATCGTTTCCCGGCGTGGAAGAACAATCTGTTCGTGGGCAGCGTGCGGCGTGGCGAGGTGCCGCGCACGGGTGGACTGGAGCGCGTGGTGCTGAACGACAAGCTGCAGGAACTGCGCCGCGAGACCCTGCTGACCGACCTGCACCAGCGCATCCGTGACGTGCGGCAAGGGCCGGATGGCCTCATTTACGTCCTCACCGACGAGGACGACGGTGTGCTGCTGCGGCTCGCGCCGGGCACTACTGATCACTTTCCATGGAAAATAATCTCGTATATACTTTCCACAGAAATATGGACGCGCTGCAGCAATCCGTTCCCCAGCCCGATCCGTCGGCGACCCTGACCAAGGCAGTGGCCCGCGCCGCCGGCGCGCTGGGTCTGAGCCAGGCGGCACTGGCGGAAATCCTTGGCGTCAGTCCCCCCACCGCCTCGCGCCTGATCGCCGGCAATTACTCACTGCAGCCCTCCCGCAAACGCGAGTGGGAGTTCGCGCTGCTGTTCGTCCGGCTGTTCCGCTCGCTCGATGCCATCGTCGGCAATGACCGCGACGCGCGGGTCTGGCTGCGCGGGGAGAACCACGCGCTGGGCGGAAAGCCGCTGGAACTGATCCGCAGCGCCGAGGGCCTGGTGCGTGTCCTCCACTACCTGGACGCCAGCCGCGGTCGCATCTGAGGCGCGCGCGTGGCAGGGCCGGCTGTGGCGGGCCGTGGAGGCGCAGCACCGTACTTCCACCCTGCGGCTGGTCGACACGCTCGCCGAACAGGCACAGCTCGAGGCGCTGCTGGAGGCGAGCAAGCCGGCACTGCCGGCGGATGCCGGCGCGCGCCACTACCTGCTGCTGACGCCGTTCCGCTATCCCTCGCTGCATCCGCAGGGCTCGCGCTTCCGCGCGGTCACCGATCCGGGTGTGTTCTATGGTGCCGATGAGTTGCGTACTGCCTGCGCCGAACTGGGTTACTGGCGCTGGCGCTTCCTGATGGACAGCCCCGCGCTGGAGCGCCTCGCCTCGCTGCCGCATACCCTGTTCCTGGCGGCAGCGAGCGGCATGGCGGTGGATCTCACGCAGGCCCCGCTGTCGAGCGACATGCCCGAGTGGAGCGCGCCGCGCGACTATGCCGGCTGCCAGCGCCTGGCGCGGCTGGCGCGGGCGGCGCGGATCGAGGTGATCCGCTATCGTTCGGTGCGCGATCCCGCCGCCGGCATGTGCGCGGCGGTGCTCAACGCGGCGGCGCTGGCCGCCGAGCTGCTGGCCGAGCAGACCTGGCGGCTGACCGTCACGCGGCAGCGCATCCAGTGGCAGCGGGATTCCGCCCTGCACGCGGAGAGCCTGGAATTCCCGGCCGCGGCGCTGCATGCATGACACCCGCGCGGGGCTTGCCTAAACTGCCGCCGCATGTCGCTGCAGCCTTTTCATCTGGCCATCCCGGTCGCCGACCTCACCGAGGCGCGCCGCTTCTACGGCGGCTTGCTCGGATGCCCGGAGGGCCGCAGTTCACCCGACTGGGTGGACTTCGATTTCTTCGGCCACCAGCTGGTCGCGCACCTGGATCATGCGGGCGGTGCGCGGCGGCCCGCGTACAACGCCGTCGACGGCAAGGACGTGCCGGTGCCGCACTTCGGCATCGTGCTGGAGTGGCAGCGCTGGCATGAGCTGGCGCAGCGGCTGCGCGCCGCCGGCGTGGTGTTCGGCATCGAGCCGGGCATCCGCTTCCAGGGCAAGGTCGGCGAACAGGCCACCATGTTCTTCCAGGATCCGAGCGGCAATGCGCTGGAATTCAAGGCATTCCGCGATCCCTCGCAGCTGTTCGCGAAGTAGGTCGCTGGCCGGCGGCCGGCGCTGCCGCGAGGGCGGCTGCCATCGCTGACTTCGCGCAGCCGGCGCCGGTATTCCGCTCGGCGCGGCGCCGCGCCTGCGACGAGCGGGCATTCGTGCTGCTGGCGGTGGGCATTGCCAGCGAGATCGAGCTCGACGCCGACGGGTACGTGGTGCTGGTGGAGGCGGCGGCGCAGGAGCAAGCCCTGCGGCAGCTGGCGCTGTACGAGCAGGAGCGCGTGCGACGCCCGCCACCGGTCGAAGAGGCGCTGCCGCCGCTGGAGAATGGCTGGCGCGGAGCGGCCGGCTATGCCCTGGTGCTGCTGTCCGTGCCCGTCGCGGTTGCACAGGGCTGGTCTGGCACCGACCTTTACGCGGCCGGACCGCTGGATCCGGACGCCGTGCGGAGCGGCCAGTGGTGGCGTGCACTGACCGCGCTGACGCTGCACTGGGACGGCCCGCATCTGCTCGGCAACCTGATCGCCGGCGCGCTGCTGGGGATATCCGCCGCGCAGGTCTGGGGCAGCGCCCGTGCCTGGCTGCTGATCGCCATCGCCGCGGTCGGTGCGGACCTGGCGGAGGGATTGCTGGACCTCGGCCACTACATCTCGGCCGGCGCTTCCACCGCCGTATTCGCCGCCCTGGGGCTGGTGGCGGCGCATGCCTGGCGCAGTCGGGGCGGACACGCCCGCACGTTGAAGGACTGGGTGCCGCTGATTGCCGGCGTGGCGCTGCTGGGCATGTTCGGCGCGGGCGGCCAGGATCCCGACAGCGCCCAGGTCAGTGACACCACCGATATCCTCGCGCACGCGCTGGGTTTCGCCACCGGCGCGTTGCTGGGGATCATCGCGGCCACGGCGCGCGGCGCGCGCGCCATCGCCGCCGTTCCTGCATGGCTGGCCGGTATCCTGACACCGGCGGCATTCGGGCTGGCATGGTTGCTGGCGCTGCGTGCCGTGGGCTGATCACCGCTGCATCCGGCTCCGCGGTCGCAAAGCGAACCAGACAAGCGGCGTGCATGGCTGGGCCGAGGCTGGCGCGAACACGCATTCAAGGTTAGTTTGCTCACATGGGGTCGCGAGTCAGGCAGATACGCCAGCAGCTCGGCCTGGCGTCTGCCGTGGCCTTGTGCGCTTTGTTGTCCAGCACCGTGTCGGGCAGCACCGGCAGCGGCTTCACCACCAGTCCGCCGGATCCGGAATTCCGCCTGATGCGCCTGCGTTACTCGGGCAACTACATGGATTATCGCGGCGGTGCCTGGACCACGGATTCGCCCGCGGCCGAGTACCACCTCAGCCAGGGCATCCGGCGGCTCACGCGCATCGACACCATCGACCCGGAAGCCATTCCCGCCGACCAGCTGGTGTTCCAGATGGATCCGCTGGATCCGGAGATGTTCAACCATCCCTTCCTGTACGCCGTGGAGGTCGGGCGCTGGGACCTCGATGAGCAGGAGGCCGCGCGCATCCGCGACTACCTGGATCGCGGCGGCTTCATGATGGTGGATGACTTCCACGGCGATGTGCAATGGGAAGGCTTCTGGCAGTCGGCGCAGCGGATCTTCCCCGACCGCATGTGGCGGGAGATCGCACCCGACAGCGAGGTCTTCCACGTGCTGTTCGACCTGAGCCAGAAGGTGCGCGACAAGGTGCAGATCCCGGGTTCCGCGGCGCTGATGCGCGGCGGCACCTGCGAGGAATGCGACCGCGGCGGCGCCGAGCCGCACTGGCGCGGCGTGTTCGCCGACGATGGCCGGCTGATGATGGTGATCAATTTCAACATGGACCTGGGCGATTCGTGGGAGCTCGCGGATCAGCCCGACTATCCGCAGCCGCTGACCGCGCTCGGGTACCGCTTCGGCATCAGCTACGCGCTGTATGCGATGACGCACTGAGCGGCAACGGGGATCGCCAGCCACATGCTGCAGTTCCTGCTGGGAGCTTCGACCTGGGCTTTGCGCAGCGGCCAGCTGGCGCTGGCGCGTGGCTGGCCGCTGTGGCTGCTGTGGGCCCTGCTGCTGGCGGGCGTGGCCGCCATCGTGTTCACGCTGGCGCGGCGCCAGCTCGGCTGGTGGCGCAGCGCCGTGCTCGGCCTGCTGCAGATGGCATTCCTCGCACTGCTGCTGCTGCTGCTGTGGCGGCCGGTGCTGCGCGTGGAACAGATCCGCGAGCGGCAGAACGCGGTGGCCGTGCTGGTGGATGACTCGGGCAGCATGAACACGGCGGATACCCCGCAGGCGCCGGTGCGCCGCGCGCTGGCGGTGGCCGCGCTGCAGGAAAAGGCGATGGGCGAGATCGCCGCGCATTCCGACGTGCGCGTGTTCCGCTTCTCCGACCATGCGACGCCGGTGGATTCGCTCAAGGACCTGCCGGGCAGCCAGCAGTCCACGCGCATCGGCGATGCGCTGAACACGGTGATGCAGCTCGCCGCCAGCGTGCCGCTGGCCGCGGTGGTGCTGGTCAGCGATGGCGCCGACACCACCGGCAGCCTCGATGAGCCCGAGCTCGCCCGGCTCGCCGCCGCGGGAATTCCCGTGCACACCGTCGGCGTGGGTCCCGAGCAGCCGCAGAATGACCTGGAGGTGACGCAGTTCCAGCTGCCCTCCAGCGCCATGGCCGGCTCCACGGTGCGCGCCACGGTATCGATCCGCTTCCAGAACCAGAAGACCGGCCGGGTGCGCCTCTACGATGCGGGCCGGCTGATCGCCGCGCAGGATGTGCAGTTCACCGGCCCGGCGGGCCTGGCGACCGTGACGCTTGATTTCCCGGCCGGCGAGGCCGGCGTGCGCGACCTGCGTGCCGCGGTGGATCCGGCGCCGGGCGAGACGCGGCTTGGCAACAACGAACGCCATGCCGTGATGGAAGTGGACGGCCGTCGCCGTACCGTGCTGTACATCGAGGGCGAGCCGCGCTGGGAATACAAGTTCATCCGCCGCGCCATCGAGGGCGATCGCCGGCTGCGCATCGCCAGTGCCGTGCGGGCGACGCCCAACCGCTACTACCGGCAGGGCCTGTTGAACGGCAACGAGCTGGAAAACGGCTTTCCCGCGACCATGGAAGAGCTGTTCGGCTACGACGCGGTCATCCTCGGCAGCATCGAGGCGGCCGCGCTCGGCAATGAGCAGCAGCAGTGGCTGAAGGATTTCGTGGACCGGCGCGGCGGCTCGCTGCTGATGCTGGCCGGCCGCGATGGACTGGGCGACGGGGGCTGGGGCCGCGTCGCCATCGCGCCACTGCTGCCCGCGAAGTTGCCGGGCGGGCCGGAACGCAGCTACGGCATGCTGAAGACCCATGCGCGCCTCACGCCCTACGGGCGCGAGTCGGTGGTGGGTCGCCTGGCGGCGGATGACGCCGCCAACGACAAGGCCTGGGAAGGCCTGCCGCCGCTCACCGACTACCAGGATCCAGGCCCGCTGCGGCCGGGTGCCATCGTGCTGCTGGAGGCCGTGACCGCCGACGGCAAGGCCGCGCCACTGCTGGTGACGCAGCGCTATGGCCGCGGCTCGACCTGGCTGCTGGCCACCGCGAGCACCTGGCACTGGCAGATGCAGTTGCCGGTAGCCGACCAGCGGCAGGAGACCTTCTGGAAGCAGCTGCTGTACACGCTGGCCGCGCCGGCTCCGCCGCGCATCTCGCTGCAGCCCGAGCGTTCGGTATACGAGGACGGCACGGCGGTGACGCTGGAAGCCGAAGTGCTGGACGAGGGGTTCAAGGCCGTGCCGGACGCCCAGCTGAAGATCACTGCCAGCGCCCCGGACGGCACCACGGTACCCGCGCGGATCGAGCCCTCAGGCCGCGGCGACGGGCGCTACACCGTGGCACTGGATGCACGCGAGCCCGGCCTCTACGAGGTGCGCCTGGGCGCAACCGCCGCCGGCAAGACGCTGGGCGAGGCCACCACGCACGTGCGCCGGCTAGATGGGGTGCTGGAACAGTTTGGCTCGTGGCAGCATCGTCCCATGCTGGAACGTATCGCCAGGGAGACCGGCGGCCGCTACTGGACGCTCGATGACCTGGCCGGGCTGCCGGAGGCGATCCGCTACTCGCATGCCGGCATGGTCGAAAGCCATACGCTGGACCTGTGGAACGCGCCGGTGGGCTTCCTGCTGCTGGCGCTGCTGAAAGGCGGGGAATGGCTGCTGCGACGGCGCTGGAGAAGGCTGTGAGGCGGCGCGCGCTCGCCGGCGTGCTGGGGCTGTGCATGGCGCTGCCGGCCGGCGCCGCCACGCAGGTGCTGGTGGTGGCCGGGCTGGGCGGCGAACCGCAGTACGAGCAGAACTTCCAGAAGTGGAGCGAGCAGGTGGCGCATGCCTCGCTGACCGTCGCGGGCGATGCCGCGCATGTGCGCCGCCTGGTGGGCAACGACGCGCGGCGCGAGAACATCGAGGCCGCGCTGCGCGCGGCGGCGCAGTCGCTGCACGCCGGCGATCACTTCGTGCTGGTGCTGCTCGGCCACGGCAGCTACGACGGCACCGAGTATCGCTTCAACATCCCCGGCGATGACCTGACCGGCACGGACCTGCGCGCGCTGCTGGACCGCATTCCCGACGGCGTCACGCAACTGGTGGTGGATGCCACCAGCACCAGCGGCGCCATCGCCGACAAGTGGGCCGGTCCGCACCGCATCGTGGTCACCGCCACCAAGACCGGCGGCGAACGCAATGCCACGCGCTTCGGGGGCTACTGGGCCGAGGCGCTGGGCAGCAACGAGGCCGACCGCGACAAGGATGGCAGCGTCACCGCGCAGGAGGCCTACGACTACGCCACGCGCAAGGTGACCGAGAGCTTCAAGTCCGATGCCTCCGTCGCCACCGAGCATGCGCGCATCGTCGGCAACGACGCCGGGCGCTTCGTGGTGGCACGGCTGGGCGCGGCCGCGCTGTACGCCGGCGATGCGCAGCTCGCGGCGCTGCGCAACGAGCAGGATGGCATCGAGCAGCGCCTGGACCAGCTGCGCGGGCAGAAGGCCAGCCTGCCCGAGGACGAGTACTACAACCGCCTCGAGCCGGTGCTGCTCGACATGGCGCGCCTCGGCAAGCGCATCGACGCGCGGCTGCAGCAGCTCGGCGTGAACACCGGAGGCGGCAATGCGATCTTCTGAGCACCTGCGTCGCGTCGCGATCGCGCTGGGGCTGCTGCTGCCGCTGGCGGTGCACGCCACCGACATTGATTACGACCCGCAGCGCGCTGCGGAGTTGCGCCGCTGCGACGATCCATTGCATCACGGGCGCGTGGATGCCGCGCGCCAGTGCCTGCAGCCGCTGCTGAACGCGGCCAGTCCGCTGACGCGCGCGGAAGCGGCCTTCGCGCTGGGCGACCTGCGCACCGCCAACGACCTGTTCCGCGCCGCGGTCGCCGCCGACCAACGCAACCCGCTGCCGCGCGTGCGCTGGGGACGCATGTACCTGGCGGCCGGCCAGTACGGGGATGCCGTGAAGCTGTTCCAGGAGGCGCTGCAGATCGACGCGAAGAACACCGGTGCGCGCGTGGCGCTGGCGCGCGTCGCGGTGGAGCGCTTCGACGGCGACGTGCAGGACGACCTCGAGGCGCTCCTCAAGGACGATCCGAACCTGCTGGAAGCGCACCTGATCGCCGCGCGCCTGGCCGCCGAGCGTGGCCGCTACGACGATGCCGCGCGCGAGGCGCAGCGCGCGCAGGCGCTGGCCGCGCAGCAGAAGCAGCCGCCGCTCGAGGCGCTGGCGCTGCTGGCCGCGGTCGAGATGATGCGCGAGCGCGATCCGGCGGCGCCGATCCGCGAGGCACTGGAATACAACCCGCGCTACGGCGACATGTTCGTGCTGCTGGGCTACTTCGACGTCATCCGCCGCCTGTATCGCGAAGCCGATACCTGGCTGCAGCGCGCGGTGCAGGTCGAGCCGGAACTGCCGGCCGCGCAGCGCGAGCTGGGCTTGAACCTGATGCGGCTGGGGCGCATCCCGGAGGCGCGCGAGCACCTGGTCAAGGCTTTCGACGGGGATCCCTACGATGCCTCCACGGCCAACACACTGAAGCTGATCGACAGCCTCGACAAGTACGACACCATCAAGGTCGCACAGCCGGAGCTGAACCTGCTGCTGCGCAAGGACGAGATCCCGACGCTGGGGCCGTATATGCAGGCGCTGGCGAGCAAGGCGCTGCCGGAACTGGCACGGCGCTACGGCTATACGCCCTCGGGGCCGGTGACGGTGGAGGTCTATCCCGACCACGACGACTTCGCCGTGCGCACCGCCGGGCTGCCGGGCATCGGCCTGCTGGGCGTGACCTTCGGCAACCTGGTGCTCATGGACAGCCCGTCCGGCCGCGCGCGCGGCGAGTTCCACTGGGGCAGCGTGCTGTGGCATGAGCTCACGCACGTGTTCACGCTGGGCGTCACGCAGAACCGCGTGCCACGCTGGTTCTCCGAAGGCCTGTCGGTGTACGAGGAATGGACCAGCGGCCCGACGCCGGGCGTGAACATGACCCCCGAGGTCATCGATGCATTCGTCGCCGGCCAGTTCCTGCCGGTGGCCACGCTGGACGAGGGTTTCATCCGGCCCACCTACGAGAACCAGGTGCAGGTGTCCTACCAGCAGGCCGGGCTGATCTGCCTGTTCACCGCGCAGCACTGGAGTTTCGAACGCGTGGTGGCGCTGCTGCGCGCCTTCGATGGCAGGACCGACACCGCCACGGCGATCCGCAAGGTGCTGGAAATCGCGCCCGAGGAGTTCGACCGGCAGTTCGATGCATTCCTGCGCCAGCGCTACGCGACCTACATCGCCGACCCGAAGCGCTGGCCGGAGCTGATGGAGCGCGCGCACCGCATGGTGGACGCGCACAACTGGGCCGAGGCGCGCGATGCCGCGCAGGCCGCCATCAACCTGTTCCCGGAATTCACTTCCAGCGGCGACGCATACGAGGTGCTGGCGGCCGCGGAGGAGGGCGCGGGCAACAAGCCCGCCGCCATCGCGGCGCTGCAGGCCTGGCGCAAGGCCGGCGGCTGGAATCCCGACGGGCTGCGCAAGCTTGGCGCGCTGCTGCTCGATGCGAAGCGCGACAGCGATGCCGCCGAGGTCTTCGCCGCCGTCAACTATGCCGATCCGCTTGCCACGCAGGGGCATGACCAGCTCGGCCAGCTGCTGCTGGCCGAGAACAAGGGCGATGCGGCACTGCGCGAATACCAGGTACTGCTGCAGCTGCAGCCCGGCGACACCGCCATCGCCGATTACGGGCTCGCCCGCTCGTACCACCTGCTGGGCGACCAGCAGCGGGCGCGGCGCTACCTGCTGCAATCGCTCGAGACCGCGCCGAACTACCGTCCCGCCCAACATCTGCTGCTGGAAATGACTGGAGACAAGACCCCATGACCGACATCGCCCCGTCCACGCCGGACACAGAAGCCCTGGTCGAGCGTTTCCGCACGAGCTTCGACGCCATCCGGCGCGAGGTGCGCAAGCTCATCGTGGGCCAGGATGAAGTGGTCGAGCAGCTGTTGCTGACGCTGCTGGTGGGCGGCCACTGCCTGATCACCGGCCTGCCCGGCACCGCCAAGACGCTGCTGGTGCGCACGCTGGCCTCGGCCCTCGGGCTGTCGTTCAAGCGCATCCAGTTCACGCCGGACCTGATGCCCACCGACATCACCGGCACCGACATCCTCGAGGAGGACCAGGCCACCGGCAAGCGCAGCTGGACCTTCGTGCCCGGCCCGCTGTTCGCGCACGTGCTGCTGGCCGATGAAATCAACCGCACACCGCCGAAGACCCAGTCCGCGCTGCTGGAGGCGATGCAGGAACTCTCGGTCACCGTGCGCGGCAACACGCGCCGCATCGCACCGCCGTTCTTCACGCTGGCCACGCAGAACCCGATCGAGCTGGAAGGCACCTACCCGCTGCCCGAGGCGCAGCTCGACCGCTTCCTGTTCAACGTGGTGCTCGATTACCTGGATGCCGAACAGGAGCTGCGCGTGGTGGCGGACAACACCTCGCGCGTCGAGCCCCCGGCGATCGATGCCTGCACCAGCGCGGCGGAGATCCTGCAGTTCCAGTGGCTGGTGCGCCAGGTGCCCATGTCCGACGAGGTGGCGCGCCTGGCCGTGAAGCTGGTGCGCGCCACGCGTCCCAGCGATGCCAGCGCCGGCGACGACGTGAAGAAGTACGCGCGCTACGGCGCCTCGATCCGTGCCACGCAGTTCCTGGCGCTGGCCGCCAAGGCGCGCGCGCTGTCGGCGGGCCGCTACCACGTGACCACCGAGGACCTGCGCGAGCTGGCGCTGCCGGTGCTGCGCCACCGCGTGCTCACCAACTACCAGGCCGAATCCGAGGGCGTCACCGTCGACACGCTGCTCAAGCGCATCATCGGCACCGTGATCGGCTGATGAACGCCACGCCGGCCACGTCGCTGCTGCGCCCGGAGGTGCTGGCGAGCCTGTCCTCGCTGGAACTGGTGGCGCGCTCGGCCGTGGAGGGCTTCTTCCAGGGACTGCATCGCAGCCCGCGCTTCGGCTTCAGCCAGGAATTCGCCGAATACAAGGCTTACACGGAGGGCGATGATCCGCGCTTCATCGACTGGAACGTGTTCGCGCGCACCGAGCGCACCTACATCAAGCGCTACCTGGGCGACACCAACACGCGGCTGATGATCGCGCTCGATGTCAGTGCCTCCATGGGTTACGGCAGCGGCGCGGTGAACAAGCTGCGCTACGCCAAGTTCCTCGCCGCCGCGCTCGCCTACATGACGCTGCAGCAGCATGACCCGACGGGACTGATCGCCTTCGATTCGAAAATCAGGAGCTACCGTCCGCCGTCGAGCCGCACCGGGAGCCTGTCGGCCATCCTGCATTCGCTGGATGCGCTCGAGGCCGGCAGCCAGACCAACCTGGATGAATCCTTCCGCCAGGTGCGCGAGCACTGCCAGCGCCGCGGCCTGGTGGCGGTGATCTCGGACCTGTACTGCGACCCGGAGGCGCTGACGCGCGCGGTGCAGCCGCTGGCCTGGCGTGGCCACGACATCATGATCTTCCAGGTGCTGGACCGTTCCGAGCTGGCGCCGCAGTGGGACGAATCGGTGCTGCTGGAGGACGTGGAATCCGGCCAGCAGATCGAGGTGTCGCCGGATTACCTGCGCACCACCTACCGGCAGCGCTTCGAGGCGCACCTGGCGCGCATCCGCGAGGTGGCGGCGCGGCACCGCGCCGATCACGCGATGCTGGTCACCGATGAGCCGCTGGATCGCGCGCTGCGCGAATACCTGATGTTCCGCCAGGGAGCCGGGCGATGAGCTGGCTCGCGCCCTGGTTCCTCGCCGGGCTCGCCGGCATCCTGCTGCCGGTGTGGCTGCACCGCTTCGCGCGCAAGACCGACCAGAAGCATGTGTTCGCCTCCTCGATGTTCCTCGAGGCCAGCGAAATCCGCCGCAACCGCCGCCGCGAGATCCGCTACTGGCTGCTGCTGGCGGCGCGTGTGCTGCTGGTGCTGCTGCTCGGACTGGCGTTCGCCGGGCCGCAATTGCGCACGCGGGTGCTGGCCGGACCGCAGGGCGCGACGCTGCATGCCATCGTGCTCGATACCTCTCTTTCCATGCACCAGGACGGGACCTGGCAGCGCGCGCGCGATGCGGCCAGTGCGCTGATCGGTTCGCTCAAGGGTGCCGACCGCGCCATGCTGGTGGCCGCGGATTACCGCCTGCGCGTGCTGCAGGAACCGGTGTTCGCCAGCGATGCCGGCCGCCTGCGCGCGGCGCTGCAGGGTCTCGAACCCGGCTATGCGCGGCTCGACGATGGCGCCATGGTCGCCGGCACCGCGGCCTGGGGCACCGCGCCGGGCGAGCACCTGGTGGTGCATTTCATCTCCGATCTGCAACAGTCGGCCAGCCCGCTGCGCTTTGCGGACCTGGCGCCGCCGCCGGGCGTGCGCTTCGAGCTGGTGGATGTGGCGCCGGCGAGCGCGGCTAACCTGCGCGTGGCCGGTGTGCGCGAGGATCCGCGCGACCCCGGCGCGGTGCATGTCAGCATCGATGGCGACGCGGCGGCGCTGGCGAAGCGCGAGCTGGTACTGGAAGTGAACGGCAGGCAGGTCGAACGCCGGCCGCTGAAGACCGGCCCGCTGCCGCTCGAGGAGCGCATCGTGCTGAGTGATCCCGGCCCCGGCGAGCACCGGCTGGCCGCGCGCCTGGAGCCGGCGGACGCGCTGCCGCAGGACGATGCGTACTACGCGCTGTTGCGCCACGTGGAACCCAAGGTGCTGGTGATCGCCGCCAGCAACGACGGCGATGATGCGCAGTACCTGCGCGCGGCGCTGGGCGCGCTGCCACAGCCGCATTTCGCGGTGGAGATCGGCCAGCCCGGCGAGCTGGTGAAGCGCCAGCTCGGCGACTTCGCCGCGGTCATTGTTGCCGATGCCGGCCTGCTGCCCGCGGCGGCGGCCGAAGCGCTGACGAAGTACGTTCAGGCCGGAGGCGCGACGCTGCTGATCCTCGGCGAGCGCGCCGCGCAGCTCGACACCATCCCGGTCAGCGGCGCCAGGCGCGCGCGCGGCGATGCGCGGACGCAGGCCGACGCGCCGGCGCGCATCGGCGAGATGGAGCAGAGCCATCCGGTACTGCGTGAGCCCGGCACCTGGCGCCAGGTGCGTTTCCTGCGGCACGTGGCCACGACTCCGCCGGACGCCGCGCACGTGCTGATGCGCTTCACCAACGGTACGCCGCTGATGTGGGAGCAGTCCCCTGGACAGGGCCGGCTGCTGGTGTTCGCCTCGCCGCTGGACCGGCAGTGGAATGACCTGGCGATCCACCCGCTGTTCGTGCGCTTCATCTCGGAGGCCACGGCCTGGCTGGCCGGCGCGCGCTTCGACGCGGCCAGCGCCACGGTGGGCGTGATGCTGGATGCCAGCAACCTGCGGCGCGGTGGCGCGCAGGTGTTCGATCCGCGCGGCCAGCGCGCCAGCATGCTGGGCGGCACCACCGCCCAGGAGCTGCGCTGGGTACCGGACCTGCCGGGCTTCTACGAGCTGCGTGGCGGGGGGCACAGCGACTTCGTGGCGGTCAACCCGGATGCGCGCGAATCCCGGCTGGCACCGCTCGACCAGGCGGCGCGGGAGCGCTGGCTGGCGCTGCAGCCCAAACCGGGGGCGGCGCCGGCCACCGCAGTGGCCGATTCGGGCTCCGAACGCCTGGTTCCGGTGTGGTTCTGGCTGCTGCTCGGTGCAGCGGCACTTGCTTTCCTTGAGCCGCTGGTGGCGAACTACCACCTCAACGTTCGCAGAGAGCAGCGCGCATGACCGCCCGTTCGCAACTCGAGTCGTACCTGGATGGCGTCCGCCGGCGCCTGCAGTGGATATTGTCGGCGCGCGGCGCGGCGCTGCTGCTGGTCGGGCTGCTGGCGGTAACGCTGCTCGCCGGGCTGCTGCTGTGGCGCTTCGCCTTCAGTGGCGCCGCCGTCTGGACCGCGCGCGCGTTGCTGGTGCTGGTGCTGGCGGCGGTAGCCGCGTGGATCACGCTGCGCTGGCGCGCCCTGCGCGGCGCGGCCGGGGCCACCACGCTCGACCGCTCGCTGCCCGGCCAGGGCGGCCGCGTTGCCACATATCTGGAAGAAGCGAACAAGGCCGGGGGCGCCTCGCCGCTGATCGACCTGCTGGCGCGCGATGCGCTGCAGGTCGCGGATCGCGAGGCGGTGACGCGGGTCATTCCCGCGCGCCGCATCTGGTTGCCCGTGCTGGGGGCGGTGGCGGTGGTGGCGCTGTTCGCGGTGCTGCTGACCAGCCGCGGCCAGCTCGGCGAGGGCGCGCGACAGCTGTGGGTGGGCCAGTTGCCCGAAGTCGCGCGGGTCGCGGCCGCGGCGGGCGGCATCGCGGTGAAGCCGGGCGATGCGCTCATGCGCCGCAACCAGGACCTGTCGATCAGCGCGCAGGTGCTGGGCGGCGCGGGCGAGGCGCAGTTGCACGTGCGCTTCGACAATGGCGAGGAATGGGAAACCGCGCCGATGCAGCGCGGCGCCGCCGGCGGCTTCTCGTTCACGCTGTTCGCGGTGCGCGATGATGCCCATTACTACGTGACCGCCGGGCCGCTGAAGAGCGCCGAGCACCGCATCCACGTGGTGGACCTGCCGGCGGTGCAGAAGCTGCGCCTGACCTACGACTATCCGCAGTGGACCGGGCTCGCCCAGCACGTGCAGGACAGCGGCACGGACATCCTCGCGGTGGCCGGCACGCAGGTGGGACTCGAGGTGGTGACCAGCGCGCCGCTCGAGGGCCCGCTGCTGGTCATCGACGGCAATGGCAGGGCGCTGGCACAGTCCGGTGTCACCAGCCGCGGGCAGCTCACCGTGAACAAGAGCGGGCACTACCGCATCGCCACGCGCTTCCTCGGCGAGGTGGTGCCGCTGACGCCGGATTACGCCATCGAGGTGGCGCCGGATGCCAAGCCCGAGGTGCGCGTGGTGCGTCCCGGCAAGGACTACCGCGCCACCAGCATCGAGGAAGTGCCAGTGAAGCTGGAGGCGCGCGACGACTACCGGCTCGAGGCGCTGGAACTGCACTACTCCGTCAATGGCGGCGAATGGCGCAGTGAAAGCCTGCCTGCGGGCGCCGCCGACATCCAGGCGGCGGCCATGCTGCGCATGGAGGAAATGCAGCAGCGCGGGCCGAAGGGCGAGACGCCGCTGCTGCAGCCGGGCGACCTGGTCAGCTACTACGCGGTGGCGCGCGACCACGTGCACAGCGTGCAGACCGACCTGTTCCTGATCCAGATCCAGCCCTTCGAGCAGCGCTACACGCAGTCGCAGGCCGGCGGCGGTGGTGGTGGCGGGGGTGGCGGAGATGATGATGGCAACATTTCGCGCCGCCAGCGCGAGGTGTTGCTGGCCACCTGGAACCTGCAGCGCAGCCAGGCCGATGCCGCCGGCCGCGAGGCCGAACGCAATGCCGACAACGCGCGCATGCTGGCCGAGGTGCAGACCACCTTGCAGGGTCAGGCCAACACGCTGGTCGAGCGCGCCAAGGCACGCGAACTGACCGGCCAGGACCAGGCCGTGAACCAGTTCGTGAAGAGCATGGAGGATGCGGCCAAGGCCATGGATCCGGCTGCCAAGGACCTCGGCAACATGAAGCTGGCCGATGCGGTCACCTACGAGCAGCAGGCGCTGCAGCTGCTGCTGCGCGCCGAATCGGCCTTCCGCGACATCCAGGTGCAGATGCGCAGCCAGCGCGGCGGCGGCGGCGGGGGCGGTGGTTCGCAGGCCGGGCGCGACGTGTCCGAGATGACCGAGCTGGAGCTCGACCTGGCCAAGAACCAGTACGAGACCGAGCAGCAGGTCTCGCAGCAACAGCCACAGGGCGGTGCCGAACAGCAGGACGAGCTGATGCGCCGCCTGGAAGAGCTCGCCCGCCGCCAGGAACAGATGGCGCGCGACGCCGCCCGCCAGCAGCAGCTCACCGAGGCGCAGAAGTGGCAGCAGGAGCAGCTGCGCCGCGAGGCCGAGGAGTTGCAGCAGCAGCTCCAGCAGCTGGCGCAGCAGCAGTCGCAGAGTGGCTCGCCTTCACAGCCAGGCCAGCAATCAGGCCAGCAGTCCGGTCAGCAGTCCGCACAGTCGCAGCAAGGCGCGCGCTCGCAGCAGTCGGCGCAGTCCGGCTCGCAGTCCTCCTCGGCGGCGCAGGCCGCGCAGCAGGTGGCGCAGGCGCTGCAGCAGATGCAGCAGGGCGGCGCACAGAACCAGCAGCGCGCCAGCGAGCAGCTCAATCGCGCGCGCGAGCAGCTGCAGCGCGGCCAGCAGCAGGCCGACAGCCAGCGCTTCGCCAACCTCGCCCGCGACGCCAGCCAGCTGGCCGACCGGCAGCGTGACTCCGAGAATGAACTACGCAACGCAATCGGCAACAACCGGCGCCCCAATGGCAACGCGAATTCCGGCCTGCAGCGCGACAACGGCCTGAGTTACGACCAGCTCGACAGGATGGCGCAGACGCGCCGCCAGTTGCAGCAGCAACTCGAGGAACTGCAGCAGCGCATCGACGACACGCGCCGGCAGAACGCCCAGCAGAGCCCGCGCGCCACCGGCCAGCTCGCCGAGGCACGCAAGGACCTGCAGGCCAGCGAGACCGCGCAGGTGCTGGCGAGCAGCGCCTACGATGTCGAGCGCGGCCGGGCGGTGGATGCCGCCAGCAACGATCCGATGATCAGCGACGCGCTGCAGCGCCTGCAGCAGAATCTCGCCAACGCCGCCGATACGGCTGCCGCCGAAGCCGGCGCGCGCCAGCAGGGCCGCAAGGCCGACGCCACGGACGTGCTCGCCGAACTCGGCGACCTGCGGCGCCAGCTGGATCGCGCGCGCGAGCAGGCCATGGCGCAGAACCAGAGCGGCAATGGCGATGCGGGCACGCGTGCCCAGGACGCGCGTGAAGGCCAGCGCGGCCAGGCGGGCGGCCAGACCGGCCAGCAGGGCCAGGGCGGCCAGGGGCAGCGCGGCCAGCAGCAGGCCCAGGGCGCGGCGCAGCAGGGTCAGGCGGGCCAGGGCGGCGAGAACGGGCAGGATGCCGGCGGTGCGGGCGATCTCGAAGTGGCCGGCATCGGCGCGCGCAATGGTGGTGGCGGCAACTGGATCGCCGGACGCCGCATCGGCAGCATCGGCACCTTGAGCAGCGCGCAGCGCGAGCAGCTGCAGTCGCAGATGCAGCTGTCGGCCGAGCGCCTGGCGCAGATCCGCGCGCAGCTGGCCAGCGGCGTGCTTACCGCGCCCGATGATGCCGCGCTGCTCGAGCTGGAGAAGCGCCTGCGGCGCGGCAACGTGGACCCGATGTCCGCCGAGTACCAGAACATGACCACGCTGGTGAGCCAGCTGGAGCTGGCCGCGCTCAAGGTGCAGCAGCAGAGCAAGGACGGCAGCAAGTCCACCCACGTCGATGAAACCATCGACGACTCGCGCCGCTACCGCGACAATGTCGCCGAGTATTACCGGCGCCTGGGTGGGGGAAATGAGTGATGACCGGGTTCTCGCCGACCTGACGGCGCTGCTCGACCCCGAGGTGGTCCTCGGGCCGAGCGCTACCCTGCTGGACAAGCACACCCGGGATTTCTGCGTCACGGGCCGGCGCGATGTCGGCGTGCTGGCGCTGGTGTTTCCGCGCGACACCGCGCAGGTGGCGAAGACGCTGGCGTACTGCAACGCGCATGGCATCGCGGTGCAGCCGCAGGGCGGGCTCACCGGCCTGGCGGGTGGCGCGGTACCGGTCGGGCGCTGCGTCATCGTGTCGCTGGAGCGCATGCGCGCCATCAAGGAGATCGACACCGCCGCCGGCACCATCACCGTCGAGGCCGGCGTGACGATGGAGGCCGTGCAGAAGGCCGCCGATGCCGCGGACCTGTTCTTCCCGCTGGACCTGGGCGGGCGCGGCTCGTGCCAGATCGGCGGCAACATCTCCACCAACGCCGGCGGCAACCGCGTGCTGCGCTATGGCATGGCGCGCGACCTGGTGCTGGGCGTGGAAGCGGTGCTCGCTGATGGCACCGTGATCGACGCGCTGCGCAAGGTCATCAAGAACAACTCCGGCTACGACCTGCGGCAGCTGTTCATCGGCGCGGAAGGCACCCTCGGCATCGTCACCGCGGCGGTGCTGCGGCTGTTTCCGAAGCCCGGCAGCGCCTGCACGGGCATCTGCGCGGTGCGCGACTACGCCGGCGTGCTCGACCTGTTGAGGCGCGTGCGCGGCGGCTTCGGCTCGCTGCTGTCGGCCTTCGAGGTGATGTGGCCGGATTTCTACCAGCTCGGCACCGTGGCGCTGGGCCGCAAGCCGCCGCTGGAGCCCGGACATGGCGCCTATGTGCTGGTCGAGACGCTGGGCACGGACCCGGATGCCGACCAGGCGCGCTACGAGACCGTGATCGGCGCGGCCATCGAGGCCGGCGTGGTGCAGGACGCCATCATCGCGCAGTCGCAGCGCGAGGCCACCGAGCTGTGGGCGGTGCGCGATTCACCGGGCGAGTGGCAGAAAGGCGTGCACTGGCCGCAGCTCGGCTTCGATGTCAGTGTGCCCACCGGCGAGATCGGTCCGCTGGCCGATGAAATCGGCGCCGCGCTGAAACGGCGCTGGCCGCAGCTGGTTGCGGTGTTCTTCGGGCATGTAGCCGACGGCAACCTGCACGTGTCGGTGCGCATGGCCGGGCACGACATCCCCGAGCTGGACATCGAGAACGAGGTCTACGGCATCGTCGCGCAGCGGCGCGGCTCGATTTCCGCCGAGCACGGCATCGGTTCGCTGAAGATCCCGTTCCTGCACTACTCGCGCAGCCAGGCCGAGCTCGCGCTGATGCGCGCCATCAAGCAGGCCATGGATCCGAAGGGCATCCTGAATCCGGGCAAGCTGTTCGCCGGGCCCGCCGGCCACTGAAAGCTCAGTGTGACAGCGCGATCCGCATCCGCGCGGTGATCGGGGCCTTCACGGCCGGATAGGTACCCCGCTCCTTGGCGGCCAGCACGCACTCGGCAATGGTGCCTTCGGGCTGGATCACCGCCGTGGCCTGCGGCTGGCCCGGCGCCAGCGTCACATACAGCGTCAGCGCCTCGGGCAGGTTCTTCTGCGGACCCATGCATTCGCGCAGCACGTCGCCGTTCTTGAGATAAGCCATCACCACGCTGTTCTGCAGCCGCTGTGCCTCGGCGGTGCCCGTGGTGGCATCGTTCGCCTGCCGCAGCCGCTGGATCTCGGCGGCGGGCGTGACCGGGAACAGTTTGGCCTTGTCCTTCTCGTCGCTGGTCCATTCCAGCCGGTACAGCGGATGCTTCGCGCTGGCTTCCTCGTCGTCGCCGGCGCTGCGTACCAGCGCGGTGCCGGGGCTGGCGAGATCGAGCGCCACGGGCTCGGTGATGTCCAGGCCATCCTTGAGTTTCACTTCGCGGCCATCGAGCCCGTCGGGCGGCGGCCCGGAGAAAGAAAGTTCCAGCGCCAGCAAGGGCGCGGGCAGCAATACCAGTGCGGCAAGCAGTGCTGTGGTGCGCATGTTTTCGACCCTCCCGGGAGCAACAGTCTACACACCGCGGCGATCCGGAAAAGCCCTCAATCCCCGCGCAGGGCGTGGCGCTGCTCCGGCGTCAGGGCCTGTGGCTCGCGCAGCGGGCGGTCGGTGCCGGGCACGAAGAAGGGGCTGACGCGCCAGGCCCCGGACAGGCGCGCATACAGGATGTTCCACAGCACCTTCGGCACCGCGGTGAGCATGCCGCGCCACGAGCCCGCCACCGGGCCGGTCGCCGATTTCGCGCCGAACACGAAACGCGGCGGCCCGAAGGCGCGCTCGACCTGCGCCGGCGGAGCCGCGAGCACGCGCCGGTGCAGCGTGGCGAATGCCATGTTGCGCGAGCGCCCGGTGTTGCACAGCGCCGTGCGACAGCAGTCGGCATACCAGCGATACGGTCCGCGGCTGGTCAGCGTGATGCAGGCCAGGTGCTCCTGCCCGGACATGAAGCGGATCCGGCCGGGCAGCGTGCCGATGAGCTCCGTGCCGCCGCGCTCATCGAGCATCCGCTCCGGCCGGCCCAGGTGCCGCGCGAAAGCCTGGCAGTCGCGGCAGTAGCAGTGGCCGTGCACGGCAAGCCCGCGCACGGCCACTGCGCCGGTGATGGTGCCGCATGCGCAGCGGATCGGGAGCTCCATGGTCATGATGCCTGCGGTGTCAGCCGCGGAAGCGGTAGCCCAATGCCGCGAATGCCGATTTCGCCTGCTCGGCCGCGCGCCGTGGCGTGGTGGGATCGGCCTGGTTCAGGCCGGCGTCCGGGTTGAGCTCGGCCATCACCATGAACTCCCCGGGCAGCGCCTCGAGCGCATCCATGATGGGACCGAGCTTCAGCCTGCCGCGGCCAACGGGCGCGAAGCCGTCATGATGCGCGCCGCCGTCGTAATCCTTGATATGGACATGCACGATCTGCTCGCCGAAATGCTGGATGACGGTGAGCGGATCGATGCCGGCGGCGAGCAGCTCGCCGGTATCCGGGCACAGCTTCACGTCGCGCGCGTTGGTGCCTTCCATCACCGCCCAGATCTCCTCGCGGGTCATGATGCAGGAGCCGGTGTGCGGATGCAGCGCCGCCTTGATGCCCGAGGAGGTCATCGCCAGGCCGATGTCGTTCAGCGTGGTGATGATGTCGGCGCGGTGCGCGGCGAAATCAAAACCCTTGCGCTCGACATTGTCCGGGCCGATGACGGCGATGCGCCCGCCGTAGCTGCTGATCAGCAGTCCCCAGCGGATTGCCTTCTGCACCTCCTGCGCGCGCTGCGCGGGGTCGGTGAGGTTCATGGGGCAGTACGCGGCCACCAGCGGCAGCTGGCTCGCCTTGAACTGTTCGGCGAGGCTGCCGCGCGCCTCCCAGGATTCGAGCACGTTGCCGAAGGATTCGAAACCGTAGAAGCCGAGCTCGCCCACATCGCGGATGGCATTGGGCGCATCATCGGCCGAGTATCCCCAGGTGATGCCGGTGTAACCGATGCGGCGATAGCGGGCAGGCGTGGCCGAAACCGCGCGACCCGCCGCCAGCGCGGTGGTGGCGGCCATTGCAGTGGTGAGGAAGTGACGTCGATTGATCATCGTGGTTGCTCCGTGGATGGCTGCGCCGGCAACGCGAACACCACGTAGCCGCCCCTGCCCGTCGGCAGGGTGGAGCCGATGCCGCTCTCGCGCGATCTGGCTCCCCAGGTCAGCGGCGTGGTGGCGTTGACGACCAGATACTGGCGCCCGTCGAGCACGTACATCGCGGGCAGGCCTTCGGTGCCCATGGGCAACTGGCCGGACCACAGCACCTGCCCGTTGCGCGCATCGAAGGCGTAGAGGTGACCATCCTTCGCGGTGGCGAACACCAGGCCGGTGGAGGTGATGAGCATGCCGTTGCGCTGCGTGCCGCGCGGCACGCCGGTGCCGGAGAAGCCGAGCTTCGCGGCCTCCTCGTCCTGGCCCAGCGGCACCTTCCACAGCAGTCTGCCGCTGTTGAGATCCACCGCCATGATGGTGGACCAGGGCGGGGCCATGATGTGTGGAAAGCCCAGGCCGTAGTCGGTGCGGTACTGCACGGCCGGCGCCTCGACGCCGGGCGGGTATTCCGCGCCCACCGGGAATTGCGGCGCGCTGCCACCGCTGAGGAAGGCCAGCAGCGCGGTGACGGTGTCATCGTCCAGATGCGGCTGCGGCGGCATGCGGTTCTGGCCCCGGGTCACGATGCTGTGCAGCTCCTCGTAACTGATCCTGCCCTGCAGAGACAGGAGCGAGGGCCCGTTGTTCCCGCCCTGACGGTCGCCGCCATGGCACACCTGGCAGTACAGCTTGTAGGCCGACTCGCCGGCATTGACCTGGGCGCGGGTGAACTGCTGCGGGCCGGTGCTGCCGGCCGGTGCGTGCGCGCGCTCTTCCTTCTCCAGCCGGTAGAACGAGGGAAAATCCTGGTTCATCACATACAGGATGCCGCGCGCCGGATCGGCGGCGGTGTTGCCCCAGTTGGTGCCGCCCACGCCGCCGGGCACCGCGATGGTCTCGGTTTCGGAGACTGGCAGGAACAGCCCCGAGCGATCGGCGGCGATGCGTGCCAGCCAGGCGCGCCGCTCGTCGGGAGCCAGGAACAGCGTGGTCAGATCATCGGCGCCGAGCTTCTGCCGCGCCGTGACGGGCAGGCCGACGGGAAACGGCTGCGTCGGCCAGGCCTGCTCTCCCGGCATCGTGCTCGGCGGCACGGGCCGTTCCTCGATCGGGTACAGCGGCTCGCCCGTCACCCGATCGAACACGAACAGGAAGCCGTGCTTGGTGGCCTGCGCCACCGCGTCGATCTTCCGGCCGTTGCGGGTGATGGTGAGCAACTGCGGCGCCGCCGTGAGGTCGTAATCCCACAGGTCGTGGTGCACCACCTGGAAGTGCCACAGGCGCTTGCCGGTGCGCGCATCCAGTGCCAGCAGGCAGTCACCGAACAGGTTCGCGCCGATGCGGTCGGCGCCGTAGTAGTCGTAGGTGGGCGAACCGAGCGGAAAGTAGGCGATGCCACGCGCGGCATCGATGGTGATCTCGCCCCAGTCGTTGGCGCCGCCGGCGTAGCGCCAGGCATCCTTCGGCCAGGTGTCATAGCCATATTCGCCCGGCCGCGGAATGGTGTGGAACACCCAGGCCAGCTTGCCGGTGACGACGTCGTAGGCGCGCAGGTCACCGGGCGGCGACAGGTAGCCCTCGCCGGGCGAGGAACCGAGCAGGATCAGGTTCTCGAAGATCGCGCCCGGGCTGGCGGATTGCACCCGGCGCACCGTGGCCGGATCACGGCCAAGGTTCTCCCGCAGGTCGACCCTGCCATGAATGCCGAAGCTCTCGATGGGTTCCCCGCTGCGCGCATCCAGCGCCAGCAGCCGGTCGCCGGCGGTGACCAGCAGGCGCTGGTCCCTGCCGTCGGGGCTCTTCCAGAAATTGAGGCCGCGCCGCGCGATGCCCTGGAAACCCGGCTTCGACCACAGCTCGTGTCCGGTTGCCGCATCCAGCGCCACCAGCGAGTTGTTCTTCGCCAGCACGTACATCACGCCGCCGGCGATCACCGGGCTGAACTGGTAGATGTTGCCGTCGGTGACGGGGTACTCCCACGTCACCTGCAGCCGGCCGACATTCGCGGGCGTGATGGCCGCGTAGCTGACGTAGCGTGATTGCGCGGCGCTGCCGCCGAACACCGCCCAGTCCAGGTTCCGGGGCGCCGGGGCGGATACCACTTGCGCGGCCTGCGGGCCACGGCATCCGCCCAGCCCGGCCGCCAGCAGCACAGCGGCACCGGCTACTCCGCGCAGCTTGTGTCCCCCGGGAGCGCTCATTCAGGGCCGCATCCTACCTGCAAGGCCTCATACTCGGCACCTCCAATAACAAGCCAGGCTCCGGGGAGATCAGGGATGAAGATACCGGCCGTGCTGTCGATGCTGGTCTGTGCGGTTGCGCTTGCCGATCCGCCACCCGTGGCCACACCGGATGGTTCGCCGCAGAAGCGGCCGGTTGCCATCACGCCGGTATTCAGCCAGCTCGTTGCGATGGCCTTTCCGGAAGGGTTCGTGCCTGCCTACGAGAACACCTCGGGCAAGAACTACATCCAGGAGGCGGTGCCGCGCGGCGAGACGGTCGATGACTGGTCGCAGATGGTCACGCTGACGGGCGCCCGGGATCTGGCACTGAACCCGGAGATGTCGCCGCCCGTTTTCATGAGTGGCATGGCCAATGGCTTCAAGGGCCAGTGCCCCGCCACCTTTGCCACGAAAGCGCTGGGCAAGCTGGCGATCAACGGGCACGCCGCCTTTGTGGCGCTGATTGGTTGCGGCGCCCTGCAATCCGGCAAGCCGCACAGCGAGATGGCGCTGGTGGTCGCGATCAAGGGCTCGACGGACATGTACTCCATCCAGTGGGCCGAGCGTGGTCCCCCGACGGACCAGCCTCCCGTGTTCGACGAGGCGCGATGGAGGCTGCGTTTCCGGCAGCTCAGCCCGATAAAGGTGTGCGATCGCGTGCCGGACGAGAAGCCGCCTTATCCCTCCTGCCTGGACCTGCCGGCCGGCAAGTAGCGCCGGTTCACTTGCGCGGCGGCGGCATCGGCTGCGCCACGTAGGGCTGGATGTCCGCGGGCGTCTTCGACTGCACGCCCTCCACCGGCACCTGCCCGTGCGCCGCCCAGTAGATGCCGTTCAGCACGAAGCGCCGGTAGTTCTCCACCAGCATGGCATCGTGGAAATCCATGCCGCCGAACACGAAGGCGCGGCCACCGTCATCGCGCTGGTACGCCCACGAGGCGACCTGCGGGCCGATGCCGTACTGGTCCTTCTCCGGCGTCGCGATGATCAGGTTGGTACGGCGATAGTCCTCGGGCAGCAGGAAGCGGCAGAAGATCTCGTCGCGATAGGTCCACGGCTGCACGCCGTTGAGCACCGGGTGCGTGGTGTTCACCGGCTGCATCGACCAGTTGTCCACCGGGTTGCGTGAGGCCATCTGCACCCATAGTCCGCCGGTCCAGTCGAGGTAGGCCTGCCGCGCGGCCCAGTTTTCCGCCCACACCGCGTAATGCAGCAGCACCACGCCGGTGCCGTGCTGGCGTACCAGCTCGTCGTAGCCTTTCAGGAAGGCCCTGGTGGCATCGTCGTAGCCATGATGGTCGGTCGAGGGATCCGGCGGAAACAGCGGATGCACTTCGTTGGCAGCGCGATCCGAGCTGCTGAGGATGACGATGACGCTGGCATCGGCGATGGCCGCGGCCGGGGGCGCCTTGCCGACATAGAACGAGGTGCGCACCTTCGGGATGTTTGGCGCCTCGTTGAACGCCTGCTCCAGCACGCGCAGGTCCGCCTCGTACTCGTGGCGGCCGGAGTAGCCGTGGTCCTTCGGGCCGGAGAGGAACACGATGTGGATCGGAGGCTGCGCATCGGCCGTCTGGACGATGGGCGCGACCGCAACCAGCAGCAGTACCCGCAGCACGATGCGCAGCATGGATCCCCCGAAATGCGTCGATGTGCGCCCATCCTACCCCGGGCGCGGGGACCTGGCTGGCCGGTATCAGCGGCTGCTGCGGCTGCCTGCCGTGGCCAGCATCAGGCCGCCGACCACGATGGCGCCGATGCCGGCCCACAGCGGAATGTTGACGGTGTGCTTCTCCTTCACCGCGAGGTCCACCGATCCCAGTTTCAGGTCGTGGGTCTTCTTCGTGTAGGTGAAGCCGCCATAAGCCAGGCCGAGGGCACCGGCGACGATGAGCAGGATGGCAACGAGACGGGCAGGGTTCATGATGTTCTCCTGTCGGCGGATTTGCCGCCGGCTTTGTCCGTACAGTTCAAGCTGCCAGCGCGTGCGCGGCGTCGGTGGAAAACGCCCCCGCGCGTAGCGATTAGGAACTACGGCACGCGCGGCTGCCGGGTCTTACCCCTTGTAGAGCGTATCCCCGGGACCCACCGTGCCGGCGATCTGCAGGTCATATCCTTCCGGATCGGCCACATGAAAACTCGCGTAGGTGGCCGCGGGGCCGGTGTCCAGGCGCGGCTTCAGTCCGCGCCGTTCCAGTTCGGCACGCACGCGCTCGGTGTTCCAGTCCTCGATGAAGAGGCTGAAATGGTCCACGAGCGGCCGCGCCGCCGCGGCCTTCTGCGCGCCGCCGCGGATCACCAGCGATGACTCGCCGAAGCGCAGCGCGCAGACCTCGCGGGCCGGGTCTTCGGCCACGATGCTCATGCCGAGCAGGGACACGTAGAAATCCCGGGCGCGGCGGTAGTCGTTCACGATGTACGAGATGTGATCCACGCCGGTGGCCTTGAAGCCGCCACGGGCCGCAGCCGCGGGCAACGCACCGCTGCCGGCCGCTGCCACTGCAGCCAGCACCTGTACGAGCTGGCGCCGGGTCATCCTGCCGGATTCGTAGTCGTCGACCAGACCGGAGACAAGTCGTTCCATGGGCGGATTCCTCGTGATTCAGCAGCGCGCGCCGGTGCCCGGCGCCTTTCGCATACGCTTCGCACCCGGTGAACGATCACCGGCTATGCGCATCCCTCCATGGCCCGCAGCTGGTCGGTGCCGCCCTCGATATTCTCCACCGCGCCTTGGGCATCGATCCAGAACAGCAGCCCGCGCCCGGATGAAGACCAGAAGTAGAGCTGGTGCTGCGGATCATTCTCGTCGAAGTAGGGCGTGGGTGTGCGCTTCAGGGCGCCATAGGTTGCGATGACCTTCGATTCAGGGTCGCCGATGCGGATGCCCTTGTCCGTGCCGATGCTGTCGTCCAGCAGCGAGATGACGGCGAGCGAACCCTCCACGAACCTCAGGCGCACCGGCGGTTGATCGATCGATGCCGTTCCGCAGGCCGCACTGCCGCTGGCATCGTAGCTGATATCCAGGGATTTCCCGAGCATGGCCTCGACCTGTCCGCGGCTCATGCCGATCCTGACGGCTCCCAACGCATCCGGCGTGAGGGCGGCATGGCCCGGCAGCGCATGCGTTGAAACGCAACCGCTTGCGAGCAGCAGCGCGACGGCAACCCGCATGCAGCGCCACGATGGCACGGCGTGGACCGCGTGGCGGATCATTCCGCCGTCCCGCGCGGGCCTTGCCAGCCGCCCTCGCTGAAATAGCTGCAGTGGCCGCCCGGACAGACGCGGGTGACGAACATCCCGCCGCTGCTGCACTCGATGCTGTAGCGCTGGAATTCCTCGGAGTAGACGGCCTTTCGCCTGAGCACCTGGCAGCTTCCCGCCAGAAACTTCCGCGGAGAATCGTGGAATGGAGGAACGGTGGTGGTCAACGCGCCGGTCACCAGTTCGATGGCGGTGCGGAAATCCATGCCGCGGGGTGTCACCGCCACGACCGACGAGTCAGGCATTGGCATCTGGACAGCATCGTAGCCCTCTTGGCAATGCCACGCGCCCTTGCCATTGCTGCAGGTCGTATGGTGCGCCACCGGCAGGGAACCCTCCAGCCGGCTGGGTGTGCATTGCACATCGACCTCCACGAGCCTGGCGCCCCGTTCGCGAGTCACTGCACTGAGCCGATCCGCTCCGGCCGGGCAGGCTGCCTTGATGACGAGATTGCGGTCCTGCACCGACAGGCCTGCGGGAAACCTCGCCACTGCGGCGCGGGCCTGGATCGCGTGCAGACCCAGCACGAGCGGGAGCAGGAAGTGGATGCGCATTGGGCAAGTCTAGCCAACTCACCCGCGGCGGCGAACGACGGGATGGCCGGTATCGCGTCCACGTCGTCCTCTTCACTGACCCGTCTCGTTCCGCGCGAGTTGCCAGCATTCTGTCAGGAGCTTCTTCAGAGCGGTCCGGGTGATCCGGGGCAGGCGCACCAGAATGGCGGGATAGGGCGCGTAGTGATCCGTCAGGTAGTACACCTCCGGGTCCTGTGCCAGCAGTTCCTCACGCCGCTCGCGATTGATTCGCACCATGAGGGAGTCCGGCTCTGCGGATTTGTGGATGGCCTTGCAAGCCAGCAGCCGGCTCTTGATCTTGAGGGCCGGACCGCGGCTGCCCGAGGCGTCCTTCACGTCTGGAAGTGCCGCGCCGATGGAGAGCACCACTGCGAAGTCGACGGCTTGATGCGGCATCGGATGCACCATTATTCGGGCGCGATTGCGATGCTCGCAATCATATGCGGAGAGGCGCAACGCGCACAGGTCCACGACCTCCATTCCCGGCTCTGCGTCGATTGCGTCAGGCGGCGCTTCCGTGTTGCCCCGACGTCTGGAACTGGCCAGAAGAACCGGGGCGTCCTGCCGTCGCCCGCCGGCTGCGGCACGACGAGCACGGATCAGAGGATTTCGGGGTTGAGCCGCCAGGTGGAAAACGTGAGCGCGGCGGCAAATGTTACCCAGGCCAGGTAGGGAAACAAAAGCGCGGCGGCAAGCCTGTGAAGACGCGAGAACAGGACAATGGTGGCTGCGATCAGGCACCACAACATCAGGATTTCCGCAAAGGCCATCGCGCCTCGATGCCACGAGAAGAATATCCAGGTCCAGAGCGCGTTGGCCGCGAGCTGAAGGACAAACAGCACAAGTGCGGCTCGGTGTTCCCTGAAGCCATGAGCCCTCCAGACGAGCCAGACCGAGATGCCCATGAGGGCGTACAGAAACGTCCAGACCGGCGCAAACAACGACGCTGGCGGCGCCCAGGCGGGCCGTGAAAGCTGCGAATAGAACGCTCCGGCATTTGCAGAAGCAATCGCCCCGACCGCAGCAGCTGCAAAGCACACCAGCAGCCAGCCGCCCAGGCCTGCAATTTGACGAGGGAGGGACATGGATCTCACCACAGACTGTCGAGAAGCTCGTGCAGCACCAGCAGGGTCTTGCCACCTTTCTCCTCGAAGGCAAGCGTAGTGACGGGGCCGGTCTTCTCTTGTGGACTCATACGGCAGCACTCGCCGCTGAGCGTCTTGCCTTTGAATAATTGATGAGTGCCCAGAGTGCAATAGAGAATGCCACGACCAAAGGTACGAATGAGACATAGCCGCTCCGAACCCGCTCGGCAACATACTGGATTAGCACGAAGCCGCAGAACGGCGTCAATGCAAACACAAATGCCACGACCGCCGTGCGCCTGGCTTTGAGGGCCAGCGCTATGGCTCCGCTAATGGTTCCAAAGAGCGCCGCCAGCATGAGCGCTGGTGTAAACGCAGGGATAACGGCAAAGCACAGCGTGGAGAAGGCAATGCTGATGCCGCCAACAGCGGCGCCGACGCGGGAGTGAGGCTTCACCTGTCACCTCCTGGGAGTATTCGATACTGGGTATGACTTGGCGTTGCATCATGACAGTGTCGCCCAACGGCCGAGCACTTTATGCGTCCGGGACCGCTGCAACGATTTGTTGGGCGACACGGGGTAGGGCCTCTCTTCTAGCGGCTTGTGCTGCAGCACTACAAAGCCTCTGGCTCGTGGCATGCGACACATACTTTGTTTCCGTCCGGATC
>Ga0335083_10000612_pt1 | contig 52687 bp, 56 predicted proteins | sample Lox_Sample_42_FD_206716 | JGI IMG/M metagenome (GOLD analysis project Ga0335083, IMG submission 206716) | Soil microbial communities from Loxahatchee National Wildlife Refuge, Florida, United States - Lox_Sample_4.2 | ecosystem: Environmental > Terrestrial > Soil > Wetlands | place: USA...
CGTCACCAGCGCGAACGGAGCCCAAGCGCGGAAGAAGTCGATGACCAGCGGCGCGCCGGAGATCGTGAACAGGAAGCACACCACCACGGTCACGACGAAGGCGATGACCTGGTTGTTGGTCGTGGCCGAGATGCAGGTGCCGATCGCGAGATAGGCGCCCGCCATTAGGAAACTTCCCAGATAGCCGGCCAGGATCACGCCGTTGTCGGGATTGCCCAGGTAGTTGACCGTAATCCAGATCGGGAAGGTGAGCAGCAATGCGACGCCGGTGAACGCCCAGGCTGCGAGATACTTGCCGACAACGCTCGCCCACAAGGGTGCAGGCAGGGTGAGCAGCAGTTCCATCGTGCCGGTCCGGCGCTCCTCCGCCCAGACCCGCATCGCGATCGCGGGCACCAGGAACAGGTAGAGCCAGGGATGGTACGCGAAGAAGACACCCAGATCGGCGACGCCGTTGTCGTAGAAGCGGCCGATGTAGAAGGTAAACGCGCCCATCGCGAACAGAAAGATCACAATGAACACATAGGCGAGCGGCGTCGCGAAATAGGCCGCGAATTCGCGCTTGAAGATGGGCCAGACCTGGTTCATGCGGCGGCTTTCGCGCGGGCTGCGTCGGAGGTGGTGATGGCGCGGAAGACTTCGTCGAGGCGGCCGGCTTCGGCATAAAGCTCGCGCACATCCCATTTTTCGTGCACGACGGCTGCGCTCACATCCTCGATGAGCAGTGCGCCGCTCCTCGGGAACGCAGTGAGCTGCACCATTCCATCGTCGTTTCCGGCTTGCTCGACGCTGGCGACGTCGGGCAACGCCTTGAGCTTGGCGATCGCGCCCTGCGCCTGCGCCGCGGGAAGCGTCAGCGTCACCGCATTGTGGTGGCGCGAGCGCGCGAGGAGCTCCGCCGGCTTGCCGTCCGCGACAATGGCGCCGCGGTCGATGATGACGGCACGCGTGCAGATCGCCTCGACTTCCTCGAGCAGGTGCGTGGAGACGATGATCGCTTTCTGCGGCGCCATCGCCTTCAGCAGGTTGCGAACGGAGAACTTCTGATTGGGGTCGAGGCCGTCGGTCGGCTCGTCCATGATCAGCACAGGCGGATCGTGCAGGATAGCCTGCGCCAATCCGACGCGGCGCTTGAAGCCTTTGGACAGCGTCTCGATCGGCTGATCGAGGACGGAAATAAGTTCGGTCTTCGCCACCGACCGCGCCACGGCCTGCTTGGCGGCCTCGCCGCGAAAGCCGCGGATTTCGGCGATGAAGCGCAGGAACTGCCTGGCAGTCATGTCGCCATAGGCGGGCGCACCCTCGGGCAGATAGCCGATCTGCGACTGGGCCGCGATAGGGTCAGTCTCGACGTCGTGGCCGCAGACGCGCACCCGGCCTGCCGACGGCGCGAGATAGCCCGTGATCATCTTCATGGTGGTGGACTTGCCCGCGCCGTTCGGCCCCAGGAAACCCAGAACCTCTCCCTTGCCCACGGAGAGGCTCAAATCGGATACGGCCGCGATCTGGCCGAAGCGCTTGGTCAGTCCCTCGATTTCGATCATGGATTGTTTGTGCAGATACCCAGCGCGGTTGTCCTTAGAGAAATCGCTTCCGTCCCGCAAGGATTTCAATCGTTAAGCTTCCGTGAGGTCCTGTGCCGGAATCTCCCTGGAAGGGCTGTCCGCAAGCCCCGATTCCGACACGATAATCAGGCAGTTTGGGGCGTCATTCGTGAGTGGAACTTGGCATGGGGATGATCGAGACCCGGATACTTCAGCGTGCCCTTGTGGTCGGCACGGGGCTTCAGGTCGCCATGATCTTGATCGGGCATTTCTCGGCCTTTGTGCGCGACCATGTCTTCCTTTTCGGCGGAATGATGATTTCCGCGACCGCCGCCTATCTCTACGCGATGGATTTCGGCGCGGGCTTCGGGCGCGGAATCCTCGGAGGCGCGATAGCGGGCGGGATCTGCGCGCTGGTCGGCATCGCCGCTTCGGTTGCTCTGGGCGACACGCCGGCCGTCACGTTGGCACTGGGAACAGCGATCTCGACCCTGACCGGGGCGGCCGGCGGGTTCTGGGGCGAAATCGCCGCGCGAATGGCGCGGCTTTAGACATCGAGCGGGCCGCTTTGGACAGCCCGCTACCGACATTGCGTTCCCTGACCGCTTAATTCACCGTCACATCGACCGGCGTCGAAGCGATGCCATTGGCGACGACGACGAGCTTGCCCGCGCCCGTCTCCAGTCCGGCCGGCACATCGACCTTGGTCGACACCGGTGTGCTGCCGGTCGCAACGCCCATGGTGCTGTGGTCATGCGTGCGTGCGTAGAACACATGGCCCGTCGCGTTGTTGGTGATGCGCACCAGCGGATAATTGGTGAAGGTCTCGAGCTCGTCCCCGAAGGAATTCGCCTGCGACAGCCCGTTGAACTGAGTTCCTGTGATCTGGAACGTCGCCCCGCGCGTCACCGTGGACGGACAATCGGTCACTGTCGGCGCCCATGACGGATCGGGATTGCCCGGCGAGGCGTAAACGGCCGTACCGCCGACAAGAATTTCGCCCGTCGGCAACACCATCAGGCTGTTGTCACCGCCGTTGAAGCGTTCGGTGGTGATCGTGCTGCCGTCGAATTCATAGAGGCGCCCGCTCGCGCCCTGAAACAACACGTGTCCGTTCGGCAGCAGCGAAGCGAAATTGTCGCCGATGTCGTCATGATTGGGAATGTCGGGGCCGGCGGTCCAGACGCCATTTCTGAAGATGGCGGTATGCGCCGTGTTCTCGTTTCTCGGGATGGCGCCGGTCGCGAATATGGAGCCGTCGGGCATCAAGATCGCCGGCCCGATCTCGCCTGGCGGATGATACTTCTTGCCGTTACCGAAGATGATCACCTTGCAGCATCTTGGTCCCTTCAGTTTCACCGGCATCCTGCCGAGATCGGTCCAAACGCCGGTCGCGGGATCGTAAATCTGGGAATGCGGCGCTTCCTTCACATTTTCGGTGAGCACGGTGCCGTCGGGAAGCAAGGTCCATGTCTCTTCGGAATTGAATCCGAGATGGCCGGTCGATGGCAGTTGCGTCCATTTCATGGTCTTGGGATCGAGTGCCGCCATTCTGGTATCGAGCTTGTCGCTCAGCAGATAGCGGCCGTCCGGAAGCACCAGCGATGACGAGTCGCCGATATAGCCCCAATGCCGGGGCGGCTTGACCGGCTTCCAGCTGTCCGTCTTCGGATCGTAAATCGCTCCGAGGTTGGTGAGGCTGAACTCATTCCCTGGCTGGTATTCGCCGCCCTCGATGATGGCGCGGCCGTCCGCCAGAACTGCGGACGCGAACGCATAGGGCTGGTAGCCGGCCGGAAGATCGGCGACGCGCGACCAGGTTCCATTCTGATAGCTACCGCTCGAATCGGGCGTCAGCTTGAACCAGTGGGAGCCGTCGGATTCCGACTGTGCCAGCACCGTGCCGTCGGTGAGCTGGAGAGCGATGGAGACGCCTTCGGGCGCAGGATTGGTGAGGTTTGTCAGCGTCTGCGCGGACACTATGCAGGGAGCGGCGCAAAGGCCGAGCGCGAGCGCGGCCGCAATCGTGCGATTCATGAAACGGTACCCCTCGATGCGATTGGCTTTGGACAGAGGCTAACCCGACGCGATGTCGCTGTCAGCCTCGATCGGATGTGGGCAGCATGAAACAGGGGGGGGGCCGGCCGACCGATCGGAACGCTCCACAGCGAGGGGCTGGGGGGCTTAGTTCGCTACGGAAACCATCCCTCAAGCCGATCAGCCGGCAAGGGACGGTGCTGACCGATAGCGGCGCCGAAAAGGTCCAAAGATGGCGGATTCGTGTCTCGCGGTGGTTAGCAACAACTGCGTCACGCATTTGACGCATGCCGGGCGAGAGGCCATCATCGTCCGCGATGGTCGAGGAACCCATAGCGTTCCTCCGCGCGTTGGCGGGCCCGCTGCCCGCGCGGACAGAGCAGGAAAGCGGGCAGGGCGGGGAGGTACGTTTCGACCGGCCGGAGCTCGACCGAATTCTGCGGATTTACGGCCAGATGGTCGCGCTAGGAGAATGGCGCGACTACGCCATCGATTTCCTGGACGACGCAGCGGTGTTCTCGATCTTTCGCCGTACCAGCGAGATGCCGCTGTTCCGTGTCGAGAAGCGGCCCAAGCTGCGCAACCGCCAGGGACAATACGCGGTGATTGAGTCGGGCGGCCACGTCCTGAAACGCGGGCATGACCTTGCTCAGGTGCTGAGCGTCTTCGACCGCAAGCGGATCAAGGCGCTCGCGGCGCAGAGTTGAACCACGCCAGCGCGTCCTTCTCGACGCGCTTGATCCAGCCGTTCTTCTCGTCGTTATAGGCGTTCACGTCATCCGAGCGGACGGCGGCGGCGCGGATCTTCTCCATCTCATATTCTTTCGCGAGCAACGGCCGCGCCCGCAGATAGTCGCGGAAGGCGAGGTGTCGCGGCACTTCCAGGGCGCCTTCCTGGTAGCAGTGAAGTTGAAACAGCCGCTGCTCCGTAGCCGGATCCTTGCGATAGCAATAGCGCCGTCCGGGAAGTCCAAACTCGCCGAACCATTTGTAGCCCAGCGCGCGCATCGTCTGTTCCCGCGCGTCCAGCTCTTCGATACGCCGGACCACGGGGATGAGATCGACGACCGGTTTGGCCTTGATGCCCGGGATCGCGGTCGAGCCGATGTGATGGACGGTGAGCAATAGTTCGCCGAGCGCATCTTTGAGCCGCCGCGTCTCGGCTTCCGCCATCCCGGCCCAAAGCGGCGAATGCGCAACCAACTCGACCTTGAAAGGCTCCGGCGTGTCGATCGGCATCATTGTCCCAAAAAGCAAAGGGCCCCGGCGAACCGCGGGGCCCTTGCGGAGTCCGTAGATTGCCTAGCGGCGGTTGCCCATCAGCCGCAGCAGGAACAGGAACATGTTGAGGAAGTCGAGATAAAGGGCCAGCGCGCCCATGATCGACTTCTTGGCGGCCATGGTGCCGTCGTCGCCGGCGTAATAGATCTCCTTGATCTTCTGCGTGTCATAGGCGGTCAGGCCCGCGAAGATTCCCACGCCCGCGACCGATACCACCCACGACATCATGTCCGAATGCAGGAACATGTTCACGACCATCGCGATGATGAGGCCGAACACGCCCATGATCAGGAACGAACCGAAGCCGGTGAGATCGCTCTTGGTGGTGTAGCCCCACAGGCTCAAACCCGCGAATGCCGCCGCGGTAATGAAGAACACCTGCGCGATGCTCGCGCCGACATAGGCGACGAAGATCCAGGACAGGGAGAATCCGACCAGCACCGAGTAGACCCAGAACATGATCTGGGCCGTGGCGGCGCTAATGCGGTTGATGCCGAAGCTCAGGAACATCACGACCGCGAGCGGTGCCAGCATCACCACCCACATCAGGGGCGTGGTGTAGAGAGTCACACCCAGGCTGGTCAGCAGAATGCCGCCATGCAGCCGGGCGACGGCCTGAGAGGGATCGCTGGTCGTGGTGAGCGAGAACAGGCCATAGGCGGCCGCACCCGTCAGCACCAGTCCCACGAGCATGTAGTTGTAGACGCGCAGCATGTAAGCGCGCAGTCCGGAGTCGATGGCGCCCTCGAATACGCCCGGGCGGGCGCGGACGGCGCGGTTGTCGTAGTCAGCCATTGGTGAATCCTTCCTTTCCGGCCCTTCCGAACCGGTTTGGCCATAATATCGTGCTCGACCTGCAAACTATCAAGTTCCATCGGCGGTGCATGAAAACGCGGAAAGCCTCGGATTTGACGATCCTCTGCAGCCCTGCCGGCCGCGAAGACGAGATCGCGGCTCTGGTCCTGGCGGCTTTCCGGCGGCGATTCGGGACCGGACCGGAAGAGGTGGCGATCCTGTCCGCGCTGCGTCGCGACGGCGATGTGCTGCTGGAGCTCATGGCGATGGAGGACGGCGTTATCCTGGGCCATGCGATGTTCAGCGGGATGCGCGCGACCCCGGATGACCGTCGCATCGCAGCTCTCGGACCCGTCGCAGTCCGGATCGATCGCCAGCGCGAGGGTATCGGGGGCGCGCTGATCCGCGCCGGTCTCGAACGCTGCCGCAGAACAGGGACCCAGGCTGTGGCGGTGCTCGGAGATCCGATCTACTACGCGCTATTCGGGTTTTCCGCGGAATTGGCGGCGCCGATCGCGTGTTCGTTTGCAGGGCCTCATTTCCAGGCGCTGGAATTGCAAATCGGGGCGCTTGCAGGCACCACGGCGCTGCACTACGCGCCCGCCTTCCAATCATCTTCCGTGTGAGAGACGCTGGCGAGAGAGAATCGGACCCAAGATGCTCAGACGCCTCGCATCGGTCGGCGGCTTCACGCTTCTTTCGCGCGCCACCGGCTTCATCCGCGACATCATCATGGCGTCCGTGCTGGGAAGCGGACCGCTGTCGGACGCGTTCTTCGTCGCCTGGCGGCTGCCCAATTCGTTCCGCGGCATCTTCGCGGAGGGAGCCTTCAACGTTGCCTTCATTCCGCGCTATGCCGCGGCGCGCGAGACGCATGGCGACGAGGAAGCGGTAAATTTCGCCGACAACGTCTATTCCTGGCAGATGGCCGCGCAGGTCGTGCTTCTTCTCGTGGCGCTCGCCTGTATGTACTGGATCGTGCGGATCATGGCGCCGGGCTTCGGGAAAATCCCGGGCGAGACCGAACTCGCCACCGCGCTGTCGCGCATCACCTTTCCCTATCTGATCCTCACCGTGATCGCCGTTCAGCTCTCGGCGATGCTGAACGCGCATGGCAAGTTCGCGGCCGCGGCGGCGTGGTCGATCTTCCTCAATCTCACCATGATCGCCACGCTCAAGATGGTCTGGCTGTTCCCCGATGCAGCCTATGCCGCGGCCGTCGGCGTGCTGGCCGCTGGCGTGGTGCAATACGCGTTCATCGTCGTCGCCGCAGCGCGAAGCAGGCTGCGCCTGCGGCTCAGGATTCCGCGCTGGACACCGGAAGCGAAGTCATTTGTGGCAGCGCTCGGCGCCGCGACCCTGGGCTCCGCCAGCGTGCAGATCGCGCTGTTTTTCGACACGCTGATCGCGAGTTTCTTTCCAGGGGTCCTCACCGCGGTCAATTACGCCGACCGTGTCGACCAGTTGCCGCTCGGGACCTTGGGCATCGCGCTCGCCACTGTGCTGCTGCCCGAAATGTCCGCGCTGATCGCCAAGGGCGACGAGGCGGGCGCACACGCGGCGCAGAACCGCAGCGCGGCCCTTGGCTTGTTCCTGACGCTGCCCTTCGCCGCGGCGTTCATTCTGGTGCCGCAGACGATCATGCAGGGCGTCTTCGCGCATGGCGCGTTCTCGGTTTCCGCGGCCAACGTCTCGGCATCGGCACTGTTGGGCTATGGCATCGGATTGCCGGCGTTCGTATTGGTGCGCGTGATCGCCGCGACATTCTATGCGCGCCACGATACGGCGACGCCGGTGCGCGCGACCTTGCTTGCCGTCGTCGTCAATGTGGGTCTCAAATTCCTTCTGGTGATGGGATTTCATTTGGGCGCGCTGGGCGTGGCGCTGGGAACCTCGTTCGGCTCTTGGGCCAATGTCAGCCTGCTGGTGTTCCTGGCGCGCAAGCGCGGATTGCTCAAAGTCGACGATACTTTCCGCGCCGCTCTGTTGCCGTCGCTGCTCGCGGCCGCAGCGACGGGCGCAGCCGCCCTGGCTGCAAGCACTCTGGCCACACAGCTCGTTCCGCATCCCGGCGGGCTGCAGCGCGCAGCCGCGCTGGGACTGGCGGTGGCGGCGGGCGCCGCCGCCTATGGGATCTTGGGCGTTGTCTTCCGGCGGAGATTGCCGCTGGGAAGCCTGGTGAAAGGGTGATGCGCCTGTTCGTCGCCATAGCTCTGCCCGATGCGATCGCGCAGACGCTGTCGATGCTTCAATCCGGCGTTCCGGGCGCGCGCTGGCAGACGCGCGAGCAGATGCATCTGACGTTGCGCTTCATCGGCGAAGCCGACGGCAATCAGGCGCAGGCGATCGACGATGCGCTCTCGGCAATCGATGCACCGGTCTTCGAGCTCCAGCTTAAAGGCGTCGGCGAGTTCGGCGGCAGAAATCCGCGGGCCTTGTGGGCCGGCGTGGCGGCCAACGAAGCGCTCGCGCATCTGCAGCGCAAGATCGAGACCGCGCTGCAACGCATCGCATTGCCGGCAGAGGAGCGAAAATTCACGCCGCATGTGACGCTGGCGCGGTTGAAGGCTGCGCCGCGCGGTCGGGTGATGGACTTTCTCGTCCACCACGCGCTCTATGCCAGCGCCGCTTTTCCTGTCGGGGAGTTCACGCTCTTCTCCAGTCACCTCTCGCCGAATGGAAGCCTCTATCGCGTCGAGCGGAGCTATCCACTCAGGAGCGATGGTCCGCGCCCGTGATCCGCGGATTGAATTTCAGCTCTCGCGGTTTTCGATCGCGTCCATGGCGTCGTCCGAGAGGCCGAAGTGATGGCCGATCTCGTGGATCAGCACATGACGAACGATATCGCCCAGCCGTTCGCGGTTCTCGGCCCAATAGTTCAGGATCGGCCGGCGGTAGAGGAAGATCATGGTCTGCGCGGCGTGCACATGCCCGGCTTCGTGCGCCGCGAGATCGGGACCGTGAAACAGTCCGAGAATGTCGAACTCGCTTTCGATGCCCATGGCATGGATGACGTCTTCGTCCGGGAAGTCCTGCACCATGAATGCAATATTGCCGGCGAGCGTGCGGAATTCCGGCGGCAAAGCCGCAAAGGCGCCGCGCGCCATGATCTCGAAATCGTCCAGCGACGGCGCTTCGATCGGTGACCAGTCCATTGCGCGAGGCTAGTATGAACGCCGGAGGTTCGCCATGACCAAGCTCGATCCCGCGACGCGCAAGCAGGCGCTGCAGCAATTGTCCCATTGGCAGGAGGTTTCTGGCCGAGATGCGATCCGGCGCGAATTCAAGTTCCGGAATTTCGGCGAAGCCTTCGCCTTCATGACGCGGGCGGCGCTGCTCGCCGAGAAGATGGACCACCATCCGGAATGGACGAACGTCTACAATAAAGTCGAGGTCACGCTTAGCACCCACGACGCCGATGGTGTCACCGAGAAGGATCTGGCCATGGCAAGGGCGATGGAGACCTTCGCCGCCTAGGCGCCGCGTTACGGGATGGCAACCTTCGGAGCGTCAGCCCGTTCTTCTCATGCCTACAGAGGAGATAACAAATGGCGGACGGAAACGGGGGCGGCGGAAACTCGGCGCTGGCGCTGGTGGTGGGAATCCTGCTTGCCATCGTCCTGATCGGCGGCTTCTTCCTCTATAGCGGCGGCCATGGCGGCGGCACGGGCACGACCCATACCGTCAATCTGAACGTCCACACGCCCGGCAAACCGGGCGGCTGATCAGCGCTTCGGCGCGTTCTTCACCAGATCCTCGACCACGGACGGATCGGCAAGTGTGGTTATGTCTCCGAGGTTGGAGGTATCGCCCTCCGCGATCTTGCGCAGGATGCGGCGCATGATCTTGCCCGAGCGCGTCTTGGGCAGGCCCGGCGCGAACTGGATGACGTCGGGCCGGGCAATGGGCGAAAGGTGATTGGCGACGAACGTCTTCAATTCACCGGCCAGCGCAGGCGTCGGATCGTTGCCGATTGCGAGCGTAACGAAGGCATAGATGCCCTGGCCCTTGATGTCGTGCGGGAAGCCGACCACGGCGGCTTCGGCGACGCTCGAGTGCTCGACCAGCGCGGATTCGACTTCTGCGGTGCCGAGGCGATGGCCCGAGACGTTGATCACGTCGTCGACGCGGCCGGTGATCCAGTAATAGCCGTCTTCGTCGCGCCGGCAGCCGTCGCCGGTGAAATATTTGCCGCGATAGGTCTTGAAATAGGTGTCGACGAAGCGCTGATGGTCGCCATAGACCGTGCGCATCTGCCCGGGCCAGGAATCGAGCAGCACGAGATTGCCGCTTGCAGCACCCTCGAGCACAGCGCCGTCGGCATCGACGAGCTGCGGCCGAATCCCGAACAAGGGTGTCGTCGCGGAGCCGGGCTTCAGATCGGTCGCGCCGGGCAGGGGAGAGATGAGAATTCCGCCCGTCTCCGTCTGCCACCAGGTATCGACGACGGGGCAGCGGCCGTCGCCCACGACGCGATGGTACCATAGCCACGCTTCCGGATTGATCGGTTCGCCGACGCTGCCGAGCAGGCGCAGCGACGCGCGCGAGGTCTTCTTCACCGGGCCTTCGCCCTCGCGCATCAGCGCACGGATCGCGGTCGGCGCCGTGTAGAAGATATTGACCTCGTGCTTGTCGATCACCTCCCAGAATCGCGAGGTACTGGGATAGTTCGGCACGCCTTCGAACATCAGCGTCGTGGCGCCGTTGGCGAGCGGGCCATAGACGATATAGCTGTGGCCCGTCACCCAGCCGACATCGGCCGTGCACCAATAGATGTCGCCGTCGTGATAGTCGAAAACGTATTGATGCGTGAACGCGGCGTAGAGCAGATAACCGGCGCTCGTGTGCAGCACGCCTTTCGGCTTTCCGGTCGATCCCGAGGTGTAGAGGATGAACAGCGGATCCTCCGCGCCCATCGGCTCCGGCGGGCAGTCGGTCGAAACTTTCGCCGCTTCCTCGTGGTACCAGACGTCGCGGCCTTTGTGCATGAGCTGGTGCTTGCCGGTGCGGCGCACCACGACCACGCGCGTCACGTCGGGGCATTGCGTGAGCGCGAGGTCGGTGTTCGTCTTGAGCGGAATGGGCTTGCCGCCGCGAATGCCTTCATCGGCGGTGATGACGACGGTGCTGGCGCAGTCCTTGATACGGCCGGCGATGCTGTCGGGCGAGAAGCCCGCGAAGATCACCGAATGCACCGCGCCGATGCGCGCGCAGGCGAGCATCGCATAGGCGGCTTCCGGGATCATCGGCAGATAGATCGTGACGCGGTCGCCCTTCTTCACGCCCTGCGCCTTGAGCACATTGGCGAAGCGGCAGACCTCGCGGTGCAGCTCCTCATAGCGGATATGGCGCGACTCCTTGGGATCGTCGCCCTCCCAGATGATCGCCGTCTGTTTGCCGCGCGTTTTCAGATGCCGATCGAGGCAGTTGGCGCTGACGTTGATCTCGCCGTCCTCGAACCACTTGATGAAGAGGTTGTCCGGGTCCCAGGAGACGTTTTTCACCTTCGTGAACGGCTTGATCCAATCGAGCCGCTTCGCCTGTTCGCGCCAGAAACCCTCCGGGTCCTTGAGCGACTGCGCGTACATCCGCTCATAGGCGGCGGCGTCGAGGAAGGCGCGGCTCTTCCATTCGCTGGGAACGGGCAGGAGCGTGTCGGACATGCGAAGAGGCCTTGAAATTCGGTATGGATTTAGAGCGTAGACTTCGCGGCGCTTCAACCCTTCAGCGGCCAATCCTGTTTGCCGTGGATGACTCGCGCGATGGCGATCCCATCGCGCGCCACCCCGTAAATCAAGATATAAGGCGTGCCCGCCACGACAAGTTCGCGGGTTCCCTGACCGCGACCGGAACGTCCCATGCGCGGATGAGCTGCCAGCATGACGGATGCGGCGCGCAATCGCTCCACCATCTGGTCCGCCGCGTCGATGTTGTCCTGAGCGATGTATTCCCAAATGGCGTCGAGATTGCGCTCCGCAGTCCTCGACCAAACGATCTTCACGCCGCGCGCTTCCGAAGATGCTTGCGGCGATCCGCCGATTTTTCGCGCAATTTCCGGAACACCTCATCGTGGGCGACGCTCTGGCCGGCGTCAAGCTCTTGAAGGCCCACATTCACCGCTTCCACAAAGGCCAGTTCGTCGTCGACGTAACGATCCAGAATATCCTGCACCACCCAGGAACGCGTGCGCCGCGCCGCCTTGGCATAGGCTTCAAGACGCTTGGCCAGCTTGCCCGGGATGCGAGCCGTGATCGTCACTGACCCGGAAGTCTTCTTGCGCATTGTGTACCTCGTATTCACATGTACACATCATACGCGAACGAAAAGCTGCCGGCAATTCAGTCGAAATCCCCGTTATCCTGCCCCGGAAGGGGCGGCGGAAGGCGAATGGCGGCGGGGGTCTTGGAGAACTTCACTGGCGGCCGCATGGCGCGCCAGCCGCCTTCGCTGGGATGCTCGCGGACCTGGAAGAAATCCACCGCCTTCAGGTGCGGGTCTTCCAGCACCTCATCGAGGCCGTTGGCGCGCATGATCGGGATACGGTGCTCCTGGCCGAGCGCCATCCATTCCTCGACGGTGTGCGCCATCGCCGCCTCGCGCTGCATCGCGTAGTAGACGCCGACACGGCCGCCCTTGGGCGCCGAGAGAAAGCGTTCGCTCTCATAGGCGTTGGGGATGCCGCCCAGCTCCATGAATTTCGCCGACGCCGCGCGGCTCACCGGCTGGATGCAGATATGCCCGTCTTTGCATTTCAGCGGCCGGCGGTCGTTCGCCAGCGCCGGCGTATGGCCCATATGGCTCACCGGCGGTTCAAACGTCTCGCCATAGAGATGCTCGAGCAGGAGGAAATGCGTGAAGCACTCGAACATCGGTACTTCGACGAACTGACCTTCGCCGGTCGATTTCTGGTGATAGAGCGCCGCCAGGGTCGCCCAGATCGCGTGCTGGCTCGAGACCTTGTCGGCGACGAAGCTCGGCAGCAGCCGCATGTCCTCGCTGCCGTCGACGCGCGGCAAGAGATCGGCCGCGCCACTCGCGGCCTGCACCAGATCGTCGAAGGCCTGGCGTCCGGCATAGGGACCCTCGGAGCCGTAGCCGACGCAATGCACATAGACGATGCTGGGATTGAGCTTGGCCACGTCGTCATAGCCGAAGCCGAGCCGCGCCATGGCATCGGCGCGGACATTGTGGATGAACACCTGTGCCGACGGGATCAGCTTGCGCAACGCGTCGGCGCCTTTCTGCGCCTTCAGATCCAGCACCACAGAGCGCTTGTTGCGGTTCATGGTCATGAACAGCGCGCTCATATTGTCGCTCTTGGCGTGCTTGGAGCCGTGACGCTGGCGGTCGCCGCCGGGGTTCTCGATCTTGATCACGTCGGCGCCGAGATCGCCCAGCGTCTGCGTCGCGTAGGGCCCGAAGATGAACTCGGTCAGGTCGAGCACGCGGACGCCGTCCAAGGGCCCTTTGGCCAGCGGCTTGTCGGACATGGAGAAACCTCGTTTGATGGCACCAATAGCCGTTGGCGAGGGAGATTAAGCTATGGCGGCCAAGGGGCAAGCGGCGGCAAAGGGCGCGTGGCCGCCCAAGTCCATCAGCGAACGGAAGGTGAAGGCCGCCACCGGGCGCGGTTGGATGGGCTGGTTCATCATCTTGAACCGCGCCAATGCGAACGCCATGCCGCACAAAGAGATCGCGAAACTTCTGAACGACAGGGGCTGCCCCGCATGGTGGTCGCAGATGATTGCGGTCGAGTACGAACGCGCCCGCGGCGGACGGAAGAAAAACGAGCGGGCAGGCGGCACTTTCTCCGTCAACGTCACGAGAGTGATGCCTGTCGGCCTGCCCAGGCTCTTCGCGGCGGCAACGAACGAGAAATCCCGCAAAGACTGGTTCCCGGCGGGCGCATTCGACGAAAGTTCCAAGACCAAGGACAAATACTGGCGCGGCAATTGGAAGAAGGAGTGCAAGCTGGAATTCGGTTTCTATGCCAAGGGCGTCGGCAAATCGCAGATCGCGCTCGAGATCAGCAAGCTTCCATCCGAAGATGTTGTTGAGAAAGCGCGCGCGGCGTGGAAGAAGGCGTTCGGAAAACTGGAAAAGCAGCTGGTCTGATGCAACTCCACCTCTCATCTTGGCCGGAAATCGAGAAATATCTCGCGGCGTCCAAAGCTGTTCTCATCCCGATCGGCTCCACGGAGCAGCATGGCCCGAACGGGCTTCTCGGCACCGATGCGCTGTGTCCCGAGATCATCGCGCGTAAGGCGGGCGACGAGAGCGGCATCCTGGTCGCGCCAACCTTCAATGTCGGCCAGGCGCAGCACCACATGGCCTTTCCGGGCACCATCACGCTCAGGCCCACCACCATGATCGCGGCGATGCTTGACTGGGCGCAGTCGCTGACCCGCCACGGTTTCGAGCGGCTCTATTGGCTGAACGGCCATGGCGGCAACATCAACACCATCAACGCCGCGTTCAGCGAGATGTATCACGGCATCAGCTTCGACCGTGCGGGATCGAATCATCCGCCGCTGCGCTGCGCCTTGCGCAACTGGTGGGAGTTGAACGGTGTTGGCGACATCTGCCGCCAGCTGTTTCCGGTGGGCGAAGGCAGCCACGCCACGCCATCGGAGGTTTCGGTGACCTATTACGGCTATCCGCACGCGCAGAAGCGCGTGGAGATGTCGCCCAAGATCGCGCCGATGGGTCCGATCTACGACGCGGAGGATTACCGCAAACGCTTTCCCGACGGCCGCATCGGCTCCGACCCGAGCCAAGCCTCGGTCGAAGCGGGGGAGAAGATCGTCGCCGCGGCCGTGAAGGCCGTGATCGCCGAATTCAAGCAGTTCGCAGCGAGCTGATGACGACGGCTCCCAGCGGCGAGGCGGAAGCCGTCGTCGCGACGGAGGATCTGACGCGGCGCTTCGGGGACGTGGTCGCGGTCGATCGGGTTACGTTCAGCATCGCTCCCGACGAAATTTTCGCGCTAATCGGCCCCAACGGCGCCGGCAAGAGCACGCTCATCAAGATGCTCACGACCTTGCTGCCGCCGAGCGGCGGCATGGCGACGGTGGCGGGCTTCGATATCGCCAAGTCGCCGGCACAGGTGCGACGCCATATCGGCTACGTTCCGCAGCTGCTTTCGTCAGACCGCGAGCTGACCGGCTTCGAGAATCTCGTTCTCTCCGCCCGGCTCTATCTCGTTCCTCCCGCCGAGCGCGCGGCGAGGATCGAGGATGCCATTTCCATGATGGGGTTAAACGAGGCGCGCGACCGCCTGGTCGGCGATTACTCGGGCGGAATGTTGCGCCGGCTCGAAATCGCGCAGAGCACGCTGCATCGCCCGTCCATTCTGTTTCTCGACGAGCCGACGGTTGGTCTCGATCCCGGCGGCCGTCACACGGTTTGGGAGCATGTGCGCAAGCTCAACCGCGAACGTGGCACGGCTGTCCTGCTCACCACGCATTACATGGACGAGGCCGAAGCGCTCTGTCACCGCGTGGCGATGATCTGTACCGGAAAGCTGAAAGCGATCGGCACGCCAGGCGACCTCAAGGCGCTCTATGCGCCGGGGCGGACGCTGGACGATGTCTACCAGGTTCTGATCGGAGGCTGAACGATGTCAAACGGGACGGAAACCGCAGGCGACTTCGCGACCCATGTATTCGCCGTCGCCGACGCCGAGTTCCGCAAGCTGGTTCACGATCCGCTCGAGCTCTTCAGCCGCGCGGTTCAGCCGGTGTTGTGGCTGGTCCTTTTCGGCGAAGTCATGGCGCGGGTGCGCGGTATCACGCTTCAGGGCGAGCGCTATCTCGATTTCCTGGCGCCTGGCATCCTGGCGCAGAGCGTCCTCTTCGTTTCGATCTTCTACGGCATATCGGCGATCTGGGAGCGCGACCTGGGCGTCCTGCACCGCTACATGGTGAGCCCGGCGCCGCGCAGCGCCTTGGTGCTGGGCAAGGCGCTGTCTTCGAACGTGCGTGCGCTGTCGCAGGCGCTCGTCGTCTATATTTGCGCGCTGGTGCTCGGCGTATCCATGGATATGCATCTTGCGAATATCGCGGCGGTGATCGTTTTCATCGTTCTGGGATCGGCGCTGTTTTCGACCTTCTCGCTCATCATCGCCTGCATCGTGAAGACGCGGGAGCGCTTCATGGGTATCGGACAGATCCTCACCATGCCGATTTTCTTCGCCAGCAACGCGATCTACCCGATCGGGATCATGCCCGTGTGGCTCAAGACCGTCGCGCTGATCAACCCGCTGACCTACGAGGTGGACGGGCTGCGTGTGATGATGCTGCGCGGTTCCAAAAGCGCTGTCGGCCTCGGCACGGACTTCGCGGTGCTTTTCGTCATTTTTGGGTTGCTTCTGGTGGTCGCCACGCGCATGTACCCGCGCATGACGGAATAGGGGCGCGTTAGCTTTTGATGTCAGGCCGCCGCTTGACAGCGTGCGGCGTCGCGCCATGATCGTCCGTCCCCAGGGGCGCTTCCATGGTCATCGGCCAGCGGATGCTGAGATCGCAATCGTGCGGGTCCCTTTGAACCTGATCCGGTTAGAACCGGCGTAGGGAGAGGCCAAAGATGAACAAGCCCATCCTCGATACCGAGGTCTTGTCGATCACGCGTGGTCCATTGCCCGGTTCGCGCAAAATCTATGACGCCGGGGTTCCGTTCCGCGAAGTGGCCCTGTCGGGCGGTGAACCGGCGCTCAGACTTTACGATACCTCCGGTCCGTATACGGATGAAGGGGTCGGCATCGACATCGAAAAGGGCTTGCCGGCGCGACGCCGCGATTGGATTGGCGGGCGCGGCGACGTGGAGGAATATGACGGACGTTCGCGCAAGCCTGAGGACGACGGGCTGAAGCGCGGCGAATTGCTCTCCGTCGCGCAATTCGATCGCGCAGGCCGCAAACCGCTGCGCGGGAAAGCGGGCAAGAATGTCACGCAACTGCACTACGCGCGACTGGGCATCGTGACCGAGGAAATGAGATTCATTGCAGTGCGCGAGAACCTTGGACGCAGCGCCATTGCCGACGGCAATTCCTTCGGCGCAAACATCCCGCGCGAGATCACGCCGGAATTCGTGCGCGACGAGGTAGCGCGCGGCCGCGCCATCATTCCCGCCAACGTCAACCATCCCGAAAGCGAGCCGATGATCATCGGCCGCAACTTCCTGACCAAGGTCAACGCCAATATCGGCAATTCCATCGTCACCTCCGGCGTGGCGGAGGAAGTCGACAAGCTGGTGTGGGCGATCCGCTGGGGGGCCGACACCGTGATGGATCTCTCCACCGGCCGCCACATCCACACCATCCGCGAATGGATCGTGCGCAATGCACCGGTGCCTATCGGCACCGTGCCGATCTATCAGGCGCTGGAGAAGGTGGGCGGCATCGCCGAGGAACTGACCTGGGAAATCTATCGCGACACGCTGATCGAGCAGTGCGAGCAGGGTGTCGACTATTTCACCGTGCACGCCGGCGTGCGGTTGGCACATATCCCGCTTACCGCTGAGCGCGTCACCGGCATCGTCTCGCGCGGCGGTTCGATCCTGGCGAAATGGTGCCTGGCGCATCACAAGGAGAATTTCCTCTACACGCATTTCGAGGAGATCTGCGAGCTGCTCAAGCAATACGACGTTTCATTCTCGCTCGGCGACGGTCTGCGGCCCGGCTCGACGGCGGATGCCAACGACGCGGCGCAGTTCGCCGAGCTGGAGACCCTGGGCGAGCTCAACCGGATCGCGCAGAAGCACGACGTGCAGGTGATGATCGAAGGCCCCGGCCATGTGCCGATGCACAAGATCAAGGAAAACATGGACCGCCAGCTTGCCGCCTGCGACGAGGCGCCGTTCTATACTCTGGGGCCGCTGGTGACCGATGTCGCGCCGGGTTACGACCACATCACCAGCGCCATCGGGGCGGCGATGATCGGCTGGTTCGGCACCGCGATGCTCTGCTACGTCACGCCGAAGGAACATCTGGGTCTTCCCGACCGCGACGACGTGAAGGCGGGCGTGATCGCCTATCGGATTGCGGCCCACGCGGCCGATCTCGCCAAGGGCCATCCCGCCGCGCGCCTCTGGGACGATGCGATGAGCAAGGCGCGCTTCGAATTCCGCTGGCACGACCAGTTTGCCCTGGCGCTCGATCCGGAGACCGCGCAGGCCTTCCACGACGAGACGCTTCCCGCCGACGGCGCCAAGGTGGCCCATTTCTGCTCGATGTGCGGGCCGAAATTCTGCTCGATGAAGATCAGCGCCGAAGTCCGCGACGCGGCGCGCCAGCAGAACGACACGTTGTCCTCCGCCGATATCCGCGCCGCGATGGCGAGGAAGGCGCAGGAGTTCCGCGATCACGGAGGCGAAATCTATCTGCCGAAAGCCACAGCACGATGAATCGAGAGCCGGTCAGTCCGATCCGTCCACATCTCCATAACTGAACAACGGCAGGAACGCGGCGGACTGGCTTAGATCGAGGCCAAGGGGCAATTCGGTCGTGTAGACGAAGAGAGGATTTCCGTCGGCGTTCACGATCGCCTGGTCGTAATAGACGGGCTTGACCATGACTTTCTCGGTCGGCCCTTTACCCCAATATTCGACCGCGAATAGATTCTCGCTGAACGGGTTGTAGCGGTACCGGCCGTACCATGGATAAGTATCGACAGTCTTGCACCTGATCCTTTCCCTTGTATCTAACCCCTTGTATGCCACGGCAAACGCCGCCCCGTAGCCGGAGATCCGCGTCAGCGCGTCAAGCTTGAGTCTTTTCGACACGACTTCGGTCAGCACCGTGACCCCAACGGCGAACAGAGCGGCGTCCAATGCGTTTCGCCTCCACGCTCCCGTGTTTTCGGCAAGCGTGCCCTTCAAAACGTTCACGTGACTCACGGCCGCTCCGACTCCGAAGACGGAGATTCGATTGCCAAGGGGGTTCCACCATTTCGCGGCGCGGTCGCTGCTTTCGACCTGGTGAGGGTCTTTGGCCGGTTTGCGCATCACCACGCCCTCGGCTTCGCTCGTTGGAGAATGCTGGACGACGTGGGCAAGTTCATGTGCAATCAGGGCGCGGCCGGCGGATGTGCCGGGCTGATACGCGCCCGCTGCGAAAACAATGTGATTGCCGGCGTTATATGCACGCGCTCCGATCGCGTCGGCCGAGGCCGCGGCCTGCGCATGCGCGTGCAAACGTACATTGCCGAATTGGCGTCCGAAGCGCGGTTCCATGAAGGAACGCGTCCCCGCGTCGAGCGGCTCACCGGACGATTTCAAAACGTCGTGCACAATGGGAGGGGCGTGGGACGTGCCGTCTTTCGCGGTCTGGTGTGAGGAGGAAGTCCCGCCGGGAGAGCTGCTGTCCTTCCGCTGAATCGTGGCGGGGGCCGCATTCTGAGATTTACGGCCGCCACGTGCCGGCGAAAAAAAAGGGCGCGCGGCGGTGCGCGATGTGTGCGACGACCGGCTTGCGAATTGCGGCATCGACTCTCCAGTGCTGCTGAGTCGGATTGAAGGGAACGTTAGTATAGGTGTTGTCTACCAATTGTACCAATCGCAGATTGTCTTGGCTCGCGGGCCACGCGAAGCCTCGCAGACGGCCTGTGCTCGCCGCCAATGAAAGCGGTTCGTCCTCACATCCGCGCGCTCACCGAGCGGTGAGCACAAACACGGTCCAACGGACAAGGCTCGCAAATCGGGGCCGAACGCTTGCAGAGAGACTTTCCATGCGCGCGCAGTATGCCATAGGCGTTCTTCAGCCAGCGTGCTTCGCCCTGCGCAGCCTCGGCAAGGGCCGCGACAGCACCCCTGTACGTCTGGCCATAGGTCTTGCGTTCTTCGCAGAAACCGAGCCGCACCAGCGTGCGCAGCCCGTTGGACTCGACGCTTGGCAGCGCGGCGATGCCGCAAAACAGCATGATCCGGTCCGCGCCCGGGTCGCCGACCGAGGGAAATTTCTTGAGCACCCCGCGGGCCTTCGCGAGCGGCAGGGTCTTGAGTTTGTACACGATGTCGCCTTCGCATTCCGCGATCGCCAGGCGTCCGATCTCGATGAGCCGTTCGACGCGTTTCTGCGGGTGCATCCCGCCGCGCTTGGCGATGCTCGTGACGATCGGCATCGGAGCGTTGGCGATCTGGTGCGCTTGGAGGCCGATTTTCCGCTTGAACTCGCCGAACAAAGCGGCGCGTTTCTCGTCGTCGATGAGATAGCCGACGTTTTCCCACACCAGGATTGCGAGCGGATCGGTCAATGGCCTGTCAAGCGGATAAAGCGGCCCGAGCCGCTCGACCGCCGCCCTCAGTCCGATCTTTGATCCCGAGCCTCGCGTTCGCCTCTCTCTCGCCGCCATCGTGATTTGGCCTAGAGATAAGTGGCGGCCATGGCTGCCGCCGCGGCGGCCATGACGGCCGTCGAGAGCCAACCAAGCCACTTGAGACCCGGACTGCAGACGAACTCGCCCATGAGGCGGCGATGGCTCGAGACATACATCATCGCCGCCATCATCGGCACGGCGATGACGCCGTTGATCACCGCGCTCCAATAGAGCGCCGCGATCGGGTCGAGCCCCGAATAGTCGATGCCGAGACCAAGCGCCACGGCCGCGCCGATCACCGAATAGAACCCCACCGCCTCCCACGGCTTGTAGTCGAGCCCGATCTTCCAGCCGCGCGTCTCGCATACGGCATAGGCAGCAGAGCCGGCCAGCACCGGCACCGCAAGCAACCCCGTCCCCACGATACCGAGGCTGAACAGGACGAACGCGAATCTTCCGGCCAGAGGTTCGAGCGCGCGCGCAGCATCGGCCGCGGTCTGTATGTTGGTGGTTCCCGCCGCATGCAGCGTTGCGGCTGTCGAGATCATGATTGCCAGCGCCACGAGGTTCGATACAGCCATGCCGATGATGGTGTCGATCCGCATACGTTCGAACGCTTTGGGCGCCTCGGCAGGATCGTCCTTGAGCGGCTTCTCGTCGCCGTGGTGATCGAGCTCTTCTACTTCCTCCGCGCTCTGCCAGAAAAAGAGGTAGGGGCTGATGGTCGTGCCGAAGACCGCGACGATCGTCGTCGCCGCTGCAGGCGATAGTTCCGCATGGATGCCCAGCATCGCCAGCCCCGCGGCGCTCCAATCGATGTGCACCAGGAACACCACCGCGACGTAGGAAAACAGGCTGAGGGTCAGCACCATCAGCAATCTCGCGTAGCGTTTGTACGGGACGAACAGCTGCAACAGCACCGAAACCAGCGCGAATGCCACGGTGAAGGCATGCTGTCCGAAACCCATGGTGAGAGCTGCCGCTTCGCCCATGGCAGCAAGATCGGCACCGACATTGATCGTGTTGGCGACGAAAAGGAGGAACACCAGCATCATGACCAGCCAGCGCGGCATGACCTGCGTCATGTTCGCCGCAAGTCCCTTGCCCGAGATGCGCCCGATATGGGCGCTGACGAGCTGGATCGCCGCCATCAGCGGAAACGTGATGACCACGGTCCATAACAAGCCGAAGCCCGATTGCGCCCCGGCCTGGCTATAGGTCGCAATCCCGCTCGGATCGTCGTCGGCGGCGCCGGTGATCAGCCCGGGTCCGAGCTGCTTCAGGAGCGCGACGGAACGCAGCCTCGCTCTTAGCGTCGAAAAGTCGCGAAGCGGATTGGACGTCATCCCATCGTCACGACGACTTTGCCTTGGGCCTTGCGGTCGGCGAGCATCCGGATGGCTTCGCCGGCGCGGGCCAATGGGAAGCGCGCGGAGATGTGCGGCTTGAGCTTGCCTTCGACGGTCCAGCGCAGGATCTCGGCCAGGTGCTCCTGGTTGCGCTTCGGATTGCGCGCGGTGAACGCGCCCCAGAAGACCCCCAGGATGTCGCAGCTCTTGAGCAAGGTCAGATTGAGCGGGATGCTGGGAATCCCGGCAGTGAAGCCGATGACGAGATAGCGCCCCTCCCAGTTCATTGCGCGCACGGCAGGTTCGGCGTAATCGCCGCCGACAGGATCGTAGAGCACGTCCGCGCCCTTGCCGCCGGTCAGGTTCTTGATCTGCTCGGAGAATTCCTTCTGCTGATCGCGGCTGAGTTTACCCGACGGATAGACGAATCCGTCATCGGCGCCATGCTGCTTCGCGAGAGCGACCTTCTCCGGGCTGGACGCGCCGGCGACCACGCGCGCGCCGAACGCCTTGCCGAGCTCGACCGCGGCCAGGCCCACGCCGCCGGCGGCGCCCAGCACCACTAGCGTCTCGCCGGGCTTCAATTTTGCGCGATCCTTGAGCGCGTAATGGGAGGTGCCGTAGGTCAGGATGAGGCCCGAGCCGGTTTCGAAGTCCATGCCGTCCGGCATCGGGATGCAGCGGTTGGGATCGACCAGCACCTGCTCCTGCATGCCGCCATTGCCGATCGACGCGATCACGCGGTCGCCGGCCTTGAAGCGCGTCACGCCTTCTCCCAATTCCTTGACGACGCCCGAGATTTCGGCGCCCGGAGCAAACGGCAGAGCGGGTTTGAACTGATATTTGTTCTCGATGATCAGCACGTCCGGGAAATTCACGCCGCAGGACCTGACTTGAACGACGATCTGCCCCGGCCCCGCGTGGAGCTCGGGGACGTCGCTCAGCACCAGGTTTTCGGGCGGGCCGTATTCCTTGCACAGCATGGCTTTCATGGACGTCTCCGAATGTCGAATGGCCGCGACCTTAGCCGGGAACCACCCTTCGCGAAACTGCGTTTCCGGTCCTATAATCGCGCGCGGGAGGGGTCCCGCTTCTCCAAGGATCGCAATGCCATGAAGACCTATCTCGCAACCGCCGGACTGGCGCTCGCGCTGGCCGCCGGACAGGCGCACGCGGCGGGCGCCTGCCTGCGCCAGGCCAACATCTACAGCTGGAGTGCGCTCAACGACAAAACCGTGATCGTCGAGGACGATTTCCACAACAAGTACAAGCTCTCGCTGATGAGCCCTTGCCTCAATCTGCAATACAAGCTGGCGTTGGGATTTCGCACGTTCGGCGGCACCGCCCTGTCCTGCGTGACCCGTGGAGACGAAGTGATCGCGAGCAGCCCGATCGGTCCGCAGCATTGTCCCATCAGCAACATCGCGCCCTACACCCCAGATATGGAAAAGGCCGACAAGGCTGCGGCAGCGGCAGCCAAGGCTCAACACTGAATTTGAAAATTCGCCCTCTCCCTCGACAAGGGGGAGAGGGAATTCTTATTTGAGGAGCGGGCCGGGCCGCCGTTCGCCCACGGCTGTTCCGACTGTGTTGACAACCGGCGCCGTCAGGATCGATTGCGCGGCATCGTCGTCGCCGAGCAGGCCCAATCGCGAAAGCAACGCTGCCATCGCTGTCTCAGCGGCACGCGCGGCGCCGTCGTCGATCTTGAGCGCGATACCATAGCCGAGTTCGGGCACCATGGCGGCGAAGAAGCCCTCCGCGCCCGTCTTCACCGCGGCGCGACCCCTGGTGCTGCGCATCAGAACGGCGCAGGCGCGGCCGGTTCCCGACACGAGCTCGGGATGTGCGGTCATGGCCGCCACGATGCGCTCTCCACGCGATCCCGCCATCGTCGCGAAAGCGCGCGCTTGCGCCGCCAGGGGCAAAGCGAAATTGGGCGCCGCGCAACCATCGACGCCCCAGGGAATTTCGCCGCTTGCGCCGGACAATTCCGACAACGCGCGCACCACCGCCTGTTGGACCGGATGATCGTGGCGCTCATAGCCTTTGGTTGCGATGTCCCAGTGCCGCGCAACGCTCAGGAACCCCGTGTGCTTGCCGGAGCAATTGTTGAAGATCCGCGTCGGCTTCTGGCCGCGGCGGATCATCGCCTCGGCCACAGGCTCGTAGCGCGACGGGTGCGCGCCGCAGGCCAGGTCGCTTTCGACGCAGCCGATGCGCGCGAGCCAGGCTGCGACACGCTCGGTATGCATCGGCTCGCCGGAATGCGAGGCGCAGGCGAGGGCGATTTCTTCCTGGTTGAGCCCGAAAGAGGAGGCCGCACCGGACTCGATGAGCGGCAGCGCCTGAATCGGCTTCAGCGAAGAGCGCGGATAAATCGGCGTCTCGAGGTCGCCCAGCGAGAATTCGATCTTTCCGGACGCATCTGCCACCGCGATCGATCCGCGATGGACGCTCTCCACCAGCGCGCCGCGGGTCACTTCTACAAGAATCGGATTCGCCATCAGCGTTCGTAGCCCAAAACCTCGAAGTCCTTTTGGCACAATTCGTACACGATCCGCTTCTGCTCGTCGGTCAGAATTTCCCGGGCGGGCCTGGTGTCCTTTCGTGTCCGGCTCTTCATGCGCGGCAACTCGTTCGGAAACGCGATCCCGAGCCTTTCGCACGCGCTCTTGAGATCTGTCTCAAGACTTTCGTAGCGGATGAATGCGTCGACGGCGACGTCGCCGCCGATCGTCCAGATCGGATACCCGGCAAACCCGCCCTTGCGAATCGTGCGATCCAGGAACTCCGCGAAATCCTCGCCACGCCGGTTGTGCTTGTTGAGCCTGTAATAAGCCTGAGACACGGCTTTTTCATAGGGATGGCGCTCCACGGTCAGTTTGAAGGCTTCTTCCCAGAACCGGGGATCGACGCGCTCCTTGATCTCCTCGGCGGTCATGTGGCTGTAAAATTCGCCGCGCTTGCGGGCGCCCCGTGTCTGCTTGCGCTGGGCCCTGAACTGCCGGTACGTGCGGGGCGCGGGCGGAGCGGCTTCGGGGTCGAGACGGCCGGCGATCGGGATGTTGGAGCCCGGATAGAACACGTCGTCCGCCTTGCTGATGACGTCCTCGCGTCCGCAGCCGCTGGCGAGCACCGCCTCCACCGACGTGCTGGCGGTCTTCTTGGTCTTGATGAAAATGAATTTCCTGGAATAGGACACGATCATGCGTCGAACATTTCGATCTGGCTGAAGCCGCCGGCGACGCCAAGCTAATGCGGCCGCAGTCCCAAAGGCAATGTGCGTGAATGGCTTATGGCGGCGGCCTGCGATACGGTCGCACCGCGGGGAGAGGAAGGCGAAGTCAGTGCGCGGTTATTTCGCGATCGGAGTCGACGGCGTCTCCAAGCCGATGAATCTCGGCAATCTGCTGCGCATTTCGAACGCGTTCGGGGCGAGCTTCTTCTTCACCGTCAATGCGCAGGTGAGCCTGAAAGACGCGCAGTCCGATACGTCGCGCGCCCAGGGAAATATCCCCGTCTATGCCTTTCCCGAAGCGGCGGCATTCCGCCTGCCGGTCGGGTGCCGGCTGGTCGGCGTGGAGATCACCGACGACGCGGTGGAGCTTCCGCGCTTTCGCCATCCCGCCTCGGCGGCCTATGTCTTCGGTGCCGAGCGGCTGTCGCTGTCGCCCGCCGTGATCGAGCGCTGCGAGTTCGTGGTCAAGATTCCCACCCGTTTCTCGATCAATGTCGGCATGGCAGGCGCCATCGTGATGTACGACAGGCTGATCAGCACGGGCGGCTATGGCGAACGGCCGATCGCGCCGGGACGTCCGCCCGAGCCCCCGCCGACGCATATGTGGGGCGCGCCGATCGTCAGGCGGAACAAATGACAAGGCCTCGCCAGTCTGTATAGTGCCGCCCCCATGAGTCCCCCAGCCCTTTCCATTTCTCACCTGCGCAAGGTCTATCGCCGCGGCACGGTCGCGGTGCAGGACCTTTCGATGACCATCGAAGCGGGCGATTTCTTCGGCTATCTGGGACCGAACGGCGCCGGCAAGTCGACGACGATCCACTGCGTCACCGGCATCGCCACGGTGACATCGGGCACGGTCGAGGTCTTCGGCATCGATGCGGTGAAGAATTATCGCCAGGCAAGGCGGCTCATCGGCCTCAGTCCGCAGGAATTCAACGTCGACCAGTTTGCGACGCCACGCCAGATCGTCGACTGGATGGGCGGCTATTTCGGAATGGGCGCCGCCGCGCGCAAATCGCGCACCGACATGCTGATCGAGCGCTTCGACCTCACCGAGCACGCCCGGAAGCCGTTCCGCGAATTGTCCGGCGGTCTCAAGCGGCGGGTGATCTTGGCGCGCGCGCTGATCCACGACCCGCAGCTCCTGATCCTGGACGAGCCGACGGCGGGCGTCGATGTCGAGCTGCGCCGCGACCTGTGGCGCTATCTCCAGGAACTTAATCGCGACGGCAAGACCATTCTGCTTACCTCGCACTATCTGGAAGAGGTGGAACGGCTCTGCCGCACCATCGCCATCATTGCGGGCGGCAGGATCGTGCGCCATGGGCCGGCGGGCGAATTCACCGCGGGCGGGCTCGAGACCGCCTATCTCGAAGCCACGGGCGCGGAGCCCGATCACATCGCGGGGGCGGCATGAGCACGGTCGAAGAGATCAAGCGTCACCCCATGGGCATCAACTGGATCGGGCTCGGCACCATCGTGCGCCGGGAAGTGTCGCGCATCATGCGCGTGCCGATCCAGGCCTTCATCGCGCCCTGGATCTCGGCGCTCTTGTTCATCTTCATCTTCGGCTTCGTGCTCGGCAGCCGTATCAAGGAGATCGGCGGGCACCGTTATCTGGAGTTCGTTCTCCCCGGCATCCTGATGATGAACATCATCAATGCCGCGTTCCTGCAATCGACCTCAGCGATCTACTTCCAGCGCTTTCTGCGCTTCATCGAGGAGACTCTGGTAGCGCCGCTCTCCTATGTCGAGATGATCGCCGGCATGCTGGTGTGCGTGGTCATCCGCTCGGTGGTGACGGCGCTCGGCATCCTCGTGATCGCCGCGTGTTTCGGAGTCACGGCTGTCGACAATATCTTCGCGTTCCTGTTCTGGGTGATTGCAGTCTCGGTAATCTTCGGCGAACTCGGCATCATCGTTGGGCTTTGGGCCAAAAACTTCGAGCAGCTCAACATCCTGAACGTCTTCTTCATCAATCCTTTGGCGATGGTGGGAGGCGTGTTCTCGACGATCAACATGATGCCTCCATACTTGCGCTTTCTCGGCTATGGCAACCCATTCTTCTACTGGATCAACGGGCTGCGCGATGCGATGATCGGCTTCCATGAAGGACCACCCGGCGTGGGCCTCGCGCTGACGCTCGGCTTGATTGTGGTACTCAGTCTCGCGACGTTGCGGCTTTACGCGACCGGCTATGGCTTAAGGGAGTGAGACCATGAAGCGGCGCGACGCCAGCTGTGCGGTGATCGGGGCAGGGGACTTCATCGGCTCCGCGATCGCCAAGCGTTTCGCTCGCGAAGGCTATACAATCTTTGCTGGACGCCGGACGGCGGAGAAGCTTGAAAGACTCAAATCCGAGATCGAGGCCGAGGGTGGGCGCTGCATTGCCCGCGGACTGGATGCGCGTAAGGAGGATGATGTCGCGGCCTTCCTGAGGGAGACCGATACTGATGCGCCGCTCGAAGTCTGCATCTTCAATCCCGGCGCCAATGTGCAGTTTCCGCTCACGGAAACCACCGAGCGCGTGTTCCGCAAGGTGTGGGAGATGGCTTGCTATGCCGGTTTCCTCGCGGGCCGCGAAGCTGCGAAGCTGATGTTGGCGCGAGGACAGGGGACCATTCTCTTCACCGGCGCTACGGCGAGCCTGCGCGGCGGCATCGGTTACGCGGCGTTCGCCAGTGCAAAGGGCGGCTTGCGCAACATGGCGCAAAGCATGGCGCGCGAGCTGGGACCGAAGAACATCCATGTCGCGCATCTGATCATCGATGCCGGAGTCGACACGGCGTTCGTGCGCGAGCGCATTCGCGCGCGCGGCGGCGACGAGGCGGTGGACAAGATCGCGCCGGATCAGCTGATGAACCCGGACAGCGTGGCCGAGGCTTATTGGTATCTACACGGCCAAACGCGCGACGCTTGGACGTTTGAGCTCGATCTGCGTCCCTATGCGGAGAAATGGTGATGGCGCAGGTCGACTTCTTCTTCGATTTCGGCAGTCCCAACGCCTATCTGGCGCACAAGGTGATACCGGGCATCGAGGCGCGCACCGGCGCCAAATTCGAATATGTCCCCATCCTGCTCGGCGGCGTGTTCAAGCTCACCAACAACCGTCCGCCGATGCTCGCGTTCGGCGAGGTCAAGGGCAAGCTCGCATACGAGCAGCGCGAGACCGAGCGGTTCATCGAGCGCCACGCGATCACATCGTTCCGCTTCAATCCGAATTTTCCGGTCAATACGCTCGTGCTGATGCGCATGGCGGTCGCAGCCGAACAGGCGGGCCAGCTGGCGTCCTATGTCGAAGCGGCGTTCCATCACATGTGGGAAGAGCCCAGGAAGATGGACGATCCCGCCGTGATCGAGTCCGCGCTGGCGCAATCGGGCCTCGACGCCAAAGCGCTGATGGCCGCGGGCCAAACGCCTGAGGTCAAACAGAAGTTGATGGACAACACCGAGCGCGCTGTAGCCCGCGGCGTCTTCGGCAGTCCGAGTTTTCTTGTGGGCGACGAACTCTATTTCGGCAAGGACCGCCTGCGCGAAGTCGAGGACCTGCTCCTAGGCCGTTAACGTTTTCGCGTGGATTTTCAGTTGCTTGCCGCCGCAAAAGCGGGCATTGCGACATAGAACCGCCGAAATTCTGTCCCATCTCGACAGCGCGCAAGGGAGTTGAAGATTCATGATCGTCTGTCAGCGCATTTTGCTTGCCTCTTTGCTCGCAGCCGCTGCCGTCGGTGCGGCGCAGGCGGAACCGCCGGCCTTGATTGGCACCTATAAGGACTGGTCGGCGTACAAAGGCGTTTCCGACAAGAACCAGGTCTGCTACGCGATGGCGAAGCCGAGCGCCACGTCGCCCAAGAAGGCCGCGCGCGATCCGATCTATTTCATGGTCAGCGACTGGCCGGCCCGCAAGGCGAAGGGCGAGCTCGAAGTCGTGCCCGGTTACCCGTACAAGAACGGCGGCAGCGCCACCGCGCAGGTTGGCGGGGAGAAATTCGAGCTCTTCACGCGCAACGAGGGGAGCGGCGGCAGTGCTTGGGTCGAAGATCAGGACAAAGAAAAGCAGCTTCTCGAAGCCATGAAGAAAGGCTCGACGATGACGGTCACCGGAGTGTCGCAGCGCGGCACCATGACGCGCGACACCTATAAGCTCGCCGGCATCAGCGAGGCGGTCGAAAAAGCCAACGCGGCCTGCGGGATGTGACCCAACGGCAAGAAAAGCCGGGCGCAAGATTTGATGAGGCCGTGGACGGAAGGGGCGTTTCGCGAGGTTCGCCGGCCTGCTAGCGTCCCGGCCAAAGGGTCGGGGGAAGCTATGGATCGCCGTGATTTTTTGAAACAGACGTCGCTGGGCGGCGTCGGTCTTGCGCTGTCGAAGTCGTCCGCATCCGCAAATTCATTGAAGGACGCGCCGCCGAATATTCTGTATGTCGTGCTCGACGAATTGCGCTTCCCGAAAGTGTTTCCGGCGGGCGTCAAGGATGTCGGGCAGTTCCTGCACCGCTTCATGCCGAACACCTACAGGCTCTGGAAGAACGGCGTGAAATTCGCAAGGCATTTCACCGCCGGAAACGCCTGCACGCCCTCGCGCAGCGTGCTGATGACCGGCCTCTACACCCAGCAGACCTGGATGCTGCAGACCCTGAAAGGGACTCCGGATACCAAGATCTCGATCCCGCCGGTGCTCGATCCCGCCTTTCCGACCTATGGCAAATTGCTGCGCAAGGCCGGCTACCAGACGCCCTATATCGGCAAATGGCACTTGTCGCTCACCAAGAAGGTCGGCGATCTCAATCACTACGGCTTCGACAGCATGACGCATCCCGATCCCACGGGCGCCAATCTGCAAGGCAGCGTCGGCGATCACACCAACGGCTACTTGAACGACCGGGATATCGCCGCCCAAGCCGCCTCATGGCTTTCGCAGCGCACGACGAGCGAGCAGCCTTGGTGCCTGACGGTCTGTTTCGCCAATCCGCACGACCACATGTTCTTCTGGGCCGGCACGGAATTTCAAACCTACAACAACCTCTTCGATGCCCAGTCCACCTATCTGCCGAGCACCTTCTACTCGACCAACAACGGCACGAACTATCCGCCGGTCGTGTCGTGGGACGACGACATCCTCAAGAACCCGCCGGCTTACGGCTATCCCGCCGTTCCGCCGAACTGGGAATCGGCGGCACAGATTGCGGCAAACAAGCCTTCGACACAGACTTTCGCACGCGCCATCACCCAATATGTCTGGGGCGGCATCAGCGACGATCCCGGCCAGAGCGAGTTTTCGCTCCAGCCGTATCCCGGCATTCCCGGTGCGGGCATGGCGCTGGCGCCGTACAGCTATTGGCAGCGCAACCTGGACAGCTACACCCAGATCATGGGACTTGCGGATCAGCAGGTCGGCGCGGTGTTGGACGCCTTGCCGCCCGATGTCGCCGAGAACACCGTCATCGTCTTCACCGCCGACCATGGCGACTACGCAGGCGCGCACGGCATCGTCGCCAACAAATGGGGAAGCGGTTATGACGAAGTGTTCCACGTACCTCTCATCGTCTTCGATCCGACCGGCCGCTTTGCTGGCGACGTCGACACGGTGCGCGACGAGCTGACGTCTTCCGTCGACATGTTTTCGCTGCTCGTCAGCCTGGGCCACAACGGCAGCCAGCATTGGCTCGCCGGCAAATACGGCCCGGTCTATGGCCGCCGGCACGACATGATCCCGATGCTGCAATCGGCCGCCGCGCCGGGGCGCGATTTCGTCCTGCTGGTCACCGACGAAATCTCGCTGCCGGTCTACAATTTCAACGACGCGCCGCTGCATATCGTCGGTGTACGGACCAAAGACGAAAAGCTCGTCACCTATTCGAAGTGGCACAAATTTTCGACACGCGTCGCCGGGCATAGCGTGGAGCTCGAATTCTACGACTATGCGACGCCAGGCGGCCGCGCCGAGATCGACAATACGCCGGACGATCCGCGCGCGCGGCAATGGGCCAAGCGTCTACACAAGGATATCGTGCCCAATGAACTGCGCGCTCCGTTGCCGCCGCCGCTGATCTATTCCCAGCTCAAGGCGGAACTCCAATGGGTGGAGTTTGCCGACCTCGTCGCGCACGCAAAGGGCAATCTTCTCAAGCAATGGCTGGGGCTTGGCGGCGATGCCTAATCGGGGCCCAAAAAAGCCGTAGCGCGGGTCCCGGATCGGCTATAAGCGGGCGATGAAAGACCGTCACCCGCTTATCGGGCTGTCCACAACCGAGCTTCAAGCCGCGCTGAGCGCCGCCGGCGTGCCGGGGAAGGCTGCGCCGATGCGCGCGCGCCAGCTTTGGAACTGGATCTACGTCCATGGTGCGCGCGATTTCGCGGCGATGAGCAATCTCGCCAAGGATTTCCGTGCTCTGGCTTCGGAGCGCTTTTCGTTGGCGCGCCCCGAAACCGTCAGCGAACAGATCTCGAGCGACGGCACGCGCAAATGGCTGTTGCGCGGGGAGGGCGGCCAGGAATTCGAGACTGTATTCATCCCGGAACCCGGCCGCGGCACGCTGTGCGTTTCCAGCCAGGTGGGGTGCACGTTGAATTGCCGCTTCTGCCACACCGGCACGCAGAGGCTGGTGCGCAATCTGACGCCTGAGGAAATCGTAGGTCAGGTCATGGTGGCGCGCGATGCGCTGGGCGATTGGCCGAGCACGGGCGAGAACCGCAGGCTGACCAATGTCGTGATGATGGGCATGGGCGAGCCGCTCTACAATTTCGACAACGTCAAGTCCGCGCTCGCCATAGTCGCGGACGGCGACGGGCTGGCATTGTCGAAACGGCGCATCACGCTGTCGACCGCCGGCGTGGTGCCGATGATCAAGCGCGCCGGCGAAGAGATCGGCTCGGCGCTGGCGATCTCGCTGCATGCGGTGCGCGACGAGACCCGCGACGTTTTGGTGCCCCTGAACAAGAAGTATCCGATCGCCGAACTGCTTGAGGCCTGCCGCGGCTATCCCGGCGTTTCCAACGCGCGGCGTATCACCTTCGAATATGTGATGCTCAAAGGCGTGAACGATTCGCTCGCCGAGGCGCGCGAGCTGGTGCAACTCATCCGCGGCATCCCGGCCAAGATCAACCTGATCCCGTTCAATCCCTGGCCCGGTGCGCCATACGAATGCTCGGACTGGGCGCAGATCGAAAAGTTTGCCGAGATCGTCAACCGCGCCGGCTATGCCTCGCCGGTGCGCACGCCGCGCGGCCGCGACATCATGGCGGCCTGCGGCCAGCTCAAGAGCGAAAGCCTCAAGCGGCGCGCCAGCGAGCGGATGACGCAGATGCGCTCTGCCGTGCTGGCACGGATGCCGGGGTAAGAGGCGGCGGACAGCCTTAGGACGCGGGGATGGGCGGATCAGCCTTCGGGGACAGCCCGAATGTCCTTCGCCCAAGCGAGCCCGGAGCCGCACCAGATCTGTCGATTGGGCACGATCTCGGCGCGCTCGCGGAGCGCGCCAAGCCGCAGATTGTAAGCGACCGGCCTATCCGGCGCCGTCGCGTAAATCGGAGTTCCGCAAACTCCACAGAAGGCCTGCGCGCGCCTGTTGCCGCTGTCGGCCGTCTTCACATAGATCGTCGGCGCGCCGCGCAGAAGATGGAAGTTGTCCGCACGGGCCGGGACGCTGGCCCGGAACGGCGCACCGGAAAATGTCTGGCAATCGGTGCAGTGGCAGATTCCGCATTGCGCCGGATCGACTTCGGCCTCCCAGGCGATCGCGCCGCAATGACATCGTCCGCTCACATGCATGCTGTCCTCCTGTGTGGGAGCCTGGAGTCTTGGCGACGCTCGAAAGCAAGGTCAATTCGGCGACGCCTGTGTCAAGTTCCCTCATCCCAACATTTGTTTATATGCCAAGCATTCGAAGCACTTATCCCTTGCATTGCCGTGACGTTCATGTTCGTATGCGTTCGCGCTTCGCGTGTTCTGCAAAAGCACTGCGGCCTGTCATTCGAAGATCGGTCCGGTGGAATCGCCGCGAGAGGGAGATCGGCGGTCCACAAAGTGCGGGACGATGCGAGCGCATCGACGATCCGCTTGTCCGGCGTGCGCGGGGGCACTTCGCCGTGCCCAGGCGCGCCTGCGCGGATCGGCACTTGGCTGACTGCGGTCCGAGACGGGGCTTCGGAGGGCCGCACGTGCGAGCGCGCGAGCCCGGTGCGCGCGCCGTTCGTGCGCGTCGATTATAATCGTTGTCGATTTTAGGCAAATGTCGTCAAAATCGCGGCGGAGTTCCATTATGTACTCCGTACACGTATCAAATCACGTCTGCGTGAGAAAAACGTAACTTGATGGAACTTTCTTCTTGGTCCCTTGTGGCGGCGTCTCGTGGCTGGGACGCAAGAAGAAAGGGTTGTCGATGCGTGACTCACATTCGCGGAATGCGAACCTGCGCAAGCTTGGGCTTGCAGTTCTGTTGGGAATAGGGGGGCTGGCGATCAGCCTGCCGGCAAGTGCCGCCACCGCCAAGAAGACTTTCGACGAGGAGTTCAATTCATTGAGCTTGTGGGATGGAACCTCGGGAACCTGGGCGACCGATTTCTGGTACGATCCGCTCAACGGCAACGGCAATACCCTCGAGAACAACGGCGAGCAGGAATGGTACATCAACTCCAACTATCCGCCGACCTACGGCTCGCGTCCGTGGAGCGTGCATAATGGCTATCTCACCATCCGGGGCCGCCACGCCGGAAAGGCGCTGCAGCCTTTGATCAACAATTACAAATACACCTCCGGCGAGCTGAACACCTATCACTCGTTCAGCCAGCTTTACGGCTATTTCGAGATGCGCGCGATGCTGCCGCCCTCGCAAGGCATGTGGCCGGCGTTCTGGATGTTGCCCGAAGACGGCTCGTGGCCGCCCGAGATCGACATCATGGAGGTCCTCGGCAACGATCCGACGACGCTCTACACCAGCGCGCACAGCGAGCAGAACGGTCAGGAAGTCAACTACGGCACGGCTGTGACGGTGCCCGATACCAGCAAGGACTTTCACATCTACGCGGTGGACTGGGAGAAGGACAAGATCACCTGGTATTTCGACAACAAGCAGGTGTATCAGATCAACACGCCGCCCGACATGCACAAGGCGATGTTCATCGAAGTCAATCTCGCCCTTGGCGGCTACTGGCCTGGCAACATCGACAAGACCACGATTCTTCCTGGTCTGATGAAGGTCGACTACGTCAGGGCCTATTCGTCCAAGCCGTAGTCGAAGGACGGTTTGGACAGCGGCCGCACTGGGGCGTGGCCAAGATTGGGGCGAGGGCGCATCCGCACCCACGCCCCAATTTCCATTCGGCCTCATCTCTCGACATGGCGGCGCGCGGAGCGCAGTTCGAGCTTGTTGCCGAGCACGTCAAAGCGCTCGGTTGCTGGTTTTTGTCAGCACTGGCGATTGTATACTAGAGCTGAATCCGATCAGGTTGAAGCATACCCTGCCTTCTTGAAGTAGCCGCGGCATTGATCTGGGGAGAAGAGCGGGATTGCTTTTCCGATCTCGTCGATGATGTCGGGGATTGTGCGTTTTCTTGCCTTGCGCAAATGGGCCTTCAAGGTGGCGAAGGAGAGTTCGATCGGATTGAGGTCCGGGCTGTAGGCGGGCAAGTAGCGCAGCTCGGCGCCCGCGCCTTCGATGAGCTCGCGCACATCGTCCGGCTTGTGGGCGCCAAGATTGTCGAGGACGACGATGTCGCCTTGCTTCAGCGTCGGGACCAAGCATTGGCGGACATACTCGATGAAGGTGGCAGCGTTCATCGCCCAGTCGATGGCGAAGGGCGCCTTCATGCCGTCCAGACGTAAGGCGACGACGAAGGTGACGATCTTCCAGTGTCCCCAGGGAACCCGGCCGAGCGCGCGTTTGCCGCGTCTGGCGCGGCCATAGAGCCGCGTCAGTTTGGTCGAAGCGCCCGTCTCATCGATGAAGACCAGCTTGGCCGGATCGAGCGATGCCTGCCCGGCCTTCCAAGCTTCGCGAGCTTCGGCAACGTCAGGCCGCTCCTGCTCGCTGGCGTGCACGGTTTTTTTTAAGCGTGATCTTCTCTTTGGCCAGGAAACGCCAGACCGTGCCGTAGCCGACGACGACCCCGCGCTGGCGCAACGCGGCACGAAGCTCCTCGATCGTCAGATCGTTGACGGCATCGAGCTGCTCCTCGATGAAGGAGCGTTCGCCGCCAAGCCGCGAACGGTGATCGCCGCCCATCGGCCGCGCCGCCACGCTGCCGTTGTCGTGGTGCCGGCGCATCCACTTCACCGCCGTGCTCGGGCTGACGCCAAAGATCTCCGCTGCCTCCCGGCGCGATAGGCCGCCTTCAATCGCGCCGACAACACGCTCTCGCAAATCCAGGGAATAGGGTCGAGCCATCGCTGCTGGCCTCCAGCCCAGCCAGCAGCTTGAATCACGATTCGTCAAATCCGTGAATCCCGCCCGATTCAATCAGGTCGGATTTTGCTCTAGGGAAATGCGGATAACCGGATTAAGGAATTCTAGACGGGCCGCTACTCGTTCCAAGGCTTCACGTGCACACCCCGGGGTTTCTCGCTAGCGCACCACTACAAAGGCCAAACTCAAAGGTTGCATTCACAGATTCGCGGCATTTCGGTCGAAGTGCTAATCTTTGCAGCGAGGCGGCCCGGGCTGTGGTCATGCCGCCCCAATATAGGGAGGGACTCAAGATGATCCATATTCGTTTGAGCTTAAGCGTCACCGGCATAATGCTCACGATAACTTCAGCGTTGGGGGCAACTCCGGTTCTCTCCGGAAAATACCTTTACTCACAAGTATCCGACTGCGCATCGACTGTGGACGGCACATCGTTTCCATCAAGTATGATGAGCGCTCTCACGACGTTCAACTCGAGCACTGGTGCGCTGAGCTACGTCGGCTCAATTGTGCATTTCGCCGGGGTAAACTCATACAAAATCGATCCCGTGAGCGGAAATACGACGTTCTCAAATACCAAATCAACGCTCACAATCGGTACGGAGGTCTATCAAGTCACTTACAGCGCGAAGCAGGGAAACGTGATCGCGCTTTCGGGCGTTGGCACCAGTATCCCCCAAACAGGCGAGACTTGTGGAGATCAAGTTCAACTGACGAAACAATAGTTCGTCGCTCAAAATCGCATTCCACATGGTACAGTTATTGCCCGTGCCAGGTTCTTTTGTCCCAGAACTTGCGCTTGAAGGACATGACTTGGTTGCCGCGGGCCTTACGCCAGCGGATGAACGCTAACGCTTGTTGGCGGATGCTATACGGCGTCGTTAGTCCGCCGCTAAGTCAGGCGCTTTCCCGTTGCATGTGTCATATCGCCCTCGCATTTCCCATAATACATATTATACGAATTTCGGTGGCGATCCCGGGTCGGGTTGTCTGCGCTGCGTTGCCTCTTAAATTGCCGGAGTGACAAGCATATGAGGCGTTCGATGTCCCTGATCATCCTGTCCCTGGCCCTGCTCTCGTTTTCCTTCCTGCTCGTCTCGCACGGCTCCGCGGCGCCGGCGCCGCGCAGTGCCCGCGACCTGATGATCGACCTCGCGGGCCAGGCGCATGCCAACGCCGTCGCGGCCGCCGGACGTTCGCGCGGCGGCGACGCCAAAACCTGGCGCGCCTGGGAGGCGCTGTATCGCCGTCAGGCGATCCTTCCCCAGGTTCAAGCGATGAGCGCGCTTCAGCTGATCGACAACGCGGCGAACGAGAATGCCCGGGAGGTTGCGGCCGACACTGCGGCCGGCAAGGCCCAGGCCGCAGCTTTCTTTCAGGCGAGCCGCGACTTCTGGATAGCACTGGATCGCGAAGTCCGCCAAGGCGAGCCATTCGTCATCCGGTTTCCGGATCGTGCGATGCTCACGCCCGTCGCCGGACTGCCCGGCACGCCGTGGGCGGGGCCGCCGGTCAAAGCCACGGCATCGGATTGCGCGGCGATCGCGCAACGCGTACGCCAGTGCGAAGCCGATGTTGCCGGCGCCATGCATCACGACATGATGGGCCTCGGCGAGGATCAGTCCGGCTACGCGCTCGTCCGCCGCCAGCAATGCAATCGCTGGGAGGAAGCTCGGCTCGCCTATTGTCCGGCGCATTGAAATAGGGCTTGCGCCGGACCTTGGGTCCGCCTCTACGACCGCGCCTGGCAAACAAATCAGGCGTGTCATGAGCGAACCCGAATTCTATCCCATGCCCAGTTTCCCCACGCTCGCCGTTCGGGACCTGGAGGCCTCGCGCGGCTTCTATGAAGCACTGGGCTTTGCGACCGTGTTCGTGATGCCGGGCCCGGGCGGCAAGCCGGTGCTCGCACATCTGCGCTGGACGCGCCACGCAGATTTGCTGCTGCGCATCGACCCGGCGCCGGCCGACGGGACCAAGGGTCTCGGCGTCACGTTCAGCTTCGCCGTGTCGGACGGGGCGCTCGATGCGCTGGCTGAGCGCGCGCGGGCGAACGGCGCGAGATTTCTGCGCGAGCCCGGCGACCGGCCGTGGAACGCGCGCGACTTCACCCTCGCCGATCCCGACGGCTTCGCGATCACCTTCACCATGGGGCCGCTCAAACGCGATCTCAGCCTGGACCAGGTTGTTGCCAATGCCGCTCGCGCTTCCTAGAGAGTCCGGGCCTCTTCTAGCGGACCGGGCCATGTCGGACGCTTATCTCTCGCCGGCCGAAGCCGCGCGGCGCCTGGGCGTCAGCGTCAAGGCGCTGCGCGTCTATGAGAGCCACGGCCTGGTCAAGCCCCTGCGCTCGGCGGCGCAATGGCGGGTCTATGGCCCCGAGGAGATCGCCCGGCTGCATCAGGTGGTGGCGCTCAAGCGGCTGGGCCTCACCCTCGCCCGCATCGCCCAGGTGCTGAACGGCCGGGGCGACTCGCTCGACGGCGTGCTCGACCTGCAGGAGCGCGTGCTGTCGCGCGAGCGCGTCCGCGTCGACAAGGCGCTCGAGATCGTCCGGGCCGCGCGGGCGAAACTCGCAAGCGGATCAACGCTTTCGGTCGAAGACCTCACAACGCTCACGAAGGAGACGACGATGGCCCGGAAAGTCAGCGACGAGGAGATGAAGGCGATCTTCGATCCCCTCGCCGAAAAGCATCTTACCGCTGTGGAGCGCGCGGCGATCAGCCGACGCACCTACGATCAGATGGAAGCCGCACGCAATTGGGATACATTAATTGAGGATGCCAAGACCTTGATGGCGAAGGGCGATCCCTATTCACCCGCGGCACAGGACCTGGCGCGGCGCTGGATGGCGCAAGTCAAGCTCTTCACCCAGGGCGATGCAGCGCTGAACCAGAAAGTCATGGCCATGTGGAAGGATGCCATGGCCGATCCCTCAGCGGCGCCCAAACTTCCCATGAATCAACAACTCTTCGCTTTCGTACAGAAGGCGGCCGAGAAACTTTGAACGGCGCCGCCGCCCTGCATCCGGCTTTGGCCCGACGCAGGGCAGCCGACCGGTCAGTGCTGGTTCATGCGCGCGTTGTAGGCCTGGTAGAGCTTCTGGTAGTGAGCGCAGTCGTCCGGGTCGCCGGTCTGTTTGCACTTGACCAGCGCGGCGTTCATCTCCGCTGCGAGGGCTTGAATGTCCTGGTCCCCTCCGGAACTTCTCGATCCTTGGGAGCCCGACGACGTCGGGCCGGTGCCCGTGGCGGTATCGGGCGTCGTGTTCTCGACGGCGGCGGGCTGGATGTCCGCTGGATCTCCGCCCCAGTCGGCCCAGCCGCCGACCTTCTCCGGCAGCTCTTCGTGCAGCTGCGCGCTCGATGCGGTCATCTTCCACAGCCCCTGGCCTTCGTTGACCACGAGAGGCTGGATTTGTCCGTTCTTGTCGGCGGCGAGCTTGAGTATGCCGTGATAGTAGGTCTGGGTCTGGCCAGGAGAAGCGACATCGGGCACGACGCCGCCTTCGAAGATGGCCACGACAATCCAGCCCACGTCCTTGTTGTAGACGCGCCGGACCTCGCTGATCTTGATCCGCACCCTGCTGTCGCTGCTGGTCACCACTTGCTGCGCGGCGAAGTCGCGGGCGAAGTCCTTGAACGTCTGCTCGGCCTGCCAGGGCGCGACGCCGCGATAAGGCTCAGCGAGTAATGCCCCGCCGACAAGCAGCGCCACGCCGAGCGCGATCGCGACGCCAAGCGGACGGAATAGACGCCTTTGCGGAATGGAAGTCATGGCGATCCTTTCTCATCCCAATCGTCTGGGATGTTCAATCGATCGTCGCCGCTTCGGCATGGCGATTCCTTGATACCGATCAACTTCCCGTTGACGTGACGGCCGGTTGCGGATCGCCTTTGCGCGAAGGTGAGGCTATCGTCGGCCATGGCCCGCAAGACCAGCATCGGCACCCTCCTCGACATCATGCGCCGGCTGCGCGATCCCAACGGCGGCTGTCCGTGGGACATCGAACAGACCTTCGACACCATCGCGCCCTATACGATCGAGGAAGCCTATGAGGTCGCGGGCGCGATAGCGGACGAGGATTGGAACGCGCTCAAGGAAGAACTCGGCGATCTCTTGCTCCAGGTCGTCTACCACGCGCGCTTGGCCGAGGAGCGCGGACTGTTCGATTTCGGTGATGTTGTCGGCGCCATCTCGGCCAAGATGATTTCCCGCCACCCGCATGTTTTCGGGGATGCGGTGGTCGAGGACGCTGAGGCGCAGACCGTTGCCTGGGAGGAACATAAGCGCCGCGAGCGCGCCGCCAAGCCCAGGGGCGGACTGCTCAACGATGTGACTCGCGCCCTCCCCGCGCTGATGCGTGCGGAAAAACTTCAAAAGCGCATGGCAAGCGTCGGATTCGATTGGGATTCTCCGGAACGCGTGCTCGACAAGATCGCGGAGGAAGCCGGCGAGATTGCGCAGGCACGGCGCGAAGGCGCTCCGCAGGAAGAGATCGCCGGCGAAATCGGCGACCTGCTCTTCGTCGTCGCCAATCTAGCGCGGCACCTCAAGGTCGATCCGGAGTCAGCGCTGCGCGGTACCAACGAGAAGGTCGTCCGCCGCTTCCATTGGATCGAGGCTGCGCTCGCCACCCAGGGCCGCAAATTGACCGATGCCACGCTCGACGAGATGGAAGCGCTCTGGCAGCAGGCGAAGACGCAGGAGTAGTAGCGGCCTACATCGTTCCGCTGACGATCCGCGCGACATCGGCAAGGACCGTCTCGCGCGCTTTCATGTCCGCCTTCGAACCGGTGTAGTAGACCGCCAGCAGGATCGGCTTGCGGCCTGGCGGCCAGACGATGGCGATGTCGTTGGTCGAACCATTCTGGCCGGTGCCGGTCTTGTTGCCGCTGATCCAGCCCTTGGGCAGTCCGGCGGGAATGCGGTTGCCGGCGGTCCTGCAAGCGATCATCCAGCCCGTCAGCAGCTTGCGCGACGCCGGCGACAGGGCGTCGCCCAACAGCACGCGGTTCAGATCGTCGGCCATGGCGCCTGGCGTGGTGGTGTCGCGAACGTCGCCCGGGATGGATGTGTTGAGCGCCGGCTCGTTACGGTCGAGCCGGGTGTGTGTGTCGCCGATCGTGCGGGCAAAGCGCGTATAGCCCGCCGGTCCGCCGATGCTGTCGAGCAGCAGGTTGGCCGCCGTGTTGTCGCTCAGCTCGATCACGGCTGCTGCGAGCTCGGACAGCTTCATGCCGCCCTCGCCCACATGCGCGCGCGCCACCGGCGCGTAGTCGAGCAGGTCGGCCTTGCCATAGCTGACCAAGCGGTCGAGGCGTTCCTGGCCGCGGTCGACCTTCTGCAAGACGCACGCGACCATCAGCGCCTTGAACGTGCTGCACATGGGAAAGCGCTCGTCGGCGCGCCAACCGATGCGCTTGCCCGTCGCGGTATCGATCGCGGCAACGCCGAGCCGCCCGCCGGCCCGCCTTTCGGTCAGCTCGATGAGACCGGTCGGATTGTCGCCGGCATGCGCCGCGAGCGGCAGCACGACGCCACCCGCGAGCACCCCCCGCCTTGTCCACAAAACATCCATCCACAGGAACTCCCGCCCCGAAGGCCCTACTCCAGCGAGACTTTTTGGCCGAAGCGTGACGTGAAACGCTCCGCTTCCTGTGGACCGGTTGTGAGCAGAAGTTCCACGCCATCCGGCCGGTCGCGGCGCTGGCGCACCTGGGCGTGGCGATAGGCCCAGGCAAGTCCCTCGCCATCTTCATGACCCAGCCTGAGCCGCAGCACGATATTGTCACGCGTCAGCAAAGCCTCGAACCGAGCCAGCAAGGCGGGGATGCCCTGGCCGGTGAGGGCGGAAACCGCGATGGGTGCGTCCGCCCTTCCTCTGCCCCGCGTCTGGAGTCCTGCGCGGACGTCCGGCTCCAGGAGGTCGATTTTATTGAGGATTTCCACATCGGGCGTCTCGATGCCGAGCTCCGTCAGGACCTTGAGCACGTCTGTCTTCTGCGCCTCGCTTTCGTCGTGCGAAACGTCGCGAACATGAGCGACGATGTCGGCTTCGAGCACCTCCTCCAATGTGGCGCGGAAAGCCGCGACCAGTTCGTGCGGCAGATCGGCAATGAAGCCGACCGTGTCGGAAAGGATCGCCTTCGTGCCCTGCGGCAGCTTGAGGCCGCGCATGGTGGGATCGAGAGTGGCGAACAGCAGATCCTTGGCCAGCACCTCGGACTCTGTCAGCCGGTTGAACAAGGTCGACTTGCCGGCGTTGGTGTAGCCCACGAGCGCGATCACCGGGAACGGCACGCGCTTGCGCGCCCGGCGCTGAAGTCCGCGCGTGCGCTTCACGCTCTCCAGCTCCTGCTTGATCTTGACGATGCGCTCGCCGATCAGGCGGCGGTCGGTCTCGATCTGGGTCTCGCCCGGCCCGCCCAGGAAGCCGAAGCCGCCGCGCTGCCGCTCCAAGTGAGTCCACGAGCGCACCAGCCGCGAGCGCTGCCAGGTCAGATGCGCAAGCTCGACCTGCAAGCGCCCTTCCCGCGTCTGTGCGCGCTCGCCGAAGATCTCGAGGATCAGCGCCGTGCGGTCGAGCACCTTCGTGCTCCACGCCTTTTCGAGATTGCGCTGCTGGATCGGCGAGAGTTGCGCGTTGACGACGATCACCTCGGGTTCCAGGCCGCGCGCGTCTGCGGCGATCTCGTCCACCTTGCCGCTGCCGATCAGCGTCGACGGCACCGGCTTCGCCAGAGGCACGATGTGGCTGCCGATGACGTCGAGTCCGATTGCGGCGGAAAGACCGACGGCTTCGTCGAGGCGCGCTTCAGCGTCGCGGTCGAATTGCGCCTTGCGCGCTTTTGGCTCGACGTGGAGGACGACCGCCCGTCGCGTCTGTGCGGTTGCGTGGCCGCTCAGGCCGGCTCGGCCACGACGGTCTCGGCTTCCATGAGCTGGATCGGTCCCAGCGGCATGACCGTCGAGATCGCGTGCTTGTAGACGAGCTGGGCTTGCCCGTCCCTTCTGAGGAGGACGCAGAAATTGTCGAACCAAGTGATGTTCCCTTGAAGCTTGACTCCGTTCACAAGGAAAATCGTCACCGACGATTTGCTCTTACGCACGGCGTTGAGAAAGGTGTCCTGCAAATTTTGTTGTTTTTCGCTCATGGGTGCGTCCCCATTTCTTTGTTGTGCCTCGCGCCCCGCGAAGCAGAATCGAGCATAAGGTGATTTGCTGCGTCTGCGAAAGGGGTTGAAACGAGGATCCTCTACCCGTCGTTGACCCGAATCACACCTCAATGTTAACTCTAAGCTCGACCAAAGGAGGGGTTGCCATGCGCGCATGGTCGCTATCATTCATCGTGGGATTTTCGCTTGTCGTATCGCTCGGAACGAGCGGTCCCGCAGCCGCCGCGCAGGCGGCAGCCAATCCGTGCGCCTATCAGAACATCGACCCCAAGGTCTGGGGCGAGCAGCCATACCAGCCCGCGACCCCGATCCATTCCGTGCAGGGCGTGTTGAAGGCGACACTGAAAGTCGCCTATTCCGATCCCAAGCAGACTTCGGTTGCCGGCTGCCCCGTGACGCTGCGCACCTATAACGGCCAGCTGGTCGGTCCCGAGTTGTGGGCAAAACCGGGCGACAAGCTCGAGGTGACGCTGGTCAACGCAATCGATCCTCTTCCGGGCACGCGTCCGGATCCAAAGGATTGCCATCCCGACGGAGATCAGGGGGAAGGCGGCACGATGGCTCCCGCGCCTGCGGTCTATAACGTCACCAATCTGCACACCCACGGCCTGCACGTCTCGCCCAAAGGCAACAGCGACAACGTGTTCATCGAGCTGTGCCCGGGCCAGACCAAGAACTACGAAATCGACATCCCGAGCGACCATCCGGCGGGCACGTTCTGGTACCATGCGCATGTGCACGGCTCGACGGCGCTTCAGGTGTCGAGCGGCCTCGAGGGCGCGCTGATTATCGAAGGCGGTGTCGACGCGGTGCCGGCGATCCACAATGCCCAGCAGAAGACTCTGCTGCTGCAGCAGATCGCCTATGACGAGACCGGCCGCATCGAGAACTACGACAATTTCGGCCCCGGCAGCTGGGCCGACAGCATGCGCTACATCACCGTCAATGGACAGATCGCGCCGAAATTCACGATGCATCCCGGGGAAGTCCAGCGTCTGCGCTTCGTCGACGGCGGCATCCGCGAGACCATCGACGCGACGGTCTATGGTCCGAATGCCAAAAAGGTTCCGCTCTATGAATTTGCGACGGACGGTCTCGTTACCGGCCATCTCGACGCCTGGAAAACGCTGGAACTCGAGCCCGGCTATCGCAGCGACGTGCTGTTCAAGGCGCCGCTCACCGACCCCAATGAGACGGTCGTCTATACCATCCGCAGCGAGCCCATCCTCGGAGCAAACAGCCTGAGCTTCCGCCGGGTGAAGAGTGCCGCCCTCCTGCAGTCGCTGCAATCGAAAACCGTTCAATCGCAGGTCATCGCGGTGATCGAGGTCAGCGGCGCCACCAACGACATGCCCCTGCCTACGGAAGCCGAACTCCAGAAATATGTACCCTTCAAGCCGATCGCCGATTCCGAGCTGACGGGCGAACCGCAAACCGTGTCGTTCTCGATCGAGAGCAACATGGATTGCTCGAGCACGACCACGGCCTGCTCGCCGTGCACGACGCCTGGAGTTGGCACCTGCCAGCAGGTGGCGTTCATGGTCGATCACTATCAGTATCCGAACAGCCCCGTGCGCAAGCTGAAGCTGGCTACGGCATCGCAGTGGACTCTGCAGATCGATCCGAGTTCGGTTGCGCCGGAACATCCGTTCCATATCCACGTCAATCCGTTCGAGATGGTGCGCACGGATCCCAACGGCAATCCCGAGACGATCTGGAAGGACACGCTGATGATCCATCAGGGCAACGACATCACGGTGCGCAGCCGCTATGAGGATTATGACGGCGCGTTCGTTCTGCACTGCCACATCCTCGACCACGAGGATGGCGGCATGATGCAGGAGGTGGAGATCGTGAATTAGCAGCGCCTAGTTCGCGGCGCGTTGCGCGGATAGCCGAAGATAGAGTTCCGCGATGCGGCGGCTCACCGGGCCAGGCTTGCCGTCCCCGACGCGGGCGCCGTCGATGGATGTTATGGGGGTCGCGGCGTTGGCGGCCGAGGAGAGAAACGCCTCGCGCGCCTGTTTCGCCTCGTCCGGCGTAAAGGCGCGTTCGACGATTGGCATCTGCGCTTCCGCCGCGACATCCAGGATCACCCTGCGCGTCACGCCGGGCAGGATTGCATTCGACAGAGTGCGCGTGACGATGCGGCCGTCTTTGTCCACGATCCAGGCGGTAGTGGATGAGCCTTCCGTTACGAAGCCTTCGCCGTCGACAAGCCACGCCTCATAGGCGCCGCCGCGCCGCGCGTCCGTCTTGGCCAGCAGATTGGCGAGCAGCTGCGTCGTCTTGATGTCGCAGCGTCCCCATCGCAGGTCGGGCCGCGTCACAACGGCGACGCCACCGGCCGCGCGCCGTTCCGCGCCCTCGAAGTCGTAGGGCCGCGCGGTGAGAATGAGCGTGGGCCGGATCTGCCTGTCAGGGATCGGGTGATCGCGCTTGTAAGCGCCGCGCGTCACCTGGAGATAGAGAAGTCCGTTTGTGATCCGGTTGCGTCGGATGAGTTCGCGCGTCACCTGCTTGAGTGCCGCGCGTCCCATCGGCATGGGGACCGCGATCTCTCCAAGCGAGCGCTCCATGCGGTCGAGATGTTCTTCCTCGTCGCGCAGGCGCCCTGCCCTGACCGCGAACACCTCGTAGATCGCATCGCCGAGCTGCAGCCCGCGATCTTCGATATGCACGCAAGCATGCGGATGCGGCACGTAACGTCCGTCGACATAGGCGAAACGGCCCGCGGGTTGGCGCTGCGGCCAGCCGTGGTCATGCATTGTACTGCTGTTGCCCGTTGCTAACGCCGTTGCCGCCGACGCCAAGCGATTTCAGCTTGCGGTGCAGAGCGCTTCGCTCCATGCCGATGAAGGCCGCGGTGCGCGAGATGTTGCCGCCGAAGCGGTTGATCTGCGCCACCAGATAATCGCGCTCGAAAATCTCGCGCGCTTCGCGCAGCGGCATGGAAATCACCATTTCCGCGCGGCCTTGTCCTCCCCAGGGCGCGCTGGCGCCGAGATCGGGGGGCAGCAATTCGGCCGAGATCGCCTGCGCCGCGTCGTCGCTGGCCAGGATCAAGAGCCGCTCGACGATGTTGCGCAGCTGGCGGATGTTGCCCGGCCAGTTGTGGGCCTGGAGCACCGCCATCGCGTCGTCGCCGATCTTGCGCATCGAAAGCCCCGAGCCCGCCGACAACCGCTTCATGAAATGCTCGACGAGAAGCGGAATGTCGTCGCGCCGCTCGGACAAGGACGGTACGCGCACCGGCACGACGTTGAGGCGGTGATAGAGGTCCTCGCGGAACTTGCCGTTGGCGATCTCGTGGCGCAGGTCCGCGGTGGTCGAGCTGATCACGCGGGCATCGACCTGAACCCGTTGCGTGCCGCCGATGCGGGTGAAGGTCTGTTCCACGAGGACGCGCAGGATCTTGCCCTGGGTTTCGAGCGGCATGTCGGCCACTTCGTCGAGGAACAGCGTGCCGTTGTGCGCGAGCTCGAACATGCCGGTCTTGCGCGGCCCTTCGCCTGCTTCGACGCCGAACAGCTCGGCCTCTATACGCGACGGTTCCATCGTGGCGCAGTTGATCGCGACGAAGGCATTGCCGGCGCGGCGCGAGCGCGCGTGGATGAGCCGGGCTACGACTTCCTTGCCAGAGCCGGCCGGGCCTGTGATGAGCACGCGGCTTCCCGTCGGGGCGATCTTGTCGACCAACTGGCGGACCTGCGAGATCGCGGAGGATTGTCCGACCAGCTCGCATTCGTCGCCGGCCTTGAGACGCAGCTCCTGCACTTCGCGCTTCAGACGGGCGGCTTCCAGCGCGCGCACCGTCACGTGGATCAACCGGTCGGCCTTAAACGGCTTCTCGATGAAATCATAGGCACCCTTGCGGATGGAGGCGACCGCGGTCTCGATCGTGCCATGGCCGGAGATCATGACCACCGGCAGGTCCGGCTGTTCGCGCCGCATCTGATCGAGCACCTGGATGCCGTCGAGCCTGCTGCCCTGCAGCCAAATGTCGAGAATGACGAGCTGAGGGCGCCGCGCCCGCACGGCGGCCAGCGCGCCGTCGGCGTCGCCGGCCACGCGCGTCTCGTAGCCTTCGTCCTTCAGGATGCCCGCAATCAGATCGCGAATGTCCTCTTCGTCGTCGACGACCAGAATGTCAGATGTTGTTTGCGGCAAGCCGGCCTTGCTCATCCCCTAACCCTTTCTCACGCGCGGATTTCTGGCGAAGCGGGAAAGTGAGAACCACCTCCGCGCCCCCGGTTCCGCCTTCTGCATCCTGCAGCACGATGTCGCCGCCATGGTCTTCCATCACCTTGCGCACGATGGCGAGGCCAAGGCCCGTGCCCTTCGCGCGCGTGGTGACGTAAGGCTCCGTCAGCCGGTGGCGGTGTTCCGGCGGAAGCCCGATGCCGTTGTCGCGGACGCGGAAGACGACTTTGTCGTCCTTGCTATCCACCGAAACGGAAATGTGCCCGGGCGTGGCATCGCCCTTTTCGAGACGCGCGGCGATCCCTTCGCCCGCATTCTTGATGACGTTGGTGAGCGCCTGTGCCGCAAGACGGCCGTCGCACTCGAACCACAGCGCGTCTTTCGGTGCATGCGTCTCATAGACGATATGGGGATTGGCGACGCGTTGCAGGAACACCGCCTGCTGCACGAGTTCCTGTGCGTTCTCGCGGCGCATTACCGGCGTGGGCATGCGCGCGAAGGTGGAGAACTCGTCCACCATGCGGCCGATATCGCCGACCTGGCGGATGATCGTGTCGGTGCATTGCTCGAAGACGTCGGGATCGGTCGAGACTTCTTTGCCGTATTTGCGCTTGAGCCGCTCGGCCGAGAGCTGGATCGGTGTCAGCGGGTTCTTGATCTCGTGCGCGATGCGCCGCGCGACATCGGCCCAGGCGGCGGTGCGCTGCGCCGAGACGAGTTCGGTGATGTCGTCGAAGGTCACGACATAACCGCTCGCCTGCGGCCCGCGCTCGCCCGTCACCTGGACGCTGAGCGAGCGCGGCGTGCCGCGGTTGACCAGCACTTCACCACTGGCGCGGCCGGAGGTTTCCGACATCGTTTGCCGGATGAGCAAGGAAAATTCCGGTATCGCCTCGCCATAGGGTCGGGTTTCCAGTTCTTCCGGCGAGGCATTGAGCAGGCGCGCCGCCGCGCGATTGACGATGGTAATCTGCCCGTCGCTGGCGACGCCGATGACGCCGGCGCTCACGCCCGCAAGCACGGTCTCGGTGAAACGGCGGCGCTCGTCGATTTGCAGGTTGGCGTCGATCAGCGCCGCGCGCTGCGACGACAGCTGCTGTGTCATGCGGTTGAAGGTGAGACCGAGTTTGCCGATTTCGTCGTCGTCGCGCTCCACGGGCACTTGCGCGCGCAGATCGCCTTCCGACACGCGCTCCGCGGCGCGGATCAGCGTGGAGACCGGGCGTACGAGCCGGTCTGCGAACAGCAAGCCCATCCAAATCGCGCCGAACAGCACGACGATGAAGACCGCGATGTAGAGTCCGGCAAATTTGCGCTGGATTGTGGAGCGGTCGTCCTCGAGCTTCGTGTACTGGTCGACCGCATGCTTCGTTCTGTTGTAATAAGTGAACACCCGGGGATCGACGGCGCGGACCGCGAGCAGATAGGCGTCGTTCAATCTCGGCAGCTGGATCAGGGAGTGCACCAGGCCGAGATCGGGATTGGCGTCGACCACGATCTTGCCCGCCTTGGCGTCGGCGATGTCGGCTGCGGTAGGCTTGAGGGCCGCGGTGTATTTGAGCTTTGCGCTGCTCGCCAGCTCGTTTCCGTGACTGTCGACGAGATACGAGCCGACCAAGCCGCGGTCGTTGGTCATGATCGCGAGCTTCTCGATCATCAGGCCAAGCTTGACATGGCGCTGCTCATCGTAAAGCGCGTGGTCGAGTTGAATCCCGTCGGCCATTTCGCCGGCATCGAGAATGATGCCGCGCTTGGTCTCCGCCGCGTATTGGCGCGCGACGCCGACGGCATTGTTCAGCGCAGCTTTCACCGGGCGGGAAAACCACGACTGCATGCCGAGATTGAGAGTCACGACGGCGAAGATCGCGACCAGCACGGCAGGCACCGCGGCCATCGCGCCGAACAGGGTCACAAGCCGCACATGGAGTCTGGCACCGGCCCGGCCCGAGCGGCGTTCGCGCCATAGCCCTATCAGCCGCCAAACCACGACGCCGCCGAAGACCGCGCTGCTCGCGGCAAGTCCGCCCAAAGCGGCGGAGGTGGCGCTTACGGAGAAACCTTCCGCCAGGATGAGGAAGATTATGGCCGCGGCCAGAACTGCCAGTGCGCCCACGCCCATGACCAGGCGCGACGTCGGAATGCGCCCGCTTCCGAACGGGCTGCCAGACGGCGCAGAGCTTGTACTGACTGTGGCCATCCCCTGCCTATTCGTCTGCCGAAAGACGCTAAGGGTCTAAATGTACATCGGAATCTGGCGCAGTGTAGCGGCGCCACAGACTGTTGCAAGATTGCTGCGGTGCAAACCAGCAACAGGGTTAAGCCGAAGCTCTTGCCTGCCTTCTCCGCGGAGGGCGTCTGGATGCTAAGTTATTGCTAGAAAAAGAATTTTTGTCCAACTCGCAATTGAAAGCGGATTGCCTATATTGGTGCCAACGGGGCGAATCTCACCTAGCGACACCATTTCCGCGCGCGCCCCGCGCCACGGGAGAGTGCGCCATGAGCGGACTCAATGCCATCATCCTCATCGCAACCGTCATCGGCACCGTCGCCATCTTGGTCCTGCTGCGTCAACCTCTGGCGCGTGCAATTCGGTTGATGTTTCGTCCGCTGCGGGCGACGGCCCGCCGGGCGTCGCGAGGGGCACCTGCGGGCGGCAGAACGCGCCCCGTCGTCGGCCAGGGCGCACTCGCGTCGATCGGGCATGTGCTGCTCGGCGAGTCCCAGATCGATCATGCGCTGCACGACTTCGAATCCTTCGCGAAGAGCCATCTGCGTTCCCATCACGGCATCGGCTTTCGCTGGCTGCAGCCGCTGGCCGGCTACATAACGCTGAAACCGGAAATGAGCGAGGACGACGCCCAAGCCTATTTCGAGGAGAGCCGCGAGTTCTTCTGCCACGACACGCCCGTGTTCGAAGACCCCAACGCCTTCTATGAGGAGATCGAGGGACGTCACATCATCGAGATGTTCGGAACGCGCGACTACGGCGCCTATTACTTCCTCAACGGCGTGCGCCGCATCGTCAACGCCAATGTGCGCATCCTTACGCTATGGGTTTCCGTGATCTTGAGCGCCTTCGCGCTTTTTGCGATCGCGCTGGAGCAATCCCGAATTCCGCTCGGTCAGGACGGCTTGGAGGGCACGGGTTGGCCGGCCCTGCTGATGGACCGCAATTTCCTGGTCATCGCGTCCGGCGCGGCCGCGATCGCCGTAATTCTGACCTTGAGCTACCTGCATCACATCTCGCAGCAGAATGCGGGACGCGAGCTGAACGCGTTCCTGGTCAGCTATTTCGCGATCCTGGGCCAGCAATACATTGCGGCCAGCGCGGAATGCGGGCGCATGTACAACAACTTCGCGACCAAGGCCGAGGCGATCGAGCGTTCGAAATTCTGGTTCCTGGCGATGGAATGGATCGCATTCCGCCAGCTTTTCATCGAGAATTTCACGCGCAATGCGATCTATCAGGTGCAGCGCAATTCAAGCTTCTACGTGTTCTACATCCCGATTCTGTTCGGTCTCAGCTTCGCGCTGACTTTCTTTCTGGTCTCCCACTCCGGCGGCGGCGGATTGATGCTGCGCTGGGGTCCGTCGGCTTATCTTGCGGTCGCGTTCCTGGCCGCACTGATCGCGATCTATTTCTACGCGCTGCACGACGTGACGAAGGTCTTCCACGACGCGCTGACGCCCGATCAATGGAACGGATTCAGTTCGCGCAAGCATCTGGACAACGTCGCCAAGCTGATCGGCCAGTACAACGGGGAAATCGTGTATCAGCGCGCGCGGTTCCAGCCGCAGGGTTAATCCGTCTTGAGCCCGCGGATGACTTCGAGCCGCAGGTCGCGGATCTTCTTGCGCAAGGTGTTGCGGTTGAGGCCCAGAAGCTGTGCTGCACGGATCTGGTTGCCGCGCGTTGCGGCGAGGCAGATGGAAAGCAGCGGCCGCTCGATCTCCTCCAGGATACGGTCATAGAGGCCCGGCGGCGGCAGCGCTTCGCCATGCGCCGCGAACAGCGCGGCGAGATGGCTTTCGACCATTGCGCTCAAGCTTCCATTGATATCCGAGGACGCGCCGCTGGACCGTTCGCGTTCGCGAAGCTCGTCCCCGACGGCGGATCCGGTGATCGTTTCGCCCGAATGCAGCACGGCGAGCCTGCGGATCAGGTTCTCGAGCTCGCGCACATTGCCCGGCCAGCGATGGCGCTTCAGCAATTCGAGAGCATCGGCGTCGAAGCGTTTCGCAGGCAACCCCTGCGCTTCGACCTGACGCAGGAAGTGGCGCGCGAGATCGGGAATATCGTCGACGCGCTCGCGCAATGGCGGCAGTCGCAGCGGCACGACAGCGAGGCGGTAATACAGGTCCTCGCGGAACAGGCCCTGCTGGATCAACTGGCGTAGATCGCGGTTGGTCGCGGCGATGATTCGCACATCGGTGCGTACGGGGGTGCGGCCGCCGACGCTGGTATATTCTCCTTGCTGCAACACCCGCAGCAGCCGCGCCTGCGCCTCCTGCGGCATGTCGCCGATTTCGTCGAGGAACAGCGTGCCGCCTTCGGCCTGCTCGAAGCGGCCGATGCCGCGATTGATCGCGCCCGAGAACGCGCCGCGCTCATGCCCGAACAGTTCGCTCTCGACCTGGTCTTTCGGCACGGCCGCCATGCTTACGGCGACGAAGGGTCTGTTCTTCCTGCGCCCGAAATCGTGCAATGCGCGCGCCACAAGTTCCTTGCCGGTGCCGCTTTCGCCACTGATGGTGACGGTGAGATCGCTCTGGGTCAGCCGCCCGATGGCGCGATAGATCTCTTGCATGGCTGGGGAACGGCCGACGATGGGCAGGGAATCGTCCGACTGCGCGTCTGTTTCGCGCTTTCGCCCCCGCGCCGACATGGCGCGGCCGACGAGCGCGGTCAGGTCCTTGAGGTCGAAAGGCTTGGGCAGATAGTCGAAGGCGCCGCGTTCCGCTGCCGAAATCGCGGTCAGGATGGTGTTGCGCGCGCTCATCACGACGACCGGCAGATCCGGCCTTGCGCGCTTGATGCGGGGCAGAAGATCGAAACCGCTTTCGTCGGGCAGAACGACATCGGTGATGGCGACATCGCCCTCGCCTCCTGCGACCCATTGCCAGAGTCCGGCTGCGGTACCGGTCGTGCGCACGTCATAGCCGGCGCGGCTGAGCGCCTGGCCGAGCACGGTGCGGATGGCGCTGTCGTCGTCCGCGATCAGAATCATGCCTTTGCGCATTCAGGCCGTCTCCTCGGCTTTGGGCAACAACACGCGGAACACCGTGCGGCCGGGAACGGATTCGCACTCGACGATGCCGGCATGGTCGCCCACGATCTTGGCAACCAGCGCAAGACCCAATCCCGTGCCGCCGGCCTTTGTCGTGACGAATGGATCGAAGATCTGGGGCAGCAATTCTGCCGCGACGCCGACGCCGTTGTCCTGCACGGTGACCTCGATGGGCAGTGACACTCTTGTTCCGCCGGCTCCGGTTCCCAGCCGCACGCCCGGGCGATAGCGCGTGAACAGCGCGATCTCGCCGCCGCGCTCTGGCATCGCCTCCGCGGCATTCGACACGAGATTGACGAACACCTGCACAAGCCGGTCGAAATCGCCCGCGACCGGGGGAAGCGACGGATCGAAGTTCTCGCGAAATCTTGCTCGTCGGGCGAATCCGGCTTCGGCGAGCGAACGCGCGCGGCCCAGCACTTCGTGGATGTTGACCGCGCCGCGCCTGCTGGTTTGCGTATCGCCGAAGGTCTCCATCCGATCGATCAGCGCGCGAATGCGGTCTGTTTCGGCGCAGATGAGCTGCGGCAGGGTCTTGTCGTCGATCTGGTCTTCGAGAAGCTGTGCCGCGCCGCGGATGCCGGCGAGCGGGTTCTTGATCTCGTGTGCGAGCACCGACGCCATGCCGTGCATCGAACGCACGGCATCGCGGGGATGAAGCTGGCGTTCGATCCGCAGGGCGAGCGTCGTTTCCAAGAGCGTGACGATCACCAGTGCGTTTCCCGGCAATGGTGTCGCAATGGCGTCGGCAATGCGCTCGCCGTACCGCGGACCGGACAAATCCAGTCCGCGCTCGCTCACGGTCGCGTTGCGCTCACGCGCCTGGCCGATCAACGCCGCGAGGGGGCTGCCGGGCGGCAGAATCTCGTCCAGCGACCGGGTGATCAGGAGCGATTCACTGCGCGCGAAGAATTGCTCCGTTGCGGGGTTGGCGAATACGAGCCTCAGCTCCCTGTCCACCACCAGGATGGGCATGGGCAGCGCCGCCGGGATCTGGCTTTCGAAGTTCATGGATGCCTATTAGATAGGCATCTTAAGATATTGGCTCCAAAACAG
>Ga0335083_10000614_pt1 | contig 52581 bp, 54 predicted proteins | sample Lox_Sample_42_FD_206716 | JGI IMG/M metagenome (GOLD analysis project Ga0335083, IMG submission 206716) | Soil microbial communities from Loxahatchee National Wildlife Refuge, Florida, United States - Lox_Sample_4.2 | ecosystem: Environmental > Terrestrial > Soil > Wetlands | place: USA...
CTTGCCGGTGGTGGTTGCCGGGGCGACGATCGCGTCGTAATTGCCGGCGAGTGAAACGATCAACGCCGCGGTGGGCTCCGCCAACATGTGTTCGTAGGGTGCCGCGTCCGCCAGCAACACCTTCTTGACGCCGTCGAGCTTGGCGGCGGCATCGGCGACGGCCTTGGCGTCTTTGCCGGCGACCAGCACGTGCACGTCGGCGCCGAGCGCCTTTGCCGCGGTCAGCGCCTTGTTGGTGGCGTCCTTGAGCGATCTGTTATCGTGCTCTGCGACAAGAAGCGTGGTCATAGCACCCCCGCCTCATCTTTTAGCTTGGCGACGAGTTCGGCAACGGAGGCAACTTTCACACCGGACTTGCGCCCAGGCGGCTCCGAAGTCTTCACCACCTGCAGCCGCGGCTTGATGTCGACGCCGTAGACTTCCGGCGTCTTTTCGTCGATCGGCTTCTTCTTCGCCTTCATGATATTGGGCAATGAGGCGTAGCGCGGCTCGTTTAGCCGCAGGTCGGTAGTGACGATCACCGGCGCCTTCAATTTAACGGTCTGTAGCCCGCCGTCGACCTCGCGGGTGACTGTGACGCTGTCGCCGTCGATGCCGATCTTGGAGGCGAAGGTGCCTTGCGCCCAGCCGAGCAGTGCGGCGAGCATCTGCCCGGTCTGATTGCAATCGTCGTCGATCGCCTGCTTACCGAGGATCACGAGTCCCGGTTTCTCCGCCTCGACAATGGCCTTAAGAATCTTGGCGACTGCCAGCGGCTCGACGGTCGCGTCGGTCTTGACGAGGATTCCGCGGTCGGCGCCCATGGCAAGCGCGGTGCGTATGGTTTCCGACGCCTGTGCCGGGCCGACCGACACCGCGACGATTTCGGTTGCCCTGCCCGCTTCCCTGAGCCGGATCGCCTCTTCGACGGCGATCTCATCGAAGGGGTTCATCGACATCTTGATGTTGGCAAGCTCGACGCCCGAGCCGTCCGGCTTGACCCGGATCTTCACGTTAAAATCGACGACCCGTTTTACGGGCACCAAAATTTTCATTCGACCTGCGATCCCCGCCGCCACTCTGTTAGGAAGGCGGGGAAGCTAATGGCGGGGCTGTTGGCATGTCAATGTTCGTGCCGCGCCGCCGCACTGCCTCACGGGCCGCGCGACGCGGGGGCCTGTTCGGGGCCGCCGCACTGAAACAGCCGAATGGAGCGATAACGGAACAGCGGAAACAGCACCGCTCCCGCGATCAGCCCGCCGATATGCGCCATATAGGCGACGCCGTCCTGCGATTGCACGGAGATCGCCCAAAGCTGCGTCAAGATCCAGAGGCCGAGCACCCAGACCGCATCTATGCGCACGATCGGCCGCACGAAGATCCAGAGCACGAACCAAGGAATAAACACCGCGACTTTCTGACAGGGCCGGAACATCAAATACGCCGAGAGTACGCCGGCGATTGCGCCAGAAGCGCCGACCAGAGGTACGTTCGCCTGCGATGAGCTCAACGTGAAGGCGACCCCGGCAGCAATACCGCAAAGGATATAGAATAGGAGGAAACGCAATGGCCCCATCGCCTCTTCGATATCGTCGCCGAAGATGGCGAGGAAGATCATATTGCCGAAGATGTGCATAAAGTTAGCATGCAGGAACATGTAGGTGATGAGGGTCAGGTAAGGCGAGATTGCGCCCGGTTGTGCGACGCCGCCGGTCAATGCCCCAGGGACCAGCGCCAGCGAACCAATCGCGAGCTGTGCGCCAGGTGGCGTCGCCACTTCGGCGACGTAAACGAGGACGTTGGTGAGGACGAGCCCCCAGGTGACGAAAGGAAATCGGGGAAGCGTGAAGGGATTGTCGTCCCAAATTGGCATCACCATGGCGCACCCCGAATTGCGACCCTAGCGGTTCTGCCCGGGCGCCCAAAGTACGTCGCCACGGCCCTTGTCGTTGGCGTAACGGCCGGCGACGAACAGATAGTCCGACAGGCGATTGACGTATTTCAGCGACGGCGCGGATACCTCCTCGCCCGCCTTATCCTTGAGCTTGACCATAATGCGCTCGGCGCGGCGGCAGACGGTGCGCGCGAGATGCAAGTAGGCCGCAACCGCACTGCCGCCCGGCAGAATGAACGACTTGAGCGGTTCGAGGCCGGCGTTGAGGCGGTCAATCTCGCCCTCGAGCCAGGCAACCTGAGCATCGGTGACGGTGAGCCGCGCGCCGCCGGGGCCTTTTTCCGAAAGGCATAAGTCAGCCTCGACGTCGAACAGGTCGTTCTGGATGCGGGCGAGCGCGCCATCGAGAAGCTTGTCGCCGCCGCCGGTGTGTAGGCGCACCAATCCGATCACTGCGTTGACTTCGTCGAGCGTGCCGTAGGCCTCGACGCGCAGATCGTATTTCTTGCGCCGGGCGCCCGAACCGAGCGCGGTGGTGCCGTCATCACCGGTACGCGTGTAGATGCGGTTGAGCACGACCATGGCAGCCGGCCTTTCGTCCGGGTTCGAATTCTGCTCTCATTTATCCTGTCCGGTTCTATCTTATCCAGTTTCGAGCTCAAGATATGGGGATTACCATGCGATTCCTTGCCATCGGGTTTGCCGCGGCTTTGCTGCTGACGGTTCCGTTCGCCGCGCCGTCGAAGGCCTGCGAGGGCTATGTCGCCGCCGACGTTCTGGCCGCCAAGGATGCCGGGCAGGCCGCTTTCGCGCAGGCGGGCAAGGCCGATGCCGCCGTCAAGAAGCCGGCGAAAAAGAAAATGGCCATGAAGAAAAAGCCCAAAGAAAACGTCGAATATATGCGCGCGGTGCCGATGGCGCCCGAGGGCAAATAGCGGGCGCTAGCGCCCCATCGCCCAGATCGTCACCATGATGACAACGATGGCGACGAACTGCAGAAGCACGCGAAGACGCATCAATTGTTGCGAGCGGTTGGGCGAGCCACCGCGCATCATATTGATGAGCCCGAGCAGAAGAACAATGGCCACGGCGACGATCGCCGCCGGCACGGCCACATGCGACATGAACTCCGACATGGCCGCCTTCTAGCACCGCCCTGCGGGCCCTGTCCCGTAGCACCGCCCTGCAGGCCCTGTCCCGGCGATCGAGCGCGCGGAACGAGTGGACGCGCCGCGCGTTACGGCAGTTTGGAACATCCCATGAACGGCAACGCTCGTCGGCCCCCGTTGATGCAAGAGCCGTTGATCCGGCTACTTGCGGGCAATTTCGCCGCCGGCACCGCCCTCGCCATGCTGATGTTCGGCGGGCTGCTGGCGCTTGATCCGCAGCACTTACGCGAACTCATCTTTGCCGATCAAAGCGCCGCCGCGGCGATCGCACTCCTGCTCTCTGGTCTGGTCATCACCTTCGGCAGCGCCGCGATGGGCGGTGCCATCATGCTGCTGGGTACAAGCCGCAAAGACCGCGGCTAGCGGAAGCGGCTGGCGAACCCAAGAACCGGAACAGACCCTCTCGTCTGCCGCCGCCAATCCGGTTAAGTTTTCGCCGGGCTTGGGGGACGTCGGCATGGCGTTTGTGGCGTCGGTGGGAACGGCAAGCCGCCGGTCAAAGGAGCATTCGCGTTCGATTGCCCCTTCACTTCGACCGTCGGACTATCCGGAAATCGATTGCCTGCGCGGCAGGTTCGACGCCGGCATCATTGCCGAAGCCGAGCGCCGCGCCGAGGCACTTGCGGTCGGCGCTGACCGCGCGCTGATTGCGGGCGGAAAGCTGGATGAAGAGACCTATCTGCGCACGTTCGCCGATTGGCTCGGCATCACCTTCGACAGCCTCGACGGCCTGCCTCGCGCACAATGCCCGCTCGACGATCGGCGCCTGATCGAAGCCGCGGCGACTGGCATGTTGCCGCTCAGGGTCGGCGGCGAACTTTATCTGGTCGTCGCCCCGCGCGGCATCGCCGCTCGGCGTATAGCCGCTCTTGTCGAGGACAGGCCGGAGGTCTCACGGCGGATCCGCCTCACCACCTCCGAGCGCCTCAACGCATTCGTTTTCCGCCATGGAGCAGCGGCGCTCGCTGCACGCGCCGCCAACGGACTTAAGACGAGATGGCCCGTTCTTTCCGCAGCGCCGCCGCGCTGGCGAGCGAATATCGCGCGAGTCATCGTTTGCGGGGGCCTTGCCATTGCGACGTTTATCGTCGCGCCGGCGCAAATGATGCTGGCCATGGAAATCTGGCTCACGATGATATTCCTCGCCTGGATTGGCCTGCGCCTCGCCGGCATGGCCATTACTTGGCGTCAGACCGACCCGCCGTTGCGGCTGCGTGATGACGCGCTTCCGGTTTACACCGTGATCGCCGCACTTTATCGCGAAGCTTCGTCCGTGGAGGCGCTGCTAGCCGCCATCGCGCGGCTCGATTATCCGCCGGAAAAAATCGACCTGAAGATCGCCGTCGAGGCTGACGACGAAGAAACCCGTCGCGCCGTCATCGCCTGCAAGAGCCGCATCCCGATCGAGCTCATCATCGTGCCGGCGGCCGGCCCGCGCACCAAGCCGAAGGCGCTCAATGTCGCTCTGCCTTTTGCACGCGGAGCGTTTACGGTCATCTACGACGCCGAGGACCGGCCGGAGCCCGGACAGTTGCGCCGCGCCTTGCAGGCGTTCGTCGCGGCAGGCGACGACCTTGCTTGCGTGCAGGCCTGTCTCTCGATCGACAACACCACCGATAGCTGGCTCGCCCGCCTGTTCACCGCCGAATATGCCGGCCAGTTCGATATCTTCCTGCCCGGCATCGCCGCGCTGCACCTGCCGCTGCCGCTTGGCGGCTCGTCCAACCATTTCCGCACGGCGACCTTGCGAGCGGTCGGCGGGTGGGATGCCTATAACGTCACCGAGGATGCCGATCTTGGCATGCGGCTCGCGCGCTTCGGCTACCGCTCGACGGTCATCGATTCCACGACTTATGAGGAAGCGCCGGCGCGCCTTGCGCCATGGCTGAAGCAGCGCACGCGCTGGTTCAAGGGCTGGATGCAGACCTGGCTCGTTCACATGCGCGAGCCGCGCCAGCTGGCGCGCGACCTCGGCCTGCCCGGCTTTTGCGCCTTTCAGCTGGTGGTCGGCGGCAATGTGCTTGCCGCCCTCGTCCATCCGCTGTTCCTCGGCACGTTTATTTACGCGTCCACCGCAGGCACGCCGATGTGGAAAGGCCACGGCCTGGCGGTCGCGATTCTCGCCGCGCTCTACGGGACGAGCGTGCTGATCGGTTACGGCGCCTCGGCCCTGCTCGGCTGGTTCGGGCTGGCCCGTCGTGGCCTCATGTCCAGCGCATGGGTGTTGCTGCTGACGCCGCTGCACTGGCTGTTGCTGTCGCTGGCCGCTTGGCGCGCGCTCATCCAGCTCATGGTCGCACCCTACCGCTGGGAGAAGACCGAGCACGGCCTGGCGCAAAGCTCGCGGGTCGCCGAGCGGCTGACGCGCTCGATTCTCGAGCTCGAACGGCTGCTGCGCGGTCTCAAGCAAGCCGGCGATCTGCCGGCGCTCGCCGGCGAGCCTACATATACTTCCGCAGCTCGGCGGCGGATTCTTCAGGCTTCCGGTTGAGACTGAACGGCGCGACGAAGCGGCCTTGCTTGTCCATCAGATAGACGACCGCTGAGTGGTCCATGCTGTAGTCGCCGTCCTTGCCGGTCGGCACCTTCTTGGCGTAGACGCGATATTCCTTCTCCACCGCCTCGATCGCCTGGTCGTTGCCGGTGATGCCGCGCAAATGCGGATCGAAGCTCGACAGGTAATCCTTCATTACCGCCGGTGTGTCGCGGTCGGGATCGACACTGATGAAAAACGCTTCGGTCTTGGCCGCGTCGGGCCCGAGCGCATGCAGCACTTCCGACAGCTCAAATAAGGTCGTGGGACAAATATCCGGGCAATGCGTGTAGCCGAAAAAAACGAGCGAGGGATGGCCCTTGAGCGCAGCTTCGGTAATCGGTTTGCCGTTCTGATCGACGAGCTTGAAGGGACCGCCGATCGCCGACGGTCCGGCGCCGGAGAAATTGCCGACGGCAAACAGCATGACGCCGGCAAACAGCACCAGCCCCGCCAGGAAGGCTGAAAGGATGAGAATGATATGCGACGTACGCGCGTTCATGCAGAATGACCCGATCTCAGAAGCAAGCGGTCCAGCCGGCCCGCACCATCTCGAAGAACACGGCGGTTCCGTAAAAGGCCCACAGCGCCAACGTGCCGGCCACCAGCGCGGCGGCCCCGCCACCGAGCAATAAAATCATCCGTGATCGTGTGTTATTCGTGGCCAAGACCGACATGAATTTTCACTCCGGGCCATTAACCATCACATAGGCCCGTTCGCCGCCAACGGCAACCGCGCCGGCCATTACGGCGCACTGTTGCGCATTTACCTTAAAGACACAGCAATACCGCCGAATTGGGGAGTTTCCCCCACCCGCGTTGACTCAAAGAGTTAAAGCCGCGATGAATAGGATGGCTCAAAAATCAGCGGTTCAAACCGCGGGGGAGAGGCTGATGCGTCAGACTTTAGTGCTTGCTCTTGCAATCTCGGTTTCGGCCGGCGCCGCCCTGGCGCAGACCGCACAACCCACAACATCGGCATCAGCACCGGCCCCCACGCTCGCCTCAGCGCCGGCTCAGGCCGCCGATCCTGCCTCTGCTCCGGCGGCAGCGCCAGTCGCAATGCCGAAGTGCGATAATCCCAACGCGCTCGGCATTTCGCGCGTGGTGCGCATCGATACGACCGGCGGCCCCGGGTTCGGCTTCCCGCAATTCAAGGCCTACGACTTCCTGCGCGACCACGAGGTCGTGCTCACCTTCGATGACGGCCCGTGGCCGTGGAACACCGAGCATGTGCTCAAGGCGCTCGCCGACCAGTGCACGCGCGCGCTGTTCTTCCCGATCGGCGAGCATGCCGGCTGGCACCCCGAGCTGATGAAGGAAGTGGCGGCGGCCGGACACACCGTCGGCTCGCACACCTGGTCGCACAAGGACTTGACCAAGCTGTCGCAGGACGAGGCCAAGGCCGAATTCGAGAAGGGCGTTGCCGCGGTTTCCATCGCGCTCGGCAACAAGCCGGTCGGACCGTTCTTCCGCTTCCCCGCCCTGCGCAATCCGCCGGAAATGCTCAAATATCTCGGCGAGCGCAATGTCGGCATCTTCTCCGCCGACGTCGATTCCTTCGACTTCAAGATCCACAAACCGGAGCAGGTCATCAAGTCGGTGATGGCGAAGCTCGAGAAGAATCACAAAGGCATCGTGCTGATGCATGACTTCCAGCATGCAACCGCGGAAGCGCTGCCCGAAATCCTCAAAAGGCTGAAGGATGGCGGCTACAAGGTTGTCTGGGTCACCGGCAAGACGCAGATCGAGCCTATTAAGGAATATACCGAGGCGGTGGCCAAGGAGATGGGAGGCGGTCTTGAAGACGCGCGCCCGGTCTCGAGCGTCGTACAGACGATCCAAGGCAACTGAGCTTCACGCCGATTTCGAATCAAAAGGCCGCGCCCCGTGCGCGGCCTTTTTTTCTACCGCACCGCCGCGCGCGCTTCGCGCATAGGGGAGCGGCAGAAAAGCGCTGCGTATTTTTCCGCGATCGCCTGCATTTCCGCACCGTAGCGATTCTTGGCGGTGCCGGTCCACTCGCGCGCGAGATCGGCGAAGGTCACCGGGCGGTCGAGCCTGCGCATGATCGCCTGCACGTCGTCCTGCACCTGGCGCGTGCGCCTGGCGACCGGATCGGGAATGCGCGTCGTCGAGTACATCAGCACGTGCTGCAGATGCGCGAGCACGCCGGTGGCGACATCCTTGAAGCGCTCGCCCGGCCGCCCGGAAACGGTGGCGCCGACGCCGGCGAAATTGTTGTCCTGCGGCGTCACCGAGGCGGGATCGCCGTCCGGCCGCCGGAAGGTGAGGTAATTGGTCTCGATCAGCATCTGGAAGAACGCGTAATCCCATCGCACGGCGACGCATTTTTCCGGCGGGCGCGCGACGCAGCGCCCAAAACGCTGATAGAGATCCGCAATGTGGGCAAAGCGGGGATCGATGAGGCGCGCGGGCTTTTGGCTGGCATTGCGCGCGGCGACGAAATCCATCAACGCCGCCGGCTTAACACAAGCCGGCACCGGATTGGCGGCGCCGGCAATAATCGCAGGAAGCGAGGCCGCTTCGCTCGCGCAGGCAACAAACGCGAGCGCGAACGCACACACAACCGACTTCATTGCTCCCCAGTCCCGCACGCAATACAGGGGCCGGAGTTAAAGCGGAGAGCGGTTAATTTTTCGCAAGCGGCCGGACGGCGCGATCAGCCGAGTTTTTCGTCCTGCCTTGCGGGGGCTGCCGCGCTCTCTTGCGCCAAGGCGCAAAAGCCGGACCAGATGATCCAGGGGAAATAAACGAGAAATGGCATGTTGCCTCACATTGTTCGTGGGGGCAACGCGCGCCGCGTGCCGGGCGTTGCGGGGCGTCACGCATGCGTGAGCAAGTGTGATGGCTTGGAGCGGGCGAAGGGAATCGAACCCCTCGTATGCAGCTTGGGAAAACGGATTCCTCGCTTCAACGCAAACGCCCGTACGCACTAAGCTTTTGTTGACTCTGATTTATTTGACGTTTGCGGCGTTCCGGACGACCCTGCGAAAAATTGAGCCACGTCACCTACAAGGCCCGCGACGCCGCCAAGCGCGGTCGGAATGTGAAGACATTCGTCCAAGTTCTGACGGGCATAAAGTCCGAAGACGAATTCGGATACAGCGACACGAGCGACAATGCCTCGAAGTATGCCGACGACATCGCCGACGAAAGTTCGGAGTGGGGCCGGCGCTACTTGCGGCGGGAGCGGCAGCCGACCTGGACATGGCGCAGTCTGCGCGACCGGTTCCTCGAAGAGAAGCTCCCCAAGCTCAAGGCGGGCTACCGCAAGGAGTACGAGCGCTATCTGCAGCTTCCCGAATTTGCGCAGATCGAAGACATCACCATCGGCGACCTCCGCATCATTGATCTCGACCCGATCCGAGACAAGATGCTCAAGGCGTATGCGAGATCGACGGTCAACCGCGCCATCAAGCAGTCCCGCGAAATGCTCACTTGGGCCTAAACTTATCACGTCTCGGCATCAGGTCTGCAAGACTGCCAGTACCCGTGGTGGACGCGCTACGCTTAGTTGTTGTACCGACTTATCGACAGTGATCACAATCTCGGCGATCGCGTACATTGGTGCCGTGAAGATGAATGCAGCAGCGAGCGCCACGCATCGTACCGTAACTTTCAGTTCTGCGCATATGGCCTTTTTCATCTTCTTGGTTCGATTATCGCCTTGTCGATTTTACCGATGACCTTGAAGGGCACGTTGTCTTCGGTGATAGCTGTCCCCGAGACGGAAAAAATAAGCGCAATTCGTAGCACATGCCGAATTTGAGGCTCCGATTTGATCGAGATCAATGTGCTGTTGCTTCGATATGCCTTTTTTTACGCGTCAACTGAAGCGAGACGATACTATGCAAGGGAAGGCCCGCACCCTACGTAGGCGCGCAAAGCCTGGTAGCGGCACCGGCGGTCGATTCTTTCACATCGAAGTCCGACCCGCTCGTGACTTTGTCGTCTTCCGCGCTCAGGATATCGGGAGGCCTGGGGGCGTCGAGCGGATCGCAGGCCAGCGCACGAATGGTTCCTGGGACACCCAAAAGTGGCTAATCGAGAAGACCCATGCACACGTCGAAAACGGCCGGCTTGTCGCCGATAGCGTCGAAGCTGAAAAACTCCTTGCAAGCCTAGGTTCTGTTCCTATCCATGTTACCGGCGATCGGTTTAAGGCAAAGCCCCGACGCAAGATTCCGGAATCTGAAAAGCCAACACCGGCCATGCGCCGCGCGCAGATCAAAAATATAAGAAAAGCTCAAGCGGCAGTACGTAAGCGGCGTAAGAGCGCAAGCTGACAGCGGTGCGCATAAAAAAGCGGCGCACGAAGTGAAATGCCGATGGTCTTTTTCCACATCAATGCGAATCACCAAGTATGAAATACTTGCCCTTGCGGCTCTTTGCTATGGACGCCAGCGCCGAATTCGGGTCGGCGATTGCTTCGGCCCTCGGCCAGCCGCTGGCCGCACATGAAGAACGCGAATTCGAGGACGGCGAGCACAAGACCCGCCCGCTCGACACGGTAGCCGGCGCCGACGTCTATGTGGTGCAGAGCCTGCACGGCGGGCCTCAGCAAAGCGCCAATGACAAGCTGTGCCGGCTGCTGTTCTTCATCGGCGCGCTCAAGGATGCCGGGGCCGCCCGCGTCACCGCGGTGACGCCCTATCTCTGCTATGCGCGCAAGGACCGCCGCACCAAGCCGAACGATCCGGTCACCACCCGTTATCTCGCCGCGATGTTCGAGAGCGTCGGCACCGACTGCGTGGTCACACTGGAAGTGCACAACCCGGCGGCTTTCGAGAACGCCTTTCGCTGCCGCAGCGTGGCGTTGACGGCAACGCCGCTTTTTGTCGACTACGTCAAGGCCAATCTGGCGAACGAGAAACTCGCAGTGATTTCGCCTGATGCCGGCGGCATGAAGCGCGCCGAGCTCCTGCGCGAGGCGCTGGAAGCCGCGCTCAAGCGTCCAGTCGGCAAGGGGCTGGCGGAAAAATACCGCAGCGCCGGGGTCGTTTCCGGCGACCTGTTCGTCGGCGACGTTGCCGGCGCCACCGCCCTGATCGTCGACGACCTCATCAGTACCGGCGGCACGCTGCTACGCACCGCCCGTTCGGCGCGCGCGGCCGGCGCCAAGCGGGTGATCGCGCTCGTCACCCACGGGCTCTTCATGCAAGGGTCGGCGGAGGTGCTCGCCGACCCGGCCATCGAGCAGTTCGTCATTTCAGATGCGGTGCTACCGTTTCGGCTGCAGAAGCCGGAGCAGAACAAGAAGCTCACGATCCTGCCGTCGGCGCCGCTTCTCGCCGAGGCCATCCGCCGGCTGCACGAGGAGCGCAGCCTCACCGACCTTATGGTGTTCTAAGCAGCGCCTCGAGCTTGCGTGCGCTTTTTTCCGCCAGCGCCAGATATGCTACCGCGAGTTTCGGCCATTTCTCCGGCGTGCGCGGATGCGCTTCGAACAGATGAGCAATGGCAAGCCGCGCGCGCAGCGTGGCGCGGTGGCAGCGGTAGAAAGCGAACAGCGCGTCCACCGGCCCATCGCGCAACAGGTGCTTCATTCGGCGCTGCAGGAAGTCGCCGGCCCAGGCGACGCCGAGCCGCTCGCATTCGAGACTGAGAAACGCGATCTCGTCGAACGGATCGACGATGCGCAGGCGATCGTTGAATTCAAGGCAATCGATGATGCGCACGCGATCGTCAAGCCAGATGTGCTCAGGGCGCAAATCGCCGTGGCCGTCGACGATGCGGCGATGGCGCAGCCGCTTGGCGATGAGCTCGCCGTGCCGGTGCAAAAATTTCCGCTGGACGCGGTCGATGCGGCGAATGCGTCCGGCAGGAAGGCGAAAGTGCGAATCAAGCAAGACGCGTACGTTATAGGCGAGGGCCTGCCGCCAGTCGGCGAGCAGCGTCGCGGCCGGCAGAAAAGTCGGCGCCGCCGCGCGATAGAACCGAGCGAGTGTCGTGCACAGCCGGTCCAGACCGGCAAAGGTGACCCGGCCCTCCTCGAGCATGCGGTCGAGCATGAAGCGCTCGTCGAGCCGCTTCATCATCACCAGCCAGTCGATCGGCGCTCCCGTGCCGCCGAGCGCCAGCCGTCCGGTGTCCTGCGTGAGCGGCACCACGTCGAGATAGACGTCTGGAGCAAGGCGCCGGTTGAGCTTCAACTCGGCGCGGCAGGCCGCCGCGCGCCGTTCGATCGTGGAAAAATCGAGATAGGGAAAGCGCACCGGCTTCTTCAGCTTGTAGACGCGCTCGCCGGCGAGAAAGACCCATGACATATGGGTTTCGCGCCGCGTCACCGCCCCCGCGGCGAGCCCATAGGTTTCCGGCCGGCTGAGAAATTCGACCTTGTCCGCGAGCGCCCGACCGGCGCCTCGATCAGCAAATCCGTGCACGGGCGGCTCCTATTGGCGAAGCAAAATAGGCGATTTTCCGGGGCCACCCTTGATACCGGTCAAAACGCCCGACGCGTCCATGCGAAATAGTGCGTATTGGAGGATACGATGCCTTTTATCGACCGCAACGACGCCGGGCGCCGGCTGGCCGAGACGCTCGCCGCCTACAAGGGCAAAAAGCCGGTTGTTCTGGCCTTACCGCGCGGCGGTGTGCCGGTTGCCGCGAAAATCGCCGAAGCGCTCGACGCGCCGCTCGACCTCATTCTGGTGCGCAAGATCGGCACGCCCTACCAGCCGGAGTTGGCGATGGGCGCGGTCGTCGACGGCCCGTCGCCGCTCACGGTACGCAACGATGAGGTCATCAGGCTCGCTGGCGTCAGTGAAGAGGAATTTGCCGCGGCGCGCGATCACGAAATCGCGGAGATCGAGCGGCGACGCAAAGCCTATCTCGGCGAACGTCCGCACCCCGCCATTGCCAAGCACACGGCGATCGTCGTCGATGACGGCATCGCCACTGGCGCCACCACCCGCGCTGCCTTGCAAGCGGTGCGCAAGCGCAAGCCAGTCAAGCTCGTGCTCGCAGTGCCGGTGGCGCCGACCGAAACCTTGCGCAAGCTGAAGAACGAAGCAGACGATATTGTCTGCCTCGAAGATTATGAAGACTTCGGGGCCATCGGGCTGTTCTATTCGAATTTCCGGCAGGTCTCGGACAATGAAGTCGTGGAATTGCTGGCGCGGCATCCCGTCAAGCAATCGACCGCCGCTGGCTGAGGGCGCCAACGGCAATTGGTGACCAATGAACCCGCTCAGCAGCCCGCTGCTCACCGATCTCTACCAGATCAACATGATCCAGGCCTATCTGGATCAGGACGAGACCAAGACCGCTGTGTTCGAATTTTTCGTGCGCAAATTGCCGGCGCGCCGCGGTTTTCTCATGGCTGCCGGTCTCGAACAGGCGCTGCAATTTCTGGAAAACCTGCGCTTCTCGCCGGAGGAAATCGATTGGCTCGCCGGCACCAACCGCTTCGGCAAGAACCTGCTTGATGAGCTCGCAGCCTTCCGCTTCACCGGCGACGTGCATGCCATGCCCGAAGGTCGCGTGTTCTTCGCCAACGAGCCGATCCTGCGCATCACCGCGCCGATCCCGCAGGCGCAACTCTTGGAAACGAGACTGATCAATATTCTGCATTTCCAGACGCTGATCGCCTCGAAGGCCGCGCGCATGGTGCGCGCGGCGCCGGGCAAGCTGCTGGTCGATTTCGGCTTGCGGCGCGCGCACGGCGCCGAAGCCGGATTGATGGCGGCGCGCGCAAGCTACATCGCCGGCTTCGCCGGCACCGCCACGTTGCTCGCCGAGCAGGCCTTCGGCATCCCGAGCTTCGGCACCATGGCGCACTCCTTTATTGAGGCGTTCGACACCGAGGGCACTGCTTTCGAAAGCTTCGCTCGCGCGCGGCCGCAGAACCTCACGTTGCTGATCGACACCTACGACACCGAAGCGGCGGCACGCAAAGTCGTGGCGTTGGCCCCGAAGCTCGCCGCCATGGGCATCTCAATTCGCGCGGTGCGGCTCGACAGCGGCGATCTTATTGCTCTATCGCGGAGCGTGCGCCGCATCCTCGATGCCGGTGGGCTCGCGAACATCACCATCTTTGCGAGCGGCGGCCTCGACGAGGACGCGATTGCCGGCATGATGCACTCCGGCGCGCCAATCGACGGCTTCGGCGTCGGCACCAGCCTGACCACGTCGCAGGACGTACCGGCACTCGATTGCGCCTACAAACTGCAGGAATATGCGGGGAAACCGCGGCGCAAGCTCTCATCCGGCAAGGCCACATGGCCGGGACGCAAGCAGGTTTGGCGCCGCTACGGTGCCGACGGGCGCTTGGTCGGCGACGTCTTGTCGGTGGAAACGGACGAGCACCCGGGCGAGAAACTGATCGAAGCGGTGATGAAAGACGGCCGCCGCGTAAAGCCGCCGGAGCCACTGGCCGAAATCCGCGCCCGCGCGGCGCAAGACTTGGCACGTCTGCCGGAGCCGCTACGCGCCATGCAACCAAGCATGGCTTATCCGGTTGAAGTGGCGCCACCCCTGTTCCAACTTGCCGCCGAGGTCGATCGCCGTCTGGCGCAAAGCGAAAGAGACCCGGATTGAGCGAGACTTTCAGCATCGGTGAGCGCGACGTTTTCCTTGCCGTCGACGTGCAGAACGATTTCTGCCCCGGCGGCGCGCTTGCCGTGCCGCGCGGCGACGAGATCGTACCCCTGGTCAATGCCTTGGCCGCGAAGTTCCCGCACGTGGTGTTGACGCAGGATTGGCATCCGCGCGGCCACCCGTCCTTCGCCTCCTCGCATCCTGGCAAGAAGCCCTACGACACCATCGAGGTCGCCTACGGACCGCAGATCCTGTGGCCTGATCATTGTGTGCAGGCAACGCCCGGCGCCGCGTTCCGCGACGATCTGCGCGTGCCCCATGCGGAACTCGTCATCCGCAAGGGCTATCATCGCGATATCGATTCCTATTCAGCCTTTTACGAGAACGATCGCAAGACGCCGACCGGTCTCGGCGGTTATCTGCGCGAGCGCGGCTTCACCCGCGTCTTCCTCGCCGGCCTCGCCTTCGATTTCTGCGTGCGCTATTCGGCAGAAGATGCGAAACGCGAAGGATTCGACGCGATCGTGCTCGAGGACGCTTGCCGCAGCATCGACGTCGGCGGCTCCGCGGCTGCGACGCGCGATGTGTTCCGCAAGGTCGGCGTGCGCTGCGTGAGTGCGGGCGCAGTCTGAGCCGTCACACCTTCATGCTGTGCTTGGCCAGCAGCTTCACGGTGCTCGCCTGCGGGCCTTTGTCGCCCACCTCCTCGGCAAAACTGACGCGGGCGCCGACGCCGAGCTCGGCAAACTTGCCATCGAGCACGCTGTTGCGGTGGAAATAGATTTCGCGGCCGTCGCCCGTTTCGATGAAGCCAAATTCGCCCAGCGGGTCGAGTTCGCACACCGTGCCGAGCGGTGAACCGTCGTGTTGTTTCACCTGACCTTGCAGCTTGCGAACCTGATCTTGCAATTGCCGGCGGGCGCGGTTAAAGGCGTCGTTGACCGCAAAATCGAGATCGGCGTAGCGCTCGTCCTGCTTCGGAGTGTGCCCAACATTGACTTCGCGGCCCTCCGGCAGCGCCAGACGAATGTTGATCTCGAACTGCCCGCCCTTGCGATGACGATCGCTCGGCGCCTTGACCGTCACGCGGCCGGCCGTGATCCGGCCGAACCTCTCCTCAAGCTGCGTCAGCCGAGCCGCAATGACGCGGCGAATCTCCGAATTCAGGTCCATTCCCTGGAGGTCGATCTGTACGGGGGTTTCCATCGTTCTCACCATTCTTGATGTCAGAAACTTTGCAGGACTGTGGGCGGTCTTCCTTGATCTGGCTCAAGCCGCTTTCCGCACCGGCCGCTTCAAAAGAGCCCGCAAATCGGCAAGCCGTCGCGTATTGATCACGTCGTCGGCGGTGAGCCAGGCCCGCCGCGCCTGATCGATGCCGAAACGGATGTAATCAAACGAATTCACCGTATGGGCATCCGTCGACACCGCAAATTTTACACCCTTGCTTTTGGCCATATGCGCATGGATGTCGTTGAGGTCGAGGCGGTCGGGCTGCCCATTGATCTCCAGGCAGCAGCCGAGATCGCGGGCGGCCGACGTCAGCCGGTCCATATCGATCGCGTAAGGCTCCCGCTCGCCGATCAGACGGCCTGTCGGGTGGCCGATCACGGAAACGTAAGGATTCTGCATGGCGCGGACGACGCGGTCGGTCTGCGCATCGCGCGGTAGGTCGAAGAACGAATGCACCGAAGCGATGACGACATCGAGCTTGGCCAGCGTCGCATCGGGCAGATCGAGACTGCCGTCCTTCAAAATATCGACTTCGATGCCCTTGAGGATGGTGAGGCCCTGGAGCTTGGCATTGATGCGGTCGATTTCGCGGATTTGCCTGATGACTCGGTTCGAATCGAGCCCATGCGACATCGTCTGCCGCCGGCTGTGATCGGTCAGCGCCATGTATTCGTAGCCGCGCGCCACCCCCGCCGAAGCCATCTCCTCGATCGGCGCGGTGCCGTCGGTCCAGTCCGAATGCACGTGCAGGTCGCCACGGATATCCGCGACCGTAACCAGCTTCGGCAACTTACCCGTCGCGGCGAGCGCGACCTCACCGCGATCCTCGCGCATTTCCGGCGGCACATAGGCGAGGCCGAGCTTCTGGTATATTTCTTCCTCGGTTTCGCCGGCGATCCGCCGTTTGCCGGAGAACAACCCGTACTCGTTGAGCTTCCACTTGTGCTGGTTGGCGATATTGCGCAGCGCGATGTTGTGCGCCTTGGATCCGGTGAAATATAAGAGCGCCGCGCCGTAGCTCTTTTCCGGCACCGCGCGCAGATCGACCTGCAGGCCCGAGCGCAGGATTACCGTGGCCCGCGTCGGCCCATGCGCCAGCACGTCGGCGACGTTCTCATAGGCCACTAACTTGTCGCCAACCGCGGCGCCATGCTTGGCGGTGACGAGCACGTCGAGATCGCCAACTGTGTCGCGGCGGCGGCGATAGCTGCCGGCGACCACCACGCGGCCGCCGTCGCGCAGATAGGCGGAGAGCGCCTCGGCTTCGGCCTCAGCAGTCGCGAGCTTGAATCGCTTGGTCTCGACCGGCTTCTTCAGCGCTTCGGCAAGTTTCTTTTCCGTGACTTCACCGAAGCCCCGCAGCTTGCGGATGCGGCCGGACTCGATGGCACGGCGCAAGTCGGCCAGGGTGCGGATCTTCAGCTTGCTGTAGAGCAGCTTGATGCGCTTCGGGCCTAAGCCGGGCAGCGCCGCCATCTCGCCAAGCTCGCCCGGCAGCTTTTTCTTAAGCTGATCGAGGACCGGGAAATGCCCGCTCTTGACGATATCGGCAATTTTGCCGGCGAGGTCCTCGCCGATGCCCGGCAACTCGGAGAGATCGGCCTCGGCCGCCAGCATCGCCCGTACACTCTGCGGCAGACCTTCGACGGTGCGTGCGGCGCGGCGGTAGGCGCGCACGCGAAATGGATTGTCGCCCTTGATTTCCAGCAAATCCGCGGTCTGATCGAACATCGCCGCGATTTCGGCGTTCTGGACCGGCATGGCGGCAACCTTTCCGTCAAATGCAGGTAAGGCCGGATCGGTGGTCGAGCATTGATTTAGATCAGAGGGAAAATGCAGGCCCGGGCCGTTGACCCCAGGCGTTGGACCAATTGGTCCGCGAACGGTTTAATACCCCATGCGCCGATACATGCGCGCCGCGATCACCACGAGAATAGCGGTCACCGCCACGAGCACTGCAAAGTCGAGCGCTAAGCTATAGTCGGAAGTGCCCGCGCGCAGCATCAGCGCGCGCAGAATGTCAACCTCGTAGGTGAGCGGGTTGACGTGCGAAACCACGCGCAGCCAGTGCGGCATTAGTGACAAAGGATAGATAGCGTTGCTGGCGAAGAAGATCGGCATGGTCAATACCTGGCCGATGCCCATGAAGCGTTCGCGTGTCTTCACGATGCAAGCGATGATGAGCGAGAGCGTGGCGAACAGACCCGAGCCCAGCACGATTGCCGCGGCGACGCCGACAATATTGAGCGGATTCAAATCGATGCTGACGCCGAGCAGCAATGCGAGCAGATAGACGATCACCGCCTGCGACAGGCCGCGCACGCCGGCCGACAGCGCCTTGCCGAGCACCAGCGCCGTGCGCGGCGCCGGACTGACCAAGTAGCGCTGCAAGACGCCGAGATCGCGCTCCCAGATCGCCGAGATCCCGTAGAAGATCGCGACGAACAGCGCGCTCTGCGCGAGGATGCCGGCGGCGAGGTAATCAAGATAAGGAATGTTGCCGGGTGCAACCCCGCGCACCCGCGCCATTACTTCGCCGAACAGCATCAGCCACAACACCGGCTGCACTGCGCGGGTGAACAATTCGAGCGGATCGTGGCGCAGCTTTTGTATCTCGGCCGCGGCCACTGCCCAAGTTTGCGTCACGAACTCTGCAAAGGCTTGCGCGAGCGACCTGTCAGCCGTGGTCGCGGACAGCTCGGCGATCCCGCCTGACACTGGCATAGCTTCCTCCCGATTCTGTCTCACTGGTCGGCGCCACTAACTTGACGAAGACATCGTCGAGGCTGGCTCCCGGCCCGACGCGCGCTTTCAGTTCAGCCGAGGTGCCGACTGCGACGATCTGCCCGTGGTCGATGAGGGCGACGCGGTCGCAAAACGCCTCAATCTCGTCCATGTGGTGCGATGTCACGATCATGGTGCGGTTGAAGCGGTCGCGCAAATCGACCACGTGCTCCCACACCGTGTCGCGCGCCGCCGGGTCAAGGCCGACCGTTGGCTCGTCAAGAAACAGCACGAGCGGGCGATGCAGCAGGCTCTGCGCTATTTCTAATCTCCTGATCATGCCGCCGGAATAGTGGCCGACGACGTGGTCAGCCGCTTCAGTAAGGCCCATGCGAGCAAGCGCGCGCGCGATGCGCTCGTTGCGCTCGCCGCGCGGAACGCCGTAAAGCCGCGCGGACAGCAGCATGTTTTCGTAGCCGGTGAGCGACCCGTCGGCAGAGAGCAACTGCGGCACATAACCGATACGGCGGCGGACATCGGCAGGCTCGGCTACGATATCGAAATCGGCGATTTTGGCCGTGCCGCTAGTCGGCGGCAACAACGTCGTCAACATGCGGATGAGCGTACTTTTGCCGGCGCCGTTCGGGCCGATCAAGCCGAAAATCTCGCCGCGCAGGACCGTCAACGAGACCGCATCGACGGCGGTGAGGTCGCCGAATTGCCGAGTAAGCGACGTGATGTCCACGACAATGGGGGACTGAACCTGGACCGTCGCTTTGTCATCAGGCATGCGTACGTTCCTTCGATGCGCCCCGCTGGGATGTATATGGTGGGCGCGCCGGAAACTACGAGCCGGGCACGGCGGCGGGCTTGCGATAGATCAACCATTTGCCGAGCTCGACGGCGCCGACATAGAAAAACGTAATCGCCAGCAGTGCGGCAAGCAGCGGCGGCGGCAGCGGCACAAAGTCGAACACCGTGAACAGCGGCGCGTACGGAATAAGCAAGGCAACGACCATCATTCCGGCCGCAATCAGCCATAATAGCCGGCCCGGCGGGCTGCGATAGAACGGCCGCGCCGTGCGCACGACCAGGATGATAGCCAGTTCGGTCATCAGCGACTCGACAAACCATCCGGTGCGGAATAGCGCGGGGTCGGCATTGAAGCCCCATAGCAGTACGCCGAACGTGAGAAAATCGAACAGCGAACTGATTGCACCGAAAATCACCATGAACCGGCGCAGCCCCGTGATGTCCCAACGGCGCGGAGTCTGCACCGTCTCCACATCGACATTGTCGCTGGCGATCGCCATGGCCGGAATATCGGCGAGAAAGTTGTTGAACAGAATTTGCTTCGCGAGCAATGGCAGAAACGGCAGCAACAAGGAGGCGGTCGCCATGCTGACCATGTTGCCGAAATTGGCGCTGGTGACGATGGCAATGTACTTGAGAGTATTGGAGAAGGTCTTGCGGCCCTGCTCGATGCCTTGCCGCAGCACGTCGAGATCGTGCTCGAGCAGGACGAAGTCGGCCGCTTCTTTGGCGACATCTACGGCCTCGTTGACCGAGATACCGACGTCGGCCGCGTGCAGCGCCGGCGCATCGTTGATGCCGTCGCCGAGAAAGCCAACGGCGTGGCCGCGCCGTTGCAGCGCGCGCACGATCTGTTCTTTCTGGTTGGGATCGACCTCGGCGAATGGGCGGTCGAGCACGCCTTCGGTGAGGCGCGCGATCTCGAACACTTCGGCGAACACTTATCTGCAATCGGCGGCAACGCCGCGGTTGCGTGGCGAGACCGCGTGAGTCTTTTCATGCTGGCAATGCGCGGCGGCATTGCCATTGGAAGCCTTGTAACTGGTGTAGCTGTCGATTTTTTTGGCGTCCGGAACGCACTTCTGGCGAATGGAGCGGCGGCAATTGTCGGGCATTTTTTTGTTCGCAGAAGTTTTGGCCACGGCAAACAAGAGAGTAATCGCTGACAATTTGATATAGCGCAATATGCAGGACCTTCGAGACTCATAAAAGAAAGACAAACTCGCGAAGGAGGAATTCGATGGCGCGGCGATTTTTGTCTATCGTTGCAGTGACAGCGCTAGCTTTTTCGCTTTCAGCAGGCAGCGCCTTGGCCGCACCGCGCGGCCATGGCCATTCTGGCGGCTATCACGGGTCACATAGAGGCGGCGGATGGGGCGGTTTTGCCGCTGGCGCGATTCTCGGTGGCCTGCTTGCCGCGCCTTACTATTACGGACCGGGCTATTACTATGGACCCGGCTACTACTATGGCCCGCCCCCGAATGACGCCGTTGCCTACTGTATGCAGCGCTTCAGATCCTATAATCCGGCAAGTGGAACATACTTAGGTTACGATGGGCGTCGGCATCTATGCCCATGAGTTGGTTGATCCATGCGAAGAGTTCTTTATTTCGTCGCAGCGCTCACCATAGCTGGCAATGCTCGGGGCCAGGCCCTCGATCCGAACGATGTCCAGGCAGGTCACAAATTGGCGATCTCAGTATGTGCAAATTGTCATGTCAGCGCATCGGACCAGCGTGAGGAACCCATTTTGCGGCCACCCGCGCCTAGCTTCGTTTCGATAATGCAGCGCAAGGACATCACCGCAGAGTGGTTGGAAGAATTTATCAAGACGAGCCACCGGACGATTGACAACCCAAAGGGGATGCCGAATCCGATGCTGCTTGATGTTCAGATAAAGCAAGTAACGTCCTATCTTTTAAGCCTACGCAAAGGCGGCTGAAATGATGTGGCCTGAGGAATTCAAATAGAAGCTCAGGATATTGCAAATGGTCCAGCTCAGGGGTGTCATCGTCGCCGGGGTGAGTGTCGTATTAAGCATTTGTACTGCGGCTCGAGGCGCCGACGTCGGCAAGACGGAATATCGATCGAGTTGCTCGGCGTGCCATGGCATCGAGGGCAAAGGTGACGGTCCGCTCCGTAAAGAGTTGAAGACGCCGCCCACCGACCTCACTGTTCTCGCCAAAAACAATAATGGCGTGTTCCCGTATGATATGGTCTACGAAACGATTGATGGAAGGCATACGGTCGCCAGTCACGGCACTCGGGAAATGCCAGCTTGGGGATATCGGTTTGGGCCACCGCAAGCGTTTCGGTACAAGAACCGGATGGTCGCGGTTATCAATTATTTGAAACGCATCCAAGAAAAATGAGGGCGCCTTCCTTCGGGAAGTAATTTGTTCTGAGACTTTAGAGCCGGCTCAGGAAGTCTTATTCATACGACTACTATTGAGAAATCGGTGCCATACGTATCGCGCGTCTGTCGAAATCCTGGGCCGACCGTCGAATCCATATCGGGTGGAAGGTTTCGATCGTTGCAACCGCGCCACCTGCCGATTAGGCTTCATGTCATGCGCCGACCCGCCGATCACGACGAGGAGCAGCACCACCGCGGTGATGCCGATGCGGGCACCGTATTCAGCGCTGCCCTGGAAATGCGCCTCGAGATGAAACGCGATATTGCCTGAGAGCAGCAACGTGACCAAGCCGACGACGCGGAGATTGCGCCAATTACTGCCGACAATGATTTCGCGCGCGGCCACGACCAAGACAAGAAAGCTGACGTCGACGATCGCCGCCAACAGCCAGCCGATCTCGGCGGAAAAAGTGACCGCCACGCGGCCCACCAGCCACACAACGGCTAGCGCGAGCAGCGGCATGCCCTGAATCGGTAATCGTCCGGTCCAGTTCGGGATTGCCGTGAGCAGAAAGCCGGTCACCACCGCCGGCAGATAGCCGTAGAGCATTTCGTGGACGTGCGGGCGAGAACGCGCTCCACAATTCCAGTTCGCCGTTGAACATCGGCAGCCACGCGAGCACGGCGAGCCCCGCATAGATGGCGCCCAACAGGAAAAACGGCCTAAATCCGTAAGACAGCAATGCCGGGCCGTCGTAGTTCGGCGAGCGAGGAATTCCATTCATCGCTCGGCGCTATCGCCGCTGCGCGCATTCGAAAGCGCGCTTGAGGCAGGTCGCGCCGGGATTCGACGAACGGTTCAGCATTCCCATCAGCGTTACCCATTCCTCATCGGAGGCTTCGTGCGCGTAGCGCTGCACGGTTTGCGTCACGCAGGCCGCAAGGTCGAGCCCCTCGGCGCCGGCCCGCTCCTTGACCGCGGCGAGTAGCGTCAAATCGCCCGACCCGAGAATCGTCTCGACCGCGATCGTCTCGTCGCTTAACCGGGCCAGAATATCCCCAAGCACGATGACTGGTCCTCAATGCACGCGCAGCGCTTCGGCGCCGGCCAGATCGATACCTTCGATCTTTGCCTCAGTCACCAGGCGGGCGACGTATTGCGCGGTCGCGCGCCGCCGGACGCTTTCGCGTAAGTATTCGGCGATACGGCCGGCAACAACTTCATAGGGCAGCAGCCGGCCATCATGCCTGCGATCGAGCCGGATGACGTGAAAACCGTAACGCGTCGCCACCGGCTCCGGGCATAGCTCGCCGGGCGAAAGCGCCATCAGTGCCTGCTCGAATTCCGGCGTGGTTTGACCCTCGGTGATCTGCCCGAGATTGCCCCCCTGCGCCGCCGAAGGGCAGCGCGAACAGGCCTGCGCCAGACCGGCAAAGGATTGAGGCGCCCTGCGCAAGGCCGCCAGCACCCCGGCGGCCTCGGCCTGCGCCTGCGCGTAAGCCTCGGGGTTCGACGGCAATGCCGCGAACAGGATATGCGAGGCCTCGTAGATATCGGGCGAGCGGAAGCGCGCCTTGTTGTTCTCGTAGTAGCGCCGGCAGATTTCCTCGTCGGGCTCCGGGATGGTGACTTCGCGCTCGACCACCCCACGCATCATCGCCTCTTCGTCGGTCTCGCGCCGTCCAGCATCGTCGTCGATCGGCTCGGGTTTCAGATCAACCACGCGCGCTCGTTGCAGCAGCAATTCACGAATAACCAGCGCGCGTGCGGCCTGCTGCCAGGCGGCGATCGGCTTTCCCGCCGGATGATGCTGCATTTCGCGCACGATCGCGTCACGGGCGATAGAAACGCCGTTGACCCTGACTGGAGCCGGCTTCCCTACTGTAATTTGCGCGTGAGCTGAGCAGGTGGTCATCGCCGCTACTCCGCCGGTTCCAGCCCGCGCGCGCGACGTGTGCGCACCACCTGATAGCCGCGACGGCCGAGATACCAGATCGGCGCGCTCCAGACGTGCACAAGACGTGTGAACGGGAACACCAGGAAGATGGTCATACCCAGGAACAAATGCGCCTTGAAGATCGGGTTGGCGTCGGCAATCAACGCAGAAACGCCGGGCTGCAACGTGAGGATGCCCTGCGCCCAGGTCATGAATTTCACCATCTCATGGCCGTCGAGATGATCGAGCGAGACGCCGATGGTGGCGAGCCCCAGCGTGAGCTGGGCGTAGAGCAACAGCAGAATGGCGATGTCGCCGAATGACGATGTTCGCCGGATGCGCGCGTCGAACAGGCGCCGGTGCACCAGCAACGTGATGCCGATGAAGCAGAACACGCCGGCGACGCCGCCGACGATGATCGCCATCCATTGCTTGAAGGTGTGCGAAATGCCGAGCGCGTCGAACACCCAGATCGGCGTCAGCAGCCCGACAAAATGCCCCATGAAAATGACGAGAATGCCGACATGAAACAGGTTGGAGCCCCACGTCAATTGCCGCCGGCGCAGAAGCTGGCTCGAGCCGCTGCGCCAGGTGTACTGCTCGCGGTCGAAGCGGACCCAGCTGCCGAGCAGGAATACGGTCAAGCACAAATAGGGATACCAGCCGAAGACGACATAAGTGATCAGTTCGCGCATGACCATTTCCTCAATTGCTCGACGGCGTGCGGGTTACAGCCGCCATGTCCGGCGCCGGGCGCATTCCCCCGCGGACACGGGCCATCAGTCCGTCTTTGCAGCTGTCGGTAGCGCCGGGACCGAAAGTGACGGCCTCGGCCTCCCAGGCCGCATCAAGGGCCGCAAGGTCGGTCGCGTCCGGATCGGGCAGCGTGAGCAATGCCGAGACTTCGTCGTCCTTCGGCTTCGCTGCCGCCAGCGCGACCAAAGCACGGAACACCGCTTCATAAGAGGATTGGCGTTTGCGCAGCCGCTCCGCCATGGCGGCAAAGATGTGCGCCGGCTGACCGAGCGTTACGCAAGCGTCCCGGGCCGGCAGCACCGAGAGATATTCCAGAAACAGCGGCACGAAATCCGGCAATTCGGCCGCGCTCATGAACAGGCCGTGGCTCTCGTATTGAGCCTTGAGGTCGATCATGGCCTGCCCGCGATCGCGGCTCTCGCCGTGCACGTGCTCGAACATATGCAGCGACAAAGTGCGCGTGCGATCGAACAGCGACACGTAGCGCTCCTGCAGATCGTAGAGATCGTCGCTGCCGAGTTCGCTCACCAGCTTGCGCAATTGATTGCGCATGGCGGAGGGCAGTGCCGCTTGCTTCTCGACTGCTTCGCTGATTTCGCCGCATGCCCGCTGCAGTTCGGCGGTCGGGTAAGTGAGCAGCGCCGATAGCGCTTTGAACGTCCTGTTCATCACACGACCTCCATCGGAGTCTTGGCGCGTTTTGGCGTTCCAAAAAGATTGGTTTCGGTCGTACCGCCCGAGCAGCCATTGCCGAACGAAAAACCGCAGGAGCCGCGCAGGTCGAAGGCGTCTTCGTTGACCTCACGATGCGCGGTCGGGATCACGAAGCGATCCTCGTAATTGGCGATCGCCATCGTCTGGTACATGCTTTCGATATCGAGCGCCGTCAGGCCCACCCGTTTGGCGATGCCCTCGTCGATTACGCCGTCTACGGTCTTGGCTCGCATATAGGCGCGCATCGCCAGCATGCGCTCAAGCGCCAGCGCTACCGGCTCTTCCTTGCCGGCGGTGAGCAGGTTCGCGAGATATTTGAGCGGGATACGCAGACTGCGCACGTCCGGCATCTCGCCGTCGTGTCCGATTTTGCCGGCCGCGGCGGCCGACTGAATCGGCGAGAGCGGCGGCACATACCAGACCATTGGCAGCGTGCGGTATTCGGGATGCAGCGGGAATGCGACTTTCCATTCCATCGCCATTTTCCAGATCGGAGAGCGCCGTGCGCCTTCCAGCCAGTTCTCCGCGATGCCGTCGGCGCGGGCCTGCTCGATCACCTTGGGATCATTCGGATCCATGAAGATCGAAAGCTGCGCTTCGTAGAGATCCTGCTCGTCCGCCACGCTCGCAGCGACCTCGATGCGGTCGGCGTCGTAGAGCACGACGCCGAGATAGCGGATGCGGCCGACGCAGGTTTCCGAACACACCGTCGGCTGGCCCGCTTCGATGCGCGGGTAGCAGAAGATGCATTTCTCTGATTTTCCGCTCGACCAGTTATAGTAGATCTTCTTGTAGGGACAACCTGACACGCACATGCGCCAACCGCGGCATTTGTCCTGATCGATGAGAACGATGCCGTCTTCCTCACGCTTGTAGATGGCGCCGGAGGGGCAGGCGGCAACGCAGGCCGGGTTGAGGCAGTGCTCGCACAGCCGCGGCAGATACACCATGAAGGTGTTTTCGAACTGGCCGTAGATGTCCTTCTGTACGCCTTCGAAATTGTAGTCCTGCGAACGCTTGGCGAATTCGCCGCCGAGAATTTCCTCCCAGTTCGGACCCCATTCGATCTTTTCCATGCGCTCGCCGGAAATCAACGAACGTGGGCGCGCGGTCGGCATCGCCGACATTTCCGGCGCTTTCTGCAGGTGCTCGTAATCAAAAGTGAATGGCTCGTAGTAGTCGTCGATCTCAGGGAGGTCCGGATTGGCGAAAATATTCGCCAGCACCCGCCACTTCGAACCGATCCGGGGCTCGATCTTTCCGTTCTTCTTGCGGCGCCAGCCGCCGTTCCAGCGCTTCTGGTTTTCCCAGTCTTTCGGATAGCCGATGCCGGGCTTGGTCTCGACGTTGTTGAACCAGGCGTATTCCATGCCTTCGCGGTTGGTCCAAACGTTCTTGCAGGTCACCGAGCAGGTGTGACACCCGATGCACTTGTCGAGGTTGAGCACCATCGCGATTTGAGCGCGGATTTTCATTCTGCGGCCTCCAATTTGGGCGCGATGGGCAGTGGTTCGGGTTGATCGGCAGTCGGTTTGTCGAGCCAATCGACCTTTGACATTTTTCGTACGACGACGAATTCGTCACGATTGGATCCGACCGTACCGTAATAGTTAAAGCCATAAGATTGCTGGGCGTAGCCGCCAATCATATGGGTCGGCTTCAGCACCGTGCGAGTGACCGAATTGTGGATGCCGCCGCGCTGGCCGGTCATCTCCGAGCCCGGCACGTTCACGATCTTCTCCTGCGCGTGGTACATCAGACATATGCCCTGCTTGACGCGCTGGGACACCACCGCGCGCGCGACCAGCGCGCCGTTGGTGTTGAACACTTCGATCCAGTCGTTATCGACGATGCCGGCCTTCTTGGCGTCGATCTCGCTGATCCACACGATTGGTCCGCCGCGCGACAGCGTCAGCATCAGCAGGTTATCGGTGTATGTGGAGTGGATGCCCCACTTCTGATGCGGCGTGATGAAGTTGAGCACGACCGCGTCATTGCCGTTCGGCTTGCGGTCGATGATCGGATTGACCGACTTGGTGTCGATCGGCGGTCGATAGACGCATAAGGCTTCGCCGAAGGCCCGCATCCAGAGGTGATCTTGATAGAGCTGCTGGCGGCCGGTGAGCGTGCGCCACGGGATCAGTTCGTGCACATTGGTATACCCGGCGTTGTAGCAGACTTTGTCGGATTCCAGCCCCGACCAGATCGGCGACGAGATGATCTTGCGCGGCTGCGCGACGACATCGCGGAAGCGGATTTTCTCGTCTTCTTTCGGAATCGCGAGATGACCATGGTCGCGGCCCGTGAAACCGCCGAGCGAGGCCCAGGCTTTCACTGCAACCTCGCCATTAGTTTCCGGCGCCAGGCTCAAGATGACTTCGCAGGCATCGATATCGCTTTCGATCCGCGCGAGGCCCTTGGTCGCCCCCTCCTCGGTGACGGCACCGTTGAGTTTCTCGAGGAAATCGACCTCGTGCTCGGTGTTCCAGGCCATGCCCTTGCCGCCATTGCCGAGCTTGGCCATCAACGGTCCGAGCGAGGTGAAGCGCTTGTAGAGATTGGGATAGTCGCGATCGATTACCGTCACCGACGGCATGGTCTTGCCGGGAATCGGATCAACTTCGCTTTTCTTCCAATCCTTGACGTCGAAGGCCTGCGCAATTTCGGCCGGCGTGTCATGCATGATGGGCGTCAGTACCACATCCTTTTCGACGCCAAGCACTTCCGGCGCGACGTCCGAAAACGCCTTGGCGATGCCTTTGTAGATGTCCCAATCGTTGCGCGCCTCCCACACCGGATCGACCGCCGATGTCAGGGGGTGAATGAACGGGTGCATGTCGGAGGTGTTGAGATCGTTCTTCTCGTACCAGGTCGCCGTCGGCAGCACGATGTCGGAATACATGCAGGTGGTCGACATGCGGAAATCGAGCGTAACCAGCAAATCGAGCTTTCCTTCCGGAGCCTGATCGTGCCACGCGACCTCCATCGGCTTTTTCTTGCCGTCTTGCCCAAGGTCCTTGCCCATAACACCGTGCTTGGTCCCGAGCAGGTGCTTGAGGAAATACTCGTGGCCCTTGCCCGACGCGCCCAGCAGGTTGGAGCGCCAGATGAACATATTGCGTGGCCAGTTGGCCGGATTGTCCGGATCATCGCAGGACAGCTTGAGCGCGCCCGATTTCAGCGACTTGGCGACATAGTCCTTCGCGTCCAGGCCCGATGCCGCTGCCTGCTTGGAAACCTCAAGCGGGTTGGTTTGCAGTTGCGGCGCTGAGGGCAGCCAGCCCATGCGCTCGGCACGCACATTGTAGTCGATCAATGCACCGTCCCATGGTCCCGCCGGCGCCGTCGGCGACAGAATCTCGGATACACTGAGCGTCTCGTAGCGCCACTGATCGGTGTGCGCGTAAAATGCCGACGTCGAATTCATCTGCCGCGGCGGTCGGCCCCAGTCGAGAGCAAAGGCCAACGGCAGCCAGCCGGTTTGCGGCCGCAGCTTTTCCTGACCCACATAATGCGACCAGCCGCCACCGGATTGGCCGACGCATCCGCACATCACTAGCATATTGATAATGCCGCGGTAGTTCATGTCCATGTGGTACCAGTGATTGAGACCGGCGCCGACAATCACCATCGACCGTCCTTTGGTCTTCTCGGCGTTGAGCGCGAACTCGCGCGCCGTGGAAACGATCTGATCGCGCGGCACACCGGTAATTTTTTCCGCCCAGGCCGGCGTATAGGGCTCAAGGTCGTCGTAGCCTTTGCCTAGGTGCTCGCCGCCAAGCCCACAATCGACACCGTAATTTGCGACGAACAGATCGTAGACCGAGGCGACCAGCGCCTCGCCTTCTACCAGTTGGAGTTTCTTCACCGGCACGTTGCGAACGAGCACACCGGGGTGATCGGTGCCGAGAAAATGATCATGCTCGCGATTGCCGAAGTAGGGAAAGCCGACCGCGGCGACATCGTCTCTGACGTCGGCCAACGACAGCCGCAGCTTGGTATCCTGACCGCCCGAGGTTTTTTCCTCGAGGTTCCACTTGCCTTTCTCGCCCCAGCGGAATCCGACCGAGCCTTTCGGCACAACGACAGTGCTGGTCAATTCGTCATAGGCGAGCGTCTTCCATTCGGGATTGTTGGCCTCGCCGCAAGATTTGATGACATCCGAGGCGCGAATGAAACGCTCCGGCACATAGTGCGCGCCCTGCTTCACCAGACGCACCAACATCGGCATGTCGGTGTATTGCCGGGCGTAATCTTGGAAATACTGCGCCTGCCGGTTGACATGGAATTCGCGCAGGATGACGTGGCCCATCGCCATGCCAAGCGCAGCATCGGTCCCCTGCTTTGGCGATATCCAGAGATCGGCGAATTTCGAGGCTTCCGAATAATCCGGGCTGATGACCACGCTTTTGGCGCCGCGATAGCGCGCTTCCGTATAGAAGTGCGCATCGGGCGTGCGCGTCTGCGGCACGTTCGATCCCCACAGGATCAAGAATCCGGAATTGAACCAATCGGCCGATTCCGGCACGTCGGTCTGCTCGCCCCAGGTCTGCGGGCTCGATGGCGGCAGATCACAATACCAGTCGTAGAATGACATGCTGACGCCACCGAGCAGCGACAGATAGCGCGCGCCGGCGGCGTAACTCACCATCGACATTGCCGGGATCGGCGAGAAGCCGAACACGCGATCGGGCCCGTAGGTCTTCACCGTATAGGCATTGGCTGCGGCGATGAGTTCGTTGATCTCGTTCCAGGTCGTGCGGACAAAACCGCCGAGCCCGCGTTTCTGCACATAGGCGGCGCGCTTTTGCGGGTTTTCGACGATCGATTTCCAGGCGGCGACCGGCGTCATCAACAGGCGCGCCTCGCGCCAAAGCTTGAGCAGCCGCGAGCGCACCAGCGGATATTTCACACGGTTGCCGGAGTAGATGTACCAGGAGTAGCTGGCGCCGCGCGAACAGCCGCGCGGCTCGTGGTTCGGCAGATCAGGCCGCGTGCGCGGATAGTCGGTCTGCTGCGTTTCCCAGGTGACGATGCCGCCCTTGACGTAGATCTTCCACGAGCACGAGCCGGTGCAGTTCACGCCGTGCGTCGAGCGCACGATCTTGTCGTGCTGCCAGCGCTTGCGGTAGCCGTCCTCCCAGCGGCGATCTTCCTGAGTGGTGATGCCGTGGCCGTAGGAAAATGTCTCGCTGGCGCGATTGAAGAATGTCAGGCGATCGAGAAAATGGCTCATGACATGTGACCTCTACCGCGCCTGGAGGACAGTGGATCCGCTCGCCTTTTGTTTGGCGCCGCGATCAAGATGCCAGAAGTACACGGAGACGCCGATCGCCATCACCGCGAGCACGACATAGGCGAAGAAGCCGCCGGCATAGCCCGAAATTCCGAGTGCATCGACGACGGCGCCGAGGAACGGCGGAATGATGAAGCCGCCGAGCGCACCCAGTCCGCCGACCAGGCCTGCCGCTCCGCCGACGGCCCTCGGTATGTATTTTGGCACCATCTTGAACACGGCGGCATTTCCGACTCCCATGCCGAGAGCGATCAGCAATTCGCCGGTAAGAGCTTGATAGAAGTCCTCGGTGAGTGTGAGTATGACTGCTCCAATAAGGACGCCAACAAACGAAAGCATCGCCGTTCGCTCGCCGCCAATGCGTTCGGAGAGCATGCCACCGAACACGCGAATGATCGCGGCGAGCAACGAAAAGCCGAGCCCGCCAAGCATCGCAGCAGATTTCACATCCATATGGTGGAGGTTGATCCAATAGGTCGGAAACCACGCCGTCAGCGCCAGGAAGCCGCCGAAGGAGACGAAGTAGAGGGCGACAAGACCCCAGGTGCGCGGATCTTCGGCAGCGGTGATGACCGCCTGCCAGACTTGTTCTTTGGGGAACAGCTCCTGGCCCTTCTCCTGGGCAATCTTACGGCTGGCGTCCGCATCGAATCCCTGCTGGCGGAGCTGGAAGAAATAGGCGTCGCGCGCGAGCCAGGCATAGATCGCCGTGCCGACTAGGAGGAACGTGAACCAGGCAAAATAGGAGCCAGCAAGACCCCACGCGGCAATGGCATATGGCAAGAATAGCGTGAAGATGCCGGGCGCCAGATTGCCAATGCCACCATAGGCACCAAGCACCGTGCCCTGACGCGACTGCGGATACCAATAGGAGACTTGGGGAATTCCAACCGAGAATGAAGCTACCCCGCATCCGCTCAAGAAGCCGAACATCACAATGATCGGATAGGCAGCGACCGTGAGGGTCTTGGCGGTCAGCAGAATGAACACCAAACCCCACATGCCGACCAATGACAGACAAAACAAAGTGATCATGGGCAGACGGCCACCAACACGATCGACCCAGGCGCCGAACGGAATGCGCATGAGCGAGCCGGTCAGCTGCGGCGCCGCGACAAGAAGTCCGAGCGCGAGCCCACTGAGATGCATTTGATCTTGGAAATATTTGGACGCTGGACCGTAAAGCGAGACAGCCGCAAAACCGATGAAGAAGCCCCACGTCCCCATGACAAGACCGGCGGTCGGAGTTCCCGATAGCCGATAGGGGGCTGCTCCAATACTTGCTTCGGATGTTGCGCTCATGTCGTGTCACCCAGTTGGTTGCCGCTAATTGCCAGCACCAACAAAAGCCGGGACGCGCCACGAATGCTTTGACGTCGATCAATAATACTTCGGCTTTGCCCGCAATGATTTTGCTTTACTTATGTTGCTTCACGATTTGATCTAAGCACGATTTTAGTTTGATAATTATCAAGTCGACATAAGGCGTCTTGGCATACACTTAAAATGCCGTGAACCGGGGGAGAAGACCATGCGCCAATCCGATCGGAAGCTCATTCGTGCGCTGCCGCTGTTTTGCGATGTGAGCGAAGCGAATTTCGAGCAGCTGGTGCGTGCTGCATTTCTCCAGCGCTTTCCGCAGAACACGGCCTTGATCAAAGAAGGCGATTTGCCAGACTTTTTGCATATCGTGGTCGAAGGCTCGGTCGAAATTTTCTGCACCCATTACGGGCGCGAAACCACGATCGACATCATGCGGCCGGTGACAACGTTCATTCTGGCGGCGGTCATACGTGACGCGGTCTATCTTAAGTCGGCCCGCACGCTTACGCCCGCGCAGATACTCATGATTCCGGCGCAGACCGTTCGCGACGTGTTCGGGCGCGACGCCGCCTTCGCGCGCGCCATCGTCAATGAACTCGCGGAGCGCTACCGCGAGGTGGTGCGTTCGCTGAAGAATGAGAAGTTGCGCACGAGCGTTCAGCGATTGGCTAACTGGATTCTACAGACCAATCGCCAGCAAGGCGATCATCAGCACATCGAGCTGACGCTCGACAAGCGAACCCTTGCCTCACGCCTGGGGATGACGCCGGAAAGTCTGTCGCGAAATCTGACGCTGCTGGCAAAACACGGCGTGACCAGTTACGGACGCGCAATCGTTATCGAGGACTCATCAGCGCTGGAAAGCTTTGCCAGGCCGAATTCGCTGATCGACGGGTAGGCGCAAAAGATTGTGTTGCAAAACTATTTTCACGACCAAAACGAGCAGTATTGATTCAAGGACCAACACGAACGCGCATCATTGATTCAAAAAGCTGTTTTAGTTGCATTCTATTGTGGCGTGCTCGCAGCGCAGCAAAGGGTTCTGCAACACAATCCCCCTAGCAGCGGAAGCCCCAATAGTCAGGGCGCGGCCGCACATGCGCAGCCGCTACGCGCGCGGCAAACGGAGCCGGCAAAAGACAGTGCATATGCATAACCCATTGTATACTTGTACAGCGCGTTTTTCGGGCAGCGACTGAACCAACCAGAGTGCCGGTTAAGCTTCTGAACTCTCAGCTTTTTTGAATTGGAGCGGGCGAAGGGAATCGAACCCTCGTATGCAGCTTGGCAAGCTTCGGATCGATCGCGGCTACTGAACTAAATGATTGTTTCGGTGTCCGATTCATCCGCGGGAATGTTGTAGGCGTCGGAGCTGTTACTCTAAAGTTCGTTTTATCCCACTCAAATCCGCTCCAACGCGAATAGCAGACATCAACTGCCCGAGCTGGCGGGTCCGCGAAGGACCAAACCGGAAATCGCGGCTCGTCACCGTTCGGCCGTGAAACGCGCCAGCCGCGGCAGGACAACATCGAGGCCGTCCCTCATGGTTCAGGATCCTGAACGGAGTCGTTGAGGAGCGGTTCGACACATTCCTCATAGCGCGGCATCCCGGTGATGAACCCGCCGGACTGCAGACTCTGTGCCAGGCGTGCGAAGCCTTGCGGGTTCATCCGCGTCTCGCGTGACCAGAGACCGGCATCGCGATAGCGCCGCAGCGACGCAACCAGGACCTCCTTCCGTAGCTCGGGAAAAAATCGCTCCACCACCCGCGCCAGTTCTTGGGGCGGATTGTCGTAGAGCCAAGCGAGCATCCGGCCTGTGGCGCGAGCCATGGCCGCAAACTCATCTCGGTACGTGGCGCAGGCCGCTCGCGTGCTGATGAACGCGGTGTATGCAGTGGGCCCTCGCGTACTCGCGGCATAGAGCACCTCCCCCGCTCGATCGCGCTCGGCGATAGAGACGAACGGCTCGAATGCCTGGATCACATCGACGTCTCCCGCCTGCATGGCGTGGTAGTTCCGAGTCATTGGGCGGTCAGAAAAACGCGACAGCCGGCGAGGGTCGACACCTTGATCCCGTAAATCCTGCTGGAGGCACATCCAGGGCGTTGGCACCTCGGAGACCGGGGCGAACCGCAAATGCTGCAGATCGGCCAAGCAGAATGGCCGCTGTGTGCACAGCCCGATCAAGAAAAACGGATCGCGCGACACCACTTCGCAGAAATTGACCAGCGGCGAACGGGAGTCCTTGTCGTGAGCCTTCATGACTCGCATCGGGCCCCCCCAGGTCAGGTCAATGGACCCGTCGATCAGCTTCGGCACCGCGTCGCCGGGTGCATCGGAGGTGAGAAGCTCCACGTCCACGCCTTCGCGCTTGTAGAAGCCGAGTGCGATCGTTGCATAGTACGGTGCATAGAAGACCGCGCGGAAGTTCTCCATGAGGCGGATTGGCATGCTCGGCGACTCGATTGTCTGATTTGGGCGTTGACCCGGAGCAGCAACCCTTTTTAGGCTCTACCCCGTGGCAGTGTATGATAGGTGCTTCGACGATGAGAACGCTTTTGATGCGCGCGGCTGTGGCCGCACTTGGGATTTTCGCCTTGCTCACCCCTGTGCGGGCCGAGCAGAGCTATCCGAGCCGCCCGATCACGCTGGTAGTTCCGGTGCCGCCCGGAGGCGCCGCCGACTTCATCGCGCGGCTGGTTGGCGCCAAGCTGTCCGATGCCCTCGGCCAGCCGGTGGTCATCAGCAACCGCGCCGGTGCGAGCGGCATCATCGCCTCCGATAGCGTGGCGAAGGCCGCGCCTGACGGATACACGCTTCTCTTGAATTCTATCACGACGCACGGCATCGGCCCGCATCTTTATGCCCACTTGCCCTATGATCCGGTGAAGGATTTCACGCCTATCATCTTGGTCGCCAACCTGCCGCTGATCATGACCATCAACACCAAGCATGCAGAGAAATCGGTGCAGGAGGTGGTCGCTTATGCCAAGGCTCATCCCCGCACGCTCAGCTTCGCCTCGTCCGGTAATGGCGGCGCGCCGCACCTCGCCGGGGCGCTCTTCCAAGAGGTGACCGGCACCACGATGCTGCATGTGCCGTACCGCGGCAGTGGGCCGGCTGTGGTCGACGTGGCGGCAGGGCGAGTGGATATCATGTTCGATGCGGTGCCCTCGCTCCTCTCGATGATTCAAGCGGGCAAGCTGCGTCCGCTCGCGGCGGCGAGCGCAGCGCGCAATCCGGTGGTGCCCGACGTCCCGACTTTTGACGAGTTGGGCATCAAGGGGATGGAGGTGTCGCTTTGGTATGGGCTGGAGGGACCGGCCAACCTGCCTAACCCGATTCTGCAGCGCTTGAACGGCGAGATGGCGAAAATTCTCTCGACCGAGGACATCAAGACGGACTTCGCCAAACAAGGCGCAGTGCCGCAGCCCGGCTCGCCGGCCGACTTCGCGGCTTTCATGCGGGATGAATCCGCGCGCTGGGGCGAGGTCGTGCGCACAAACGATATCAAAATCGAATAGACCTACCCCGGAGCAGAAGCCGGCGGCGTCCTTTGCGTGACTCAGGGAGCCCAATTGATCACAGCTGCGGCAGACCATTAAAGTCTGGCGCTAATCGGCGTGTAAGCCGCCGGCCTTGATCGGACCCGCCCACTTTTCAATTTCGCTTTGAACAAAGGCCGCAAGATACGCAGACGAGCGCCGCTCCGGCGCGACAAGCTCTGCGCCGATTTGCTTCATCTGTCTCTGCAGCGTTTCCGTTTCCATTGCCGCCACCGTGGCATCATGTAATTTTTTTACGACTGCCGGATCGGTACCCTTTGGCGCAAACAGAGCGAACCAGTTATTGATATCGATATTCTTGGCTCCCTGTTCCTCGGCCGTCGCCAGCGCCGGCAGACTCGATGACCGCTCTCGCGACAGGACCGCGATCGCTTTGACGGTCCCGGCTTGTATCTGCGGTCGCGCGACAGGGGGGTCGATGCAGAGATAATCAATTCGACCCGCGATCAAATCTTGCATTGCAGGTCCGCCGCCTTTGTACGGTATATGGACGGCGGTGATACCGGTCGCTGAATTCAAGAGGGCACATGCGAGATGCGTGGTCGATCCGGTTCCACCCGATCCAAACTGTAGAGTCGAAGCGTGCGCTTTCGCGTAAGCGATGAAACTCTTTAGGTCCGAGGCTGGAAAGTCCTTCCGGGCGACCAGCACCAGCGGGAGCTGAACAATAAGCGCCACGGGGGCAAAGTCCTTCGCGGCATCGTAAAGGGGATGCCGATACAGCGTTTGATTGCCGGCATGCGTGCCTACGTTGCCCATCACGATCGTGTAGCCATCGGGCTCCGCCTTGGCTGCGCGCGCCGAGCCGATCATGCCGCCCGCGCCGCCAATGTTTTCAACGATCACCGGCTTGCCCAGCTTCTCGGCAAGCGCCGCCGCAACTACCCGCCCGACGACGTCGACAGGTCCTCCGGCCGCAAATGGAGCGATCATGGTGATCGGCCGTAACGGCCAGGAGACCTCTTGAGCTCTCGCGTGTGCAAGCGAGATCTGCGCAACCACGACCGCCATCCCCAAGATGCCCAGCCCTCGTCCGGGGCCGCTGATTGCTCTTTTCATCGTTACGTCTCCTCAAAGTAGGCCGCCAGTGCGCCGATTCTCGTTCCGCCGCCGAAACCAGCCACTGTTCTAGCGAAGAAGATTTGAAACGGCCGCCATCACTTTCGTCAACCGTGCCGTAACGGGCGGGCATAGCAGCAGTTGTACGACTGTTTTCCCCCTGGCCTGTCTTGCTACACTCCGCTCGGAAGGTCATTGACCATGCCAACTTCGCGATATGTCGGTCGATTCTCGTGAACGGGGTTTTGTGTCGGCGCTCGGCCGGGCGAAGCGGCTTGACGAGCGCCTGCATGCGTTTGTCGAATTCTCATCCGTGGATAGTCCGCCATCCCCCGGCGGCGGCCCGCTGCAGTGTCAACGCTACGCAGCCAAGGACCTATTCATCACGAGAACCCACCGGCCGCACGCCGGCTTGAAAGAACCGATCGCGTTCGCGGGCGAACCGGCGCCGGCATTGTCGCTGCTGGATGGCGCGGGCGCTCGCTGCCTCGGCTTCACGGCCATGACCGAACTCGCCTACGAGCCTTCCGGCTACAACGCAGTCAGCGGGCGCGCGCGCAATCCCTGGAATCTCGATTGCATCCCCGGCGGCTCGTCGTCCGGATCGGCCGTTGCGGTCGCCAGCGGATCGGCAGTTTTCGCCCTGGGCTCCGATACGGGAGGTTCGATTCGCATCCCGGCGCATTGCTGCGGCGTGACGGGGTGGAAGCCGACATGGGGCAGCGTCAGTGCGCGGGGCGCGGTCCCGCTGGCGCCATTCCTGGATACCGTCGGGCTGCTTGCACGCGGCGCGGCCGACCTTGCGCCCGCTGCCGTTGTCCTGCTGGGATCGCAAGCATCGTCCAGGCCGATCGAGACGATCGCGGTCGCTGCCGATGCATTGCAAGAGACGGAGCTCCCGGTGCGCCGCGCCTGCGAGGATGGCATCGTCGCGCTAGAGAATCTCGCGATTGCAATTTCGCGCGTGCACGCGCTCGCCGCCATCGCAAAGATCGACGAGCACGCCTTGATGATCATGCAGGCGGAGGCGGCAAGGACGCATGCTCGACGCTTGGACAGCGGCGAACTTAGCGCCGTGTTGAGCAAACGGTTGTCGAAAGGACTTGCGATCAACGATTCGGCGCTCTCGGCGAACCGCGCATTGCGGCCTGCTCTGTCTGCCGATTTCGCAACGAGCGTGCTCGGCCGCGCCGATGCGCTGATCCTGCCGGTTATGCCGATGCGCACGCCGGCATGGGACGACGTCGATCCTGCCTCCCCGCGCTTCAGCGGCAGACAGTTATACGCGCTCAGCCGCTTTTGCCGCTTCGTCAACATGCTTGGATGGCCGGCGGTCGCCGTTCCCGTCGGATTTGACGATCGCGGGCTGCCTGTTGCCATACAGATTATTGGACGCGCGGGCAGCGACCGTGCGCTCATTGCGCTCGCGCAAGCGATGCAAAGCAGGACGGACTGGCACGCGCGCGTGCCCGCCGCGATCGCCGATCTCATTGCGGACGATGAAACGGGTGCGCAATGAGCAAGGTTCTGGTGACCGGCGACAGTGGGTTTCTCGGCGGTGCAGTGGCGCCGCGGCTCATCGCCGCAGGACACGACGTCTTCGGCCTCGATCCGCTGCCTGTCGGCAACAAAGACTGGCCCCACAGTGTCGACGATCTGTCCGACAAGACACGTCTGCTGCAAATTCTTCGCACCGAAAAAGTGAGCCACGTCATCCACGCCGGCGGCGTGTCCGGCCCGATGGTGCTGTCGGACGAGCCGGCCAAGGTCATCGCGATCAACGTCGGCGGCAGCCTCAATTTGCTGCAGGCTTGTCTGGAAACCAGCGTGCACACATTCGTCTATTGCTCATCCGTTTCAGCCCTCGGCGATTTTTATGAACCACAGCCGGTCGGCTCCGATTTCCCGCTACGCCCGCTCAACACCTACGGCTGCTCGAAGGCCGCCATGGACATGGTCCTGCGCGGCCTCTGGAAGCGTGGGCCGCTCGATCTATGCTCATTACGGTTCACCAGTGTGTATGGGCCGGGGCGCCGCACGAGCCTGATCATCAATGAAATCGTCGCCGCTGCTCTTCACAATCGAGCGATTTCGGTCGAACCCATGACTGACTGGCCGTTCATTTATATCGACGACGCCGCCGATGCAGCCGTGTCCGCCTGCTTTTCGCGGCAAAGAGGCGAATTGCATTACTTCATCAGCTATCCCGAGCAGGTCAGTCTGCAGCAACTCATCGATGCCGCCGCGCAATGCGGAACGCGCCCGAAGGTGAGCGTCGACGCTTCGCGGCCGCGGGTTCGACGCGGCCCGCTCGATATCGGACCCGCGCAGCGCGATTTCGCCTTTGCGCCGAAGATAGACCATCGCGGCGGCATCGCCAGAATGATCGCCGCACGGCGGTCGTCGCACGCGTAAGCCTTGTCTCTGCCGCGCGCTCACGCATACTGTTGGTTGCTTTCAGAGGGACGAACGCAATGGATCTGCAGCTGACCGGCAAGTCGGCCTTGATTACCGGCGCATCCAAAGGCATCGGCCGCGCCGCGGCGCAGGCGCTCGCGGCCGAAGGCTGCAACGTAATTCTCGTCTCGCGCAGCGCGGGCGATCTTGCCGCCGCGCGCGAACAGATCCGGCAGTCGTGCAACGTGAAAGTGGACGTCGCCGCCGCCGACCTGTCCGACAGCAGCAAAGTAGACGAGCTCGCGCGGAATTTTTCCGACATCGACATTCTCGTCAACAATGCGGGCGCGATTCCCGGCGGCACCCTGCTCAACATCGACGAGAAGACCTGGCGCAATGCGTGGGATCTGAAAGTGTTCGGCTACATTAATATGTGCCGCGCCTTTTATGCGCTGATGAAGAAACGCGGCAGCGGCGTGATCATCAACGTCACCGGTAACGCGGCGCAGACGCACGATCCGGAGTACATCTGCGGCGTTGCGGGCAATGCGGCGCTGACGGCATTCAGCCAATCGCTCGGCAGCGTCAGCCCGAAAGACGGCATCAGGGTAATTTCGATCAACCCCGGCCCGGTGGAAACCGACCGACTCATCGGCTTAATGAAGAAGAAGGCGCAGGATCGGACCGGCAACGCGGACAATTGGCACGACCTGTTCAAGCCACTTCCGTTCTCGCGCGGCTGTGCGCCAGAAGAAGTCGGCGCGATGATCGCTTTTCTCGCGTCCGAGCGGTGCAGCTACAACAGCGGCTCCGTCGTCACCATCGACGCCGGATTGTCCGCGCGCACTTTCAATTTCTAAGAATGAGGGCCCCTATGCCGCATCTGACCACTGACGACGGCGTCAAACTGTATTACGAGGAGGTCGGCAGCGGGATTCCGATCATCTTCGTGCACGAGTTCGCGGGCGACGTGCGCTCATATGAGCCGCAGCTGCGCTATTTCGGCCAGCGCTACCGCTGCATCGCATTCAACGCGCGCGGCTACCCACCCTCCGATGTGCCGCCGGACGGGAAATATTCGCAGCAACGCGCGCGCGACGATATCCGCGCGGCGCTCGACGCTCTGCACATCGAAAAGGCGCATATCGTGGGATTGTCGATGGGCGGGTTTGCCGCCTTGCATTTCGGCTTTACTTATCCCGAGCGCGCCCGCTCGCTCGTGGTAGCCGGCTGCGGCTATGGCGCGCAGCCAGACAAACGCGCTCAGTTCGCGGCCGAGGCGGAAGCCGCGGCAAAGCAATTCGAGCAGCAAAGTATGGCGAAATCGGCCGAGGGCTACGCGCTCGGGCCGACCCGCGTGCAATTTCAGAATAAGGATCCGCGCGGCTGGCAGGAGTTTGCAACCCAGCTTGCCGAGCACTCGACCGAAGGTTCGGCGCGCACCATGCGCGGCGTGCAGGCGCGCCGCCCTTCGCTGTTCGATCTGGTCGACAAGATGAAGGACATAACCACGCCGACTTTAATCATGACCGGCGACGAGGACTGGCCTTGTCTTGAGCCTGCACTGCTGATGAAACGCACAATCCCGACCGCCGCGCTGGTGGTGATGCCGAATGCCGGGCATACCATCAATTTGGAGGATCCCGCCGCGTTCAACCAGCACATCGCCGATTTCCTGCATACGGTCGACGTCGGCGCGTGGCGCAAGCGCGATCCGCGGGCAATGGTGTCGTCAATTCTCGGGCGCTGACGCTCAGGTCGTCGTGTAGCCGCCGTCGACGAGCATGTCGGCGCCGGTCATGAAGCTGGCGCCGTCGCTCGCCAGAAACAGTGCGGCCTGCGCGATCTCTTCCGGCTGGCCCAACCGGTTGAGAAGATGCTTGGGTCCGGCGACGCGGCGCGCCGTCTGCATGTCGCCGAAGCGTAGTACAAGCCGCCGCGTCTCGACCGCTCCCGGCGAGAGCGCGTTCACACGGATGTTCTGGCCGGCATGATCGACGGCCATGGCCTTCGCAAGTTGGATCACTGCACCTTTCGACGAACAATACGCCGCCCGCGCCGGAGCCGCCACGCGCCCGAGCTGCGACGCGATATGGATGATGCTGCCGCCGCCATTGGCAATCATCGACGGTAGGACTGCGCGGCTCATTAGGAAGGCGCCCATGACGTTGACGGCGAAGACCCGCGACCATTCCAGCGCGTCGATATCGAGAATAGTGCCGTTGCGGTCGTCGGTGGCCGCCGCATTGACCAGCACGTGAACGGCGCCGAACTTCTCCAGCACGGCCGCGACGCCGGCTTTGGTCGCGGCTTCGCTACTCACGTCGCAGCCCAACGCGAGCGCATCGTGATCGCAAGCGGCCGCGGTTTCCGCCGCCGCAGCCTCGTCGACATCGAGGCAGCCGAGATTGGCGCCGGCTTGCGCGAAGGCAAGACAAATCGCGCGGCCAATCCCGTTGCCAGCGCCGGTGACCACAGCAACTTTTCCGGCCAGCATCTTTCCGCTCATGGCGCGCTTGCTCCGGCGGACGCGGCGCTGCGGCCGAGGTAGGCCTCCTGCACGCGGATATCGTTGCGCAGTTCGTTGCATGGGCCGCTGGTCGTGATCGAGCCGGTCTGCAGCACATACCCGCGCGTCGCAATCTGCAGCGCGTAACGCGCGTTCTGCTCGACCAGCAGCACCGCCGTGCCGCTTGCATTGATCGACGCGATGGTCTGGAAAATATCGCGCACGATAAGCGGAGCAAGTCCCAGCGACGGCTCGTCGAGACACAAGAGTCCAGGCTCGGACATCATCGCGCGGGCGAGTGCGAGCATCTGCTGTTCGCCGCCGCTCAAGGTACTAGCATTTTGACCGGCACGATCGCGTAGTCGCGGAAACGTGTCGAACATCTGCTCCATCCGCGCTTGGACACGGGTATTATCCTTGCGAAATTTGAATCCGCCGAGTTCCAGATTCTCCCGTACGGTCAAGAATGGAAATACGCGCCGTCCTTCCGGCACTAATGCGATGCCCAAATTGGTGCGCTCATAGGAGGGCAAGGCGGTGATGTCTTTGCCGGCAAAGCGAATCGTGCCGGAACGCGGCCGCAGTGCGCCGGCAATCGCGCGCAAGGTCGTCGTTTTCCCCGCGCCATTGGCGCCGATCAGGGTGACAATTTCCCCTTCATTCACGCTGATCGAAATCTCGCGGCAGGCCGGCACTTGCCCGTAAGCGAGTTCGAGCGCCTGCGTTTCCAGCAGCGGAGTCATAGCGTCTCGGCTCCGAGATAGGCGGCGATCACTTCGGGATGCGCCTGAACTTCGCTCGGCAGACCTTCAAAAAGCCGCTCACCGTGATCCATGACCAGGATACGGTCGGCAATCGTCATTACCAGGTCCATATTGTGCTCGACCAACACGATGGTGACGCCGCGCTCGCGCAGGCTTGCGATCCGGCGTAACAGCGCAGCGACCTCCGCACCATTCAGTCCCGCCGCCGGCTCATCGATCATCAAAAGTCGCGGCGACGTCGCCAGTGCGCGTGCGATTTCAAGCAACCGCTGCTCGCCATAGGCGAGCGAGCCGGCCAGAACAGACGAGCGGTGGCTGAGGCCAACAAACTCAAGCAGTTCGAGCGCACCATCGCGGCAACGGCGCGAATCCTCTCGAAACGCCGCGCCATGCAGCAGATACTGCAGCGGCGGAATAGAATGCCGCGTGTGATAGCCGGCGGTAACGTTTTCCAACACGGAGAGCTGCTTGAACAGCCGGATTTTCTGAAACGTGCGTGCAAGCCCATGCCGCACGCGGCGATGCGCCGGCATGCCGACAAGATCGAGGCCGGAAGAACGAATCTGCCCGGCGTCGGGCTGATAGACGCCGCTGAGCAAATTGAGCAGCGTCGATTTGCCGGCGCCGTTCGGACCGATGATGGCGAACACCGTGCCTGCAGGAATTGTCAGCGAGATGTCCTGCACCGCACGCACGCCGCCGAAATTCTTGCACAGCCCCTCCGCCTCCAGCAGCGGTGCCGATCGATCCGCTTGCTTTTGTGCGGCCGCAATCATCGCATTCCGCTTTCCGGAAACAGCCGCTGGCGCAGCAGACGAACTGCTTCAACGATCCCGCCCGGCATGAAAAGCACCACCAGCGTTACCGATGCGCCATAGACGATCAGGCGCAAATCGCCGATCGAGCGCAAGAATTCCGGTAGAACGGTCAGCAAAATGGCGCCCAACACCGGCCCGATGAGTGTCCCCATGCCTCCGACGATCACCATGGCGAGGATCGTGAAGGATTCGGTGATGAAGAAGGCGTCCGGCACGAGCGTGCCGACAAACGGCGCATAAAAGCAGCCGGCCGCGCCCGCCGCGGCCGAACTCACGGCAAAGGCGAAGGCTTTCCATTTCGGCGCGTCGATGCCGAGCGAAGCCGCCGATACTTCATCTTCCCGGATCGCGGTCAGCGTCTCGCCGATCGGCGAACGCACCATTTGACCGAGAATAATGTAGACGACGAAAGCAAAACCGGCAGTGAGATAGAAAAGATTGCGAAGGTCGCTGAACACGACTTGCGGTAACCCGGGAATTGCAATCGTCGGAGGTGGCTTGATGCCGTAAATACCGAGCGGCCCCTGCGTCAGGCTGATCCAATTCAGCAAAATTTGGTAGACGATAACCGCAAAGCCGAGCGAGGCGATCGCCAGATAATGTCCGCGGAGCCGTACGGCAAAAAACGACAGCACCGCACCCGCGATGCCCGCCGCGAGCGTGCCGATGACAAACGCGGCCCAGAATGGCATACCGACCTTCAAAATGAGCAGCGTCGAGGCGTAGGCGCCGATGCCATAGAAGGCCGATTGCCCGAGATTGAGCTGTCCGGCATAGCCGAGCACGAAATCGAGGCCGATGGCGAGCAGCACGTTGATCGCGCACACGATCAGATTGGTGCGCCAGTAGGAATCGGTGACAAACATGGGAAGCACTGCAATCGCCAGCGCCGCAATCAAGAACCATGCGCGTCGCGAAATTGCAAATGAGCGATGTTTTGCCTTCGGAGCAGCGATGCGCGGCGACAGGTCAGACATTCTCTTCGCGTCTTTCCGCGATGAGGCCTGTCGGCCGGACGGCTAAAGTCAGCAAGAGAAGCGCAAACACCACGATGTCGATCAGCCCGGGATCGAGAAACTGGGTGGTGTAGCTTTCGATCAAACCGACGAGCAGCCCCGCCAGGATCGTGCCCTCGACATTGCCGAACCCGCCGATGATCACGATCGCGAACGCCTTGACGATCACCGAAGTGCCGGCAAACGGGGTGAGCACGAGCACCGGGCCGAGCATCGCGCCGCTTAAGCCCGCCAACGCGGACGCGATGACGAATGTCAGCATGATCAGGTGATTGGGATTGATGCCCATCAGCCCGGCGGTTTCACGGTCCTGCGAGACGGCGCGCAGCGCCTTGCCGAGGAACGTGAACTTCATGAAGCCGTATAGCAGCGCGATACTGACGCCTGAGACAAGGATGATCAGCACGTTTTGCATGGTGAGAAACAACGTGCCGAAGCGCAGGACCTGATTGCTGTAAGGCGTATCGAACGCGTACGGGATCGGTCCAAGCAGCGCGAGCATCGCGTTCTGCAGCATGATCGACACGCCGATGGTGGCGATCAGCGGCAGCAATTCGCTGCCGCGTTCGCGCAGAGGTGCAAAAATGCCGGCATTGACGAGCCAGCCTAGGACAGCACCCAGCGCAAGCGCGGCGACAATACCGGCAAGGTAATTTCCGTTCAGTAGATGCATGACGCCGTAGGCGGCGAAAGCTCCCAGCGTCACGATGTCGGCATGGGCAAAGTTGATCTGAACCAGCACGCCATAAATGAGGGTGAGCCCCAACGCGACCAGCACGTAGAGGCTCCCCACGACGATTCCATTGATCGCCTGCTGCAGGACGATGCTGGACATCAGTGGAAGACTAGTTCCACTTCAGCGATACCCAGGACAGATCCGGCTTCGTCTCCATGTAATGGACGGTGTCCATTTTGACATTCTGATTGTGCTTGTCGAACTCCACGCTACCCGTCACACCGGAGAAGTTCTTGGTCTGCGCGAGCGTATCGCGGATCGACTGCGCGTCCTTGCCGCCTCGTTTCACCACGTCCGCGATCAGCAGAATTTGGTCGTAGGCGTGCGCATTGAGATGGGTCGGATTCGAGTTGAATTTCGCTTTAAACGCCTTAACGAAATCTTGGACCTGCGCCCGCTTATCGGTCGGATCGAATTGCACGATACGGATGTAGCCCAGGGCGGCCTTACCCGCTTTCTGTTCGAATCCGAACGGCAGCCAGATCGTGCCGAGTTGTATGGACTTTCCGCCACCGCCCTTGACCACGCCGGCCTGCATCAAGGCCTGCGTGATCTTCAGGCCCTGACCCTCCAGCGTATAGGTCGGGATCACGTCGACGGCGCCTATGCCGGCGATGCGCGTCGCGATCGCGGTGAAATCGTTGACGTCGCGGCCGAAGCCGATATCGGCGAGAACCTTGCCGCCCAGCTTCGTGAACGTATCGGCGAACACCTGCGCATTTCCGATGCCCGCGTTCGTGTTCTCGTGCAGCAGGACCGCGGTACGAGCGTTCAAACGCTTGTACGCGTTCGTCGCGATGTCGACGCCCTGCATCACTTCGTTTGGCATGATGCGGAAGGTCCACGGATTGCCCGGATCGGTGATCTTGATCGACGACGAGCCCGCATTGATCAGCGGAATTTTGGCCTGCTCGACGATCGGCATGATGGCGAGCGTGGCGTCCGAACATTCTTCGCCAATGAGGACATCCGGCTTGTACTGGTCGATCAGCCGCTTCGCCGCCTGGCTGGCCGGCAGCGGGCCACAGGCACTGTCCTCATATTTGATTTCGAATTTATAACCGTTCACGCCGGACTTGTTGAGTTGGTCGAGCGCGAGTTCAATTCCTTGCTTGTCCTGGGCGCCGAAATACGATCCGGGTCCGGACATCGGAAGCAAACCGCCGATTTTTATAACTTTGTCGGCTGCCAGCGAGGACGTGATGGCAACGGCAAGCAAGCAGCCGGCGATGCATGCCGACCGCGTAAACGTCGAGAACGCGTTCATGGAGCCCTCCCACATAGGCCGCCTATTAGACCGAACCCGCTTCCCGGTTGGCAATAGCGCGCATGAGTACGGGACCCGACGGGACAGCCTCAGGGCTCGAAAGAGCACAACACAAGCCCTTGCGTGGCTTGGCCTTTTCCAAGAAGGGGACCTAATCGGCGACCCGAACGTCTCTCAATGCTCTTGGGCAATCCGACCATCGAGTGAGGCGGCGGTTCGGGAGAACACGAAATCGAGCGAATTTAGACGATGTGGCTAACTGAGCTAAAGGGCGACAGGTGCTTAGGTCCGCTGTGGAGCTATTAGCGGACATGGTGGCGCGACGTTCTGACGTCGGCTTTGCTTTCAAGAGCAGACGCTCGGCGAACCCGCGTCCGGTCGCGACGCCCCCCAATTTCAGCTCCCCGACCCTTGAGCAAGCCAGACCCATTGCCAAAATGCGTTGTAGAATTGTTGTAGAGATGTTTTTCCGCTGGAAATCGAGCGCGACAGAATGCCGCTTAACGCATTGAACTACAGAATTTTTTAAGATGGAGCGGGCGAAGGGAATCGAACCCTCGTATGCAGCTTGGGAAGCTGCCGTTCTACCATTGAACTACGCCCGCGCTTGCGGGCGAAAATCGCACAGCTAAAGGCGGCGGGCAATGGCGTCAGGCGGCGCGGTCGCGGATCAGAACAATATTTGGCGTGCCGTCCTCGGCCGCCGGGTGTCGAATCATCGGCTCGCTGCAGGCATCGGCGCATAATTCGTTGCAGAAATAGCGCTCGCCGCGACGGTGCGCTTCGTTGCGCAAAGGCTCGCGGCAAAAAGCGCAAACGCGCGGACTGCCGTTCATGAGGTAGCGCGAAGTGGAAAACATGATTGCGTCTCCAGCCGCCAGGATAACGCCAGCCGCGAGCACGGGGTTCCGCTCACACTGTCTTGAAGTGCTTCGATAGCTTCAGGGTTTGCGCCTGGTAATTCGAGCCAATGCCCTGGCCGTAGAGCTTGTCGGGCTTGGCCAGCATCTTCTCGTAGACGAGACGGCCGACGATCTGCCCATGCTCGAGGATGAACGGCACTTCGCGCGAGCGCACCTCGAGCACGGCACGCGCGCCCCTGCCGCCCGATCCCGCATAGCCGAAGCCGGGATCGAAAAAGCCGGCATAGTGCACGCGGAATTCGCCGACCAGCGGATCGAACGGCACCATCTCGGCGGCGTAATCGGGCGGTACCTGCACCGCCTCTTTGGAGGCGAGAATGTAAAACTCGTTGGGATCGAGGATCAGGCTCTTGTCCGGCCGCGCCGCTATCGGCTCCCAGAAATCGAGCACGGTGTAACCGGCGCGGCGCTCGACATCGATCAGCCCGGTGTGGCGCTTGGCGCGGTAGCCGACGAGGCCACCGGGGCCGAGGCCGGAGAGGTCGACGCCCACCGCGACGCCTTCGCTGACGTCGGCGTCGTCGCTGTCGACCAGGCGCTCGCGCGCATGCAATGCGGTGAGCGCATCCGCATCGAGCAAAGCATGGCCGCGGTGGAAGCGGATCTGTGACAGCCGCGAACCTTCGCGCACCAGCACCGGAAAGGTGCGCGGGGAAATCTCAGCGTAAAGCGGCCCATGGTAGCCCGCCTCGATGCGGTCGAAGCCACGAATTTCGTCGGCGATGACACGGGTAAAAACGTCGAGCCGGCCGGTCGAGCTTTTCGGGTTGGCGGCAGCGGCGACGTCCTTGGGCAGCGCCAGGCTTTCCAGAAGCGGCACGATATAGACGCAGCCGGTTTCCAGCACGGCGCCGTCGGTGAGCGCGAATTCGTGCAGCTTCAGCTCATCGATGCGCTGCGCGACCGTCGTCGAGCCGGGCAAAAAGCTCGCGCGCACCCGATAGGCGATGTCGCCGAGACGCAGGTCGAGGCTCGCCGGCTGGATCTGGTCGGGGTCGAATTCGCTCGACGGCAGGATCGCGCCGTCGGCGGCGAGCGCTGCGATCATGCGATCGGGCAGGATGCCCTTGTCATTGACGGCAAAGGAAAGCGCCACGTGTGGGCCCTTGGAGTGACCGTGCCGATCTAACCCGATGCCCGCCTTGACGGGAAGCGTTCGCTCCGGCTATGAAACAGATTATCCCGTGGTCATTTGAGCCGGCCGGCTTGCAGCCACGTAAAACAAATCGCTAAAAGGCCGGGGACGCGTCGAGCCCGGCCGAGATTTTTCCGGCCGGTTTTTTGTTGGGCTAAAACAAGGAGGCCCGCGATGCCCGCGTCCAAATCGAAGAGCTACCGCCCGGAGACCCGCCTCGTCCACGCCGGCACGTTGCGCTCGCAGTTCGGCGAGACCTCGGAGGCGCTGTTCCTCACCCAAGGGTACGTCTATCCGAGCGCCGAAGAATGCGAAGCGCGCTTTTCCGGCAAAATCCCCGGCTACGTCTATTCGCGCTACTCGAACCCGACCGTCGCCATGTTCGAGCAGCGCATGGCCGCGTTCGAGAACGCCGAGGCCTCGCGCGCGACCGCCAGCGGCATGGCGGCGGTGACCACCGCGATCATGGGGCTTGTGCGCGCCGGCGACCACGTGATCGCGGCCAAGGCGCTGTTCGGCAGCTGCCGCTGGGTGATCGAGGAATGGCTGCCGCGCTTCGGCGTCACCTCGACGCTGGTCGATGGCAACGATCTCGCACAGTGGAAAAAGGCGGTGCGCAAGGAGACCAAGGCGTTCTTCATGGAAACGCCGACCAATCCGGTGCTCGAGGTCTACGATATTGCCGCGGTCGCCGACATCGCCCACAATGCCGGCGCGAAGCTCGTGGTCGACAACGTCTTCGCCACGCCGCTCTACCAGCAACCGCTCACGCTCGGCGCCGATTGCGTCGTCTATTCGGCGACCAAGCATATCGACGGCCAGGGCCGCGTGCTCGGCGGCATCATCCTCGGCTCGGAAAAATTCATCCTGGACAACGTGCACCAGATTCTGCGGCAAACCGGGCCCTCGCTGTCGCCATTCAACGCCTGGGTGCTGCTGAAGGGGCTGGAAACGCTGCCAGTGCGTGTCGCGCGGCAGACGGAAAACGCCGCCGCCGTCGCCGCCGCGCTTGCCGGTCACAAGAAACTGGTGCGCGTCATCTATCCCGGCCGCAAGGACCATCCGCAGGCCGACATCGTGCGCAAGCAGATGGCGCAGGGCTCGACGCTGGTCGCTTTCGAGGTCAAGGGCGGCAAGGAGGCGGCCTTCCGCTTTCTCAACGCGCTCGCGCTCATCGGCATCACCAACAATCTCGGCGACGCCAAGAGCCTAGTGACGCATCCGACGACCACAACGCACCAGCGATTGACGCCGGCACAGCGCGCCGAGCTCGGCATCGGTGACGGGCTGATCCGCTTCTCGGCCGGCCTCGAGCACCCCGACGATCTCATCGAGGATGTACTGACGGCACTGGACAAGGTTTGAGTCTTATTCGGAATACATCAGCTCCGGCGACAGAGTCGCCGACAGCACCGGCCGCTGCACCGCCTCGGTGATCGCATCGCCAAGCGCCTGGGCAAGGCAGGCGTAGCCCCAGTCGTTCATGTGCAACCCGTCGGGCGCAACGAACGTCTCGAAGCCCATGCCGCGCTCACGCCAGCGCTTCATCACCCGGAAGCGGGGAAAGAGATCAATGTCCTCGCGCTTGGCGGTCGCGGCGATGAGGTCAACCATCTGCGCGGCTTCCGCCTTGGCGATCACCTTGGGCGCGAATTGCGGATCGATGAGGACAATGTCGGCGCCTGTGGCGCGAATCTTGTCGAGGCCGATGCGGATCGAAGCGGCGTGATCGCCGAGCTGATGATCGCGCAGCACCGAATTGGTGCCGAGCTGCCAAATCACGAGGTCGGGCTTGGCGGCGACGACCGCGGCATCAAAGCGCTTGAGCATGTCGCCGACTTCCTCGCCGCCGACGCCACGGTTAATCACGGTGATGACGTGGCCGGGAAGGCGCTGCTTGAGCTCGATCGCGAGACGGCTGGGATAGGTTGCCGCCGGCGAGCTGGCGCCGGCCCCCGCAGTCGAAGACGAGCCAATGGCGACGATGGTAATGGGTGCGCCGCTCGCAAGCTTTTGCGAAAGGTGCGTCAGCGGTTTGACGAAGCGGACCATGTCGAGTGGCGCGTCGCAACGCGGCGCTTCGGCGTGCGCCGCGAACGGCAGTGCGACGACTAGCGCAGCGGCGGCGAATGTTCTCACCGCCCGTCCAGTGCATTCGATAGCGCGCAAACCCCGGCCCCTAATCTATCGGCCGCCTGCTGTCGCTGGCGGCTCCCCCGGCTTGGCTGCCGCAATCACGAAATCAGCGAGCAACCGGCCAATGCAATCATGCACTCGTGTAGCAATATCTAGTTTATTCGTGGGCGTAAACAAGTCGAAGGTGCCGAGATCACCCCATAGCTTCATGATGCTAAACCGGTCGAACAGGGGAATTTCTTGCTGCACTGCAACCCAACGCATGTCTTCTTCGTAGGTCCCGAGCGCAATCATGGTTTCCGTGCGCGGGCTGTATTGCGAATTGACCAAAATAACGTCGGCGCCTGCAGCGTGGGCAATATCAATCCCGTGGACCAGGGCGGCGCTAAACTGGTCCGGATCAACCGCCCGCATCGCATCGACGGTGCCGGTTTGCCAGACCACCAGTGACGGCTTCGCCGCGGCGAGCGCGGCCGGCATCGCCGCCACCATCTCCGCCGCGGTGCGCTTCGCTTTCACGTCTGTGGTCAACTTGACGGCGACGCCCGGCAATTTCGCCGCCAGACTTTCCCGCAGGCGCGCGGGATAGGCATATTTCTCGCCGTCCGGTCCCGGCAGCATAGAGGACCCGGCACCGAGCACCAGGATACCGAGTTGCTTGGCGCGGAGCGCCTGCGGCACCTGCTGCAGAGCAAAGTCGGAAATCGCGAGGTCGGCGGCGACGCGGCACTCAGCCGGATCTTCGGCGAAGGCCGGCGCGGCCAGCAGCACTGCCGCCAGCAGAAGAAAAATACGCCCCCTCATGCGTCGCCCCCGACGTAACCCGGCCTGGCGGCGGGCGGGCGCGGTCCCGGCCCCCGCCGCTCCACCCGTCTATACCACGTCAACAGGGCGGCGAAGCCGGTCATGATCACGATACCCGTCAAGCTCACCAAAATCTGCATCGGCAGACGATCGGAAACCTCTGTAAACACGAAGTGGCCGGCGAAGGATAGGAACACCCCGGCGCAGAAGATTTCCAGCGAGTGCTGACCGCAGATGATGACCGGCCAGAGCAGCTTCGACTTCAAGAGCGGCCAATCACGCGGCACAAAGCGGATGGTGACGATGGCTAGCGACAGGAAATGCAAAATGCGCAGGATATCGAGATTGGTCTTGTCGATCGGATAGATCGCCTCGCCGACGAATTTCGGGACGAAGACGCCAAGCCGCGGAAAATACCAGGTCATGGCGATGAAAAACGCAAAGCAGAGGTAGGCGACCGCCAAACCGAACACGACCGGCGAGTAGATCCAGCGCGACAACCGCTGCGCGCCGCCGAGCGCGCACCAGGCGCCGAGCACGAACAACAGTTGCCAGGCGAACGGATTGAACACCCAGACGCCGTGCGGATAGGCCGGAATATTCCAGTCGAACCACCACATCAGCGTGTAGAGCGCAGCGGAGGCGACGAGCGCCATCGACGGCGAGCGCAACAACAGCCACAGCATCGGCGAGAAGCACAACAACAGCACGATATAGAGCGGCAAAACGTCCATGTTCGCCGGCTTGAACTTGAGCAGCATGGCCTGGATGATGGTGACATCCGGATTTTTCAGGAAATCGAGCACGCCCATCTCCTCGCTGTAGAGCGGGTTGGCGAAGCTGTGCGCGACGTAGGAAATTTCGGCGAGATAGATCGCGAAAAGGAATATATGCGCGACGTAGATCTGCCAGGTGCGCTTGAGCACCCGCGCGCTGGCGACGACGAAGCCGTGCTCGCGCATGGCGCGGCCATAGACGAAGGCGGCGGTGTAGCCCGAAATGAAGACGAAAATCTCGGTGGCGTCGGAAAAGCCGTAATTGCGGATTGTGATCCAGCTCACCGCATTGGAGGGAATGTGGTCGAGGAAGATCAGCCAGAGCGCGAGGCCACGGAAAAGGTCAAGACGCAGATCGCGCTCGCTCGGAACCGGGGCCATCATCGGCTTTTCTTTCGTGCAGTCTTTCGGCCATAATCCGCTGACACGGATGAATGGCAAGGTTCCGCCGGCGTAAAATTATACCGCATTTAGATGTACCGCGCCGTGACCCGCAAGATCGAGGTAACGGTGACGCCGCGCTTCATGACGGAGCGCTCGTCGCCCGACAGCGGCTATTATTTTTGGACCTATACGATCAACATCGCCAACCTTGGCACCGACACCGTGCAGTTGAAAACGCGGCATTGGCGCATCACCGACGCCACCGGCAAGCTGCAGGAGGTCATAGGCCCCGGCGTGGTCGGCGAGGAGCCGACGCTGAAAGCCGGCGAGTCGTTCGAATACACGAGCGGCGTGCCGTTGCCGACGCCGTCGGGATTCATGACCGGCAGCTACGGCATGGTAACGGCGGCAGGCGAGCATTTCGATGTCGACATTCCGGCGTTTTCGCTCGATTCCTCGGATGCCGGGCGGACGATCAATTAGCTATCGCGCGCCACCGAAGGGAGGGCGATTTACCCATTGATCACATCCACAAGCTTTTGACCGTCGGCAGTGACAACGAGATCTTTTGGTACCGACATCAGCACCGGCAGGATGAGTGCATAGACCGCCGTGATTGCGACAACGCAAATGGTGAATCCACCGTAGTATTGGTAAAGCGCCGTGCCGAGGACGTCGCCAAATCGAGAAACGATCACGCTGAGCGCAGTCGATGTCATCAGTATCGTGCCTTGAAGGCCCTCGGGACACGATCGAATGATGAGATCGAGGTAGGCCGCTGTTGCGATGCCGCCCATAAGACCCATCGCCACCGCGGTAATTAATGCCGTCGTCGCCGAATGCACAAAGAGCAAAGGAACCATCTGCGGAATCGCGATGATGGTTCCCCAGAATAACAGGTGCTTCAGCGGGATTTTGCGGCAGAAAAACCTGAATAAGATGAACGTGGGTATGTATGAGAATTCAATGATTGCGTTCCACTGTCCCCATGCGGCGTCAC
>Ga0335083_10000615_pt1 | contig 52486 bp, 53 predicted proteins | sample Lox_Sample_42_FD_206716 | JGI IMG/M metagenome (GOLD analysis project Ga0335083, IMG submission 206716) | Soil microbial communities from Loxahatchee National Wildlife Refuge, Florida, United States - Lox_Sample_4.2 | ecosystem: Environmental > Terrestrial > Soil > Wetlands | place: USA...
TCGACAACGTGAATTTCCCCTGGATCGGCAGCATGTCGACCGACATCCCGACTCTCGGGGACATGTTGCGCGAGGCTGGCTACTACACGGCCTACAAGGGAAAGTGGCATCTCACCAAGGAGTTCGAGACGGTGAACGAGCTCGGTTCGCCGACGAAGATCTTCACCAAAGAAATGGAGGCCTACGGCTTCTCGGACTACCTCGGCGTCGGTGACATCATTGCGCACGACCGCGGGGGCTACCTGCACGACGGCATCACTTCGGCGATGGCCGTCAACTGGCTGCGGGACAGGGGTACGGAGCTCTCCGGCAGCGGCAAGCCGTGGTTCCTGGCGGTGAACCTCGTCAATCCGCACGACATCATGTTCCTGAATACCGACCGCCCCAACCAGCCGGTGCAGGCGCGTAACATCCTCAGTCATGTGCGTGCGGAGCCGAACACGCCGCTCTACGCCGAGCAGTGGCAGTTTGATCTGCCCGAGAGCTACTCACAGCCGCTCGATGCCCCGGGCAGGCCGCCGGCACACCGCGACTACCTGAAGTCGCACGACGCCCTGGTCGGCAACATCGCCAATGAGGAGTGGCGCTGGCGCCGGCGTCACAACTACTACCTCAACTGTCTGCGCGATGCCGATCGAAACATCATGCCGCTGCTCGATGAGCTGGATGCGCTGCAGCTGACCTCACGGACCATCGTCATTCTGACGGCCGACCACGGGGACCTCGACGCGGCACACCGGCTGCACGCCAAGGGCGCGACTTCATATCGCGAACAGAACAACGTGCCGTTCATCGTGGTGCATCCGGCGTACCCCGGAGGCAGGCGCTGTCGTGCGCTGACCTCGCACCTGGATCTCGCCCCGACCCTGGTCGGCCTCACCAACGCCGCCCAGGAACGCAAGGCGGCCATTACCGAGGCACTACGCGGCAAGGACATCTCGGCTCTGCTTGCGGCACCGGAGAGCGCGCAAACGAGCCTGGTCCATGACGGCGTGCTCTTCTGCTACAACATGTTCGCCTATCTCGACGGTGACTTCCTCGAACGAGTGGCCACGATGATGCATGAGCCCGGGGGCAAAGAGCGCGTGAAGCAGGCTGCGGCAGAGGGTAGGCTGCGTCCCGACATGGCGAAACGTGGTGCGATCCGCAGCGTCTTCGACGGCCGCTACCAGTTCACGCGCTACTTCTCGCCAAAGCAGCACAATCGGCCGGAGTCGCTTGACGCGCTGTTTCAGCTCAACGACGTGGAACTGTTCGACCTCGAGAATGATCCCAGCGAACTCACCAACCTGGCAACGGATCGTGGCCGGAATAAGGCGCTGCTGGAGACCATGAACGGAAAGCTCAATGGGCTGATCGACAGGGAAGTCGGTGAGGACGTCGGCCAGATGTTGCCCGGCGGTGCCGACGGCGGCTGGGTGGCAACGGATGCAGTCAACGATGTGTGACAGTCGCGGCTCGCCGGCCGTCTGGTGAGGGAGCCGGGGACTGCTTGTCCAAGCACCGTTAGGTTAAGCTTTCGTTCGCACAGGGGCGGTCGGAACCAGGAGTCTCTAATGGACGCTGACAAGCGTGAGGAACTGATGAGCGAGCTTTTCGCGCAGCGTACTGAGCTGGAGAAGCGTGCTGCCGAGCTCGAGCGTCAGATGAAGGGGCTGGACCCGACACGTGATGAAGCGAAGAGGGGGCGTCTGCAGGCCCAGGCGCAGGGATTGCGTGCCGACGCCGAGCGCCTGGGACGGCGCTGGTCCGAGCTTCAGGACGAGGATATCCACGATGACGATCGGGGAGGAATCGAGCGCTAGTACGGTGCGCTCGACCGGGGCCTTGGTGCGTCACTGGCGCAGGCGAATCTCGCCGGCGTTCTGTGGCATTCGGCCGCGTTTTCCTGCATAGCCGGCGCGGATGCGGGCAAGGTCCTCGGTGGGGTTTCCGGTGAGGCGCAGGTAGGTTTCCACGCCCACTGTCTTCGTCGCGTAGTCCAAATACCCGAGTCCGACACACAGCCGGCCGGCGACGGCGATGCGGTAGAAGCCGGACTTCCAATGATCGGTATACCCGCGCGTACCCTCGGGCGCGATGGCCAACCACATCCAGTCACTTCTGGCGAATTCCGCGAGTATCGAATCGACAAATCCCGAGGGATCGCGCCGATTTACGGGGATGCCGCCCAGGTTCCGCAGCAGTCCACTGACCGGCCAGCGAAACAGGGTGTCCTTGCCCAGCCATCGGACCTCAAGACCAGTCGCCAGCTTGAAGAGCATGCCGATGATGAAGTCCCAATTCGAGGTGTGCGGATACACCAGAATGATCCCCTTCGGCACCGGTGGGGCGACTAACACCGTGCGCCAGCCGCACAACCGCAGCAATAGTGCCGAGGTGCGTTTTTCAGTAGTCATGGTGCAAGCGGACTGACGTCATGGCTCCGCGGCGCAGTTTGAGCTTGAGTGTCGGCCAGCGCCAGCCGCCGGCGCCGGGCCGCGGTCGCAACACCCAGGCCGTCTTCACAGATCGCGTGCGATCTCTGCCACGCAGTTTCGCAGCCACACCAGCCCGGGATTCTGGTCCTGCCGGCGATGCCAGTAAGCGGCGATCGGCGTCAACCCCAGGTCAAAGGGCGGGTCACTGAGCGAGAGGCCGAAGCGCTCCGCCCAGGGGCGCGCGAGCCGCGCGGGCAGCGTTGCGATCAAGTCGGTTTGCTCCAGAATGGCCGGGGCCAGCAGAAAGTGGCCGACCGTGACGGCGATACGGCGGCTTACGCCCTGGCGAGCGAGCTCTGCGTCGATCGAGCCGCGATCGCCCCAGGGGGAGACGTGCAGGTGCAGCGCCTCGAGATAACGGCGGCGGCTCAGGCGACGTGCAAATGCCGAATGACCGGCCCGTGCCAGACAAACGGACGGCTCCTCGAAAAGCGCTGAGGCATTGATGTGGTGGGGCTGGCTGGGAAAGGCTCCGCCGATCACCAGGTCCACTTCCTCGCGGTCGAGCATCCCGAGGCCCGAGACGCGGTCCGTCGGGCGCACCACGAGCGCGACCTGCGGCGCGTGCGAATGCACTTCGCGTGCCAGACGCGGCAGGAGGACGAAGGCCAGGTAGTCGGTCATGCCGACGGTGAAGCGTCGCGCCGAACTCGCCTCGAAGACCGAGGCTTCACCGCCACTGACCATGTCGGCGATGCCATCGAGAGTCGCGGCGATGCGCGGTGCCAGCTGTTCGGCGAGCGTTGTCGGCTCCATGCCCAAGGGCGTGCGCACGAAGAGCCGGTCACCGAACAGCGCCCGCAGCCGTCGGAGCGCATGGCTCACGGCAGGCTGAGTGAGATGCAGGCGCCGCGCGGCCCGCGAGACGCTGCGCTCCTTCAGGATGGCATCCAGGACGACCAGCAGGTTCAGATCGATGGCGGGTAAATGAATTCGGTTCATATTGCTATTATTAAATATGCATTGGTCTTATATAAAGCCCTCCATTAGCATCGAACGCGGCTTCCGGAGGATTCCATGGCCGCACCCACCGCCGTTCAGCCCGCAGGCACCACGCCTCTACAGCAGGCGCCGCACCGCCTGGTTGAACTCACGACCACCGAGAAGTTCTCCCTCGATCGCCGCAGTCTCGCGGACATTCAGCTCGCGGGCCTGAAGCTTCGCTTTCGCGACCTCATCAATCGCGTCCCGATCCTGGCGCGCGTCGCCGAGGAGCAGCAGCTCAAAGACATCACGCGCATCGAGGATGGAGCCCTGCTGCTCTTGCCGCACACCTTATATAAGTCCTATCCCCTCGCAGCCGTCGAGGGCGGCCGCTTCGAGCAGCTGACCCGCTGGCTGGGTGCGCTTACCAGCATCGACCTCAGCCAGGTGGAGTGCGCCGAGTGCGCATCCATCGATGACTGGATCGATGCGCTCGATGCCCAGACCCCGTTGCGCGTGCGGCACTCGTCCGGCACGACCGGCAAGCTGTCGTTCATTCCGAACGCCATCGAAGAGGACCGCACTGCGGCCATGGGGTTCAAGCACTACTTCGAGGGCTTCGGCACCGAGCCTGACGCACAGGTGAAAGGGGTCGGGGTGCTGCCGGTGATCGCCTTCTCGCACCGTCGCGGCGCGATGAGCTCAGCGCGCATGGCCGATGCCATCGTGCGCTACCTGTACGGCGGCGATGAATCCAAGCTCATCGCCAGCAACCCGGGCCGCATCAGCGCTGACTTGCTCTCTCTGGGTGGACGGCTCGAAGGCGCGCGCGCGCGTGGTCAGCGCGGGCAGCTGCAGCTCGCCCCGGCGCTGCTGCGCCGCCGCGAGGAACTGCTGCGTGAGCAGGCCGAGCAGCCGGCCCACTGGCAGCACTTCCTCGGCCAGCTCTCCGGTCTGAAGGGCGAGGCGGTGATTCTGAATGGCATTCTGCCGGCGGTGTTCGAGTCGGCGCGCCGGGCGCTCGAGGCCGGGCTCGAGCGGCTGTTTGCGCCAGCAAGCCTGTTCTTTCTCGTCGGGGGCGCCAAAGGCCAGGTGTTTCCCGAGGACTTTCGGCAGCAGATCGAGCGCTTTTCGGGTCTGCCGTATCCGCCTACCGGCTACGGGATGACCGAGTCGGCCTCGAGCATCACGCGCATGTGCCCGCAGGGCCGCTACCATATCCAGCCCAACATCATTCCCTTCCTGCTTGAGCCGGAGAACGGCATCCTGCGAGCACGCGAGGGCGTACAGCGCGGCCGCTACGGGTTCATCGACATCGCCGCCCAGACCCGCTGGGGCGGCTTCCTGACCAGCGACGAGATGACCCTAGACTTCGGCGATGCGACGCCGTGCCCCTGCGGCCGGCAGGGCCCCTACATCAAGGGGGACATCCGGCGTCTGAGCGACAGCGAGGGAGGCGATGACAAGATCACCTGCGCCGGTGCTCCGGCCGTACACGACCGCGCGGCCGAGTTCCTTGCCCGCGGCGTCGCCTGAGCGGGCAGGGCGGAGACTGACATGAGCTTTCACGTTCCCCTGATCATCCGCGGCCGCCGCATCGAGGAGGGCCGCGTGCAGTTCACCGGGCGCGGCGGCGAAGAGCATTACACGACGCCCGACCTCAAACGCCACCTCGGGCAGCTGCCGCTCGCCTCCCCGGGGCAGATGCGCGATCAGTACGCGCTCAAGTTTGAGGAGGTGCTCGACTACCTGCACGCCCTCGGCAAGGAGCTCTCGCTCGCTCGCAACGCCCATCTGCAGCAGGCCTGCGAGCTGTCCCAGGTGACTTCCGGTCTCGGCCAGGATGCGATCCGCCACTTCTACGGCTCACTGCCGGCGTTGTTTGATCGGGAGTTCGTGCGCGAACTGGCCGAGAACGCCATCGGCACGCGCTATCTGGAAGGCTGGGTACCGCGTCGCATGCAAAACGGCTGCCTGTGCCACATCCGCGCCTTCGGCGCACGCGCGGTCCACGTGCTGGCCGGGAACGTCCCCATCCCCTCAGCGATCGGCGTGATCCGCAATGCACTCACCCGCAGCGATGCGGTCTTCAAGACGCCCTCGAACGACCCGCTCACTGCGGTGGCGATCGCACAGACCATGAGCGAGATGGCACCAGATCACCCGCTCACCCGCCACCTGAGCGTGGCGCATTGGAAGGGCGGCGACGCCGAAGTCGAGGATTTCCTCTATCGTCCTGAGCACATCGAGAAGATCATCGCCTGGGGTGGCCAGGCCTCCATCCGCCATATTGCACGCTACATCCAGCCGGGCATCGACCTGATCACCATGGATCCGAAACTGTCCTCGTCGATCATCGGCCGCGAAGCGTTCGCGAGTGCCGCTAGCATGCGGGAGGCCGCCGAGCGGCTGGCGATCGATGTCGGCTACTTCAACCAGCAGGCCTGCGCGAACGCACGCGTCATCTACATCGAGACCGGTACCGGAGCGCAGGGTCTTGAAACCGCCAATCGCTTCGGGCGCATGGTTTACGAGGCCATCCAGGCGCTGCCGACCGCGGCGAGTGCGCCCGCGCGCCGACTGCCGCTCGAGCTACGCGAGGAACTGCAGGCACTGCGTATGGCGAGCTTCCAGCACCGAGTCATCGGCGGGGGACCGGAAGGTGCCGTCATCGTTTCCCAGGGCGATGACCCCGTGGACTTTGCCCCGCTCTTGACCGACCGCGTCGCGAACCTCGTGCCCGTGCAGGACCTCGAGGTGCCGATCCAGTCGGTGACCGCCTATACCCAGACGATCGGTGTCTACCCGGAGAGCGTCAAGACCGAGATCCGAGATCGCCTGATCTTCAATGGCGCGCAGCGCGTGGTGTCGCTCGGCTATGCCTGCAAGGCGGCGATGGCCGGCCCGCACGATGGGATGGAGCCGCTGCGGCGCATGTGCAAATGGGTCACGGACGAGAGCAGCGACCCGACGGTCGTACCGTTGCTTTCAAAGGTATCCTAGGCGGAGCCGGCGTACGCTCCCGAACGCCGCGGAGGTAAGCATCCATGCCACTGAATCACTACGTCACCCTCGGTTTCTCCGGGCTGCGTGTGAGCCCACTGTGCCTCGGCGCCATGACCTTCGGGGAGGAATGGAAGTTCGGCGCGAGCGAGCAGGTCTCGCGCGAGATGATCGACGTCTTTCTCGATCGTGGTGGAAACTTCATCGATACCGCCAACAGCTACAACAATGGGCACTCCGAGGAGATCATCGGCCGGCACCTCGGGCAGGACCGCGCCAAGCGCGAGCGCGTCGTACTGGCGACCAAGTTCACTTCCAACATGCATCCGGGCGATCCGAACGGCGGCGGCGGCAACCGCAAGGCCATCTTGCGTGCCTGCGAGGAGTCGCTGCGACGCCTGCAGACCGACTACATCGACCTGTACTGGCAGCATTGGATGGACCCGTTCACGCCCGCGGAGGAGACCATGGCGGCGCTCGAGTCCCTGGTGCGCTCCGGCAAGGTGCGCTATCTCGGAGTCTCGGATACGCCGGCGTGGCGAGTGGTTGAGTCACAGCTGACGGCCCAGAGCCGTTACTGGTCGCCGTTCGTGGCCCTACAGATCGAGTACTCGCTGCTCGAGCGCACCGTGGAAGCCGAGCTCATGCCGATGGCGCAGCACTTGGGGCTCGGGGTAACGCCCTGGTCGCCGCTGCGTTTTGGAGTGCTTTCGGGCAAGTATTCCCGCGCCAGCACCCAGGCCGAGTCCCCGGGGCGCGCCCGCATGGTGAGTGCTTACCTTACCGAGAGCGCCTTGCAGGTGCTGGACGTACTGCTGCCTCTGGCACGCGAGCGCGGCACGACTGCAGCACGCATGGCACTCGCCTGGGTGCTCGGGCGCCCCGGTGTAACCTCGCCCATTATCGGTGCGCGGACCGTTGCGCAGCTCGAGGACAACCTGGCGGCGCTGGAGCTGCGCTTGCAGCCCGAAGACGTGGCGACGCTCGACAAGGTTTCCGAGCCTATTAAGGGGTTCCCGGCGAGTTTCCTGCCGGCGATATACAGCGCATCCTTTGGTGAGCTCACGATAAACGGTCAGTACTTTCCGCCAAGTTCAATGCGCCCGCGCCGCGATGAGGCGGCCTCGAGCAAATAGGGCAGGGAATGGCTCCCTTGTGAACGGGCCTTAGCCCGCCGGCGAGTGTTGCGCACGGGTTTCGACCTGACGGTGCGGTGCACAAACAGGGGAAGGTTGTTACAACCTGCGAGGCGGGTGACGCCCGAAGTTCCGGGCGCCTCGGTTCAACCGCTGAGAGCGTCGATCCCGTTCGTAATACACTATCTGTAGATTCTCGATACCCGGGCCGATGTCTCGGGGCACCTAATCCACAAGGAGAAGAACCATGGAACTTGCGCGCAGCGCGTTTGTCGCGTTAGGGCTCAGTCTCTCAGCGGTCGTAGCGGCGGCTGACTTCGACGGCACGCAGTCGCTCACCTGTACCCCGAAGTTGACTCAGGACTGCAAGGCCGACAAGGGATGCGGAAAGTTCGTCCCCGACCCTTCTGAAAAGGGCAAGCCCTACACCATCCAGATCGACTTCGCCAACAAGACCGTAACTACCCCATATCGGACCATTCCCCTGCCCATACAAAATTCCGCAACCAACGATGAACAGTTGATCATCCAGGGCACGGACATGAAGTACGCATGGACCGCCATCGTCAACCGGGCGACAGGGGCGGCGACCATCACCGTGGCTGCCCGTGTGGGTGCTTTCGTTTCGTTCGCTCAGTGCAAGGCGGCGACGAACTGAGTCGTCTACTCGCTCCTTCAGCGCGCGCCCGGCGACCTTCAACGCCCATCGTTCGACGGAAGCCAAGGCCATGCATTCTTAGGATCTCGTCGTCACTTGCAAAACCGGTAGCGCTGGCACTGGGTAAGCGGCGGCACCGAATGCCTCTGCAATGGCTCGGTTCGTATCAAAGTACACCTGCCAGTAATGTTCGTTGCTGCAGTAAGGTCTTACGCACAGCCGCGGGCCTTCGGCCGTGAACTCTAGTAGATCGATCACGGGTGCCGGGTTGCCCAGGACGTTGGAAATTCGCGCGATCACGGGCCGCAAGCGTGCGATTGCGTCTTTCGGGTCCACGCTATTGGCAACTTTAGCCGCACAATCGACGCGACGATATTCTTGGGCAGAAAAATTCCTTATCGTGTCCGAAAAGATCTTGTTGTTACCGACAATGGTCGCCACGTTATCGGGTGTTATGATCGTCGTACCAAACAGCCCCATCTCCTTGACTGTGCCTTCCGTACCACCCGCAGACACGTAATCGCCGACCTTGAACGGTCGAAGCACCTGCATGAATAAGCCTGCGGCGAAGTGGGCTAGCAAGCCGCCCCAGGCAGCTCCGATTGCTAAACCGGCACCGGCGATGAGAGCAGCAAATGAAGTTGTTTGGACGCCGAGATACCCGAAGATGCCAAGAACCAAACCGATGGTGAGCACCACGGAGAGTATCGACGTGATGTAACGACTCGTCGTCGGGTCAATCTTTCCACCGCGAACAATGGCTCTGTTGATAATACGCATCAGCAACGAAATGATTTGGCGACCGACAATCCATATGGCTAAGCATGCCGCGAGTTTGACGAGGAGGTTGACGCCGTCAGTGATCAAGAAGTTCGTGATCGAATCAATTGAAAGATTGTTCATTGTTTCTCCTTGTGTCGGGTCAAATGGGTTCGAACCGATGACCGTTAACGAATCGCTTCGAAGGGTCCAGAAGAGTGCGCTAGTCGTCGGGAGGTGGGAAGGGGGAGAAGGCGGGTCGCGTCGGGATCCGGGATAGCCGAATCCCCCTTGCCGGAGTAAGGTGTCCCCGTCGCGCAATGTGAGGAGGGCTCTAATATGCACCGTCGCGAATTACTCATCGCCGCCGGGACAGTCGCTGCAGCTGGCATTGCAACCGCAGGCGCGCAACAGACACCCGAACACCACCACGATTCGAGCGGGTCACCCCTGGTCGACTCGGCACTGCACTGCGTCAAAACCGGGAACCTATGTCAGGCGCACTGCTTCGACTTGCTGGCTAAGGGGGACACGTCTATAGCGGACTGCGCTCGATCGGTCGAATCCTTGCGTGCGGTTTGCGGTAGTTTGGCGGTGTTGGCCGCCCAAAAATCCCCGCTGCTGCCACATTACGCAGCAGTCGCCAAGGAAGCGTGCGATAGCTGCGAGAACGAATGCCGCAAACACTCCGACAAGCACGCTGTGTGCAAGGCGTGCGCTGAGGCTTGCGCTAGCTGCGCCAAGGAATGCGCGAAGGCGGCTGCTTAATCGACTGAGCCGAGTCACAGGCAGGAGGACGATACAAATCGGCCGCGTCCCAGGGTGGCACAATCTTCATGGTTCGGGCCACGGTGGAGAAGGCGCGAAGCGTTGGCTTGGAGAGCGCGCAGCCGCGGCACTTACGGTTGATTGAAATTCTTCGAAGCCGCCGCCTCATTAGCGGCCGGCCGCGCTCGCGCCGGTGCGCCCGGTATTTGCTCTGCGCGCCCTGCACCTCAGAACCGTACGATGCTCAAAAGCTGCCTGCACACGTGTGCCCTTCACGGAATGAGGGAGAATTCCTGCATGGCGGGAATGAAGTTCTCGTTCGCGTGGCCCGGGCGCGTCAGCTTGAAGAGCGCAAAGCGCTGCAGCGGCGACAGGGCGGCCCACTGTTCAGTCGACGGTGGCGCGATCCCGAGTCCGTGTGCCCAGTCGCGTATTCGCTCTGGGACAACCGCAGCCTCCACCCAGGCCGGTCTTGGATCGAGGGGAGCGTATTCGACCGAAGTCCTCGTGTGCGCCTCGATCTGAGTGACCAGGTACTGCTTGTACGCCTCGATTTCAGGCGCCGTGTTACAGGGTCGCTCGACGAGCGCTCGACGCTCGGGCGCAGGGATCCGGTTCCACTGCTTCAGTGACAGCTTTACTCCGCTTTGATCGAGCTTGAGGCGGACGGTCATCGGGATGCACCGCAACGTGCCTCCGAAATCAACCTCAAACCGGAAGACACCCGGATAGGACGACTCATCCGGCAACTCTTCCACGGGCTCGGCGTGCGTCATCGATGCACCCGGGCGCTGCGAATGGATCGTGTTCATGCCACGACCCTACACACCCCGATCAGGCCCCACAAAGGGCCAGGGGTTGATGCGTATTGCCTCCGAGTGAGCCATCGGGATCGCTTCGCGCAGAATCGGCGGGCGGTGCGGTACCCGATCGGACTCGCTCACGCTGAGGTGCTCCCCGCGAATAGTACGGCGAAAGAGTAGAGTCCGCCCAATGGGAGCGGACCATGAAAGCGAAGCGTTTCAGTGAAGAACAGATCATAGCGGTGTTGAAGGAGGCGGAGGCCGGAGCGAAGACCAAGGACCTCTGCCGGAAGTACGGCATCTCCGATGTCACTTTTTATAACTGGAAGGCGAAATACGCCGGGATGACGGTCTCCGAGGCGCGGCGGCTGAAGGAGCTGGAAGCCGAGAACTCCAAGCTGAAGAAGCTCCTCGCTGAATCGGAGTTGGACAAGGCGGCGTTGAAGGATCTTCTGGGCCGAAAATGGTAGGCCCGCAAGTGAAGCGCCAGGCAGTGGATGTGCTCAGGGAGGAGCGCGGGTTTGGAATCACGCGCGCTTGCGGGCTGATCGGCATCTCACGGTCGCTGTACGGATATCGAAGCCGTAGGCCACCCTGTGGTGATCTACGGCAGCGGATCAGCGAGCTCGCCGGCGAGAAGCGCCGCTACGGATATCGACGCATCCACATTCTACTGCGGCGCGAGGGATGGAGCGTGAATCGCAAGCGCACCTACCGGTTGTATCGGGAAGCAGGCCTTGCGGTACGTCGGCGAAAGCGCAAGCGAATCGGGCTTTTTGAGCGCAAACCGCTGCCCAAGCCGAGTGCCGTGAATCGCAGCTGGTCGATGGACTTCATCGCCGACGGTCTGATCGACGGTCGCAAACTACGGGTCCTGGCGATCGTGGATGACTACAGCCGCGAGTGTCTGGCGCTCGAGGTCGATACGTCGATCAACGGCCGACGTGTTGCAGCGGTGCTTGACCGGCTCGGCGATCTACGGGGGCTACCGCTGACGATCACGGTCGATCACGGACCAGAGTTTGAGGGCCAGGTGCTTGACGCCTGGGCGTATGAGGCCGGGGTGCGGTTGAACTTCATCCGCCCAGGCAAGCCCGTGGAGAACGCGTACATCGAGAGCTTCAACGGGCGCTTCCGCGACGAGTGCCTTAACGAGCACTGGTTCCTCACGATGGCCCATGCGCGGCGCGTCATCGAGCACTGGCGCATCGAGTACAACACCGAGAGGCCACACAGCTCGCTGGGCGACCTGACACCAGAGGAATTTGCAGCGAACCCGGAGCTTCTCCCGCCCTTCGGGCGTGAGACTCCCCTGCGGGGAAGACCTTGACGAGGACTGAAGAGAGACCTATTTATCAACCGCGGACTCAAGCTCAGATCGGTACTAAAACGGGGAGCACCTCAACGCGACCTACGCGGCTATGGCCGACACTCTGGCCAAGGCATCATTGACCGCCTGATCGGCGACGTCCCGCCCGAGGGCAACGCCCTCTACGGTGATGACCTCGATATCCGTGAGGCCGATGAAGGGGAGGGCGGCGCGCAGATACGTGTCCTGGAAGTTCAGGGGTTGTAGCGGGCCCTTGCTGTAGATGCCGCCACGCGCCAGCACCAGATAGACCTTCTTGCCGTTGATCAGTCCCTCGGGCCCCTTCGCCGTATACCTAAACGTCACGCCTGGACGCACGATGTAGTCAATGTACGCCTTCAAGTTCGAGGGAATACCGAAGTTGATCATTCCGGCAGCAATGATGAGGGTATCGGCGGCGAACAGCTCTTTCAGCAGCTCGTCGGAAAGCGCTAACGCAGCGTTTTCTGCGGCTGTCAGTTTCTCAGGCGGCAGATTGCGTGCCACCGCGAAAGTGTCGTCGATGTGAGCGAGGGACTTGCGCGCAAGATCACGCACCGTCAATGTGGAATCAGGTTCGCGCGCGACCAGGTTCTCAGCGAGCGAACGGGCAACTCTCGTCGAGTAGGATTCGGCGCGCGGGCTGGAGGTAATCAGCAATATGTGACTCACAAGTCCTCTTCCCTTGTAAACGTACCCATAAGTACAGATTAGTTTGACTCAACTGCGTGATGCAAGAAAAAAGGTAACGTACGGTACTGGATTAGTGGGCCGCGGTACCGCGGTGCCCGAAGCGAACCGTTGCGCCGCGCGAACTCTCCTGCGTTCGACCATCAATCGTAGATTTGCCACACACGATCAACAATCCGTCCACGACGCAATGAGCGTTTCCCGGAAGGAAATGCAGCGCCCTTCGCAGCGGCAGCAGCGTGCCGGCGGTGGGTCCTCTACAGATCGCGCGGGCCGTCTGCTCGGGGTAGCTTGCCCGCTGCGAAGGCGAGACTCACGACGAAGGCGGTGAGCCCGAGCACGACAAGCGAACCGAGTGTCGCCACGATCGCTGCGAGCAGCGCCAGCAGTTGAGCCACATCAAGCTCCATGCCGCGTCCTCGCGGCGCGGACTGGGAAAAAAAACGACCGGAAGGGAAAAATCCCCTCCGGTCGCCGGAAGGAACGGTCGTTCCTGGGGGGAGGAAGGCTGTGACCGTTCGTTGTGGTGGACCGTGTTGCACAAAGGGCAAGCAGTTCGTCCACGGTCACAACGGTACGCATACGGCCGGCGTCCAACAACGCCCGACCGGTTCATGCGGGTTTCCCAACGGTGAACGGCGAAGAGAGGGGTAGGCTGTAAACTGTACCGATCAGTACCAGCCTCGTCGGAGATCGGAAACGTATGAGAACCTATCGCTGGCTCACGCTGTCCGCAGCGGTCGCCATCAACACTCTGCAGATCTTCCTCTTCACCAGAGCGGGCGCGGCCACGGATGTCGAAGTCAAGGCGACGGCGGCGATGCCCGGAACCGCGCTGGCCGCCCGTGATGTGCGCACCGTCAACCCGGACGGGGCGCCATGAAGAGCAAGCGCCGTCAGGCGGTCGCCGCGACGGCGGTCGCGGCGCTGCTCCAAGTGTTTGGGGGCTCTTCGACGGCTACGGCGCAGGACGCGGAGTGCGACCTGCGGCTTGCGGTCGTGCTGAGTCCTGGTGTTCCCAATCCGGACGATGATGGGTTCCTCAGCTCGCTCCTCAATAACCACGTGGCTTATCGGCTGGAACTGCTGCGACAGGAGGACTCCTCGGTCGTCGAGCTCGATCTCCGGGGTCCGGGTCCTGAAAACCGCTGCCAGAACGTGATCGAGACGATGCGCCGGGATGCGCGGATTGAGGCGATCCGGGTCGAGTCCAGTGAGGCGCTCGCCTCGCGGTGATTAATCCGTCGGCCAACCTCCCGCGAAGGGGCTAGTGCCGAGCGTAGCCGGACAGAAATGTGTCGACCGCGCGCCGCACGGCCGCTCGGACCGACTCGGGCTTCACCGAGTCCATCACCCCCAACAGAACCCGTTGCAGGAACTCCGATTCCAGCAGGCTCATCAGCTGCATGGCCGCCACCTTGGGGTCCCCCGTGCGCAGCTTTCCGCGCTTCATGGCTCCCCGCAGGAATTCGGCGACGTGCTGCTCCATGGGAAGCGTCGATCCTTCAAACACGACCTTGCCGATCTGGGACTTGGCCGATTCGGCGATCGCGAGGCGCCGAATGGCGATCGTGTCCGGGGCGTAGAGCGCAGTCAGGAGTCTTTGCCCAAAGTACAAAAGCTCCTGCTTCAAGTCGCTGGCCTCGGAGTTCAAGGCCGCGGTGATCTTGCCCAGTTCGAGTTCCTTGGCCTGATACATGACTTCGAAGAAGAGCTTCTCCTTCGAAGGGAAATAGCTGTAGAGCGTCGCCTTCGAGCCCCCGATCCGCTGCCGGATTTCCGACATGGAAGCGCGCTCGAACCCGACTTCCCGGAATACCTCGGCGGCAGCCCCGAGGATGGCCTGCCGCTTGGCTTCAGTCTTGGTTCTCATGGAATGCCGTGTTAAAAATACCGATCGGTACAGTTTAATTGTGGCGCCTGCGGGCTGCAACCCGGGCCGTGCGTCCGAGGGTCGCGGTGCGGCTGCCCCCGAAGGACCCAGCGCCTCGCTAGGCCACGCGTCGCTGCCCGGGGCCGGTTCGTGGCGCGCTGGCGGCCTGTTCTGCGGGCGCGTACGCCCGCAGGAACGCGGCCACGGCGCGGCTCACCGCCAGCGCGATTTCCTTCTCATCCGGGCGTCCGTCACGCACGTGCAGGATGAGCGGCTGGAGGATTTCCGCCTCGAGGAGCGCCCCCAGGTGATCGGCGGCGAGTCCGGGGTCATCGCGACGCAGCGTCCCGGAGGCCATGCAGGCGGACATGAAGGCCGCCACATGTGCCCGGAGCACCGAGATCTTGGCGAAGAACAGCCTGCCGGTCCCGGAGCGCGCCGCCTCGGCGATCATCAGCCGTCGCACCTCGACCTGCTCCGGAGAGCAGATGAAGTTGAGGAAGCTGCGGCCAAAGTGATGGAGCGCGACGCCCGGATCAGCTCCCGGGGCCTCCAGATGCCTCAGGGTTCCTGCCATGTAGCTGTCCGCCGCCGCCAGCATGCACTCGACGAACAACTCCTCCTTCGAACCGAAGTGACTGTAGACGGTGGCCTTGGAGCCGCCCGCTGCGGCGGTGATTTCCGAGACCGAGGTCTTGTCGAACCCCTGCCGGCGAAACAGCTGATAGGCGCTGTCGAGGATGGCCTGCCGCTTGCATTCGCTCTTCTTCACGTGCCTGTCAGCTTCCGATTCAATGAGGGGAGGGGTCAATATAGTACCGTAAGGTACATTTTATGCGCGAACTCTTCAAGTCCTGAGGACTTGCTCAGGAGGGCTCTGGGGCGCGGCGTTCACCCGGAGGAAACCTGCATCAAGCGGATGCGCATTGTTCGCATTCTCCAGTCTGCCTACCGTTGACACGTTCTCAGAATCTGCTAACATGTACTGAACCGTACAGTACTGGAGATTGACCGCAATGCGTAAGACTGCTGGCCTCCGCCGCCCTGGCTGCAGGGAGATCCTCAAAGCGCTGCTCATCGCGAGCCCCCTGATCCTCGAGGGCTGTGCGCAGCTGCCGCACACCGACCCGCCGCCGGCTCTGAAGGACATCTCGCAGCTCGGGAGCGCCAGCTCCTTCGCCGCGGCCCCCACGGACTGGCCCGGGGACGGGTGGTGGCGGGCGTACGGCGACCCGCAGATCGATGCGCTGATCGAGGAGGCACTGCGCACCTCGCCCGACCTCGAGCTCGCGCAGGCGCGGCTGCATGCCGCCTCGGCCGCGGTGCAGGGTGCGCATGCGAGCCGCATTCCCGAGGTAACCGGCCATGTCGGGATCGCGGAAAGTAAGCAGAGCTACAACTACCTGATCCCCAAGTCCGCGCTCCCGCAGGGCTGGACCGACTACGGTCAGGCGACGGTGAACCTCTCCTGGGAGCTGGATTTCTGGGGCAAGAACCGCGCGGCATTGGCGGCGGCGCTCTCGGAGCAGCGCGCGGCGCAGGTCGAAGTCGCGGAAACCCGCCTCATCCTCTCGACCTCGATCGCCGCGAGCTACGCCGAGCTCGTGCACCTCTACACGCTGCGGGACAACGCCGCGGAGACCTTGGACATTCGCACCAAGACCGTGACGCTCTTCCGTCAGCGGCACGAGTTCGGTCTCGAGACCTTGGCGAGTGTGCGCGAGGTCGAGGCGCGTCAGGCGGGGGCCGAGGGTGACCTTCTCGCGATCGATGAGGAAATCGGCCTGCAGAAGAATGCGATCGCGGCGCTCTTGGGCGCCGGCCCTGACCGTGGCCTTGCGATCGCTCGTCCGACGGCGACATTCTCCGGCGCCGAGGGGCTGCCTGCGAACCTCGCACTGGAGCTCCTCGGCCGACGCCCGGACATCATCGCCGCGCGCTCGCGCACCGAAGCGGCGGCCCGGCGCATCGATCAGGCCAAGGCGGGCTTCTACCCGAGTGTCAACCTAATGGCCTTCGTGGGGGTTCAGTCCCTCGGCATTGAGAACCTCACCAAGTCAGGCTCTGATTTCGGGAGCGTGGGGCCGGCGATTTCGCTTCCCATCTTCAACACGGAGCGGCTCCAGGGACAGCTGCGCGGCGCTCACGCGGACTATGAAGCTGCGGTGGCAACCTACAACGCGACGCTCGCGGAGGCGCTGCACGAGGTGGCGGATGCGGCCACGAGTCGCAAGTCCCTCGATGGAGAGCTCAGCGCAGCCCGGGCGGCTGTCGCCGCGGCCGCGGAGGCGCACCAGATCGTCAGCCGGCGTTACGAGGGTTCGCTCGCGACCTACCTCGATGTGCTGACTGCGCAGGATCAGCTGATCTCGGCTCGGCGTGCCGAGGCGGAGCTCGAGACGCGCGCCCTCATTCTCGATGTGGCTCTGGTGCGCGCGCTCGGCGGTGGCTTTTCGGCCCAGACCCTCGGCGCCCAGTCCCAAACCCCCCATGTAGAACCCAGGCATTCTTGAGGAGTATGCAATGAGTAATTCAACCCAAGCTTCCAACGTACCGGCGCCGTCGCCGAAGGACACGGCTCCCGGCAGCGGCCGCAAACGCGCCGTGCTGTTCTCGATCCTCGCTCTCGCCATCGCGGCGGCGGGGGTCGGCTACTACACCTACTGGACTCGCGTCGGCTCCCGCTACGTGAGCACCGATGACGCCTACACGGCCGCCGAAGTCGCAGTCGTGACGGCGGAAATCGATGGACCTGTCGCGGTGGTGAATGTGGTCGACAGCCAGCCCGTCAAGCAGGGCGATGTCCTGGTCGTGATCGATGACACCGATGCCAAGCTCGCCCTGCGCCAGGCGCAGGCCGACCTCGCCCGCGCCGAGGCACAGGTGATCTCCGCGAGGGCGGACGTCGAGCGCTCCGGCATCGATCTCAAACGGCGCCAGGCGCTCATCGAGTCGGGCTCAGTCTCCGGAGATGAGCTGACGCACGTCATCAACGGCGCGAGCAACGCGCGCGCTTCCCTCGATGCAGCCCGCGCGGCCGTGGCACAGGCACAGGCCCGCGTGGACAAGACCAAGGTGGATCTCGGTCGCACGGTGATCCGCTCACCGATCGATGGCGTGGTCGCGCGGCGCCAGGTGCAGCTCGGTCAGCGCGTCCAGCCTTCGACGCCGCTTCTGGATGTGGTCCCGGTGCGTGACGTGTATGTCAACGCCAACTTCAAGGAAGTGCAGCTGAAGAAGGTTCGCCCGGGCCAGACCGTCGAGCTCGAGTCGGATCTCTACGGCAAGAAGGTCGCCTTCCACGGTGTGGTGGAAGGATTCAACGGCGGCACGGGCGCGGCCTTTGCGCTGATCCCGGCGCAGAACGCGACCGGCAACTGGATCAAGGTCGTGCAACGGCTGCCGGTGCGCATTCGCCTGAACGCCGACGAGCTGGCCGCGCATCCGCTGCGGGTCGGACTTTCGATGAACGCCACGGTCGACCTGCGCAGCGATGCAGGCCCACCGCGGCTCGCGCGCAACCCGTAAGCGAAATCCTGACGCAACTCCTGAAGGGGGCCGGTGATGTCTAATCTTCCCACGGACCTGAAGCAAGCACCCTCGCTCGAGGGTGCGATGCTCTGGATCGCCGCCATCGTGCTGGCGCTCGCGAACTTTGTCGCGGTGCTCAACATGACGATCGCCAACGTCACCGTGCCGAACATCGCCGGCGCGCTCGGCGCCGGATCGAGCCAGGGGACCTGGGTCATCACCTCCTACGCGGTGGCCGAGGCCATCACGGTACCGCTCACCGGATGGCTGGCGGCGCGCTTTGGCGCGGTGCGGCTCTTTTGCATCTCGGTCGTGCTCTTTGGCGTTTTCTCGCTCTTGTGCGGCCTGTCGACATCGCTTTTCATGCTGCTTGGCATGCGGGTGCTCCAGGGCATGGCCGGCGGCCCGCTGATGGCGCTCTCGCAGACGCTGCTGCTGCGCATCTTCCCGAAGAACCAGTCCATGCAGGCGATGGGCCTGTGGGCGATGACGACGCTCCTCGCCCCGGTCGTCGGCCCGGTGCTCGGCGGGTGGCTGTGCGACAACTACACCTGGTCGTGGGTGTTCTTCATCAACGTGCCCATGGCGCTCGCCTTCGGTGTGATCGCCTGGGGCCTCCTCAAGCGCTACCAGGATCCGGCCGTCGTCAAGCCCATTGACAAGATCGGCGTGCTGTTGCTCGTCGTCTGGGTCGGGGCGCTGCAGATCATGCTGGATGAGGGCAAGGACAAGGACTGGTTCTCCTCGCTCGAGATCCGGGTGCTCGCCATCGTGGCCGTGATCGGCTTCCTCTCTTTCCTCATCTGGGAACTGACCGAGAAGAGTCCGATCGTGGACCTGCGGGTGTTCCGCCATCGAGGCTTCAGCTCTTGCATGCTGGTGCTGGCGCTCGCCTTCGGCGCCTTCTTCGGCACCAACGTGCTCACGCCGCAATGGCTGCAGTACAACCTGGGGTACACCACGACCTGGGCCGGACTGGTGGTCGCCTGGGGAGGGCTCCTCTCGGTGGTATTCTCCCCGATCGCGGCCAAGCTCGCGAACCGGGTCGATCCGCGCAAACTCATCTTCTTCGGGTGCCTCTGGCTCGGGCTCATCACGTTCTGGCGCGCCCATGCGACCTCCGACATGAGCTACGTGCTGATCTGTATCCCGCTCTTCTTCATGGGCGTGGGCATGCCCATGTACTACGTTCCGCTCACCGGCCTTGCGATGGGCTCGGTGAATGAAGAGGAGACGGCCTCCGCCGCCGGACTCATGAACTTCGTGCGCACGATCTCCGGTGCGATCGCGACTTCACTCGTCACGACCTCCTGGCAGGACCGCAGCATCATCGCCCACGCCAAACTCGCCGCTGTGGTGGACCCGACCGGACAGGCCGGCGTGATCATCAATCACGGCACGTCCATTCTGCCGCCGGAGCTCAGCGGTCAGATCGTGCGGGAGATGCTGAACAACCTCGTGACGAGCGAGAGCCTGATGCTCGCAACCAACGGGTTGATGATGGTGATCGGCGCGGTCTTCGTTATCGCCTCGGTTTGCATCGTGCTCGCGCCCAAGGCGGCCCGGGCGGTCGATGCGGCTTCGGTCGGGCATTGAGCCGTGCACGACATGCAGCGGACGCTACCTCACACGTAGAGAGAATTTCGGCTCGCACCCTCTATTAGCGCAACCCCGCCTCAAGGAGCAAACGGCAATGCGAACCGCAGTCCACACGTGGCGAAAGGGCAGGGCGCTGCGCTGGCTCGGCGCGGGGCTCCTCCTCGGGCTTCTCGGATGTAGCGCGCTCCCCCGCCGTGACGCACCGCCCACGCTTTTTAGTGGCGCGACACCGGTCGGGTTCCCGGCGGAGGTGCGTTTCCTGAGTACCGACCGCGCCAGGGTCGAGCGGACGTCGGCGGTGGAGCTGCAGCGCCTGAGAGCGTCATCGCAGGACGGCGTCATCAGGGTCCTGGCTCTTTCGGGCGGCGGGGTCGGGGGCGCCTTTGGGGCGGGCGCGCTGGTCGGGCTCAGCCGCAGCCACGAGCGCCCTCAATATGATGTCGTCACCGGCGTCAGTGCGGGTGCGCTGATTGCCCCCTTTGCCTTTCTCGGGCCCGACTGGGACCCGCAGCTCATCGAAGGGTTCCTGAGCGCACACGGCGAGCAGATGAGTCTCCACGGATTGCTCGGGTTGCCGTTCGGTGCCTCGCGCCGGACGGCTGCCCTCAGAGCGTTCGTTGACCACTTCGTCACACCCGATCTCGTCCAGGCAGTCGCCAAAGCCGCCGCCAGCGGACGGATTCTGTGGATAGCGACCACGGACCTGGATAAGGAAGAGACGGTCATCTGGGACATGGGGGCGATTGCCGCGCGCGGCGGCGAGCCCGCCCGCAGGCTCTTCCGGGACGTACTGGTGGCATCGGCAAGCATTCCGGGCGTCTTTGAGCCGGTCCTCATCCACGTTCAGCAAGGGGGAAAGCAGTACGACGAGATGCATATCGATGGCAACGCCTCGACCTCGCTCTTCGTCGCACCGGTCGCCGCCTACTTTGCCCTCCTCGATCCGCGCAGCCTCGCGAATGCCCGCGTATACCTCTTGATTAACGGACAGATCATCGATGCGCCGCAGACGACGCCTCCGAAGCTCGGGCCCATCGTCGCTCGGACGCTGTCAGTCGCGCTGAAGCACATGTCGAGAGCCCAGGTGGTCGCGGTCGATCAGTTCGCCGACAAGTACCGCATGTCGGTCCGATCGACATATCTGCCCTACGACTATCCGGCCTTCAGTTCCGCGGACTTCCGGACATCGACGATGCACGCGCTCTTCGACTACGGCGCACGCTGCGCGCAGAGCGGACAGCTGTGGACCACGCTCGATCAGACGATGGCAGTGGTCGTCGAAGCGGCATCGCCGGCGCGCGAGACCGCAGCCGCGAAGCCGGGGGTACAGTGTCCGCTGCGGGACGTCCAGTTCATGGCCGCGGAGGAGCGATGAACGAGGACCCGGGCTTCGACCACGCCCTTCTCGGGTCGATTCTCGCGCGGCGCTGGACCGAAGAGCGACCCTATTTCGTCCTCGACCAGCGTGCCCCTGCAGGCTGGCTCGAAGCCACCTGGCAGCGCCGGCCCCACTGCACCGGTCTCGATCTGCACTGGTCGCGCCGGGAGGCGTTGCCGGGCATTCCGGCGCTCGGTGATCCGACGTGAGTCGCGCGGCACTTCCTGGCGAAGCTTGCGCGGGACGGAGGTAGCGTGAGCGTGAAGGAGATGTCCGCCTCGCTGCGCGGCCACAGCAGCCGCATCCTGAGTGCCGGAATCGTGCTCACGTTCCTTTATCTCGGGCGCTGGGTGCTGATCCCGCTCGCGCTGGCCATCATGCTGAGCCTGCTCGTGGCGCCGCTGGTGCGGACGCTCGGGCGACTCGGGATCGGCAGGGTCTGGGCGGTGCTTCTTGCGGTGGGGGCGCTCATCCTGTCGGGATTGACGGTGGCCGGGGCTCTCGGCACGCAGATCGTGCGCATCGCCGAACGCCTGCCCCAATACGAATCGAATGTGCAGCACAAGCTGAAGATTCTCGACGAGGCGACCGTCGGACGCTTGCGCCTGTTCACCAGCGAAACCAATCACCTGATCGAGCTCGAGGAACCCACCGATGCGAGCCGGGCGCGCGCGCCGGACCCCGGGCACCCCTCGAGCGCCGCGGCGCCGGCTGCGGTGGCGCTCGGGGCCCCCGACATCCCTGCCCAGCCGCTGCAGCTCATGTGGAAGCTTCTGAGAGGCGTGTGGGGGCCTATTCAGTTCGCCGGTATCGTGCTGCTGGTGCTGATCTTCGTGCTGCTCGAGCACGAGTCACTCCGTGACCGCTTCATCCGCATCGCCGGCGCGACGGGCGACATCCGTCCGGCGACGTTCGCGCTCAATGATGCCGGCGAGCGGCTCTCACGGTACTTTGTCTCGCAGTTCACGGTGAACCTCGCGTTCGGCGCGGCCATCTGGTTGAGCCTGAGCCTGTTGCACCTCCCGGAAGCCATGCTCTGCGGCATTCTGGCCGGGGTGATGCGCTTCGTGCCCTACCTCGGTGTGGGCATCGCGGCGGTGTTTGCCGCAGCGCTCGCCTTTGCCGTCGACCCGGGTTGGTCCCTCGCCCTGAGCACGCTCGGCATCTTCATCGGGCTCGATATCATCGTCGGGCAGCTGCTGGAGCCACACCTCTACGGCCATGCCACCGGCTTGTCACCCCTCTCGGTCGTCGTGGCCGCGATCTTCTGGAGCTGGCTCTGGGGGCCGGTCGGCCTGCTGCTCTCGACCCCGCTCACGCTGTGTCTGCTCGTCGCCGGGCGGCACATGCAGGGGCTCGGGATCCTCGAGCTACTGCTGGGGAACGATCAGCCGCTGACCTTGCCGCAGCGGTTCTACCAGCGGGCGCTCTCCGGTGATCCGCACGAGATCATTGCCAGCGCTCGCGAATTCCTGAAACGCGACTGCCTCGCCGCGTACTGCGATCGCGTGCTGATCCCCGCGCTGCAGCTGGCCCGGCTCGATGCGGAGGCGGGCGCGACGACGGAGGCACAGCACATGAGGATTCGCCGGGTGATCGTCGATGTCGCCGCGGCCCTCAGTAGCGACAGCCTCAAGCTTCCGCGCCGGCGTCATCGAGGCGCCGTGCTCGCGGAGGTCAATGCCGGACACTGGCTGCGCCAGCAGCGCGAGCAGCTGAGCGGCCGGTGGCAGGGGCCGCTCGGCGTGCCTGCCGGATCTCTCATTATCTGTATGGGTGTCGGCACGGCGGCGGATGATCTCTCGGCAGAGCTCCTGGTGCGCTTATTGCGCAAGGAGGCGATGGACGCACGCCATTTTTCGCCCGCCGACATCGAGGCGGGGCTGCCGCCCGGCGCGGACCCCGATGGCGTTGCCATCATCTTCCTCGTGAGCGCATTTCCGACGGCGGAACGCGAGCGCGCCGACTCGCTCATCGTCGAGCTGCGGGCGCTCCTGCCGCACGCGAATCTCATCAAGGTCTTCTGTCCCGGAATGACGGCCCCATCCACATCCGATGACACCGACAAGGACGAAGCGACGGTCGGTTCTTTCGCGGATGCGATACAGATCGCTGAGTCCTGGCAGAAGGTGCGTAACGCGCCGCCGACCAAGGCCGCGGATGCGAGGGCTGCGTGGACCCTGGGGTGAATCCTCAATTCAGCGACCGTCGCGGAGGTTGAAAGGCGGCCGCCCCCGTGAGGTGAAGGAGGGCAGGGTCAGGCGGCAAGAAGGGGGCCGCGCGGGCCGTCGAGGGAACGGCGCCGCACGAGCCACGCACCACGGCGTGTCGGCGCGGGAAGGCTTCCTCAGCTGGCGAGCGCCAGGCGCGGCTCGGCAGGTACGAAGAGCCGGCGGGGCGCGGGGGCCTTCTGCGGCTGCAGCGCGTGCTTGGCGCCGTTTACTGACTCAAGGAGCAGATCGATGAACGCGCGAGCCTTGAAGGGCAGGAACTGCCGACCAGGATAGAGCAGATACAGATTGAATTCCTGCAGCTGGAAGTCCGTCAGCACGGGCCGCAGCACATTCACGAACGCCGGATCGTTCACCAGGGCGGCCGGCAATAAAGCCAGGCCCACCCCGCCTGCGGCGGTGATGGCGACGTCTGCCATGGTGCGGCAGCGCAGCGCCACCCGCAGCGGAATCTCGACGCTGCCGTGCTCACCGGTGAGCGAGAGCGACTCAAGGCCGCCGGCGGTGATGAAATCATGCCGAGCGAGATCCTCGGGGGTCTTCGGCACCCCGTGACGCTCGAGATAGCTGCGCGAAGCGGCGATCCGGAAGGCAACGGAGCGCACGCGGCGCGCGACGAGGTCCGCGGGAAGCTGCTCATCGTTCACGATGCGAAAAGCAAGATCGTAGCCTTCCTCCGCGAGATCCACGGCCCGATCGAGGAAGGAGATATCGAGTACCACCTCGGGGTAGCGACGGCGATACTCGGCGAGTACTTTGCTCAATCCCGGATCGGGGATGCACGCATGGCAGAACGCGATGCGCAGGGTGCCGCGCGGTGCGGAGTTCAGGGACTCCATTTCGTGCTCGGTCTGCTCGAGATCCCGCAGGATCCCCTTGCAGCGCTCGAAATAGAGCTTGCCCGCCTCGGTGAGGCCGAGCTTGCGGCTGCTGCGATTGAGGAGCCGCACCCGCAGGCGCTTCTCGATGGCCATCACGTGCTTGCTGACCATCGCGGTCGAGAGATCGAGTCGCTCGGCGGCGCCGACGAAGCTGCCCGATTCGACCACTTGCCGGAACACGTTGATGCTCGTGAGCGTATCCATAAGGCGGTGTGGAGCTCTATTTATCGTACTGTTCGGTACAGTTTAGAGCATTCACGCCACCACAGTCAAGCGCAACAGTACCGATCGGTACACCTCTTACCCGCGATCGGTCAGAAATTGAGACTCTCCCGGGGTGAAGCGGGCTTCGGCCGCCTGAGGCGGCCTTGAGTGAGGTCGTGGGGCGAGCGCAGGCTCCGCAGCCCGCGTGCCTCGCCAGCTAACCGTTGCCGACTCCCTGCCTCGCGATGCGCACTCGCTCCGAAGCGCCGGATGTCGAATGCCCGCCATTGGGCACGGCCCTGCCGCCCGAGCGAGTTCCCCCGGCTGGGTCTCGTCGGACTCCTCCCGAGCGGGCAGAGCGCTCTTCGCGTCGGGAGTCAGAGGCTGAGAGGGGTCATTGCGCATCGAACGTGCCATGAGTTTCTCCTTTGCCCCGCGTCGGTCGATGGGACCCCGGCCCGTCGCTCAAGCCTTGAGATGGCTGATTTCCTCGCGCGCCGCCCGGCTGAACTCCTTCAGCGGATCGATGCCGGGCCCGAGCTTGATGAGATCCCGCAGCTCGTGGACCGAGCGGTTCGGCGAGAAGTAGGTGTCGGTGATCGTGAGCATGATCTTCTCGGCGCACGCCACGGTGTCGGGCTCCGAGACGACCTTCATCTGGCTGATCATTGAATAGAGCGCGACGAGCTCCGGCAGTTGCGGTTCGCTGCTCACGAGCGCCGCGCCGTAAGCCTTGGAGGCCGCGACGATGAAGTCCCGGTACAGGTCTTCGCGCCGCACGATATCCTGTGCGAGGAACCCCGACTGGGCGTGCGCGCGCTGTGTCAGCCAGGTCGTGGCGGTCGAGGTCAGGCCGCCGATGACGGATCCGGCGAGCACCGAGAGCGCCGAGAGCGAGCCCATATCCACGCGTTTCTCCTCAATGCAATCGTTGCCGTCGCCAGGAAGGCTTCCCCTCATCCGGGCCGTGCGTACCTGAAGTCCCGGCCGCCCCTCGGCGCAGAGCTGAACCACCGCACGCAATTCTCGAGCGTCCGGGAGAGGCGGCGCAGGCGACTCTGCAGGCGCTCCACCTGCAAGCTGCGGTGCTCACCGTTTACGCACCACTCGGTGAGATGCTCGCAGTTGTTGCTGAAAAACCGATAGCGGTTCTCGCCGAGCCGCGAGCGTGCCCGCCGTACGATCTCCACCGATGGCAGCCGCGTGGGCCGTGGCGGTCGAACCCAGAGGGAATGCCGGTGGGCGAAGCGCCTGAGAGAAATCTCCTCCACCGGTCCCCGCCGCCAGAATTTGGCAAAGGCGGCATAGTGGACCACGGCGCCGCCGCCGACGTAGACACCGTGATGGGCGTAGCCAAGACGCGGCGTAACGAGGTGTGCGCCCAGCTCTGGCTCTTCATTTCCCGCCAGCAGCCAATCGCCCGGGTTGGGGTCAGCCCTTCGGTCGCGCGGTTCGGGCGTGTCGTCATGACGATGTCCCTCGGGCTCGAGCGGTCCGCACCGAGTCCCTGTACGACTCGTGGTGAGCGCCTGATACGGACCGGGGTACACGGCGGCTCCGTTCGAACATCTCTCATCCGTAGGCGAGCGCGGCGACGGGTGCTTCGGGCACGCTGCGGCGGCGGTTGGCGACGAGCGGGGCGCGTGGCGGCTCCGCCTTCCCGGCCGCAGACTCAAGCACCAGGTCGATGAACGCCCGGGCCTTGAAGGGAAGGAACTTGCGGCAGGGATAGAGCAGGTACAGAGTGGATTCCTTGAGCGCAAGCTCCGTCAGCACCGGCCGCAGTACGCCGACGAATGCCGGATCGGTCAGCAAGGCGGCCGGCAGCAGCGCCAAACCCACTCCGCCCGCGACAGTCACGGCCACATCGGCCAAGGTGCGACAGCGCAGCGCCACGTGCAGGGAAATCTCGACCGTGCCCTGCGCCCCCTCGAGCGACAGCGACTCGCGGCCGCCGGTCGTGATGAAGTCGTGTTTGGCGAGATCCTCGGGGGCTTTGGGCGTGCCGTGGCGTTCGAGGTAGGTACGCGAGGCGGCGAGCCGGAAGGGCACGGTGCGCACGCGCCGCGCCACGATGTCGGCGGGGAGCGAATCATTGCCGACCAGGCGGAAGGCGAGATCGTAGCCTTCCTCCACCAGGTCCACGGCACGATCAAGGAATGAGACCTCGAGCACGACCTCCGGGTGGCGGCGGCGATACTCCGCCAGCACGCTCGCCAGGCCGAGGGTCGGAATGCACGTGTCGCAACAGGCGATGCGCAGCGTGCCGCGGGGGGCGGAGCTCAGGGACTCGAGCTCGAGCTCCGCTTTCTGCAGATCCTGAAGAATGGCCTTGCAGCGCTCGAGGTAGAATCTTCCCGGCTCGGTCAGGCTCAGCTTGTGGCTGTTGCGATTGAGGAGCCGCACGCGCAAGCGTTTCTCGATGGCCATGACGTGCTTGCTGACCATCGCGGTCGAGAGATCGAGCCGCTCGGCGGCGCCGACGAAGCTGCCGGACTCGATCACCTGGCGAAACACGTTCATGCTCGTGAGCGTATCCATCTGGCTCGTCCTCTCTCGCAGACAGTGCAATCTCACTACGGCGTAGTGTGGATCGAGCGCTCACGCTGCGGACACGGCCGAATGGTTTGACTTCTTGTTTATTTGGGCGCGGAACGAACATCCGTTCGCGCCGAGGAGGGGGGCGAGTGCGCGACTTCGGTCAGCCCGGGGGATCCTGCTTCTTCGTGCGCGGTGTGATTCTGATCTCTTTCCATCCATAAAGCCGCGCATCGACGGACCAGGCGCCGGGGCCGAGGAGCGCGAGAGCGGCCGCCGTGACGGCAATCGAGAGCAGCGGGCACGCCGCCGGGTGCGAGACCATCTGCCCGATGCAGGCCACCGCCACGAGGGTCGCGACGAGGGGTGTCCAGAGCCCCGCCAGCAGAAGCGCTCCAAGCAGGACGAGGAGCGCGTGGAACGCCGCCGGTGCGAAGGGCATGCCTCTGAGCAGGGTGATGCCGCCCTGACAAATCAGGGCACTGCCGGTCGCGAGGCGCAACAGCAGGAGTCCGAGCGCGGGGGCACCGTGCGCAAAGCTCGAGAAGAGGCGCCGCATGTCGTGAAGCGTATGGGAACGCGCCTTTCGGGGGCACGTCCAAACGGACGCCGACGGACATCCTTTCGGATGTGAGCCTAGAGTTGGATGATGCCGCGCTTCAGGCCAATCATGGCGGCGTGCGTCCGGTCTTTCGCACCGAGCTTGGAGAGGATGTTCTGCACCTGGCCTTTTACCGTGGCCTCGCTGACCGAGAGCCGCGTGGCAATCTCCTTGTTCGCCTTGCCTTCGGCGATGAGGGCGAGCACCCGGACTTCGCTCGCCGTCAACGCATCGTCCGTGGCGTGCTCGGCGAGCTGGTATGAGACTTCAGCGGAAATGGCCTTGCGACCCGCGTACACGGCCCGAATCGTCTCGAGCAGCTCCAGGTCAAGGGCGTCCTTCAAGAGGTAGGCGCGTGCCCCGGCCTTGAGCGCGCGCAACGCCTGCACGTCGCCGGAATACGTCGTTAGCACGATGATGCGCGCCTCGGGATCCTCGCCGCGAATGGCGATGATCGCATCAAGCCCGCTCATCTCCGGCATCTGCATATCCATCAGGGTGATATCCGGGCGGTATGCGCGGAACTCCTTGAGCGCTTCGCGTCCGTTGGTGGCTTCCGCGACCACCCGCATGTCCGGCTGCGTGGCGAGAAGCCCCGCGACGCCCTTGCGGATGAGTCGGTGATCGTCCACGGTGAGAATCCGGATCACTGCGGGATCAGTGCTCATGACATCGCTTTTCAATGGTCGCGCCAGACCTTTCGGGCAAGCCAGGCGCTCGCGCCCCTCTCGTCGGTCCCGTAGGCGCTCGTGCCCGGCACGCTCAGGACGACTTCCGTCCCCGAGGCCGGTGCGCTCCAGGCCTTAAATTTGCCGCCGATCTTTTCTGCTCGCTCGCGCATCCCACGCAGGCCGAAGTGCCCTGGGACTTCCTTCTCGCTCAGGAATTCAGGATCGATGCCCTTGCCGTCATCCCGTACGCGCAGCTCAAAGCCTCGCTCATCATAGCCGAGCAGTGCTTCGATGCGGCTTGCCTCGGCGTGCTGGAACGCGTTTCGCAAGGCTTCGCTCGCGATACGATAGATCTCATCGCGTATCAGAGGCCGTAGAGGTCGCGGCGAACCTTCGATATTCAGGCGAACTTCCACCGCACCTCCATGCTCGTTCGCGAGCTCTTCCGCGAGTGCACGGATGGCTTGGTCGAATTCGCGCTCATCCCGTGCGGATGAACGCAGGCCCTGCACCGCCTCCCGCCCCTCGACCAGGGCACGGCGGGTCTCGTCGATCGCATTCTCGAGGACCTGGCGCGCCTCCTCGGACCGGGTGGAGAGCAGCGCCTGCACCGTGCGGAAGCGAAGCAGCAATCCGTTGAAGCTCTGCAGCAGGGTATCGTGCAGTTCGCGCGCAATTTGCGTGCGTTCCTCCACCCGCGCCTCAAGCTCTGCGTCGAACCGGTGCGCCAGTTGCCGCATTCGCAGCCAGTACAATGCCCCTAACACTGCAAGAACGGAGGCGACAGACAGTGCGCGGAACCAGGCGGTCTGCCAGTAGGCGGGCGCGATCGCAAAGTCGAGCGCGACCGCCTCGGCGCCCCACACACCGCTGTGGTTGCTTGCCGTCACGCGGAAGCGGTATTTCCCCGGAGCGAGGTTCGAGTAGTGCACCTCGCGGTTGTTGACGACTTCCCTCCAGTCCGGGTCCTGGCCCTCCAGCCTATACCTGAAATGGACCTTTTCCGGCACCACGAAGCTGATCGCTGTGTAATCGATCGAAAGATCACGCACCCGTGGAGGCAATCGCAGTCCCTCGGTCGCATCATAGCTGTTGCGATCGGCGATGATCTGATCGATATGGACAGGGGGAGGTGTAGGGTTAGTGGCCATGCGGGACGGATCGAAGAAGCTCGCCGTGCGGCCGTTGACGAACCAGATTTTCCCGTCTGGAGATTTGGTAACTTCCGGCTTGACGCCGTCGAGATTGGGCGCCAGGCGGATGCCATCGGCCTCGTCGAATGTCCGGACGCGAATCACCCGCTTGCGATCGGCGACCCAGCCGTCCAACTCGCGCCGCTCGATGCGCACCAAGCCGCAGCGCGTATACAGCCAGTACGCGGATGAGTCGTCCGCCACGATCCAATACACCTTGTTGCAGGGCAGGCCGTTGGCGGTCGTCAGCGTCGCAATCGACGCGCCACTGATGCGGCTGAGACCGTTTTCAGTCGATGCCCAGAGTGTCCCATCGCGATCGCGCGAAAGGTCGAAGACTCGGCTCGCCACTCCCCGGTCATCGTTCAGGGGCAGGTTGCGTATGTGCCCGCCGCGAAAGTAGGCGATACCCCCGCTGTGCAGCCCCACCCAGGCGCCGCCGTCGGAGTCGGCGACGAGACCGCCGGTGCCGGGTCCACCCCCGAGCTTCTCCCAGGGTGCCTGCTCGATGATCTTGCCCCCGAGCAGATGGGCCAGGCCAGAATCCTTCGCGGTGAACCAGAGACTCAGCCACAAGCCACCCTGGTGGTCGTCCGCGATCGCGAACTTGGTGCTGCGCGGCACGGCCGGTACCGGCGTGAACTTCCCGTTCTCGAATGCCGAAAGCCAATGAAATCCCGAAGCCCAGATGCGACCGCGTTCATCCTCGAGGATGGAATCGATATTGTTGTCGAGCATGCTCGGAGTGTCTTTGCTGCGATAGATCGTGACATGCCCCGCGTTCAATCGATCGAGGCCGTTCCCCGTGCCAATCCATACGCTCCCGTCGCGTGCGGCCAGCAGCGAGTAGACGACGGGGTCGGATAGCCCTTCCTCCACCGAAACGGTGGTCACCGCCAGCTCACGAAACTGATCGAAGCCGGCAGAAGTGCCCACCCAGATGGTGCCCTCGCCGTCTTCGAACAAGGCCTTGATCTGATCGCTCGTGAGACCGTCCTTTTGGGTAAAGGTGGAAATCCGGCCCTGATATGCGCGGATCAGCCCGCTAGTATCGGTTCCGATCCACAATCCCCCGTTGCGATCCCGGAGGACTCGCAGAGCGGTGAGGGAGGACGGCAACCCGGGAAGCGGGTAATCCTCTGCTTTTGTTCCCACGAGCTGGCGCAGGTTGCCCATGGCGATCATGAGGCCTGCGCCATGATCCCCTTGGGCCAGGCTCTGGCGTTCCAGGACGGGCGTTTCCAGATACCGGACGGGGGGGCCTGGCTTCCAACGCCACAGCCCGTTTGCCCCTCCTACCCACAGGCTGCCGTCCTTGTCCTCGTACAGGGACTCCACCGCGCCGCCGAGACTCCCGTCATCGCCGTAGCACTGGGTGCGATCACCGCTGATCGAGCAGAGCCTTCCGTTCTGCCCGCCGAGCGCGGTTCCCACCCATATCGTTCCATCCCGATCCTGCAAGAGCGCGTTGATTCTGCGGCGCCCGATCATCGGCTGCTCGGTGAGTCGGCCGTTCTTCCAAGTCACCAGTCCATCGAGAGTCCCGATCCAGAGCGCTCCATCGCGCGACGGCAGGAGATATCCGACGGCGGCATCCGCAAGTGCCCGGGAGGATTGCGGTGGCAATGGCGTGGTTCGCATGCCGTCGAATCGGAACACCCCGCTCTGCGTACCGAGCCAAAGATAACCGTCGGCTGTTTGCGCGATGGCATATACCGCGCCCGGCGAGAAGCCATTGCTGGAGGTCCACACGCTGTGTCCGTATTGGCTGATATCGAGCGCGGGATCGAGTGCCAGCAGGCGAGGCGACCAGCATCCGCCGGTCAGGACGCTCAGCGCCGTAAGCCACAGGGCACGTTTGGTTCGCGACATAGCTCGCTGCTTGCAGGGTCTGCGTTACTTCTCGCACCCGAGTCGCTCCCGCCAAGACAGCCCCGGCCCTTGCGGCGGCGCGGCGTCTTGCCGTGGACGGTCCTGCGCGCATGGTGATCATAGCGGCCCGGGAGGTTCCTACCCAAGTAAGGGAGAAATGCGCGGCGGCCCAGCAGTGGACTCATCCGAGCGCGGCTCGGTTCGGTATCAGGCTGCAGCCTAGAAGAAGGGGAGCTGTGCGTCGCAACAAACGCCCGCGCTGTCCTTACCGAAACGTCTTCGAGACCTCGATGCTGCCCCAAGTGAAGGAGCGCGATCCGGGGACCCCCCGCAGCTCCGGCGACTCCCAGCGCGCGAGATATTGAAGCGCCCAGCCGGAGGACGTGCGCCACTCTACACCCGTCCACACCTCGACAAGGGCCCTGTTGAGGTCTCCCCCTCCATAGGTGAGATCACTATGACGGAACTGCCCCTGGAGGAAGGCGTTATAGGCGCGCAGTTTCGCCTGCGCTCCGGCAAAGACGAAGATCTCCGATGGCGCATCGCTCCCGAGCGGCGGGGGAGCCGGGTGCGTTTCCTGCACGTACATGGTCTGCTCGGGGGTGAAGGCCCACCAGGGAGACTCGATGCGACCCCAGCGGGCGTTGAAGGCGAGGCTTCCTTCCGTGACGGTGCCCGCACTGCCGGCTACGGTCCATTTGCTGTCGCCGTGCAGCGTTCCGTCCCCGAAATCACCGAGCAGTGCCTGGCGGGCCGTGTAGTAGCGGAGCGTCGGCTCCCCGCCCGCTGAGACCTGGTGCGACCAGCCCTGGGGTTGAACGCTGCCGGTGAGCGTGTGTAGCGCGCGCTGCACGGATTCGGCCGCCGCAAGGCCCAGCATCCCGAAGGTCAGGCTCGAATTGTAGGCAACGTCCGCGTCGGCGGAGACATATCGCCGACCCGAGCTGAGGAAGAAGAGACTCGCGTACGGACGATCCCCGGAGACCACGTCATGAGAGGCGAGGTCGGCCGGGGTGAAGATGAGAAGGCCGGCGGCAAAGGCATGTCCGCTCTCCCAGCCGGGCGTCGCAAATCGGCTCCGCGGGCAGGTCTTGGCGTCGATGAAGCCGAGCGCCCGATCGAGCAGGCGGCCGATGGGGCCTGCGCGCTCACCCGAGAGCGTCAGCTCGCCGCCGCCGTTGTAGTCCTCATCCCGCGCGCCGTTCGTCAGCAGATGCTCATCGAGCACGAGCCCCACGCCCACACCGAAGGGCTCCGAGGGCGTGACCTGCTGCACGCCCGAGGTGACGCGCTGACAGTTGCTCGATGCTCCGGGGTCATCCGGGCCGGCGGCCAGGGCAGCGCTGCTCGCCAAACCCAGGCACAGCAGCCACGCCCTCGCGCAGGTGAAAACCGATGTTCGCATGGCGGCCATGTTTGGATGCCGCGATGCGCCGAACAACGCGCGCTCGGTTCAGACACGTTTCATCGGAGTAAATGAGTTCAGATCTGCGCCATGCGCGCAAGCACTCGCCGCACTGGATTTTCCCGGCTCGCGCGCACCGCGGTGCGCACGTCACGGGCGATGTTTCCTCATTGGAAGCCTGCGTTAATCGCGACCCTTGAGAGGGCGCTCGCACCCTCGTGGCGCTCAGCGCCCGTGGTGCACGTGCGGCTCGCGAAGCGTCTCAGCGTCGGTCTGCGTCGCCGCAGGCGAGCAGCGCTCGCAATTCACCCAAGCGGAGTCCCCGTTGAGATAGTGCTCGTTCTTCCAGATCGGCAGGCGATGCTTGATCTCATCGATGATGGAGCGGCAGGCGCGGAAGGCCGCATCGCGATGCGGCGCGCTCACGCCCACCCACACGGCGAGCTCGCCGATCGCGAGCTCGCCCACGCGGTGCACGCAGGCCGCGCGCGCCGCGCCGTAGCGGCGCAGCGCCTCCGCGACGATGCGTTCGCCCTCACGCTCCGTGAGAGCTTCGAACGCCTCGTAGGTGAGGCCGCGCACGGAGCGTCCGTCGTTGGAATTGCGCACCCAGCCCTCGAAGGCGACGAACCCGCCGCAGGCCGGGTCGGCCAGCTCGGCACGCAAGGCCTCGGGCTCAATCGGCCGGGGGCTGAGTAGGAACTTGGGTTTCACGGCCGGCTACCCGCCGGAAACCGGCGGGATGAAGACCACCGCATCGCCATCGGCGAGCGGCGCCGACCACTCGCAAAATTCCGAATTGATGGCGACGCGCAGCACCTTCGGCGGAAGCGAGAACAGGTAGCGGCCTTTGAGCTCCTCATAGAGGTCGCCCGGCGTCGCGGCGCGCGTGAGGAGCGCCTCGTCACGCCGTCCGGCCTCCTGGCGCAGCTGCGCGTAGTACTGCACGGTGATGCGCTTGTCCTCGGCGGCCGGGGCGGCGCCCGGTTCGTTCGCGGTGCTCATCGTTCCGTTCCATGCGTAGCGCGCGCGAAGTCGCGCCGGCCGCCCGATCTCGACTGCAGCCGCACGCTCACGATCTCGATTTCGTGCGAAAAGCCTTGCACATGTCGTCGATCATGAGGCGCAGCGACAGCGGCTCCGGACGGGGCTTCCATCTCCACGCCCGTGCGGTGATGCACCGAGGCTCCGCATCGCGCGATGCTCTCGAACAGCGGTCTCTCGTTCGTGCGATGGCCGCTGCGGCGATCAAGGTGGGTGAGGCTACGGCGCGCCATCAGCCACCGATGTAGAACATCTCGATCTTGCGCTGGTCGCTGGCGGCGCTGCGAGCGTGGGCGCGCTGCTCGCTGTAGCGGTCCGTGCGGGCCTGCCACGCACCGCGGATCAGCTCGAGGAGCTCCGCATCGCTCGCGCCGCGCCGCAGCGGATCGCGCAGACGGGTGCCCTGCGTGGCGAAGAGGCAGCTGTACAGCACCCCATCGGATGACAGTCGCGCCCGCGAGCAATCGCCGCAGAAGGGCTGCGAGACGGAAGAGATGAAGCCCACCTCGCCCTCGCCGTCGGCGAACGCGTAGCGCCTCGCGACCTCGCCCCGGTATTGCGGCTCGAGGGGCAGCATCGGCCAGCGCTCGCCGATGCGCTCGACCAGTTCCTTCGAGGGCACGACCCCCTCCGAGTGCCACCGATTGCCGTTGCCGACGTCCATGTACTCGATGAAGCGCACGATCACCCCGTTGCCGCGAAAGTGCTCGAGGAGCTCGAGCAGGGTGTGGTCGTTCACTCCGCGCTGCACGACCACGTTGATCTTGATGGGGTCGAGTCCCGCCTGGCGTGCCCGCTCGATGCCCTCCAGCACCTGGGCGGGGCTGCCGAAGCCCCCCGACATGCGGGCGAAGACGGCGGGGTCAAGACTGTCGAGGCTCACGGTGATGCGCTTGAGGCCCGCCGCCTTGAGTTCGCTCGCATACTTCCCGAGCAGCATGCCGTTGGTGGTGAGGGCCACATCCTCGACCCCCGGAATGCCGGTCAGGTCCCCGACCAAGTCCGCGAGGTTTGCGCGCAGCAGGGGCTCGCCGCCCGTGAGCCGAAGCTTGCGCACGCCGAGCTGCACGAACACGCGCGCGAGGCGCACGATCTCGTCGAACGAGAGACGCTCCTGAGAGCCGAGAAAGCGGTATTTCTCGTGGAAGGTCTCGCGCGGCATGCAGTACGGGCAACGGAAGTTGCAGCGATCCATCACCGAGATACGCAGGTCCTGCATGGGCCGCCCGAGTGTGTCCCGGGGCGCCCGGAGCCGCCTGAGCGGAACGACGATCTCCGCCGATGGCATGGCTTCGCGACCTCAGGAATGGGCGACGGCCAAGGGTCGGGTTGCCGCAGGTTCCTCAGCCGTCGTCAGTGCAATCTCCTCGAGGTAGATGCTTTCCTTCCCGAGCGTCACGGTGATCGAGCGAGTATCGCCGCCGTGGCGCACGCGAACCTCGTACTCACCGCTAGCGGGGAGGAGCCCGTCGAAGCGGAAGTCACCAAAGACATCCGTCGTCAGGCTCGCCAAGAAACGATCGCCGTGACGAAGCTCGACCGTCGCGCCCGCGACACAATCGGTAACTCCGTCGGCCGTGCGGCTGACCGTGCCGCCGATGAAGCAGTGATCGGCCCGGTCGAGATTGCGATACCAGACGCGCGGTCGGGTGCGACGCGCGGGCGCCAGGACCCGCAGTCCCTCGCGCGCGGCGCGCGCCGCCATGTCCTCATCGCTCGTCTTGACCGCCTGAAACACCTCCGTGGGGCACACCCCGACGCAACGCGGGGCCGGTGCCCCGGCATCGAGCAGGTGTGCATCGAAGAACCAGTTCTGCGGCAGCTGCTGCTCCTCGTTCCAGACGATCGCGCCATAGGGGCACGCCTCGACCAGGTCTTTCCGGCCTTTCGCCTTGACGGGATCGATGATCACGATCCCGTCCTCGCGCTTGCGAATGGCGCCGTCACCGGCGGCCTTGATGCAGGGGGCGTCGTCGCAGTGGTTGCACATCACCGGCACGTAAGTCACGTCCACCATGGGAGTCGCCCCGCGGACATGCCGGCGCAGCCGCATGACGCCTGGTCCATGAGCCGCATGGGGGGCGGAGTAGCCGGGGAATTCATTCCCGATGAGCTCGTCCTTGGTGGCGAGCGTGCAGTTGTTGCAGTTCGTGCAGCGCGCGACGTCGACGATCAGGTTCCACTTGTTACTCATGGGGGTCACCTTCAGGCTGCGGTGCGCTGGGCGGCGGCGAAGCGCCCGGCGTTGCGCCAGCGCTCGACCTGGACCATGCACGAATTGGGCGCCATGCTGCTCGTGCCGCGACTCTGGGTCCGGGAAGAGGTCAGGGTGTTCAAGCAGCCACCGATCTCGACACGTTCTCCGTCCACTTCGATCATCTGGTACTCGGCGCTGGATTCGTAGGACTTGACCACGCCGCGCGTCACCATGGGCGAGATGTCCGCGGCGCAGATGACCGCCCCCCGGTCGTTCCAGATCTTGACCAGATCACGGTGCCGGATGCCGCGCTCGCGGGCGTCGAGGTCGTTCAGCCGCAGCAGATAGAAGTAGTGCCCGCTGATGCAGGCGCGGTGGTCCTCGATGTCGTTGATGACGCCGTTCTTGCCGTCGACATGCGTGTGGAAGCTGAAGCGCGAGTGCGTTGCGATCATCTGCAGCGGGTAGCGCTCGGCGAGGCCCGCGGTGTGCGGTCCCTCCCAGGCGGGCATGTAGCGGTTGAGCACTGGGCGCTCGGGGTTGTCCGGGTCGTGGCGCCTCAAAGTCTCGGGGATGAACTCGAGCTTGCCGCTCGGGGTCTGCAGCCCATGCCCGTACTCCTCCGCCCATTGAGCCGGCAGGGGCTGTGGCTCGGGGATGTCCTTGGCGCGCCCTTCCGCGAACCAGCGGAAATTCACCGGGGGACGGAGCGCTTCGGCCTCGGGCGGCACGACGTAGTAGCCTTTCTTGACGAATTTCTCCCAGGAGATGTACTTCGGGAGCTCGGAGCCGTCGAAGATGCGCTTGCACCAGTCGAGCTCGGTGCAGCCCTCTGTGAAGACCGCCCCCAGGCCGAGGCGCTGTGAGATCGCCGAGAAAATCTCGTAGTCGGATTTCGACTCGCCGAGCGGCTCGATGCACTTGTGCTGCAGCGCGATGACGCGGTGATTGACGCCGTTGAAGCCGTGCCAGGCGTAACCCCCGGAGCCGCACCACTCGCCGATGTCCCAGCGCTCGAGGTTGGTGCAGGCGGGCAGGATGATATCGCCGAACTGCGCTTCGCCTTCGTCCCAGATACTCTGGTTGACGACGAACTCGATGCTCTCGTGCCGGTACGCCTCAGCCATGCGATTCGACTCGGTCAGGGTGCTGAAAGCTGAGCCGCCGTACTTGTAGATCATGTGGATGCGCGGATAGCCGGGCATCGGGTAGGTGAAGGGCGCGAACTGCAGCTCCGGGGCAATGCCATCCCAGAGATATCCCGTGGCGTGTCCCTGGATGATCGCCTCGGGAATCTGCTGGCGCGGGATCAACTGGCGCACCGGGTTCATGCTGAGCACGTGCGGCATGCGCTGGTAGTTGTTGACCGCGTTGCCCGTCCACTGGAGCTCACCCGAGATACCGCCGTCGGCGTAGCCGGGGAAGTAGAACTCGTGATCCACCGGCGTGCCGAATTGCATGCCGCCCATGTTGATGCCGGGCTTCCCGAGACCGCGCATCGCCATCAGCATCACCATGCAACGCGCCCACTGCTGACCCGTCGCACCGCGCCCGGCGCCGCCGAAGCCCGCACCGCTCATGCCGCAGGAGAGATAGGTCTTCTTCTTCGCCCAGGTTCGCGCGAGGGCGCGGACGTCCTTGGCCGGTACCCCGGTCTCGGGCTCCTGCCACTCGGGAGTCTTCGGCACGCCGTCGGTCTCGCCCATCACATAGGCGCGCCACTCCTCGAACCCGGTGGTGCGCGTGCGGACGTACTCGGCGTCGTAGAGACCCTCCTGGATCCAGACGTGCATGATCGCGATCGCGAGCGCGGCGTCCGTCTGGGGCCGGATGGGAATCCAGCGGCCGCCAAAGAGCTGTGCGGTCGAGTTGTAATGCGGGTCGATGTGGATGAACTCGATCCCGAGCTCGCGTGCCCACATGCGGCGCTGGGTGCTTTCCATGCCCGAGTAGGCGCCGAAGGTGCTCTCCGGGTCGCTCGACCAGAAGACGATCTGCTCGGCATGCTGCAGGCAGTCCTCAACGGTGCCGTAGTTGGCGGCCACGCCGACACGCTGACTGTGACCCCAGTGATGCATGGCACCCCAGTACCATCCCTCCCAGCTGTCGGGGTTGGCGGCCATGCGGGTAAAGCCAATGAGATTGCCGAAGCGGGTGAGTGCGCTCAGGTAATAGCCGATGTTTCCCCACTGATGATGCGAGGAGAAGGGGATGAAGATCGACCCGAGGCCGTACGTGCGCTTCTGCCGGCGGATCTCGTTCGCGACGATGGTCAGCGCCTCGTCCCAGCTGATGCGCTCGTACTTCGAGATTCCCCGGTTCTGCGGATTGCGTGCGCCGTTCGGATCGAAGTCGACCCGCTTCATCGGGTAGAGGAGCCGACGCTCGGAATAGGTGGTGGATTTGACGGCCAGCGCGTGGGGTGCCACCACGGCTTGACGGCGGGGCGTGAACTCGCGACCGCGCGCCTTGATCGTCCAGCTCGGGGCGTCCTTCGCGTCGAGGTCTATGGGCGTCACGCGCACGATCCGGCCATCGCGGACGTAGACGAAGAGCGGTCCGCCGTTGGTCAGGTTCGTGTAGCGGATCGTGCCATCGCGCTGCGGCGTGCCGAACTTGAGCCCAGCCTTCAACATGAAATTCAGCGTCTGCATCCACCAGACGACCAGCGGATCGGCGCCGCCGACCTGGACCATGAAGTTCTTCGCGGCGTGCACCACCTCTCCCATGTCCGGGTTCGGCTTCATCATGGTGAGGGCAGTGTCGACGTTCTTGAACATCATCACGACGTCGGGCTTGGGATGAAGTCCCGAGACCGACCGGACCCGGCCGCCGCGGACGATGAAGTGCCGGCCGATGCTGCCGTCCTTCAGCTGAATCTGTGCGATGGCATCATGGCGACGCAGCATGGCGCGCAGCGCCGGATATATAAGAGACAGCACGGTGAGGGTCGGAGCGAGTCCAAAGAGTATGACTCGCAGGATCGCTCGCTTGGCCGCATTGATGATCGCCCGCATGTGCTCAGTCTCCAGTTCTACCAGCGGGCAGACGGTAGTGCGGTTCGGCTCGTGGAACGAGACACGGACAGGAAGCGCGCGTTTATCCCTAGTTAACGATGCTGCAGGAGCCGCTCATGCCCAGGGGACGAGGAACCCACTCGGTCCGTGTGGACCACTGCGGCAAGAAGGAGGCGGTCCGCTGCTGGCAATCGATGCCAGCCGGGGGTCGTGTGCCTCGGTTGACCACGCCCTCTGAGGGGCGATGGCCCCGGAGAGACTATTCCAGGGCGATTTCGCCCTTGAATTCCCAGTTGAGATTCAGGCCGCCGATCTGCAGGGTGACCTTGGCGGGAAACTTCTCTGTTCCGGCCACCTTGCCGCCCGCGCGAGCCTTCGCGACAGCCTGCTCGATCTCGCGCTGACCATTCACGCCGAAGGACTTGAGGAACGTCCGGACGCTGAGATTGAAGGCTTCCTCGTTCATCGCAGACCCCCCAAGGTGTTTATCGATGGACTTTGCAGCAGCGATCGGCCTTGTCCAATGATCCGCGCAGGCAGCCGCCCGGTCAACCAAGAAGCGGGCCGCGACCTGAAGCGGGGGAGGTCTCGCGACCGGGCAGTCTGGCTTTCTCGTGCGGAAGACTTCGCCCCGTTCGGTCTCTGATGGCGAGTTGCATCCGCTGATTCCGGTCGATGGCGCGGCGCGTCGTTTCCTGCTGGGAAACCCACGTCTCTCGAAAACGGATTGCCCGCTCGTGCGCCACGACTCTAGGCTCGCCTCCAATGAAAGCGAACATGCACCTCGGAAACTGGGCACGGGTCATCGGAGTTGTCTGCGCCGGGGCCGTGCTGGCCTCGTGCCGCGAAGGAGTGCTCGATCCGCAAGGCCCGGTCGGTGCGGCAGAGCGCGTCATCCTCTACGACGCAACCACCATCATGCTGGCGGTCGTCGTTCCGGTCATCATCCTGACGCTCGCCTTTGCCTGGTGGTTCCGGGCCGGGAACCGGCGTGCCACCTACCGTCCGGACTGGGAGTATTCCGGCACGATCGAGCTCATCGTCTGGGCCATCCCGGCACTCGTCATTCTGTTCCTGGGTGGCATCGCCTGGATCGGCTCGCACGAGCTCGATCCGCCAAAGCCCCTGGCAACGGCTGCCGAGCCACTCGAAGTGGAAGTCGTGTCGCTCGACTGGCGGTGGCTCTTCATTTACCCGCAGCAGCGCATCGCGACCGTCAATCATCTGGTGGTGCCGACGGGCGTCCCGATCCATTTCCGGCTGACCTCGACCAGCGTCATGAACAGCTTCTTCATCCCGCAGCTCGGAAGCCAGATCTACACCATGACCGGGATGACGACCCAGCTCAATCTGCAGGCCGACAAGGCCGGCACCTACGAAGGGCTCTCGGCACAGTTCAGCGGTCCCGGTTTTTCCGACATGCGATTCACGCTCGTGGCCGAGTCAAGCGAGAGCTTCGCCCAGTGGCTGACCGGCGTGCGTGCGCAGGGCGGAGTGCTGGATGAAGACGCCTTCGTTCAGCTTGCCCGGCCAAAGCGCGCGGGCGGTGAGCTTTCCTTCGGGACCGTGAAGGACGATCCGTTCGAGGCGGTTGCACACGGGCGCGTACCGACCCTCTGGTCACCCAAAGAGGCACTCTGACATGCTTGGCAGACTCAGCTGGTCGGCGGTTCCCTTCGACCAACCGATCGTCATGGGCACCTGCGGCACGATCGTCGTGGTGCTGCTGGCGCTCGGAACACTGATCACCGTCAAGGGGTGGTGGTCGTATCTTTGGCGCGAGTGGATCACGAGCGTCGATCACAAGCGGATCGGCGTCATGTACATGGTGCTCGGACTCGTCATGCTGCTGCGCGGCTTTGCCGACGCCATCATGATGCGCACCCAGCTGGCGCTGGCCGCGGGCCAGGCCGCCGGCTACCTGCCGCCCGAGCACTACAACCAGATCTTCTCCGCGCACGGCACGATCATGATCTTCTTCGTGGCGATGCCGTTCGTCATCGGGCTGATGAACTTCGCGCTGCCGCTGCAGCTCGGGGTGCGCGATGTGGCCTTCCCGGTGCTCAACTCGGTGAGTTTCTGGCTGACCACTTCCGGCGTCCTGCTCGTGAATCTGTCGCTTTTTGTGGGGGAGTTTGCGCGCACCGGATGGCTGGCCTATCCGCCCCTGAGTGAGCTCGCCTACTCGCCAGGGGTAGGGGTGGACTACTACCTCTGGTCATTGCAGCTCTCCGGGATCGGCACACTGCTTTCGGGTATCAATCTCACGACGACGATACTCAAACTGCGTGCCCCAGGCATGGGGTACCTGCGCATGCCGATCTTTTGCTGGACCTCGCTCGCTTCGAACCTCCTGATCGTCGCTGCTTTTCCGGTGCTCACGGCGACCTTCGCGATGCTGCTGCTCGATCGCTATGCCGACTTCCACTTCTTTACAAACGAGCTCGGCGGCAACCCGATGATGTACATCAACCTCATCTGGATCTGGGGCCACCCCGAGGTGTACATCCTGATGCTGCCGGTGTTCGGCGTGTTCTCGGAAGTGGTTGCAACCTTTTCGGGCAAGCCCCTGTTCGGTTACCGCTCGATGGTAGCCGCCACCATGGCGATCTGCGTCCTCTCCTTCATCGTGTGGCTGCACCACTTCTTCACGATGGGAGGCGGCGGGGATGTCAACGGCTTTTTCGGCATCGCGACCATGATCATAGCGGTCCCGACGGGCGTCAAAGTCTTCAACTGGATGTTCACCATGTATGGCGGCCGGGTCCGCTTCACCGTGCCGGTCTACTGGACGCTCGGCTTCATCGTGACGTTCGTCATCGGCGGCATGACGGGAGTCCTGATGGCGATTCCGCCGGCCGATTTCGTGCTCCACAACAGCCTGTTCCTCATCGCGCACTTTCACAATGTCGCAATTGGCGGCGTCGTGTTCGGGGTCATGGCGGGAATCAGCTACTGGTTCCCCAAGGCCTTCGGCTTCACCCTCAACGAGCGCCTCGGCAAGGCGGTCTTCTGGTGCTGGTTTGTCGGCTTCTTCCTCGCCTTCATGCCGCTCTATGCGCTCGGCCTCATGGGCGCGACCCGCCGGATGCAGCACTACCCGAATACCCACTGGCAACCGCTGATGCTCGTGGCACTCGCAGGCGCCGTGGTGATTCTCATCGGAATCGTGCTCACCGTCGCGCAGATCGCGGTCAGCATTCGCGACCGGCGCGCGAATCGCGATACGACCGGAGACCCGTGGAATGGCCGGACCCTCGAGTGGTCGATCCCATCTCCGCCGCCAGCCTGGAATTTCAGCGTGCTGCCGAGCGTCGAGCAGACCGATGCCTACTGGGAGATGAAGAAGACGGGGGCGGTGCGCCGCCCGCTGCCGGGCCCGTTCGTGGCGGTGCACGTGCCGCGCAACACTCCGGTCGGAATCTTCATCGCCTTCTTTGCGGTGATCCTCGGCTTTGCACTGATCTGGCGAATCGAATGGCTTGCGGCGCTCGGTCTCCTGGGCGCCATCGCGGTGGCGCTGCGCGAGTCATGGAAGACGGATCGGGAGGAACTCATTCCGGCACGCGAGGTGGCCGCCTACGAGCGCTCCCATGCGCCGGAGAGCGCGCTCGCGACCACCGCAGTGTCTGAGGCGTCGTTCGAGGTGGGCCACACGCCGAGCGTGCGTGTGGCGGCAGGGGGTGGATCATGAGCGCCGGCGAAGGGGTCCTGCAGGGTCTATCGGGGGTGCCGCTCGCCTTGCGGGGGCCTGCGCCCGCGCGGGTGGTGGCTGGCTTTGGCTTCTGGTTGTTCCTCCTCTCCGACATCATCATGTTTGCCGGGCTCTTTGCCGCCTACGCGGTGCTCTCGGGCGCGACCGCCGGCGGGCCGACGGGGCCAGAGCTTTTTGAGAAGCCCCGCGTGTTCCTCGAGACCCTGTGCCTCCTCGCCTCGAGCGTCACCTGCGGCTTCGGCACCATCGCCATGTTCCGCGCCAATGCGCGCGCGATGTATCTGTGGATGGGGATGACGTTCCTCCTCGGGGTGTGTTTCCTCACGATCGAGGGCCGGGAGTTCGCCAGCATGGTGGCCGCCGGGGCGGGCCCCTCTCACAGCGCGTTTCTCTCGGCGTTCTTTGCGCTCGTCGGCACGCACGGGCTGCACGTCAGCATGGGTCTCATCTGGCTCATCGTCATGATGCTTCAGGTCGCGACTCTCGGCTTTCAGCCCATGGTGATCCGCAGGCTCTACTGTTTCGGCCTCTTCTGGCACGCGCTCGACATCGTCTGGATCGGCGTGTTCACCATCGTTTACCTGGGAGCTAGATAATGGACATGTTGGCTGAGGCACAGGGGCATGCTCCGGGCGTCGACCCGCACGAGCATCACGGTATCGGCACCTACCTGACGGGACTCGCATACGCTCTGGTGCTCACCGTCGCCTCCTTTTGGGCCGCCACGACCTCGGTCGTCTACGCCCCGGCGGTCCCGGTGCTGCTCGCCGCCCTGGCGATCGCCCAGATGGGCGTGCACGTCGCCTTCTTTCTCCATATCTCGAGCGCGCCGGATCAGGCCAATAACTTCCTGTCGCTCGCGTTTGGGGTGTTCATAACCGGAGTGATCATCTTTGGGTCGCTCATGATCATGACGCACCTCAATCACAGTATGATGCCCATGGATGAGTTGATGAAGATGCAGCGCTAGCGGCTGGCACTTGCGGAAGCACAAGCCATGCGGGTGACGATCCTGATGATGTGTGCGCTGGTCGCGGCCGGGGTATTTGCCGCGATCCTGGTTTCGGTCTGGAGCTCCCACCGCAAGGGCGCGCGCCCGGCATCGCTTCGCCAGACACTCGCGGCCGAGCTCGTATGGGCCGCGATTCCCTGTCTTATCGTCATGGCCGCCGCCATTCCCGCAGCCATCGCGATTCTGTCCTCGGTCCACGGTCGTTGAAGCAGCCGCAGGAGAGATATCCGTGAAAGTCGGTCTTTTCATCCCGTGCTACATCGATGCCTTCTTCCCCGGAGTCGGGATCGCAACTCTCGAGCTGCTCGAGCGCTTCGGCTGCGAGGTCGTCTACCCGCGCGAGCAGACCTGCTGCGGGCAACCGATGGCCAACAGTGGCTTCAACGCCGAATGCGCGGCCACCGAGGCTCTGTTCGTGCGCAATTTCACCGGCTTCGACTACGTGGTGGCGCCCTCGGGGAGCTGCGTGCACCACGTGCGCGACAACTTCGATGCGATCGAGCAGACGGATGCGGTTCGAGCCGTGCGCTCGCGGACCTACGAGCTGGTGGAGTTCCTGCACGATATCGTGAAGCCCCGAGCGTTTCCCTGGGCGAGGTTTCCTCACCGCGTCGGGCTCCACAACAGCTGCGGCACGCTGCGACGGCTGAGACACGCCAAGGCCTCGGAGCTGCGCGAGCCGTTCTTTTCCAAGCCGCTAGATCTGCTCTCCAAGGTCGAGGGGATCGAGTTCGTCACCCCGGCGCGACCCGATGAATGCTGCGGCTTCGGCGGGACCTTCTCAGTGTTCGAGGAGGCCGTATCCGCCAAGATGGGCTACGACAAAGTGAGCGACCATGCAGGCGCCGGCGCTGAATACATCGTCTCCTCCGACACCTCCTGCCTCATGCATCAGCAGGGGTGTGCCGAGCGTATCGGGCTGCCGATCAAGTTCATCCACATCGCACAGATCCTGAACGGAGCGAGCGCATGAGCACCGACCCGTCACGACCGGAGGAGGGGGGGACACCGCACGGCGATCCGGATGCCCTGTACCGCGACGGCCGACGACTCGATCATGCGGAGGCAGCCTCCACAGCGCTGCGACCAACGCCCGAGAAGCAGCCGCGCGGCGCGATCGTCCGCGGCGGCCGGCCGATCGACCAGGCGGAAGCGGCGGAGCGCTTCATCGCAGCCCCGGAACACGAGCGGATGCACGATGCGCGGCTCTGGGACCTGCGCCAGAAGCGCGATCGCGAGATGCATGGCATCGAGGAGTGGGAAGAGCTGCGCGCGCTTGCCTCCGGCATCAAGGAGCACACGCTCACCCACCTCGACGAGTATCTCGAGCAGTTCGAGGCCCGGGCGCGCGCGAACGGTATCGAGGTGCATTGGGCACGCGATGCAGCCGAGCACAACCACATCGTGCACGCGATCCTGCGCGATCATGGGGCGAAGTCCCTCATCAAGAGCAAGTCGATGCTCACCGAGGAATGCGGCATGCGCCACTACATGGCGTCGGTCGGCATCGAGGTGACCGAAACCGACCTCGGCGAGCGCATCCAGCAGCTCGATGATGAGGATCCGAGCCACGTCGTCGTCCCGGCCGTGCACAAGTTGCGCACCGACGTTGCGGAAGTGTTTGCGAACACCCTCGGCACGGACCCGAACAACAGCGACGTGCACTACCTGGCGGAATCGCAGCGCGGCGCGACCCGTCCGCTGATCCTCGAGGCGGATGCCGGCATGACCGGCTGCAACTTTGCGGTCGCCGAGACCGGCAGCGTGGTGGTGTGCACCAACGAGGGCAACGCCGATCTCTCGGCCAATGTGCCGAAGCTTCATATCGCGTCGATCGGCATCGAGAAGCTCATTCCGCGCCTCGAGCACCTGGCGGTGTTCGTGCGGCTCCTGTCGCGCAGCGCACTCGGCTCGCCCATCACGCAGTACACTTCGCACTTCCGCGGCCCACGCCAGGGCGGTGAGATGCACTTCGTGCTGGTCGACAATGGCCGCTCGGCGCGACTCGGGATGGAGGAGTTCTGGACGTCGCTCAAATGCATCCGTTGCGGGGCGTGCATGAACACCTGCCCCGTTTACCGGCGCAGCGGGGGGTTAAGTTATGGCGCCACATACTCAGGTCCCATCGGCATAATCATCGATCCGACCTTCAACGCCCACAAGTACAGCAGGCTGCCGTTTGCTTCGACGCTGAACGGCAGCTGCACCAACGTCTGCCCGGTGAAGATCAACATCCACGAGCAGATCTACGCCTGGCGGCGCGAGCTCGTGAAGCGCCACGAGGTCCCGTTCGTGAAGAAGGCCGCGATGAAGGCGGCTGCGGAGCTGCTTGCGCACCCCACGGCCTACCGCGCCGCGGTCAACGTGACCAATGCGGCACTGGAGCATCTGCCACGCTTCGTCATCTACAACGGCCTCAACGCCTGGGGCAAGCAGCGCGAGGTGCCGCATCCGCCCAAGGAGACCTTCTACAGCTGGTACCAGGCCAACCGCGGAGGGAAGCCATGAGCAGCCGCGAGGAGATACTTGCCGCGATCCGTGCCAATCGCCCGAAGCTCGAGCGCCCGCTGCCCGCCGTTCCGCACTTCGACGCCGCCGCGCCATCCTCGCTCCTGGCGATGTTCAAGGAGAGTCTGACGCGCATGGGCGGGCAGTTCCTCGATCCGCCCGCCTCGGGTGATCCCCTCGCACCGGTGCGCGAGAGGGTCGCCGCAGCCAGGATCGTCTGCTCGACCGTGCCGGAGCTCGCCGGCAATCGCGACATCGGTGCCGTGGGCTCGCCGCAGGATCTCGCCGATGTCGATCTCGCGATTGTGCGCGCGTCCTTCGGCGTCGCGGAGACCGGGTCCGTGCTGCTCTCGGATCGGGATCTCAAGCTGAACGCGGTCGGCTATCTCGCGCAGCACCTGATCGTGCTGCTCGATCCGGCGCACCTCGTCTTCAATCTGCACCAGGCGTACCAGCGGAGCGAGTTTCGCGAGCGCCACTATGCGTGCTTCCACACCGGTCCCTCGGCGACCGCCGACATCGAGGGCGTCCTGATCCACGGTGCCCAGGGCGTGCGCTCGCTTGCCGTGCTGCCGATTGCGGGCAAGGCCGCGGGCGGCCGGCCGCCCTGACCTTATCGGCGCGCGACTTCCCGGTTTGCGAGGCGGATAGTTCGCAGCCATGCCCGGCTCACTCTCGCAGCGATGGAATGGGCTCATGCGGCGTGCCGCGACCCACCGCTGGGTGCGCCGGGTCGAAGCGTACTCATTTGCGATCGCCTTCGAGCGGCTGGCGATCCAGGAAGGTCTGCGGGCGGCGAGCGCAGTCGCCACCATGGTCGCCGCTGCCGTCTGGCTCGATTGGCCGAGGCTATCCTGGGCAGCGTTCGGAGCGTTCTGGGCTTGCCTCGCCGATCCCGGGGGTAAGGACCGGTCGCGCCTTGGGTTCATCAGCCTCTTCGCCTGCGCCGGTACCGTGGCGGCCTTTACGGCGTCGGCCGCCGCGGGCGTCAGTCCTCTGCTCGGTGCGCTGGCCCTCGTTCCGCTCGTCTTCGTCCCGAGCCTGAGCCCGATGTACGGCATCGAGGCGTCGCGCGTCGGAACGCTGGTCTGCGTGGTGGCGGTGGTGGCGATCGCTTTCCCGAATCCACCCGGCGACGCCTTGAAGCTCGCTGGTCTGTTTCTCCTCGGGTGTCTGTGGGCCGTGATCCTGTGCATCGGCATCTGGCGGATCCATCGCGATGCCCCCGCGAGGCGGGCGATCGCCTTGATCTTCGCGCAGCTCGGCAGCATGGGCTCTGAGCTGCTGGCGCTCGATCAGGCTGGCGGTTCGGGTGGTGCGGACTGGGACGCCTTCAACGCCGAGCACCGCCGGTCGATCCGCGACATGATCGAGCGGGCACGCAGCATCGTCGCCACGTTGGAGACGAGCGATGTACGCTACCGCTGCGAGCTTGAAACGGCCGATCACACGTTCGCGGCGCTGATCGCGATCGGCCATGCCGCGGCGCGCCGCGACACCCCCCTCGCAGCGACTGAACGCGATCTGGTCGGCCGGCTGCTCCTCCTCCTGGCCGAGGCAGAGCATCAGGTGGAGCATCGAACGCCGCAGGCCGCGCGGCTGTCATCAGAAGCAAGAGCTCTCGAGCGTGAGTCGACCGCGGTCGATCCCGTCATCGGGCACGGCATCGGCGCGGCAGCGCAGGCTCTCGGCAACCTCGCCGGCGTCTGGCGAGGGATGTCTCCCTTGGTCACTGCGCCCGCGCTCGTCCCACAGGGTGCCGTCCGCCTCCTCAAGCCCATTCCGGCAACCAGCTGGACTCACGCTGCGCGCGTGACCATCGCGGTGGTCGCGGCGTACGCCGTCGGCAGCCGGCTGAACCTGACATTCTCCTACTGGGCGACGATGGCGGCCGTGGTCGTGGTCCAGCCGGAAGCCGGTGCGATCTGGCAGCGCAGTATCGAGCGCATGCTCGGCAGCATCGCGGGCGGTGTCCTGGCGGCGTTTCTCATGTTCGTGCTGCCGATGAAAGCCGCGCTGCTCGTCCTGATCTTCCCGATCGCGGCAGCGACCATCGCCTTCAGACTCGTCAACTATACGATCTTCGTTCTCTTCGTCACGGCGCTCTTCGTGCTGGTCACCGAGCTCCTACAGCCCGTCGCGGGTGTCGCTTCCGTCCGCGTGCTCGATAACGTCATCGGCAGTCTCATAGGTCTGGCCGCAAGCCTCCTGTTGTGGCGGGGTCAACGAGGGAAGCGACCCGGCGAGATGTTGGCGGACGCGGTGAAGGCCAACTTCGCCTATGCGGCCGCCGTCACTGCCGCAGCGCAAAGTCCGGAGGAAATCGACAAATTGCGGCGGGCCGCGGGGCTTGCGAGCAACGCCGCGGAGGCCATGCGGCACCGCATGGCGCTCGAGGGGCAGCGCGGTCGCGCACATCTTGCAGAGATGGCCGATCTGCTGAGCGCTCTGCGGCGCCTCGCGGGCGCGGTGATCGTCGCTTCGATGACGGCCGCCAGAGCCAATCCAGCGCGCGCTGCGGCCCTTAACGAAGACGGCGCCAGGCTGACCGCCGCGCTCGAGCGACCGCTGATGGTACCTGCACCGACTGTGCCTGCGGGCGAACCCGACGACGACGTGGGGCGCGCAATCCGTAGCCTAGTGGCCGCCGCCGGAGTCTACATGGCCGCGTTTCAGGTCCGCTCGCACGCCCTCCCGCAGCTCTCGCGGTGCGTATCGGCGACTTCTCCTCGACCGGGTCGCGAGGGCGGACCGCGGTCGCGGAAGCTTCGCTGAGGTACTCGGGCCACACGGCAGGTCTTTGGTCTGGGCGTTTACTGCGGTGAAAGCCAGGTTTCTCCCGCGCCCGTTGTTCCCGCCTGCGGGCATTCCTACAGTGGGGTGGGTCAAGACGATCCACTTTTTTGGAGGTGTTATCTCAATGCGTAAGTTAATGGTTTACCTTGCGGCAATGACGTTGTTCGGCGCGGCTGCCCATGCGGCCGACTCGGATTCGCTCACGGCTGCTTCGGACACCGCCTCGCCGGTCGCGACAGTGACCCTGAAGGGCGGTAGCGTGGCTGCGGGCATCGGCTATACGTGGGGTCATGGTGAGCTCACGTATCGCAACGCGCCGTACCAGTTCTCGATCAAGGGAGTGTCCATTGTCGATGTCGGCGCCGCCAGTTACACGGCGGCGGGCGATGTCTACAACCTGAAGGACATCTCGGACTTCTCCGGGAACTACTTCGCGGCCGATGCGGGCATCGCCGTGGCTGGAGGCGGCACCGCGATCTACCTCAAGAACGAGCATGGTGTGGTGATCAAGCTCGCATCCACCGACGTTGGACTCAAATTCAACCTGTCGGCGAACGGCGTGCATATCGCACTGAAGAGCTGAGAGCAGGGGAAATTGGGAGCGCCGGCTTAGGCCGGCGCGAACCCATCCTGTGGTCCGGGCCTCACACGCATGAGACTGAGGGTTCGCCCATGAATCGCAGACGCTATGTCGGACCGATTACGCACTTGCGGGGCCAGATCGCCGCGGTCATGCCGCGGATGGGGAATGCCGGTCAGGTCATGGCGCAATTTGAAGCGGCGTATCTACAGGAGTCGCGCGACTGGTGGCAGTTCGCCGAGACTGACTTCGAAGCCGGCGCGGCAGCGCATGAGTCCGGACTCTAAGGCGGCTGGGGGGAGTGGATGCGTCACGTCGGGCGGTGTCCGGCGAAGCTCGCTTCGGTGGCACGAGGCCGTTAGCAGGGCGGTGCGGCGGCGCGGACATCCCCTGGGCGCGCAGAGCCTGTCGCGCCTCATCGGGGCATTTCTCCTGATCGGGTTTCCCGAGGGCGCGGACGTAACCGCCCAGATTCCCTGACGATTCCTCCCCGCCCCCACGGCATGTAGACGGAGCCCAGACGACGCTGGAGGGGTTGATCGGCGATGTCCGCCTCGTCCCCGAGGGGAGCACCTGACGGCCGAATTCGAGCTTGAAGGCGGTAGGCTGCTGGCGGCAGCCGACGCGAAAATAAGTGTGGTAGCGGGGGCGTGATTTTGCTTCCGTTTACCTTGTTTCGTCTCTCGCTCGCGGGTCGATCAGATCTTGACCCGTCGGTTGATCGGCGAGGGCGGTGCCGCCAGCGCCGCGCGCACGCGTTTGAGAGACGTCTCTGGCAGCCGCGCTGCGGTGCACATCTGCCCCAAGGGGCAGGATTCGACGAGCCCCAATCGGCGTACATTCTGACCCGAAATGACTTCGGCACGCGTGCCGCCGCTAAGAAAGGAAGGCAGGGCCATGAAACGCAAACTCACAACTCTGGTTTTGGCCGCGACAATTCTCGCCGGATCGCCGGCATGGGCGGATTCGTATTCGGATACGGTCGACGTCTATAAGAACGCGGGCGAGAGCGGGGCGTTCTTCAAGAACTGCTACGGTTACGCAGTGTTTCCGACAATTGGGAAGGGCGGTCTGGGAATAGGTGGCGCGCACGGTGACGGGCGGGTCTACGAGCAGGGCAAGTATGTTGCTGACACGTCGATGACCCAGGTGACCGTCGGATTGCAGGCCGGCGGTCAGGCGTTCAGTCAGATCATCTTCTTTGAGAACAAAGCTGCGTTCGACCAATTCGCCAGCGGCAATTTCGAGTTCGGAGCCGGCGTAAGTGCCGTCGCGATCAAGTCAGGCGCGTCGGGCTCTGTGGGCACCACCGGTGCGACTGCAAGCGCCAGCAGTGGCAGCGGGAAGACAGGAGCCGGTACCGCCAGCAACTATCGCAAGGGTATGGCAGTGTTCACTATCGCTAAGGGCGGGCTGATGTACGAAGCTTCGCTCGGGGGTCAGAAGTTCTCCTACAAGCCCGTCAAGTAACAGGGCGGACGGGCGTAGCGCTTACGCGCCAGGGATGGCGCGTCAAGCAGCTCAGTGGCGCGGAATTATCGGAGGCAGTGTGAAGACGAAACTAGTCGCGACGGCAGCCCTGATCTCACTGTGCACCAGCCTTGCGCTTGGCGCTGACAAGACAGTGATTCGCCCGGCGGGAGCCGAGCCGGGCGGCGCCTGGAGTCATGGCATCCTGGTGGAGGGCACTCTGTATGTCTCGGGTATGGGCGGCGAGGACACTGCCGGCAAGATTCCCTCCAGTTTCGAGGCCGAGGTGAAACAGTCCCTGGCAAACATCGATGCCGTTCTCAAGGAAGCCGGCATGTCGTCGGCCAACGTCGTGAGCGTACAGGTTTACCTCACCGATAGCGCCCTGTTCGAGCGCATGAACGCCGTCTACAAGGAGCACTTCAAAGAGCCCCGGCCCACCCGTACCACCGTCGTAGTCGCCAAGCTGGTGGGGCAAGGCCACGTCGAGATTACGGCTACGGCCAGGCAGTAAATCACTCGAGGGCGACAACGTCGAGGCCGCCCGCGCCACGCTGCGCAAGCTGGTGGGCACCGTGCCCGTGTTTGTGAAGGACGGCGAGCCGTTCGCGCGCGTGGGAGTCGACCCGGGCCCCGGGCCCGCTGCTCGAGGCCGCCGGTATCGAATGGATTGGTAGCGGGGGCCCAATTTGAAGCCATGAAGTCGACGCACTTCGCGCCCCTGCAATCGCTGCGGAGGCGCACTAGGGCGTGTTAACACTACTGACGTAGTGCTTCCACGATGAGTGCGAAGTAGATGAAGGCAATGAACAGCAGGTCGAGCTTGTCGAAGCGACTAAAGATGCGACGGAAGCCTTTGAGTCGTCGGAACAAGCGCTCGATCTCATTGCGGCGTTTATATAGAGCTCTCTTGAGCCTCCAGGGCTCGACCCGGTTTGGATGCGGCGGCACGACGGGGATGAAGCCCAGGTCAAAGGCCAGTTGTCGCGTCTCATCGCCTTCATACGCGCAGTCCATCAGCAGGTGGCAGGCCCTTGGGAGTTCCGGGATAGAGCGCAGTAACGCGCGCCCCTCGGGAGCATCTCCGGCTTGCCCTGGCGAGAGTGAGAACCCTATGGCGCACCGAGCACTCGCGGCAACCAAATGAACTTTTGTGCTCCAGCCTCCGCGGGATTTGCCGATCGCTTGAGGGCCGTTTTTTTTAGAGCGCCGGTGCCATCGGGATGAACCTTCACGATCGTGCTGTCCAGGCTCACCGCTTCGATCTTGATGCGGATCAGCTGTTCGCGCTGCAGTTCGGCAAAAAGCCGATCCAGAACGCCAGCTTTCGCCCAGCGATTCATGCGCGTATAGATCGTATGCCAGTTACCGAAGCGCTTCGGCAGCGCCCGCCACTTGCAGCCGTTCTCTGCGACAAACAGGATCGCGTTAATCACGTTGAGGTTGTCATGCGAGACGTTGCCACGATGAATCGGCAAGTGCGGCTCGATCCGTGCGTACTGAGCGGGTGTGATTTCCATACCCACAGCATATCACTTAGTGTTAACAGGCCCTAGATGACAGCACTTTGTCGGCATTGTCTTTGGGCGCGAACGCCTTCT